>FMSI01008597.1_pt1 | contig 11074 bp, 11 predicted proteins | sample 1504471 | NCBI WGS metagenome assembly FMSI01 (sample SAMEA4475357, study PRJEB15587) | soil metagenome | biome: Soil; feature: Field | place: India | collected 2015-03-11 | depth 0 m
CTCTGACCCCTTACAATCTCAACCAGTGTTGACCTTTATACTTCATGTCAACATAAAAGTATATTTTACTTGATATAATTAAACTATTAAATATTGTGCGTATAAACAGTAGCAACAGTTGCAATGTGTTAAACACCAGATGGGGGAGTGTATGAATTCCATTACGTTAATGATTATTGCTATAGCATTGTTTATAGTGGCGTATGCACTATATGGAAAGCTTGTTGCAAAGCTCCTTGGTATAGACCCTTCGCGCCAAACTCCTGCACACAGCATGTACGACGGCATTGATTACGTTCCGGCAAAAGCACCGGTACTTCTGGGGCATCATTTTGCTTCTATTGCAGGGGCAGCTCCTATTATCGGCCCGATAGTTGCTGCTATATTTGGCTGGATACCGGTTGCTTTATGGATACTTATTGGCGGCATATTTATGGGTGCAGTACATGATTTTACTGCGTTAATAGCATCGGTACGCCACGGTGGCAGGTCAATTGGCGAAGTAATTGAAGACCAAATAGGCAAACGTGGCAAATTTTTCTTTCTTATTTTTTCATGGTCCACTCTTGTACTCGTTATAGCTGTTTTCATTATTGTAGTTTCAAAAACATTTGAAGAAATACCTGCCGCTGCAAGTGCTTCATGTCTATTCATCCTTGCTGCCGTACTGTTTGGATACCTTTTATATAAATTAAAACTATCATTATCATTTGCTACAATTATTGGTGTACTACTGCTAGCAGCATTTCTCTATATAGGGTATATATATCCCATACAGCTTACAGCAATGCAGTGGTCATATTTCTTAATGATTTATATCTTCATTGCATCCGTGACGCCTGTTTGGATATTACTTCAACCTCGCGATTATCTTAATTCATTTATTCTGTATGCGCTTATAGTACTTGGAATAATAAGCATCATACTGGCTAAACCTGATATTACTTTGCCTGCATATACAGATTTTTATGCCCCTCAGCTGGGTTATCTTTTCCCAATTTTATTTGTTACTGTGGCCTGCGGTGCAATATCTGGCTTTCATTCTCTGGTGGCATCCGGAACCAGCGCAAAGCAGCTGAACAACGAAAAAGATGCACGCATTGTGGGATATGGCGGCATGCTTATTGAATCAACTCTGGCTGTAATTGCACTCATCACAGCTGCTATTCTTACAAAAGAAAACTACATTCAGATGAAGTCAAATCCTGTAGCAATATTCTCGCATAGCCTTGGAAACATGATGACGTTACTGGGAATCCCGTATGATGCTGGCAAAACGTTTGCATCACTGGCTGTATCAGCATTTGCTCTCACATCACTTGATACCGCAACACGCCTTGCACGGTTTGCCTGGCAGGAATTATTTTATGATAAACAAAAGTCAGAAAATCAGCAATCGCTGTTTTATAAAAACCGCTACGCAGCCACTATTGTAGCTGTGATTGTAGCAGGTATTCTTGTAGTAAGTGGTCAGGGATTAAAAATATGGCCTTTGTTTGGATCGGCCAATCAACTGTTAGCTGCATTAGCGTTGCTGGCAGTGACCGTGTGGCTTACAAGGCTCAAACGCTCAACGAGGTTTGTAAAAATACCCATGATATTTATGTTTGCAATAACGTTGAGTGCTCTTGCAGTAATGGTGTATCACAATTTTATAAGTGCACACTATATTCTATCAGGAATTGCAGCGCTATTATTCATCCTAGCAGTATTTTTAGCATATGAAGCTGGACAAAGTCTTAAAGCATCAAAACGATAAAGAGTCTTTTTAATCTTTACTATTTATGAACACATAAATTTAAGGCCGGGATTTCGGCCTTTTTTTATATCATCTGTTCAATCTCTTGCTCTATTGCTTTAACCGCTTCATCGGCTAGCATTATTTTTTTCTTTTCACCTTTTGCAAATAGCACTACCTTCCCGTCACGCGCACCTGCTATACCTACATCAGCATGGCGTGCCTCGCCAGGGCCGTTTACCTCGCAACCCATTACCGCAACGGTTATATGTCTTTGTTTTTCTATTAATTCTTTTTGGAAGCGTGAAGTAAGCAGTGCTTCTACTTCCTGCGTTAACGCAAGAATATCAAGCTTTGTGTCGGTCCTACCGCAAGTGGGACAGGCTATTATAGTAAACGGCCTGAATCTGAAACCACCGATTTCCAGTATGCGCTTTGCCACCTTCACTTCATTAACAGGATCTCCCGTCATAGAAACACGAATGGTGTCCCCAATGCCTTCATACAGCAGCGTTCCAATAACCATACTGCTTGCTATAATACAATCAGTGCCCCAACCTGCTTCGGTTAATCCTATGTGTATGGGATAATCCCTTTGAGTTGTAAAGAGTCTGTTTGCCTCGATTGTCTGCAGCAAGTCTGATGATTTTATTGAAACAACAATGTGTGTATACCCACAATCTTCAAGAATCTGCACGTGTTCCATTGCCGAAGCAACAAGCGTGCGGGGATTCACCTCTTTGTATTTTTTAATATCAACCGAACCAGAGTTTACACCTATACGTATGGGAATATTTCGCTCGCGTGCTGCATGTACAAGTGCTACAACGTTTTCCTTAGCTCCAATGTTACCGGGATTTATGCGCAGCTTATCAATTCCATTGTCAATAGCTTTGAGAGCAATTTTATAATTGAAATGAATATCCGCACATAGTGGCACTGCTACTTCTTTTTTTATTTGTGCTATGTACTGTGCATCATCTTCGGTACGCAATGCAAGTCGCACCAATTGTGCTCCCTCCTGCTGTAATGCCGTAATCTGCCGTATCGTCTGTTTTACCTGACTAATTGGAATATTGGTCATCGACTGTACTGAAACAGGTGCATCCCCACCTATAGGCAGACTGCCTGCGTACACAGTACGAGTTTTTCTGCGGGTGTAGTTCATTAATCAGTAACTATCGTACATCAAAATAAATCCTTAAAAAATGGCAAAAACGATAAATCATTGAATATAACAAATATTCCTAAAAGCACCAGTATGGCAAAACCAATCATCTGAATTTTTTCCAAAAGTTTTTGACTGAACGCGCGGCGGGTAATTGCCTCGTAAAGAAAGATGAGAATAAAGCTGCCATCAACCATTGGTATGGGAAGAAGATTCATCACCATAAGAATGATGGATATCTTTGCCATAAGGATGATAAATGCTGACACACCGCGATAGTATGCGGTATCACCGGCAATCTTGGCTATGCGAATTGGCCCTGACAAATTCTGCCGCACATCAAGCTCGCCTGAGAACATCATCCCAATACCTTTGAAATTGAGCGCAATAAAATCAAACGGGTCAACCAGTGCTTTCACAAATGCATCATACGCACCATACTGAATAAATTTATTTTCAGGGGATATAGCTGTTTCAATACCTACAAATCCATAGCTTTCAAATTTCATAGTGCCTTTATAGCTGCCCCCTGGCGTTTGTAGTGTGATTGTACCTTTTGATTTGTTGATGATATCTTTCATCTGCGCAAAAGAACTAACAGCTTTACCATTGATACGTACATTACCTTTATCTGCTGCTGCTTTTATTAATGACAAGGAATCTACTGTTATTGTGTATACATCTTTTGGGAAGCGCATATCGGTAAACTGATTTATTTGCAACACCTCTTTTGTTGTAGGCGTAACGGGCAAAGTAATAAGGCGGCCACCTCTGTTTATGGTAAGGGATAATTCCTTTTGTGGATGCTTTCTGATAAAACCTGTAAATTCTTCAGGTGAATGAAACTGCGTACCGTTTGCTTCAATAATCTCATCCATTTCTTTTAAACCAGCTTTTTTAGCCGGAGAATTATCAAGTATTCCCATAACCAAAACTCTGTCACCATACGGCATAACACCAATGGTGTAGTAGCCTTTTTTTGTGTATTTTTTTGGGGCGATAGTTACTTCTAATTCATCTTTGCCACGCAATGCTTTTACAACAATAGGCTTACCTTTTGAAAAAGCAACCTTGCTCTGAATATCAGTAAAACCTGTGACCTGTTCATTGTTGATTGCAACAATTGTATCACCTGTTCTGAGTCCTGCTTCATATGCCGGAGAAGCATATTCACCTTTTGTTAAATACTCAGGAATATAAATCTTATTTGTTTCAACCGGATACCCGTGTATATTCATAATAAAGAAAAGTATGATGCCAAAAAACAAGTTGAAAAGCGGGCCCATTAGTACAGTAACAACACGCTTTAATGGATGTGCACTTAAAAACTCATATGGCTTACCTTCACGCGTATCGTTTGGATCTTCTCCATAAAACTTGCAGTACCCACCAAATGGGATTAACGTTATCTGATAGGTTGTATCACCCCATTTTTTCTTTATGAAACCCTTCCCATATCCTATAGAAAATACTTCAGCTTTAATGCCTACCATTTTGCCACCCAAAAGGTGTCCCAATTCATGAACAAAAATACACAAGCCAAGTAAAACAACTGCTGCTACAATATACGTAAGTGTTACCATTATCTACCTCATATAAATGTTAGTGCTAATTGTCGTGCCTCTGCATCAGCATTGAATATTGTTTCCAGGTCAGGATTATCAATCCTATTGTGCTTTCCTAAAACCTTTTCTACCACAGATACTATTTTAGTAAATGTTATTTTCCTTTTCAAAAATGCCTGTACCGCTACTTCATTTGCTGCATTGAGAACTGCCGGCATTGTGCCACCCTGTTTTCCGGCTTCATAGCAAAGTCCCAGTGCTGGATAGCGTTTGCAATCCGGTTTGGCAAAATGCAGTGAACCAAGTGCAGTCAAATCAACAGTACCAAATTCATTGCTACACATGTCTGGAAACGTCAATGCCCGCTGTATAGGGTATACCATATCGGTAATACTCATATGTGCAAGTAATGTACCGTCAATAAGTTCTACCATTCCGTGAATAATACTTTCCGGGTGAATCATCACATCAATTGATTCATACGGCACTGAAAAAAGGTAATGTGCTTCAATGACCTCAAGGCCCTTATTCATCAGTGTTGCAGAATCTATGGTTATCTTTTTGCCCATATCCCAGGTTGGGTGCGTTAGGGCCTCTTCAATGGTAACTGTATCAAGCGATTCAACCGGCTTGTGGCGTACACTCCCACCGCTGGCGGTGAGAACCAATCGCTTCACAAAATCATTGCGCCGCCCATTCAGCAATGTAAATATAGCGCAATGCTCACTGTCCACAGGTAAAAGTTCCACATTATGCCGCTGCAGTAGATTTAAGAAAATATCTCCTGCCATCACCAGCGTTTCCTTATTGGCAATAGCAATGCGCCTGATATGCGGTAACGCTTCAAGCGTTGGCTTTAGTGCAGCAGCACCAACAATCCCAACAACCAGAATATCAGCTTCACTGGCAACAAGTTGACTTAAACCATCAAGCCCTTCATAAAAAACTATCGAACTAAATTCTTTTTTTAACGCTTTATATTCCGGGCTGGTACATGTGTGTTCATCACTAACCGCAACATACTCTGGATGAAATTCCTGTATCTGCTCTTTTAAAAGGGTTATGTTTTTATGGCACGATAGCCCCTTCACAACAAACCTGCTACCAAACTGACGTATCACCTTAAGGGTAGAAATGCCTATTGAGCCGGTAGAACCTAATAGTATCACGCGTGAAAGCATATTCAAATAATTACCTTATGCTATTCCTCTTAACATCAAGTAATAGTAAAATAGAGGCATCGCAAATATCGTTGAATCAAATACATCCCACATACCACCATGCCCTGGAATAATTGAACCAGAGTCTTTTATTGCACCATCACGTTTCATTGCTGATTCAAGCAGATCGCCAACATTGCCAATAATACTAAAAAGTATCCCTATTATGGCTGATTCAACTATACTGAAAAAATACCTGCCATAAAACACTTCAATAAACTGACTGTACAACACAGCAAACACTATTCCAAATAAAAGCCCTGTGAAGTATCCCTCCCAGGATTTGTTTGGCGATGCTTTAAAATTTGCTTTGTGTTTACCAAAATACACACCGCCAAAATATGCTCCGCTATCATTAATCATTACAATCAGATGAACAAAGATGATGAAGATAATTCCATCCCGCAATGGTTTTAAGAACATTATATGAGCATACGGGATAACAATAATGAACCATCCAAGGATGGTAGCCCCTAACGAATATATGCCACCTTTTAATGGGCGTTTGAAAATATGTATAGTAGCCAGTACACTTACGGCTATCATTACAACAGCAAGCAGATAGCGTACATCAAAATGTATGGTTATACCGCCAATACCGGTTATGTTGCCATAAGCATAGGAATACATGATTACATTTATAATAAAAGCAGAAATCAATCCTGTTTTGACAAATGGCCTGTAGCCGGTTTCCCCTTCAGCTATCTGATAGAATTCCCACAGACACACACCAGTAACAATCAAACTTACCAGAAGAATGGGCAATGAGTACAGAGCATCAGTTATAATCAAAAAGATATAAACTGGCAAAGCTACAACTGCAGTCATAATTCTAATCAATGTATTTCGAGTGCGCTCTTTCATACGCCACCAAACCTCCTCTCCCTGTGTTGATATTCATATATTGCCTGGTAGAGATGCTTCTCGTTAAAATCCGGCCACAACACTTTCATAAACACTAATTCTGCATATGCTATCTGCCATAACAGAAAGTTGCTTATCCGGTATTCCCCGCTTGTTCGTATCAACAGATCAACATCCGGCAACCCTTTTGTATATAAATACTTTTCAAATATTTTGGGTGTAAGCGATAGCTCATCTGAAGGCCTTTCTTGTAACCATTCATTCACCGCATGAATAATCTCAAGCCTTCCGCCATAATTAAGACAAAAGTTTAAAATAATCTTGTTATTGTTTTTTGATTTTTCTATAGCTTCCGTGATGATACGCTGTACATTTTCCGGCAGCTCTTTCAGGCTCCCCGAATGCCTTACCTGCACACCTTTTTCAATTATGGTTTTCAACTTCTTTTCAAAGAATGACTCAAGAAGATTCCACAAGCCGTTAATTTCGTCTTTTGGGCGGGACCAGTTTTCAGTGGAAAACGCATATAACGATACAACTTTTATTCCAAGCTCTAAGGCTGTATCCATGCATCGCTCAATAGTTTCTGCACCACGTCTGTGCCCTTCAATACGTGGCAGCCCCCTGCGTTTAGCCCATCGTCCGTTGCCGTCCATAATGATGGCAACGTGGGTGGGGATATTCCCGTAATCAATTTTTCGTTTAAAATTAATTATCATATAAATAAGTATACAAAAGGCTGCAATAAGTTACAAGTTCATAATCTCTTTTTCTTTGCTGTCGGTCATCGTCTGGACTTCACCTACAAATTTATCAGTAATTTTCTGAATTTCATCCAGTGCATTTTTGGCTTCATCCTCAGAAATTTCTTTTGACTTCTCAAGGTCTTTTACCATATCATTGCCGTCACGGCGTATATTACGTATGGCAACCTTGCATTCCTCAGCTTTCTGTTTAATCATTTTTACATATTCTTTGCGGCGCTCTTCTGTAAGCTCAGGTATCTGAATACGAATGATGTTGCCATCGTTGCTTGGGGTCAACGAAAGGTTTGATTTTAAAATGGCTTTTTCAATTGCGCCCAAGTTAGTTCTATCCCAGGGCTGAATGACCACAAGCCTGGGCTCGGGACAGGATATTGTAGCAACCTGATTAAGTGGCATCTCCGTTCCGTACGCTTCCACTTTTACATTGTCAAAGATTGCAGGATTAGCCCTGCCAGTACGGATTGTTGCAAAATCCTTTGCAAGAGTTTGAACACTTTTCTGCATCCGGTTTTTTACATCATCAAGTATATCTTTTATCATATATTCCCCCAGAAATAGAATCTATAGTTTTCGTAAGGGGGCATTTACGCACCTGAATGCACCCTTACCAACCTTTTGAAGCAACCTCAAACAGCGGCGTGCCTTTGCTTCTTAATTACCAGTCCTTCCACTGCGGGATGCTCAAAAACATCCTTTCAGGTCACCTGTCCTGAACCTGTCGAAAGGATTGCCAGCATTCTAATTTGCCATGCATACCTGCACGGCAAATCTTTTCAATCACACTCTTGATATTCACTACTGCTTAAAAATTAACTTTTTATAATCCTAATTAAAAATGTGAAATAAGTTTGATACAAACTCTCATTTTAAAAAATAGAAGTAACATTAATAATTTATTATATACTTAAAAACACGATTATACGCATAAAATCAGTGTTAGGAGATCCGTGTGCCTACTTCATCTCCCATTAAAATTTTAACAAGTGATCCTTCATCAAATAGATTAAATACCACAAGTGGCAATTTGTTTTCCATACACAATGAAACGGCAGTATAATCCATTACCCCTAACTGCTGTTGTAACACATCCATATACGATGCTGCATTTATTTTATGCGCTTCAGGGAATTTTACCGGGTCTTTGTCGTACACCCCGTCAACTTTTGTAGCTTTAAGAAGAAGGTCAGCACCGATTTCAATAGCACGCAGGGCAGCAGCAGTATCGGTAGTAAAGAAAGGGTTGCCCGTACCAGCTGCAAAGATGATAATCCTTCGCTTTTCCAGGTGGCGTAATGCTCGCCTGCGAATGTATGGCTCTGCAACCTGGCGCATTTCAATGGCTGTCATCACACGGGTAGGAATTTTCATATTTTCAAGCACGCTCTGCACAGCTAGTGCGTTAATCACCGTACCCAGCATCCCCATATAATCGCCGGTTGCCCGCTCAATGCCAATGGATGTGCCCATCGATCCTCTGAAGATATTGCCTCCGCCAATGACAAGCGCCACATCAACTCCTAACTCATACGCACTTTTCACTTCACGGGCAATGTGGGAAACAATCTCAGGATTGATTCCCACCTTCTGTTGCCCGGCAAGTGCTTCACCACTTAGTTTAAGTAGAATCCGTCTGTATTGTGTTTTTGACTCTGATTCCATCCTGTGTAACCTTATTTCAGTAACTATCGCTGCCCAATCTGAAACCGTACAAAACGACCAACGGTTATGTTTTCGCCGTAGGTTGCTATTCTGTTTTTGATGAGGTCTTTTATAATTACCTTACTATCTTTAATAAACTCCTGTTCAAGAAGGCATACTTCAGAATAAAACTTGGTGAGTTTTCCTTCAACTATTTTTTCAATTACATTTGCAGGCTTTCCACTATCTTTTAACTGCTCACGGTAAATTTCTTTCTCACGCTCAAGAACATCAGTAGGTATATCTTCAGGACTCACAAACATTGGATTTGCTGCTGCTACCTGCATACACAAATCCTTTGCAAGGTCATGAAAATCCTGATTGCGTGCCACAAAATCAGTTTCGCAGTTAAGCTCCAAAAGAACGCCTATCTTATTGTTGCTGTGAATATAGGAAGCAACAATGCCTTCCTTTGCAACACGCCCTTCACGCTTGTTAGCGGCAGCCAATCCTTTTTTACGAAGATAATCAACTGCTTTTTCCATATCGCCGCCGCACTCTATTAACGCCTTTTTGCAATCAAGCATTCCTGCCTGAGTTTTTTCGCGCAATTCCTTTATCATATCGCTTGTAATTTCAGCCACGGTACAACTCCTTTTATTGTAAAATTAAATATACGATATAAAGCTTAACGCCTGTCATCTTCATATTCATCAAATTCGTCAGCATACTCTTCAGCATAATCCTTTTCAGGTTTTGCTTCAACCGCTTCTTCTTCAACAAAGTCAATTTTTGCTTCTACTGCTTCACCACTTATCTGGCCTGCTGACTGGCCTTCAATGATAGCATTGGCCATAACTTCTAAAAACAGGGCGATAGCTCTAATAGCATCATCGTTGCCAGGGATAGGGTAATCTATCTCATCCGGATTGCAGTTAGTATCAACCACTGCAAAAATGGGGATACCTAATTTACGCGCTTCCTGAACTGCAATAGCCTCACGCTTTGGGTCAATGATAAACAGCGCATCCGGCAGCCTGTCCATATTTTTGATACCTTCAAGCACTTTGCGTTTGCGCTCTAACTCACGGGTAAGCTCTAAAATTTCCTTTTTGGTTTCGGCTTCCCATTTACCGGTTGCTTCCATCTGTTCAAGTTCTTTTAACCGCTGGATAGAACGCGAAACAGTTTTATAATTTGTAAGCAAGCCACCCAGCCAGCGCTCAGATACATAAAACTGGCCACACTTCTGCGCATATTCTTTTACTGCAGCTTGTGCCTGTTTCTTGGTGCCAACGAAAAGCACTCTGCCACCTTTTGCAGCTATTTCCTTCATTGCTGCATAGGCAATCTTAAGCCGCTGCATTGTCTTCTGTAAATCGATAATGTGAATACCATTACGCGCAGTGAATATAAACTGTGCCATACGAGGGTTCCATCGGCGTGTCTGATGACCAAAATGAACCCCGGATTCCAACAAAGCTTTCATTGATATAACTGACAATGAAATACCTCCTGTAATATAAGATTCAATGCTTACACAAGCATACAATATACTCATCAAATAAACACAACACGGGTGCTTATTTGAATTATGCTCTTTATGGGCGATAGCTCATAATAATAAACTTATGGTATGTGGCAACCGGCTTATTTATACCGGTTTACATCTATACATTCCGTTGTACTCGGAATGCGTGATAGTTGCGGGGGCAACTGTACCGCTTAAATCCATTTAAATAAAAGAATACCTGCAACCATTCCAGCAATTGCAGAAATATTAAACCTGAAATAAAGACTTATTATCTCAAGATCAAACCCTATTGGTTTTGTAAGCGGTGCATTGATTATAGCCAGCGCTGGCGCCAGCTTCACCAGAAAAGAACCAATTGCTACTCCTAATATACCACCAAGAATAACAAATCCAATAAAATATAATATATGGTCGCGCGAGAATGTCATACTATATAACTCTTGATTATAGGAATGCACTACATAAATAACTAAAAAGACTGTCAAGATATTTTTTAAGTATTTTTAGTACTTCTATTGTTTTGAAGCTACGGTTGCAAGGCTTTTTGTATTATTTTTGGGTGTGGCCCCCAATACAACTT
>FMSI01049670.1_pt1 | contig 11066 bp, 9 predicted proteins | sample 1504471 | NCBI WGS metagenome assembly FMSI01 (sample SAMEA4475357, study PRJEB15587) | soil metagenome | biome: Soil; feature: Field | place: India | collected 2015-03-11 | depth 0 m
TGGTCTTCTACGACGCCGAAAACCTCAAATTACTTAGAGAAGCAAGCATTCTTGAAGACTATCGCGCTATTAAGAGCGACTATGAGCGCCTCACGCTCGCGCTGCACACAGTGCACTTACTGAATCAGTTCGTCGAGGAGCACCACCCCGACCGGGCGATCTTTGAATTTTTGCGCGGCTTTTTAGACGAGCTTGCCTCTGTGAAGAATCTCGAGCTAGCTGCCATAGCGGTGAAACTGAAGCTGATGCGCGCGCTGGGGATCGCGCCGCGCATGAGCAGTTGTGCCCGTGGAAGGCATAGACTCACGGACGAATTCTGGTTCTCTCCTCAAAATGGGGGCTTTGTCTGCGCGGAATGCCATCAGGCAGGTGACACCCGGCTCAGCCCGCGCTTGGCGCAAAACTTAAAGATACTCTTAGGGCTGAGCTGGGGCAAGCTCGACCGGCTCGCCCTGAGTGAAGACGAGATCACGCTTGCTCATAGGCTCTTGAATGAGTTCATCGGCTTCCATCTCAAGGCGCCTCACATGCCTTCAAAGTAGCCCCCAATGCGGATCAGCAAGATCGTGATCCCCACAGCGATCAAAAAGTTGCCCAGTGCTGTCAAGAGCTCCACCATTCATGTCACCTCCTGCATCGATTATGCACTATCTATAGCATAGATGGCGTGCTGTTGTCAAACTCAATCGAGCCCCTCTTGACTTCTCACCATGTTTTATGCTAAAAATAAGCACAACAACCCTACACCGAGGAGGTACCATGCTCAAGAAGAGCTGCGTGGTTCTACTAGTGCTTTGCTTCTTGAACAGCTTTGTAGCTGTTGCCCAAGAGTGGGAAGTATGGCCCAAAGCGAGAGACTTCGACCACCCGAAGATTGCTAATGCTTTGGAAGGCTTGATCTCGGACTATCGCGCACAACAGCCTCTCTTCGTAACAGACGCCCTTCATCGAGCAATTTCTTCAGTATATGGCTTGCATCGCCAAGGGGATCATATCCGCGTGATCATCGAGGCTGAATCCGAAAGTGCTTTCAGCAAGATCGCTGCAGCTATTGAGCGTGTCGGGGGAAAGATCGAGCTGCGTTACGCAGCTCAGATTCAAGCCCTAATGCCCATCGGGGCTATCGCGCAGCTTGCTGATCTGAAAGAAGTGCAGTTTGTGCGACTTCCTGTCCGACCGGTCTTATCCCAAGGGACGACGGTCAGCGAAGGGCAGAAGCTCATCGGCGCGCCGACGTGGCACAAGGCCGGTGTAGACGGGCGCGGGGTCAAGATAGGCGTTATTGACCCGGATTTCGATGGCTACGAACGACTCTTAGGGCGAGAGCTGCCCCCGCGTGAGCGCGTGACGGCTAAGTCTTTCCGTCGCGATGGGCAGATGACCGACCCAGAATTCCCCGGCAGGCATGGCGTGGCCGTGAGCGAGGTCATTACCGACATTGCCCCAGGGATACATCTCCATCTTGCAGCGTTTGACACCGATGTCGAGTTTCGTCAGGCCGTAGACTGGATGATCACCCAGAAAGTCGACGTCATTAATACATCTGGGGGCTACGCGTCAGGATGTTTTCGCGGCCCAGGGTTGTTTGAACCCCATATCAAGAAAGCTCATGATGCAGGTATTACGTGGGTGACGAGCGCCAACAACCTCGGCGATAGTCACTGGGAGGGCTCTTTCACCGATCAAAACAGAAATGATGCCCATGACTTCTCCGGGGTTGACGAAACCCTCAGCATCGAGGTCGAGTTTGTCAATATAGAGAACTTAGCGGCTGCTGCAGCGGTAGGAGCGTTCTTGAGCTGGGATGCCCCATGTGCTGGGGCCGCTGATGACTATGATTTGGAGTTTGTCTTCGAGTCTCAGCCCCAACTGCGGCGTCGCGCCGATTGGGTCTGGAAACCCGGGATTCCCGTAAAGGGCGGAATCTACATGGTCTTCACTCTAAACTTGGGATTTGTGGGGCGCCGTGACTATATTGGGCTGCGCGTCATTAAGAAGCGCGCGGCAGCCCCTCCGGCCCGGCTCGACATCGCTATCGCGGAATGCTTAAAGTGCCATACGATTGAGTATCGAGTCTCCCGCGGCAGCGTCTCGATCTTCGAGCCCGCCATCTCTCCTCATGCTCTCACTGTCGGAGCTTTTCATCATGCGCCAGATCGCTGCCCCAGCACCCTCTGCCCAGAGACGAATCTCTTAGTCTACAGCGGGCGCGGTCCAACGAAAGACAATCGCATCAAGCCTGATATCACAGCTCCGTCGCATGTCTCGACGGCCACGTACGGGAAGTACTCAGGCGATGGCCCTGGACAGAATCCTGGCTTCCCTGGCACATCATCGTCGGCGCCGCACGTTACGGGCGCAGCCGCGCTCGCCAAACAGGTCTTCCCCAAGTTCACACCGAAACAGATCCAAGAATTTCTGGAAAAACGCGCCGAAGACCGCGGCCCTCGAGGGAAAGACAACGATTGGGGCGCGGGCCAACTCTTGCTTGGAGAAGTCATCATCATTCCTAACGCACCAACAGATCTCGTTGCCGTGGGCAGCGGGCCACGTGAGATCAGTGTGACGTGGAAAGACCAAGCCACTAACGAAGCCGGGTTCTCTCTGGAGCGTCGCTTTGCCCTCGATCCAGAGTTCAGCGAGATCGTCCGGCTGGCTGCCGATACCACGACGTTCACAGATACGAACGTCCTGCCCGAAACGACGTACTGCTACCGAGTCCGGGCGTTCACGTCATCGGGTCAATCAGATTACTCCAATGAGTCTTGCGCGGCTAGTTCTCTAGAGCTAGCTCTCTATGAGTTCGCTGCCGAAGCCCAGCAAGGGACGTTCAGCTATATAAAGATCCCCGATGAGATCAAGAGCACGCTGCCTGTAGGTGTGCGCTTCGTCGAGGAGCCCAACGTCACGGTCGGAGATCGCACGAGCCGTGCGCTCAACGAAGTCGGCTTGCGGCTCTCGCCTAGCACCGGTTCGATCTTCGGCAACCCCAACCCTTCGGGAGAGTTCCCGTTCTTGATCACCGTCTTTTCTAACGGGCACAAGCTCGCGCGCATCTGGGTGCTGCTCACGATAAAGCCTGCGCTCGCGCTAGCACGACGCACAACGCAAACTCAAAGCCCACCAGAGATTCTCTTCATAGACTTCCCAGCGCAAATCCGTGCCGTTGGGAAACCTGTGACGGGCTTCATCGGCTTCAAAGACCCAGACGGCGATCTCGCCACAGCGAGCTTTACTGTTGTCAGTGCGACAGAGTTCCAAAGCTTTGAAGTCACACCCAATGTCAAGGGACAAAAAGAAGGGGTCTTCTCGTTCGAGATCGCAACTGCGACAGCGCAGCGCGTCACGCTCTCGGTGACACTGACCGACGAAGCAGGCCAAGCGAGTCAGCCCGTCGAGTTCTCATTCGAAGCTGTAGCTGTCCCTATCTTGCGCGTCACTCCCGAGAGCTTGAGCGCAACAGGGATGGTCGGAGTAGGCGAGATTCCTGCTCAAGAATTTGAGATTACTAATGCTGGGAGCGGGACGCTCTCTTGGGCAGCGCTCACCGATGCAGCCTGGCTTACTATCGCCCCTGACGCCGGAGAGCTCGCTGCAGGAGAGTCCGTCCGCGTGACTGTCAAAGCTGATAACACCGTCTTAAGGGCAGGGCGCTATCGCGCTTTGATTATGATCCGTGCCCCCGGGGCCGAGAACAGTCCGCAGTGGGTGCGCTTCAGACTGGAGCTGACCCCAGCAAGCGGAACCCTACTTTGGAAGACCTCTATTGGACCGACGGACTCCAGCCCTGCCTTAGGCCTCGATGGGACAATCTATCTCTTTGGGGCTGATCAGTCCTTATATGCGCTCAGCCCCGACGGCCAAGTACAATGGACATTCCGCGCTGGTGGAGCTATTCTCTCGGCGTCAATCGCTATCGCGAAAGACAAGACAATCTATTTCGGTGCAGACGACGGGAATCTCTATGCGATCACTCCCGACGGCAAAGAAAAATGGCGCTTCCCAGCTAATCTTCCCATTCGCAGCAGCCCAGCTATTGGCCCCGATGGGACGATCTATTTCGGCTCGGGGAGCCAACCCACAGAAAGCGCAAGAGTCTATGCAGTACAACCCAACGGGGCAATGAAGGGACGCCCTGTCGATGTCGAGGGCGGGGTTGTCTCCAGCCCGGCTCTTATCGCCAAGATGCTCTATATTGGCTCGCTCGACCGGCGTGTCTACGCTGTCAATCTTGACGGGTTCTATCGGCAGTGGCGCTTCCGCACCGGGGATTCGATCAGCAGCTCGCCAGCTCTCGGTGAGGATGGCACTGTCTATATCGGCTCAGACGACGGGAATCTCTACGCACTCGCGCCCGATGGCAAGGAGAAGTGGCGCTTCAAGACGAATGATAAGATTCTCTCTTCTCCGGCTGTCGGCCCTGATGGGACGATCTACGTCGGTTCGCTCGATGGCCGACTCTACGCGATCAAGCCCGATGGCCAAGAGAGATGGCGCTTCCAAACCGAAGGGCCAATCTATTCCTCACCAGCCATCGCTGCCGACGGAGTGATCTATATCGGCTCAGATGACGGCAATCTCTATGCTGTCAACGCTGACGGGACGCTACGCTGGAGCTTTAAGACAGATGGGGAAGTACGTTCCTCTGCGGTGATCGCAAGCGATGGGACGATCTACGTTGCTTCGCGCGATGGGAATCTGTACAAGATCCGTGGCGAAGCCGGCCCCGCGCAAAGCCCCTGGCCGATGTTCCGTCAAAATCCGCAACGTACAGGGGCAAAGCCCTAAAGCCCCAGCGCTTGATCTAGGAGTTTCAGCGCTTCGTCGCGCCGGTCGAGCAGCCGGCGCGACGTCTTTTTCAGGCCCTCCTGCAAGAGCGCGTGCACGATGAATGGGAAGACTGAAGTTACATCAGCGAAGACATACTGGGAGTTCTTCTGAAATTCTGCGGAGACCTTGCCCCACGTGTGGGCCTCGCCGGCTGTGCACGAGCTGAGACCCCCGTTCTGCACGTGCGCATCACAGATCTGCACGTCACAGTCGTAGCCTTCTGTCTCGAGCCCACAAATTTGAGAGAGATATGGCTCCGGCTGGAGGCTGTAATTTTTCGGCACCCCGCCCCCTAAGATAATAATGCTGAGTTTCTTGGACCATCGGTGCTTCGCCAACCAATGATAGGCACCAAATTCGTGAATATCTGTTTCGATGTCGATCCCAAACTGAAACTTCTCGCCAAGCTTGCGCTTGAGATACGCACAGTTAAGATAGATCGAGCTGTCTTGGGGAGCCCCGCAGAAGATCGGCACGCGAGCCCGATGTGCCTGCACAGTGAGCGAGCTCTCTTGAGATGTTCTCTTAAGAAACTTTGCTGCGTGCTGCCCTAGGAGATCGTGAAACTCTGGAGTCGTCATGCGCCGTTGAAACGCTTTGTGAGTGAGGAGCTTCTGTACGAGCTTGTCCGTGCGATAGAGATCATCCTCAGGGAAGACCAAATCATAGATGCGCGTCAGCCCGCTCCGACGCAACTGAATATCACCGATGTTGGGGTCTACAGCAAAGAACTCTCCGTCTATAGCCCGCTGCAGATCGTGATAGATATTGGCTCCCGTCGTGACGAGAATATCTATAATCCCAGCTCTGATGAGCGGAATGAGACACGTCGTATGTAAGCTCGCGGGGGTCATAGCCCCCGACAGCGCAAGCACAATCGTGTGATCCTCGAGAATCATCCGTCTGATGATCTGATAGGCCGTGCGCAGCTCACGCCCTACAAACGCTTGAAACGCGGTATCAATCAATTCACGTGTGGTCTCGCGCCCTGTCAGGGGAGCCCCAACGACTACGGGTCCAGGCTTACTTGCTCTTTTAGCCATGGCTACTCTTCCTCGGCGCTGACGTGCCGCGCGTCGAGCACCTTGATTTTCTTGTCTTTGAGGTCTTTCACGATCTGGCGCCAGTCATAGCTGTCTATCTTGATGACAAAGACCCCGGTGTCAGGAGTCGTGCGACACTCGTCACACGTGACGATGCTGCGCACGTTGACGTCGTGCTCGCGCAAGACATTGAGAGCTTCCGACAGTGCCCCAGGACGATCCTCAAGCTCAAGGGTCAGCCGAGTCCCCTTCTGATGAATCCCTAAAAGCTTTAAGAACACCTCAAAGATGTCCGACTCGGTGATGATTCCTACTAAGTGCCCTCCGTCCACGACGGGCAGCCCACCGACCTTGTGCTTGTGCATGAGCAGTGCTGCTCGCTCAATGGGATCGTTGGGGCTGACCGTAATGAGATCCTCAGCCTTGACCATGATCTGCTCCACGGTGGTGCGGGCCAATAAATAATTTAACTCCCAGATGCTCAGAGTAGTCGCACTGGAGGGGCTGGCCCCTTGAATATCGCTCTTGGTGACGATCCCCACAAGCCTACCCCGCTTGTTCACGACGGGAAGGCGACGCACCCCGTATCTCTTCATGATCTCTTGTGCCTCCAAAATAGGGGTCTCCGGCGGCACCGTGACAGCATCAGCAGTCATCCACATGCGCACAAACATCGTCTCGTCCTCCTCGACATGAGTATACTCGAATTTCGCGGTTAGCGCAGCGAAGGAACAAGATCTCTAGAACTGAGCACGTCCGAATTGAGATAGGTTTTCAGCAAGCTCGACGGTAGACGCCACTCCTTGGGGATCACCCTCTCGGAAGCGAGATGGGCCGAGGTGTAGAGCCCGCCCTCAAAGAGCAATCGAGCGACGAATGTCGCGCAATTGAACCCAAAGAGACTATACGGAAGAGCTTCGCCGTACCAAGCCCGCCGCCACGGCCGACTCAGGACCGGATCGGATTCTAACATGGCTATATACTGCTCAATGAGCCGACGAATGCGCTGGGCTTGCTCCGGATGCACCCTGATAATCAGACGTAAGTCCGGAGACGCGAGAAATCGCTCCAGCGTCATCCCCGGTTCTTTGAGAACATCCCACGCGATGATACTGCCGGGCTGTCGCGTGAAGACCAAGCGCACATAGTAAAGCAGTCTTTCGAGGCCTTGATAGTGTTCGGGGTTGACGTACTTGTTGCGATAGTGTTCAGCGGCCCCAAACGCATAGACTGTGATCCCCACCCAGCGCCCCTCGGTGTCGAACTCGTCCATCCCGAGCGCGACGTGCCAGAAGCCCCCAATCAGATAGAGATTGACCCCTGGCTCATCGAACGCCGCTTGGACGCGCACAAAATAGATATTCACCGAAGAAGCCATAGTCACGACGAAGAGCGCTGTCAAGATCGCAATTCGACGCAATTTCCGAGAGCGCGTGCGCATGATCTATATATAACACGAAGGGACAAGCCCTGCAACAGAATAGTTGCACACGCCTCATAAAGATGCTTAAATAAAACCCGATTCAATGAGAGGCTGTTCAAGGAGGCCGACACGATGGATCTGCGTTGGTGGATATGGATTGCCGTAGCCGTCTTTGTAGGAATAGTTGGGTATATATGGTTGAACACGCCGCAGCAGCTGAAGCCCGCGGTGCTATCGTTGGACGATATCGTCGAGAGTCGTCGTGCGCTCGCTCGCACCCCTGATGGGAAACTCGAGTATCGTCAGTTTCTGACGAGAGTAGTGCCGTACTTTCGTGAGAGTGCGCATGAGTTCAGTTATATCGTGGGTGGGAAAGCCGTAGGGTTTCTCAAGAGCCGCGACATTGAAGTACAACGGGACTCGTTCTTAGTGATCCCGCGGCGGACGGCCTTAGGGCTGCGCGTCACGAGTGTGGAACCCTTGAAGATCCTGAGCTTTTACGCTCCCGCTCCTAATGGGCTTGACGAAGTCCAGGTGCTCATCGGCGACGTCTTTCCACCGGGAGACCCCTCATCGCTGCGCCCTCAACCCTTGCCAACCGATGAGTCCGACATACGGCCCCACTTATTGAATCTCGCAACATTAGAGAACAAAGAACTCCCCAAGGGGAGCTCAGCGTTCGAGTGGGGCTATCTAGCCAAGAGTGCCGTTGGGTCTGTCGCCCTGGTGCGCGTGAGCAAGCACGTCCAGCTCAAAGAGCGCTCTCCGCACTTTCTCTATATTCGTCAGGGGCAGGCACGAGTCACCGTCGGGGATCAGATCTTGGAAGTAACAGCCGGGCAAGTCGTCATCTTGCCTAATGCGCCGTCTCGAATCATCGAGCGCGTCGGGGATGAGCGCTTAGAATTTCTGCTTTTCTCCGCCCCGGCGCTGCGCGAAAAAGATCTCTTCTAAGCAATCCCACGCACCTTGCGTAAGTAGAGCAGTATACCCTGGACGTTCATCTCGATCTCGCCGCGCAAGATCAGCTCTGGATAGTGATCCTTGAGTAGCGGGGTCTCTTTCTGGACAAAGTGCTCTTTGACGGCGTGGTCGTCTTTGAGGGTCTTCTTGGCGTGCTCGATCTCGCTCACCCAGTCTTGAAGCATCTGCGCATACTGGTCCAAGAGACTGATATCAGAGTGTGCACCCCAATGGGTATAGAGCAAGAGCTTGGGCTGAAGGGCTTTGAGGCGAGCGAGCGTCTCCAGGGCTTGCTCTAAGTGAAATGCCGGCGGGGGCGTCGTCGGCAGAAGTCCCGCTCCCCAGGGACGATAGATCCCTGCGGCATCACCAGTAAAGAGTCCGCGCAGCTTGCGTTCAAAAAAACAAACTTGGTGCGGCGCGTGCCCCGGCGCCGCGATCACTTCGATCTCAAAGCCGTCCCCAAGATTGAAGGCTTCACCGCCGCGCACGGGAAGCACTCTCTCTGTGGGCGTGGGCTTGAGTGTGCCATAGAACGGGAACATCGGTCCGACGGCCCGCTGCACGCTCTCTAAAAGTCTCGTCGGGTCTATCAAGTGCGGCGCCCCCTGCTCGTGCGCGATCACTTTGGCGTTGGGGCAGGCTTCAGCTAAGTGCCCTGTCCCCCCAGCGTGATCGAGATGGACGTGCGTGGGCATGATATACGCGACGTCCTCGCGACGGATGCCTAGCTCATCGAGTGCCGCGAGGGTCTTTTCTAATGTGTGCGAAAGGCCCGTCTCGATGATAGCAACTTGTGGGGCTTTGAGAATATAGATCCCGTCGTAGCGCTCTAGCCCAAACATCCCCGTGTCGAGAATATAGAGATTTTCAGCGACTTTTTGCGTAAGCATCATAGAGATCCTTTCTCTACTCGGGAATTTGCTTATAGGCTGTAGTATAACAAGAAATGGCTATACAGCCAAGCAGCAGCTACCTTTTGTCTTTTCTTGCCCGTTCGTCTAGAATATCTTCATGGACAAGGTCTTCCGCGACCCCGTGCACAATCTGATCGGCTTCGATAAAGAGCGCGACGCGCTCGTCTTAGAGCTCATTGATACCCCGCAGTTCCAGCGCTTGCGCAACATCCGTCAGCTCGGCGTGACCTCCCTCGTCTATCCCGGAGCAACACATACGCGCTTCTCCCACGCCTTGGGAACAGCGTTCTTGATGAAACGCGTCTTGGAGCACTTCCACGAACTTAATCCCCCACCCACTCTCCAGCGTATATTAGAAGAACACCGCGAACTCTTACTCGCTGCAGCGCTCTTGCACGATCTCGGGCACTTGCCCTTCTCACATCTCTTGGAAGAGTTCACTCACATCCCTCACGAAGACTGGACTGTGCGCATCATCAGCGATCCCCAAAGCCCTGTGCACACCGTCTTAGCCGGGGCGAACCCAAATTACCCTAAGCAGATGATCCAGCTCTTTCAGAGGACGTTCCAGCCCGCGTTTGCCGTGAAATTGCTCTCCAGTCAACTTGACGTGGATCGTATGGAGTATCTCCTACGCGACAGTCTGTGTACGGGGGTCACCTACGGATATTTCGACGTGAACTGGCTTATACACAGTCTGCGCTTGGTTGAGCAGCGCGACGATTGGGAGTTGGCTATTGACTTACGGAAAGGGCTGCACGCCGCCGAAGGCTATGTGCTCGCACGCTACTATATGTACCAGCAAGTCTACCATCACAAGACAGCCCGCGCCGCCGACGTCATGGTGCGCAAGATTCTTCAGAGGGCATCGGGGCTTCTCCGCACTGGGCACGACCTTCCTGCTCCTGCTCCATTGAGAAAACTGCTGACGGCCCCCCGCGCCCTCTCTATCGAAGATCACCTACACTTGGATGACACCACTGTGCTGGCAGCATTGCAGGCATGGCGAGAGAGCGACGATCATATCCTTGCTGATCTCACTGGTCGGTTTTTGCACCGACGGCTCTTCAAAACGCTCGATATGCCCCTCGAAGAATTCACAGCATGGTCGGTGCAGTTACGCGAGCTTGTGGCTCGCGCCGGCTTCGACCCAGAATATTATTTGGTCCTAGACCGTGCCAGCGATGACCCCTATACTGATCGCTATCTGTGGACCAGCAGCGAGGTCGGAGAGAATATCTTTTTAGTGAACAATGTGGGAGAGCTGATCGAGCTTGCCCAAGCTTCAGATGTCATTGGCGCGTTGCGCAACAAGACGTTCAGCCAAGATCGCCTCTGCTTTCCTGAAGAGTTACGAGAGCCGATCAAGCGCTTGCTCGGTCGTTGAGAAATCTCTCGGCTTTGTCCAGGAGTTCTTGAGCGTTTTCGTAGCTGAGCCGTTGGCGCGTCCGCTCATAGGACGCCCAGAGATAATCCAAATGCTCCCCAGAGAGCTTCACGTCAAATGAGTGCGCGCGTCCTAAAAAATAGATGGCTTCTTTGGAGAAGTTCTTCGACCCTCGCGTGAATTCATACCGAATCACTTCGCGGAAGTGGGGTAGAATCTCTACATCGATTCCGGCTTCCTCGTGAAGCTCCCGCAGGGCTGCCGCTGTCTCGTCTTCGTGGGGTTCGACACGCCCTTTGGGAAAGCCCCAATGTCCACCACTTGCACTGCGTAACAGCAAATACTCGCGGCCGGCAGGGCCGTCCCGAAAGACGATCACGCCGGCCGAACGCTCTGTCTCCATAGCTAGTCTAGATCGATCTCGTGGTCTTTGTCATCGTAGGCCCGGATGCTTAAGCCTAAGCTCTTCAGTTCTTTCACTAAGACCTTGAAGGACTCCGGCA
>FMSI01111926.1_pt1 | contig 11062 bp, 10 predicted proteins | sample 1504471 | NCBI WGS metagenome assembly FMSI01 (sample SAMEA4475357, study PRJEB15587) | soil metagenome | biome: Soil; feature: Field | place: India | collected 2015-03-11 | depth 0 m
CTCAGCGTCCCGAACGCTGCGCGCTACCAGACTGCGCTACGCCCCGACGCTACCTATTATAGGCGGCTTTAACTTTGAGAGCAAGCGCTGTAAACTAAAGAGCGTTTTTGTAATGGATAGAACGACAAAATGAAGTATTGCATTCTTATAATCGACGGTGCCTCTGGCTGGGCATTGCCTGAGCGTGGCGGTAGAACGTGTCTGGAGCTTGCCCATATTCCGCATCTGGATGCGTTAGCCAGAGAAGGTCTTGTTGGACTGGTGCGCACGGTGCCACCTGGGATGGAGCCAAGCAGTGCTTGCGCCTGCATGTCAGTGCTGGGCTATGACCCGAAGGTCTATTACCGGGGAAGGAGCGCTATTGAAGCCAGGAGCCTGGGCATTTCCATTGCTCAGGATGAGGTCGTTTTTCGCTGTAACTTGGTGGCTATCCGTGACGGTAAAATGTGGAGCTATAGTTCCGGTCATATCAGCACCGAGGAGGCGAAAGCGCTTATTTCTGCTCTTAATGACGAGCTGGGCAGTGAAGAAATACGCTTCTATCCCGGTGTCCGCTATCGGCACATTTGCAAGATAAAGGGGCACAAGGACACACTCCTGGCTACTTGTACTCCGCCGCATGATATCCCCGGAAAACCCATCGCTGAGTTTTTGCCCAAAGGCCCCGGCAGCGCCTTGTTGCGAGAGCTTATGAAGAGGTCCAAAGCTGTGCTTGAGGGGCACCAGGTGAATCAGAAACGACAAGCCCGTGGTGAAGTTCCGGCGAATATGGTCTGGCTATTTTGGGGCAGCGGGCAAATACCCGAAATGCCGTCGTTCAAGCAGGTCTATGGCCTTGATGCTGCCATGACGTCTGGCGTGGACCTTCTGCGTGGCCTGGCACGAATGGCTGGAATGGATGTACTGGACATCCCCGGTGTCACCGACGGCCTGGACAATGACTATGCTGCTCAAGCAACTGGAGCTCTGAAAGCTCTGGATAGGTATGATTTGGTGGCTATACATATTGAGGCACCTGATGAGGCAGCACATGCTGGCTCGATTGATGATAAAGTAGCGGCTATTCAGAAAGTGGATGAGGAGGTGGTCAGCCGGATACGTTCCTGGGACTTAGACACGTTGCGGGTTCTGGCCTTACCTGACCATCCGACGCCGATAAAAATCCAGACCCACACTGATGAGCCTGTCCCGTTTGTCCTTTGGGGCCGTGGGTTTAAGTCTGGTGGGGCAAAAAAATTTAGCGAGGTTGAAGCTAAAAAGACTGGAATTTTTATCGAGCATGGGTATAATATTATGGGCTGGTTAGTGAAGGTATAAGTAACGCAAATATGTTTTTTGGACGGTTTAGTTAGGACGAGAGATGGCGCTTATAGTTCAGAAATATGGTGGCAGCTCGGTAGCTGATGCCGACAAAATCAAAAATGTAGCCCGTCGTATCATTGAGACGAAACGGCAAGGTAACGAGGTAGTCGTGGTCGTGTCGGCCATGGGAGACACCACCGATGAACTTATTGAATTAGCCAGGCAGATTAATCCTAATCCTGATGAGCGAGAGCTAGATGTGCTGCTGTCGACCGGCGAGATAGTTTCCAGTACCCTGTTGGCCATGGCGTTGCATGGTATGGGTTATAAGGCAGTGAGTTTGAGCGGTGCCCAGGCCGGCATTCAGACGGATGCCAGTCACAGTAAAGCCCGTATCCTGCATATTGAACCGAAACGTATCGTCAAGGAGCTGGAGAAAGACAATATTGTCATAGTCGCTGGTTTTCAGGGCATAACCAAAGATATGGACGTAACCACCTTGGGGAGGGGTGGCTCGGACACTACGGCTGTAGCTCTAGCCGCCATCTGTAAAGCGCAGATATGTCAGATTTACACGGATGTTGAGGGTGTGTTCACTGCTGACCCTCGTGTGGTGCCTGAAGCCCGTAAGCTAGATGAAATCGGTTACGAGGAAATGCTGGAATTGGCAACCTTGGGCGCCAAAGTTATACACCCGCGGGCCGTGGAACTGGGTCAAATATATAGTATGCCTATAATGGTGGCTTCCAGCTTCAGTGATAATCCGGGGACAATGATTCATGGAGGGAGTGAGATGGAAATAAGAAATAAAGTGCGTGGCATTGCCCATGATACCAATGTGGCCAAAGTGACAGTGGTCGGCGTCCCTGACCGGCCAGGGATAGCTGCAGCCATCTTCGAACCGTTAGCGAAAGCGAATATAAGTGTGGACACTATAGTCCAAAATGCCAGCATTAATAATATCACTGATTTAACTTTCACCGTCGCCAGAAGTGATTTAGATAAAGCAATGGCTTTGGTTAAGCCGGTGGTCAAATCGATCGGAGCTAAAGAGTGTGTCAGTGATTCGACGCTGGCCAAAGTCAGCATTGTTGGGACGGGCATGCAAAATGTGCCAGGCTATGCGGCTACAATGTTCCGGACTCTTTATGAGCAGGGTATCAATATCCAGCTAATTACCACTTCGGAAATAAGGATAACGTGTATTATTGCTGAAGATAGGGTCAAGGACGCTGTTAAAGCCCTGCATAAGGCTTTTGAGTTAGAAAAAGTGCCATTGTGAGGCTAGACTGCCACAACTTCTTTAATGTCTGATATCTCTTGCTTCAGTATTCGTTCTATGCTATTTTTCAACGTCATGGTTGACATAGGGCAGCCAGCACACGCACCCTTCAGCCTTAAGCTGACCACGCCTTCTTTGACGTCGACAAGCTCTACATCTCCTCCATCAGCACGCAGGCTTGGCCTGATTTTATTTAGGACTTGCTCTACCTTTTCTCTCACAGGTTCTCCTTCTTGTGTTTCCAATGCCATTAGGCTAACATAATCAGCCCGCTTTGTCAAAAGCTGGCAAACACTTGACAATGTTGGCTTTTTTTGACACAGTGACTGAGGTACAATTAAGAGTTTACGAGGCGAGTGAGGCGTTCGATAGGGGGTAAAAATGCCAGACCGTGAAGAAGATAAAGCTAGACTTAGGCGTAAAGCTAGCCAGGAGGCCATCGCTCTGGCTATGCAGAGTCGTTGGCGGGAAGCAATAGCCGTTAACCAAAGCATACTTGAACTCTTCCCTACGGATATAGATGCCTATAATCGATTGGGTAGGGCGTATATGGAATTAGGAGAGTTTGCCAGAGCTAAGGAGGCTTATACGCGGGCTTTGGAGCTTGACCCGAATAATTCGATAGCCCAGAAAAACCTGCAGCGACTATCCCTATTGCCAGATTCGCAGGTCAGCGTAAAAAAGGAGCGCCGTGAGGTTGCCCCGACCCTCTTTATTGGTGAAATGGGGAAAGCTGGGGTGGTAAATCTGCAAAACCTGGCTCCCCAGGAGGTATTGGCTAAAATGGCCGCTGGCAACAAGGTCTATTTAAAACTGAGGGGACAGCAGCTGGTTGTGGAGAATGAGCAGGGGGAGTACTTGGGACTGGTAGAGCCACCACATGGTCTGCGCCTGGCCAAATTAATAAAGGGTGGCAATAAATATGCTGCGGCCATTGTAAGCATTGATAATGACAGCGCAAAGGTTATCATTCGTGAGGTATATCAACATCCCAGTCAGGCTGGACGACTTTCCTTCCCTGTTAAAGCTCTCGAAGGCTTCCAGCCGCATATTAAAGATACTCTGTTAAGACATGAGGCTCTAGAAGAGGAAGTTCTGGAGGAGGCAGAATACGCCGAATTAGAGGAAGCCGAACTCGTACCCGAAGGCTTCTCTATATTTGAGGGAGTTACCCCCAGCGAGGAGGTAATGGCGGAAGACGAGTTTATGGACTAGGAGTAAGCGTTACCTTCGGGAAACGGTTGATGTAGCACATTTTTGGGAGACGAAAACATGGAAGTCGGATTAGTCAAGCCGGTAATCATCGAAGAAGAGATGAAGAGCTCCTACCTCGATTATGCTATGAGCGTTATTGTTTCCCGGGCTCTTCCAGATGTGCGCGATGGCTTGAAACCTGTGCACCGTCGCATCCTCTATGCTATGGATGGGCTTGGTCTTCGCCACAATAGTCCTTACAAGAAAAGCGCTCGCATAGTCGGCGAGGTGCTCGGTAAATATCATCCTCACGGTGATGCGCCAGTATACGAAGCTATGGTCAGAATGGCGCAGGATTTTTCGATGCGATACAAGCTGATTGACGGGCAGGGCAATTTTGGCAGTATGGACGATGACCCACCAGCGGCTATGCGCTATACCGAGGCCCGGCTGACAAAAATCGCCGAAGAGATGCTGGTCGATATCGATAAGGATACCGTTGATTTTATGCCCAATTTTGACGACAGCCTGAAAGAGCCAACGGTTTTGCCTGCCAGATTGCCTAATCTACTGGTGAATGGATCTTCAGGCATTGCTGTGGGCATGGCTACCAATATACCACCTCACAACCTCAGCGAGATATGCGATGCTATAAGTTACCTTATCGACAACCCCGATGCCGATGTTGATGAGTTAATGAAAATAGTCAAAGGCCCTGATTTCCCCACCGGCGGTATGATTCTCGGCCGGCGCGGCATAAAGGAGGCCTACGCCAGCGGGCAGGGCAAGATCGTGCTCCGAGCTAAGCTGACCGAGGAAAGTTTAAAGGGTGGGCGGCAACAGATAGTAGTCACCGAGCTCCCGTACCAGACCAACAAAGCGGCCTTGGTGGAAAGAATAGCCGAGCTGGTCAAAGAAAGAAAGATCGACGGCATAAGTGAGGTTCGTGATGAGTCTGACCGCCATGGGATGAGGATAGTAATCGGGCTAAAAAAGGACGCCCAACCTACCAAGGTATGTAACAACCTGTACAAGTACACTCCCATGCAATCGTCTTTCTTCATTAACATGCTGGCTTTGGTGGATGGCCAGCCTCAAGTGATTAATGTTAAGGAAGCCTTATCTTGCTACATAGATTTTCGTCGGGTGGTTATTACCCGCCGCTCCCAGTTTGAGCTCCAGAAGGCAAAGGACAGGGCCCATATTCTGGAAGGGTTCCGCATTGCCCTCGACCACCTGGATAAGGTTATCCAGACTATACGGAAGGCGGAGACCGCTGATGCAGCCCGAACCGGCTTGATGGAAAATTTTGGCCTGTCGCAAGTCCAGGCCCAAGCGATTCTGGATATGCAACTACGTCGTCTGGCACGTCTGGAACAACAGAAGATAACCGATGAGTACAGCGAAGTGGTTAAGACTATCGCTTATCTGGAAGACCTCCTGGCAAATCCGAAGAAAATACTCTTTCTTATTAAACAGGATGTGGCCGAGCTTAAGAAGGAATACGGCGACCCTCGCCGTACTGTAATTAAACGAGAGGAGGCTGAGGAGTTCCAGGATGAGGACCTTATTCCACATCAGGATGTGGTGATTACTTTAAGCGAACAGGGATATATAAAGCGCATTCCAGCTGCCACCTATCAAAAACAGCATCGGGGCGGTCGAGGGCAAATTGGGATGGTGACCCGTGAAACCGATATGGTAAGACATGTTGTGGTGGCTGATACCCATGACAACCTGCTTCTATTTACCAATCGCGGCAAGGTCTACCGCGTTAAATGCTACGATATCCCTCAAGATTTGTCGCGAACAACCAGAGGTACAGCACTGGTGAATCTGGTGTCCTGCGATCCCAAGGAGCAGATAACTGCTGCTGTGGTGGTGAAGGATTTCACGCCAGGCCTGTTTATGGTTATGGCTACGTCTAAGGGGCTGGTAAAGAAGACGCGCTTCGACAATTTCGCTCAGGTCAGAAGCAGCGGCCTTATCGCCATGAAGCTCCGTGGAGATGAGGAGCTGGTGGCTGCGGACGTTGCTTCTCAGAAGGATGAGGTTATCCTGGTAACTCAAAACGGTCAGGCGATCCGGTTCGCAGTAAAGGGTTTACGGCCCGCCTCGCGGACCAGCGGAGGCGTGCGTGGCATCAGGCTGAGCTCCGATGACCGGGTAGTGGCAATGAGCACTGTGTTCCCTGACGCCTATCTTCTTACAGTTACAGAGAAAGGCTTCGGCAAACGTACCCGAGTTGGAAGCTACCATTTGCAGGCCCGTGGCGGCAAGGGGATTCGGGCGCATAAAGTTAACGAAAAGACCGGCAAGGTTATAGCGGCCAAGCTTGTTTCCCAGGGGCAGCACGTTATTATCGTTTCAGCCAAGGGTATCGTCATTCGCATCCCTGTTGACGAAGAGGTTTCGCTTCAGGGCAGAAATACTCAGGGCGTGCATTTGAAGAAGCTAGATTTGGATGACAGGGTAGCTTCTATTGCCTTCATTCACCGTGGAGATGAAAAGGCCGAGGGTAAAGACTCAGCAGAATAGGGGCTCTGTCTAATTAATGGAAGGTTTTATTCGCATTTCACAGGAATTCGGCCTGACCTTCGTGCCCATATTCGTAGCTATGGATGCAATTGGTGTTCTGCCAATATTGGTTCCCTTAACGCGGGATATGAAGCCAAAGGAGCGCAGTAGAACAATATGGCTGGCGGTAATTACCGCTCTGGGGTTGGGGTTAGGCTTTGTGGCTCTGGGGAAGGCCATTTTTCTGTTTTTAGGCATTGAAGTTTCTGACTTTCTGATCGCTGGTGGCATTATCCTTTTTCTTCTGGCGGCAAAAGAATTGGTGGCCGGGAAGATGGTTGAAGCCCAGGCTTCTATCGGTGATGAGACATTGGGCGTGGTACCTCTGGGCACGCCACTTATGGTTGGGCCAGCAGTGCTGGCCACACTTCTGATATTGGCTGACCAGTACCATATTGTTATCGTGATAGTCTCTTTTATTATCAACCTAGCCATAGCCTGGTTGCTTTTTGCTCAGGCGAACCGGGTGGTGGCTTTCCTGGGCGAGGGCGGAGTCAGAGCCACATCCAAGGTGGTCAGTATTTTTCTGGCGGCTATCGCCATTAAGATGGTCCGCCAGGGCATTTTGCAGGTGCTGGGGTGAAGATCATTTTCATTCACGGTGCCGGCAACACCGGCCTTGTCTGGCACTATCAAACTGAATACTTCTCCCACTCTGAGGCTGTCAACCTTCCGGGCCATCCTGGGGGCGAGCCTTGTACCAGCATTGATGACTATGCTGACTGGCTTCATCGGTATGTTCTGGATAAAGGTTATTCGCAGCCTGTACTTGTTGGCCATTCTATGGGCGGTGCCGTCGCACAGGTATATGCGCTGAAATATCCGCTCGATGTTAGGGGCATTGTGCTTATTGGTACCGGGGCCAGGTTGCGGGTAAGGCCGGACTTTCTTAACTTGCTCGAAGCCAGCATCGGTGCCCCGGCCGAATTAATTAGGAATTTCTTAGAACCATTCTACAGTCGGGTAGCTCCGGATGTGAGGGAAAGGGTGATTGATAAAGCCCTGGAGGTGGATGCTGCCGTGCGTTTGAACGATTTCAGATGCTGCGATAAGTTTGATATCATGGATAAAATTCATCAGGTTGGGGTGCCTACACTGGTTATCTGTGGCATGGATGACGAGATGACACCGGTCAAATATTCCCAGTATTTAGCCAGCAAGATCGCCGGTGCCAGACTGGCCCTTTTTGAAGGCTCTCATTTCGTCTTTATGGAAAGTCCTGAGAAAGTAAATCAGGCCATTGAGGAATTTCTACAGTGCCTTTAGAATTACGCTTTGCCTGGGTGCAGGGGGCTTCTCATGAAGATAGCTGTGCTTTCTGATACTCATGTACATCTGGTCGAAGAACTACCGGCAGAGACCATCAAAGCCCTTTCCACTGTGGACTTAATAGTTCACGCCGGTGATTTTGTGGGCTCAGCAGTCCTGGAAGGGCTGAAGCAGATGGCTGAGGTAAAAGCAGTCCGGGGCAACGTGGACTCGATGAAACTGAAGAGCCTGCTACCAGAAAGAGAGATTGTCATGGTCGCTGGCAAAAGGATTGGGATTATCCACGGCTCCGGTGGCCCGGACGGTATTGAGCACAGGGTAAGGGCGCTGTTTAATGATGTTGACATAATTATCTATGGGCACAGCCATGAAGCCAAGATGGTACAATTAAGTGGAGTTCTTATGTTTAACCCCGGGCCAGGATACCGTTCCTATGGCATCCTTACCATCGATGATGAGGTGAAGGGGGAAATAAAGGTTGTTTAAAAAACACTTTTCGGTGTGGCCTTGCCATTTTGGCTATAAAGGGGGCGGAGATGGCTGAACCATGGCCTGAGCTTTCAGCTCTGGACCGACCGGAGATTCTACAATTCATATTCTATCCCCGCCGCGACCTTTTTACAGGTTTCACAACGCCTAACGTCCTTTCCGGCTCTATCCCGGTTGATGAAGGTGTTTCTATTTCCTATCGCTTCTATTTCGGAAATCGGAAGCACCCCAATATACTGTTCTTTCATGGTAATGGTGAGATAGCCAGCGATTATGCGGCTATTGGCTCTATTTTTAACCAAGTCGGACTTAATCTCTTTGTCGCCGATTACAGAGGCTACGGCAGCAGCAGTGGCACCCCCACACTTAGCAACATGATAAAGGACGCTCACCTCATATTTGAAGGCTTCAAACAAGCACTTAAAGAAAAGGAGTTTTCAGGTAGTACCTTTCTTATGGGCCGCTCCCTGGGTAGCGCCTCTGCTATTGAGCTTGCCTATCACTACCAGACGCAACTGAAGGGGTTGATAATAGAAAGCGGCTTCGCTAATATTTTCAATCTCTTTGACTATCTGGGCTTTCCTCTGGAATCCCTGGGTATTGAGGTTCCAGATACGCCTTCAAGCCTGAGGCTTATACGTAATATAGCTGTTCCCACCCTGGTTATCCACGGTGAGTATGACCAGATTGTGCCTCTTGCTGAAGGCAAGTTTCTTTATAGCAATATCGCCGCCAGAGACAAGCGACTCCTCATAATACCCGGTGTTGACCACAATACTATTTTCCTGGGTGGTATGGAGCAGTACCTCAAGGCGTTGAGGGACTTCGTCACAGACCATAGCTAGCCCGGGGAAGGCACTGCGGGTGTTGCGGTGTTTTTTTAAGTCCTCAATGGGGCGAAATTAAAAGAGGCCTTGCCATCACTCCTCTTCAGCACCGGCTTCAGCTTCTGCTTCCTCTGGCGTTACCCGCTCAACCTCCTCTTTGGCTTCGGCCACTGCAGGAGCAACCTCTTTGCGAGCCTCGACTACCTTGACCACCATTTGGTCGGGGTCGCTGAGGAGGGTTATGCCATCTCCAAGTCGGATGTCCCTGACATGGATTGTGCTGTCAATATCCACGAGGCTTGAGAGGTCGACTTCCACATTGTGAGGCAGGTGGTCAGGCAAGGCTTCAATGTGCAACGAATCAATGAGATGAAGAATGGAGGCACCTTTGACCTTTTCCATAACCGGCGCCTCGCCGACGAATGCCAGAGGGACATCCACCTTTATCTTTTCGGTCATCTTGACCTGATAGAAGTCCACATGAAGCAATTCGTCAGTAATTGGACTTTTTTGCACATCGCGGACTAAAGCCAGCACCGGGGCCTTTGAACCGTTAACCTTGAGAGAGATTAGGTCGGTCTTACCTACATGTGCCAGCAAGTGCTTCAGGCTTTTGGTATCAACCTGCACCGGCACCGAGTCAATTCCATGCCCGTAGATGTTGCCTGGCGTTATACCCTTCCGGCGCAGAAACCTCACCTTTTTGCCGGTTACTTCACGTTTGGCAACTTCAAGTTCGTACCGTTTCATTGCTTTTAACCCATCACCAATTTAATCGCTTGAGCTAGGTAGTCGCTTTGGACGGGGTTGGAGCCCCACCGCTGCATTACACTGTACCTGATTCAGGCAATAGAGTTTAGTAGTTTTCCAATAAGAAGTCAAATTTTTTCTGTGAATCCGTGGGACGGCTAGAAAAGCAGGCTAAAGGTGATATAATAAGCTTGGGGAAAGGCAGATGGCGGAATTCATAATTGCCCACGACGTGGGCACCAGCGGCAATAAGGCAGTCCTGGTAGACATCGAGGGACACGTCCGCGGCAAGTGCTTTGAACCTTATAAGACCTACTTCCCTAACCCCGGTTGGGCAGAGCAGGAGCCTGAAGACTGGTGGAAGGCGGTATCGCGGACGACGAATCTGCTACTTGAGCAGACGGGTGTGTCACCAAGGGATGTTTCATGTGTTACCTTTTGCACACAGATGATTAATATTGTCCCTATGGACAGGAGCGGTGAGCCATTGCGGCGGGCCATAATCTGGATTGATAACAGGGCCTGCCGTCAGGCAGAGCGGATGATGAGAAAGTTCCTCGGCAGGCGCGTTTTCACGCTCATTGCTGGAGCCACCTTAAGTGGCAAGGATGGCCTGCCCAAATTGCTCTGGCTTAAGGAGATGGAACCCCACATCTACGACAGGATGTGTTGCTTTCTTGACGTCGCCGGTTACCTTTTTTACCGCAGTACCGGAAATATGCTCATGGAGTGGACCGGTGCCTCGGTATTCGGTATTGACCTTAAGAAGAAAACGTGGCTTAACAGCATTTTCCGCTATGTAGGCCTTGACCTGGAGAAGTTCCCTCCCCTGGTGCGGCCAGTTGATAGGGTGGGAGAATTGACCAGGGAGGCGGCAGATGAATGCGGACTATTGCCAGGCACGCCGGTCATCGCTGGTGCCGGGGACGCGCCCTGTGCGGCGGTGGGCTCTGGCGCCATTGGTGAGGGTGAAGGCCATATCTGCCTGGGCACATCTGGCTGGGTAGGTGTGGTCACCTCTCGCCTGTTACGGGGCAAGTGCGGCGTGGCAACTATTCAGGCTGCCGACCCTGATAAGACCTTCCTGATTGCCGAGACTGAAGCTGCCGGAGCTTGCCTTCAGTGGATTGCCGAAGAGTTCTACAAAGCAGAGAAAAAAGACCCTGACATCCCCAATGTTTACGCGCTCATGGACGAGGAGGTCACCAGGGTCCCGCCGGGCTCCGATCACCTTCTCTTCACCCCTTGGATTTATGGAGAAAGGGCGCCCGTAGATGATTGCTACGTTCGGGCTGCCTTTGTCAACCTCAGTGGCGAGCACAGCCGCGGAAACCTGTTGCGCGCTGTCTATGAGGGTGTGGCTTATAACATA
>FMSI01055409.1_pt1 | contig 11040 bp, 11 predicted proteins | sample 1504471 | NCBI WGS metagenome assembly FMSI01 (sample SAMEA4475357, study PRJEB15587) | soil metagenome | biome: Soil; feature: Field | place: India | collected 2015-03-11 | depth 0 m
TTTGAAGTCTTTAATGAGGAAGAGGGAACTTTGAAGGATATTGAAATTACCTTTGAGAGTATTGAAGAAATTGACAGACTTATACTCAAGTTGTATTATATTCCAGAGTTTATTAATGAGAAAGATGTATTATCTCTTTCAGAAAACTTTGATTTAAGTGTTTCGCAGATTTTTGAACTTCAGAGAAAGCTGATAATTTTAAGACAGAATGAGGCAGAAAGGTTAAAATCTCTAGCATTAAAAATTAAAGAGATAAACTCTATTATCCTTGAGAAAAAATATCTCATTCACAAAGAGAATTTATCTCAGAATGAATTGAATGAAAATATTGCTTTTATAGCAAGACTTGAAGCCAGAAGGTTTAAGTTGATAAATAAAATAAGAGATGAAGAAAAAGACATTTTTGAAACCATCGCATTGCTCTTTAATTCAAAAGAAAAGGCAAGATATAGACTTAAAATTGCCCGTGATAAGTTCAAATTTTATTATTTAAAAAGAAAGGCAGGTTAAGATGTTTGGTTGTGGAAAATTCAGTGAAGAGAGATTTCTACTTTTTATAGATGGAAAAAAGGATACAGAAATTGAAATTCATTTGAAAGAATGCAGAGAATGTCTCAAAGAATTTGTTGAATTAAATAGAATTAATGCAGAAACAGATGTTTATAAACCAGAAAAAATAAAAAAATCTATTCTTTTGAAATCTACTGGTGACAAAATATCGTCATTTTTTACAAATTTTGAAAATAAGAGGCTTGTTAGTGCAGGGGTGATGGGTGGTGAAAATAAGAAAGATATTTTGATCATAGAATATTCAGAATTTTTGATAAAGATTTCAAAGAATGAAAAATGTTTTACAGTTTCTATCTTAACAAAAGATAAAAAACCTTTTAATGTTGAGTTAAAAAAGGAAGGAGAAGAGATTCCATTTTTTATGAAAACAAATTCGAGAGATGAAATTACCATTTCAGAGCTTAAAGGAGAAAAATATATTTTAATGATAGATGATGAAGAAATTTATTTAAATCTTTTTGAAGAGGAAGGTTATGAAAATTAGAGAAATGCTAAGAAAAGAAAGAACAATTTCGTTTGAGTTTTTTCCACCGAAAACAGATGAAGGGTATAAGGAATTATTTTTGCATATTCAAAATCTTGAAAAACTTTCTCCATCGTTTGTTTCTATAACTTATGGGGCAGGGGGAAGTACAAAAGATAAAACCAGAGATCTTGTTCTCAGAATTTCAAAAGAAAACAGAATAAATGTAATGGCACATCTTACCTGTATTTCTCATTCAAAAGAAGAAATTATTGAAATTCTCAAGGATTATAGAGAGAATGGAATTCAAAACATTCTTGCATTAAGAGGGGATTTTCCTAAGGAAGATAACTCACACACTGATAAAGGCTTGAAACATGCTACTGATTTAATCTCTCTTATAAAGGAAAACTTTGATGACTTTTTTTCTATAGGTGGAGCTGTTTATCCAGAAATGCACCCAGAGACAAAAGACTGGGATGAAGAAATGAAATATTTAAAACTGAAAGAAGAAATGGGGATGGAGTTTGGTATTACACAGCTTTTTTTCGATAATAGTAAGTTTTATGAATTTATTGATAGATGTGAGAAAAAGGGTGTTAATATTCCAATAATTCCTGGCATAATGCCAATTTCAAACTATAATCAGATTAAAAGATTTGTATCAATGTGCAATGCCACAATTCCTCAAAAATTGAATGAGGAGATTGAAAAATATCCTGACGAAGTAGAAAAAATAGGCCTTGAGTTTGCGATTCATCAGGTTGAAGATTTGATTAAAAATGGTGTTGATGGGATTCACTTTTATACTTTAAATAAGTCAAGGTCAACTATTTTAATCTATAATGAAATTAAAAATTTAATTTAATTTTCTCCAAGATATGCTGATTTGACTTTTTTATTCTCAAGCAGGTTTATTGAGTTATCAGTGAGAACTATATTTCCTGTCTCAACAACATAACCTCTGTGAGATAACTTTAATGCTAATCTTGCATTTTGTTCGACAAGAATGATGCTTACTTTTTCAGTCTGATTTATTTGCTTTAGGATATTGAAAATTTCTTTTACTACCATTGGGGCAAGACCAAGACTTGGTTCATCAAGGAGAAGTAAAGCTGGATAACTCATCAGTGCTCTTGAAATTGCAAGCATTTGCTGTTCACCACCTGATAGTAGACCAGCCTTTTGTTTTGCTCTATCTTTAAGAATAGGAAATAGTGAATAAACAAATTCAAGCCTTGTTTCTATTTTTTTTCTTTCTTTTACAATGAATGCTCCCATTTCTAAATTTTCTTTTACAGTTAGCTCTCCGAAAATTTTTCTTCCTTCTGGAACTAAAGCTATGCCTGATTTTAAAAGCTCATCGGGGGGTGTTTTTTTTGGTTTTGAGTGGATAGTTTTTCCATCAAATATTATTTCACCCTCTTTAATTGAGAGAAGACCAATAATTGCTTTAAGTATGGTTGATTTACCTGCCCCATTAGCACCTATTAATGTTATAATTTCTCCCTTGTTAAGTGTCAAACTTACATTTTTAACAGCAACAAGTTCCCCATATGAAATAGAAATATTTTTTAAAGAAAGTATTTCACTCATTTTCCTTCCCCAGATATGCTTCTATTACAAGCGGATTGTTTTGAATTTCTTCTGGAGTTCCAGAAGCTATAAGCCTTCCATAATTGAGTACGAAGATTTTCTCACAAAGGTTCATTACGAATTTCATATCATGTTCTATCAAAACTATTGTTATACCGAGTTCTTTTATTTTCTTTATTATGGCTAACAATTCCATTGTTTCTGTGGGATTGAGTCCAGCTGCTGGCTCGTCAAGAAATAAAATCTCTGGTTCTGCACAGAGTGCCCTTGCAATTTCGACAAGTTTTTGTTTGCCATAGGGCATATTTTTTGGTAGTTCATGTTTATAATTTTCAAGTCCAAAGAATGAAAGCCATTTCATAGATGATTCGTAGATATCTTTTTCCTCTCTGTCAATGTTAAAAAGGCATAAAAAAGAGTTTAAAAATCTATTTTTAGAAAACTGACAGCTTGATTTAAAGTGTCTTCCTACCATAAGGTTTTCAATGACTGTCATTTCTTTAAAAAGTCTTAAGTTTTGAAAGGTTCTTGAAATTCCAAGTCTTGTTATTTGATAAGCCTTAAGATTGGTTATATCTTTTCCCTTAAAAAATACAAAACCCTCATCTGCATTTTCGAGGCCAGTTATGAGGTTAAACAATGTAGTCTTTCCCGCTCCATTTGGGCCTATAAGGCCTGTTATAGTATTTTTTTCTACATTAAAGTCAACGTCTGATACAGCAATGACACCACCAAACTCTTTTCTTATTCTGTCAGTATAAAGGAAACTCAAATTCCACCCTCCGGCTTTTCAAACTTTTTTTCTATTAAATATTCAAAGTTGATTCTTTTTCGTTTTAAAATTCCTTCAGGTCTATATATCATCATCAATATCAAAAGTAAACCGAAAATAATTTGATTTGTCTGAGGTGGAATTATGCTTGAGAATCCAAGTAATCTTGGTAATTCTGAAGTTGTTACGATTAAAGCTGCACCTATAATTGACGAAAAATTATTTCCCATTCCACCCAAAACAACCATACATAGAATCATTACTGACATAAGAAAATCAAAAGATTGAGGAGAGACAGACTGGTGGTATATAGCCCAGAGACTTCCAGCAATTCCAGCAATAAAAGCACTTAAAGAAAATGCAGAAACTTTGTATAAAGTTGTATTTATGCCCATTGATGAAGCGGCAATTTCATCTTCTCTTATTGCTTCAAGAGCTCTACCAAACCTACTTTTTATTAATCTTTCAAGAAAGAGATAAAAAATTAAAACAAATATCCAGATAAATATTGCATAAAATAATTTATTTGAGTTTGTAAAAACAAAAGAAGCTATCTTTAAAGGTGGAATATTATTTATTCCGAGTGGGCCTCTGGTAAGTTTATCCCAGTTTATGATTACATTTTTTACTATTTCACCAAAACCTAATGTGGCAATAGCAAGGTAATCCCCTCTTAACTTAAGAGACGGTAGTCCGATTAAAAGTCCAGCCATGAAACTGAATATAGCAGATAAAAGAAGTGCAAGGAAAAAACTTCCATTTGTATTGACAAGATATATGGCTGTGGTATAAACACCAATGGCAAAGAATCCAGCCTGACATATTGAAAGTAGCCCTGTAAAACCCGTGATGAGATTTTGACTTAGAGCTAAAATAGAGTATATTCCAATATAGATAATAAGTAAAAATACAAAATTAGACATTATACCTTCTCCCTTATTTTTTTACCAAGAAGTCCTGATGGTTTGAAGATCAAAATCAAAATAAGTATTGAGAAAGAAATTGTATCCTTAAGTCCCTGTGAAATTCCAAGAATAGCAACTCCAAAAGTCTCAAGAATTCCAAGTAAAACCCCACCAAGCATTGCACCAGAGATATTGCCAATGCCTCCAAAAACAGCCGCAATAAAAGCCTTAAGTCCAGCCATTGTTCCCATTGTAGGATAAACTTTAAACTCCATACCCATAAAAACACCAGCGACAGTAGCAAGCCCAGCTCCAATAGCAAATGTAAGACTTATTACGGAGTTAACCTTAATGCCCATTAAAGAAGCAGTATCGAGATCCTCACTTGCAGCCCTCATTGCCTTACCCCATTTTGTTTTGTCAATAAATAGCCTTAATATTAACATCAAAGTTATTGACACTATTATGACAACTATGTTGTGTGGGCTAATCGAAACTCCGAATATAATAAAAGGATCGTTATTGTAAGGATAATCAAACTTTTTAGCCTTTGTTCCAAAAATCATTGCAGCAATATTGGATAAAATTATCGATACACCTATAGCCGAAAGAAGTGGAGCAAGCCTATTTGCCTTTCTTAGGGGTTTGTAGGCTAATTTTTCAGTCAGTATTCCAAGCAAAGCAGAAAATAATACGCCCGCTAACAAAGCTACAATGAATAGGAAAATATTATTTCCATATATAGAAATAAAATAATTCCATATTATAAGACTTATATAAGTTCCCATCATCAAGAACTCACCATGTGCAAAATTAATAAGTTTTAAAATTCCATAAACCATTGTATAACCGAGTGCTATAAGAGCATATATAAAACCAATAGTAATACCATTAAACAGATGTTGCAATAGTTCTGTTATTGAAATATTGAATAACTGCATTTTCACCTCTTTTCGTAAGGTAAACCTAACCAGCTTAAAGGTAATTCAATTACCTCAGTTAATCTTTTAATAGAGAGAGAAATATATTCATCTTCAAGTTCGCATCCTACGAAACCTCTATTTAATTTTAAAGCAGCAATTCCAGTAGTTGTACTTCCTGAGAAAGGATCAAAGATCAAATCTTTTTCTTTTGTACTTGCTAAAATGATCCTTTCAAGAAGTTTAATAGGTTTTTGTGTTGGGTGTTTGCCAAATTTTTTTTCTTCAGTTGTTGGAGATGGAATTGTCCATACTGTTTTCATTTGTTTGTTATTATTTTGTCTTCGCATTTCTTCATAGTTAAAATAATGTTTTGAGTAAATATTTTTAGCCGCCCATATTATTGTTTCTGTTGAATGGGTGAAATATCTACAGGAAAGATTGGGAGGAGGATTTGGTTTTTCCCATGTTATGTCATTTAAAATTTTCATACCAAGTTGTTGCATTGCAAAACCAACAGAATAAATAACATGATGGGTTCCAGAAACCCAGATTGTTCCATTTGGTTTTAATAATTTTTGACATCTTGAAAGCCACATTAAATTGAATTCATGGTTTTCTTTTATACCTTTTGATTTATCCCAATCTCCTTTGTCGACTTTTGTCATTTTTCCTGCATGACAGGTTATTCCTCCATTTGAGAGGAAGTAGGGTGGATCAGCAAAAATCATGTCAAAAATACCTTGCGGATATTTTTTAATTAAAATATCCATAAATTCTATACAATCTGCTTTGTATAAAAAAAAGTTTAAATCTTCGTCTTTAAAAGCACAATTTTCAGGAATAATATTATAAAAGTTCATTTTATCCTTCTACACTTAAATTATTTCAAAAATAGCTGTTCAAAAAGCCAGAGTTAAAGCTTTCTACAAAATATGGCTTTTTGAACAGCCTGAAGTTATTTTATTTCAATTAGTTTATCATCTTTGATGGTGAAAACCTTTAACTGTTTGTATTGTTTATTTTCTGCTATAAAGATACCTACATTTTTTATAGCATCTCCCTTTTCTTTCATAAATGTTACTACTCCACTTGCACCATCATAGTTTTCTGTTGCTGCGACATATTCTCTTATCTTATCTCTATCGAGTTTAAGATTTTTCTTTACTTCATCAGATGATTCGTTATAAACCTTTTCTATAGCAGCTATGAGTATTTTTGCAGAGTCATAAGCATTCATACTGAATGAGTCAGGCTTAACACCCCATTTTTTCTCATAGTTTTCTATGAAGGCCTTTTTGACCGGAGAATCAGCTTCTTCTGCAGAATTTGCAAAAATTACTCCATTGGCAAGATCTCCAATAAGATCAAAAATTTCTGGATTTGAGTATCCATCTCCAGCAAGAAATTTAACCTTAAGGCCTAATTGTTTTGATTGTTCAATTATCTGAGCCATCTCTGCTACATAATCTGGCATATAGAGCGCTTCTGGATTCGCATTCTTTATCTTTGTGAGCTGTGTCTTGAAATCTTTATCGTCCTGCAAGGCTGATTCAAAAGCCACAATCTTTCCGCCGAGTTTTTCAAATTCTGATTTGAAATCTTCTGCAAGTCCCTGACTGTAGTCGTTTTTAAGGTAGAGGATTGCTACCTTTCTTAGACCCATTTTTTCATAAGCATATCTTGCAAATACCTTTGCCTGAAGTTCATCTGATAATACATTTCTGAAAATATAATTTCCCATAGATGTTAAAGCCTTGTGAGTTGAAGAAGGAGTAATCATAACAACCTTTTCAGCCTGACATTTTGGTGCAATTGCAAGGGCACAACCAGAAAACACAGGTCCAACAATACCGAAGACTTTATCAACCCCTGCAAGTTTTTCTATAGCTGGTGTTGCTTTTTCTGGTTTACCTTCATCATCTTCGATTATTAACTGAATCTTTTTACCTCCAATGCCACCTTCAGCATTTTTTTCTTCAACTGCCATTTTGACAGCCTGAGACATAAGTTTACCATAGTTGGCAGCTCCACCTGTCATAGGTCCCATAAAGCCTATTTTTATAACCTCCTGTTTACTACAGGAGAATGCAAAAACTATTGCCATTAATATACTTAATCTTTTCATTTTTACCTCCTCAGAGGATAAAATTATACTTAAATTTAGCTTTTTGTCAATTTTTATTAATGAAACTTGATTTTTAACTTTAATTCTTATATAATTAGCCTCTTTGGCTTATTCTGGGGGTTAACAAATGGAGAGAGTTGATCTTGATAAGTATTTCTTGCAAAATACGTTTGCACTATCTTTAAGTGAGTTTTTATGGGGTATTGGGATTCCAGTTATCCTTGAGTCAAATTTTGTGACTGTGTTTTTGACTTATCTTGGTGCAACAAATTTTCAAATTGGGTTAAGTAGTTTTATTTTTTCATTTTCTATGGCTATAGTTCCATTTTTTTCTGCATATTTAACCTCAAATATGATCTATAAGAAAAAAGCTAATATTCTTACTCAATATATTCCTTCTGTAAGTGTGATTTTACTCGGGATTAATTTCTTGTTTTTCTATAAAGATAAATTAGGTTATGAGATTTTTTTGTTTTATTTTTTCTTATTTTCTGTTGGGCTTGCTTCAACGGGCCCTTTATGGCAAAACTATATCACAAAGATTTTTACTCCATCAAAAGCTCTTAAAGGTATTTCTATAATGATGTTTTTTCAAAATACGGGTAAAATAATCGGTGGGTTTTTGCTTGCCTTGGTTTTAATATATCTACCACTCAATGTTAAAAATTCTGGTCTTATTTTTCTTATTACTGGAATATTGTTTTTTCTTGGCTCAACATGCTTTGTTTTTACTAAAGAAAATCCAGATGATATTAAAAGTTTAAAAAGGGAGAATTTTTTAAAATATTATTTAACCTTTTTGAAAAAGTTTTTTCAGAATAAAAATCTCATCTTTTATGTTATTCAGGATATTGAGTTCATAATTGTCATTGTTGCAATTACTTTTTATTCAAGATATGCAATTGAGTGGGGAGGTATAAGTCCAGCTCAAGTTTCAGGGGCTTTTGTTATTATTGCTTTTGTTGGGGCTATAGTTGCAAATTTTTTGCTTGGTTTTATAGAAAAAGTCAATTTAAAATTGCGTTATTTTTTGATTAAATTAAGCTCTATAATTTCTCTTTTGCTTTTAATTTTTTCAACAAATCTCGTGGTATTTTATATTGTGAGTTTTTTTCTTGGTTTTTCAAGGGCAGGTAGAATTCATCTATATATCCCTGTGGTAAAGAAACTTACAGGATGTAATGATGCTTCTCCATATTATGCACTTTTACCTTTTATAATGCTTCCAGTATCTTCCTTTTTTCCAGTAATTGCTGGACTTTTTCTTGATAAATTTGGTTTTATGGGCGGAAATGCTTATAAATATCTTTTTATTTTTATGTTTTTGCTTGTATGTTTATCTATAATTCCCTTTATGAAGGTAGATTTTGATATAAGTATTGACAATAATTCTCATATTTAATAAAATATAGAGGGGATGAGTATGAATTTTAAGAAATTGGTAGCAAAAAATAGAAGTTATAGAAGGTTTTATAACGATCATAAAATTTCAAAGAATACACTTCTCGAATTGATTGATCTTGCAAGGTTAACTCCCTCAGCTAAAAATCTACAACCTTTAAAATATTTTATTTCCTGTGAGAAAGAATTAAATGAAAAGATATTTGAAACTCTAGCTTGGGCGGGATATTTGAAAGCTGGTGGTATAGAGATTGAACCTACCGAAAGACCTTCTGCATACATAGTTATACTTGGTGATAAAAGGATTACTGATAACTTTATGGTTGATGCTGGTATTGCAGCTCAAACAATTTTGCTTGGAGCTGTATCTATGGGGCTTGGTGGTTGTATAGTTGCAACAATAAAAAGGGATAAATTGAAGGAATTAATTCCAGAAAACGAGAATTATGATATATTGCTTGTCATAGCCTTAGGCAAACCAAAAGAAAAAGTAGTGATAGAATCAATAAAGGACAATGATGTGAAATACTGGAGAGAAGGTTTTACACATTACGTTCCAAAAAGAAGCCTTAAAGAAATAGTATTAAATTTTAATGGTTAATTAATTTCTTATAGTTTTATTTTACCTATCTTTCTAGCCAATAATTCAAGAAGAGATAATATTTTTTCGATAATTATTAATGTTTTGGGGAATGGAGTGAAAAAAAATTCATTTATAAAAAGAAATTTGAGTTTTCTTCTCTTAATCTTGCTTTTTGCTCTTGTTTTTATTTCTCAGTATATAATGTTTGAAGATTATTTTGATGAAAAAATATCAAAAATAACAAAAAAATATGATAAAACAGAAAAACTTGAGTTTGAAGAGAAGAAAGGTTTTTTAAACCAGTTCAAATTTAATCAAATTGAAGAGGTTTATGAGAGTTTAACTGGCAAAATTCCAATACTTGAGTATCACATTATTGAAACACCAAATGTATATTCAAACTATATTCTTACAAAAAAGATAAAAAAGACAAAGGATAATGAAAGATTCTTTGTAAGTTCAGACGATTTCAGAAAGCATCTTGAAATTTTATACAAAAAGGGCTATAGAAATATATCTCTTGATGAATATCTTTCTATAATGAAAGGACAGACGAAAGATTTCAGAAGGCTTACACCAGGCTCAAAACTTTATGTCTTGACTTTCGATGACGCTACATTTGGTCAGTTTGATTTTTTGACGAATGATAAGGGCGAAATTTTTATAGATCCAGATTGTGCTGTAGGTATAATGATTGAATTTGCCAAACAACACCCTGAATTTAAACTGAATGCTGCTTTTTCTATAGATTTTGAAAATGTGCCATTTCATCAAAGGGAATATGTGACAAAAAAACTCAATTTATTACTTGATTATGGTTTTGAGATTCTTAATCATACATATAGCCATAAATCTCTTGCAAGGTTGTATAAGAAAAACCCAGAAAGAGTCAGTGAAGAAATTGGCAAAGCAATGGAGATGTTTGAATCTCACCTTGGTTATAGAGTAAGTCATATAAATAAGATATGCTATCCTAATGGAGATAATTCAGAAGAGCTTAAAGAATATCTTTTTAACGGTATAGTTTACAATGGTAAAGAATACAAATTTGTAGCTGCAATAGATGCTGAAGGACCACTTGCTTTAAATCCTAATGAAACAAATTTTGATCCTTATGCAATAAGGAGAATTGAAATAAACAATCACACCTTTTTAACTTATGTTATAAATGCCAAAGGGCTCTATACTCTTCCACCTCTTGTTTTGAGAACACCTGAAACAGAAAAGTTAGTTAAAATTCATACAAATTTTTCAATAGATTTGATTAAGATTCGTTAAGTATCTATTTTGATTCCATTTTTACCAGACTTTTTTACTTCATACATAAGATGGTCTGCTTTTTTTATTATTTCTTCTATTGAATAGTCTTTTTCAAATAAAGTGGCACCAAAAGAGGCTGTATATCTTATAATTTTATCGTTTATTTCTAAAAAATTGCTTTCTATAAGCATTTTAAATCTTTTACAAATATTTTCTAACATTTCTTTTCTATCTATAAACACTACTATTAAAAATTCTTCCCCGCCCCATCTACAGATTAAGTCTTGTTGTCTGAGAGAATTCTTTATAGTTTGAGTAAAGCTAATTAATATTTTATCTCCAACATCGTGTCCATATTCATCATTAATTTTTTTAAAGTTATCTAAGTCAGCAAATATAAAACCTGTTTTTTTATTTAAAAGCTCCATTTCTCTTAATCTAA
>FMSI01024200.1_pt1 | contig 11018 bp, 6 predicted proteins | sample 1504471 | NCBI WGS metagenome assembly FMSI01 (sample SAMEA4475357, study PRJEB15587) | soil metagenome | biome: Soil; feature: Field | place: India | collected 2015-03-11 | depth 0 m
CCTCTCCCACTGGCGCGGGAGAGGGGAGCGTAGATCCGAGCGGTGCGGTATCGCACAACGATCAACAGTTGTGCTCGCCGGGGGTATGTCGCTAGGGCATAGCACTGCTATGACCTGCGCGGCGCAGCAACCCCGCACGATAGCGGATTGCACCTGCTCAGGCAGTTCTCCTGCTCGATCGGGAGATTGCTTCGGGGGCGCAGGCAGCGCGCTGCGCTGCCCCTACGTCGCTTTGCAATGACAAGGTAGAGGTTCAGGGATTATAGACGCGCAAGCGGGATCTGGCGTTGATCGCGTTGCGCCTGCGCAATGCCAACAAGGGGAAGACAAGAATTTCCGTAACTATCTATTAACTGAAACTTCAAAGGTCTTTTCATCTCGCGGCGGATGTGCTACACTATAGCCGTTACACAGCGTCACGTCGCCGCGAGAGTCTGTTCGTCCGTCTGGGGCTCGATCGACTCCCTTGTCCGCATGACCTCCACGCCCGAGGATCAGCACGCGGCGCTGTGGACCGCTACCCGCTGTGAGGCGAAGTGAGTAGCGTGCAGTTTCGGAGGCGTGGTTTGTGGGCGCAAGCCCCGTGAATGACTGCGTTGGGCAAGCAACGCGGAGGGAGTGGGACCGGATGTACGTGAAGCTCTTTGTTGGCAATTTGGCGTGGAGCGTTGATGATGCAACGCTCGAGTCCTTCTTTCAGGCTTATGGCGATGTGCGCAGCGCGCGGGTGATCAATGATCGTGAGACGGGCCGGTCGCGCGGGTTTGGCTTTGTCGAGATGGAAGTCGCCGATGTGGCGAAGGTGATTAGCCAAACCAATGGCCAGCCCATCAACGGTCGTGAGATTCGGGTCAATGAAGCCGAGGATAAGGGTTCGCGCGGCCCTCGTTCCGGCGGTGATCGCGGTGATCGCGGCGGCTTCGGCGGTCGGCGTTATTAACGCTTCCCTTCGAGCCGGTCGCGCCTCAACTGGCTCGTGCGCGGGATTACTCCGCCCCCTGTCAATGACAGGGGGCGCGTTGTGTTAGGAAGGATGTATGGTCATCGCCATGTTTGTGGCCGGGATTGTGTTGTTGGTGTTTGGCGCCGATCTGCTCGTGCGCGGCGCTGCGAGCTTTGCCGCCGGCCTTGGCGTTTCGCCGTTGATTATTGGCTTGACGGTGGTAGCGGTGGGGACGAGTTCGCCCGAAATTGCCGTAAGTCTGCAAGCGGCATTCAATGGGCAAGGCGCGATTACATTGGGCAATATTGTCGGCAGCAATATCGCCAATATCATGTTAATTTTAGGCGTAGCAGCGATGTTTGGCCCGCTGCCGGTCGATCGCCAGATCTTTCGCCGCGATTTGCCGGTCATGATTGGCGCGTCGATCTTGACCTTGCTGTTGGCGCTTGATCGTTCGCTGTCGCGGATTGACGGCGCGATTATGCTATTCGGCTTGATCGCGTATCTGTGGGTGATCTGGCCGCGTGGCGTCCATTCTGATCATTCGCAGCAGCGCCATGCGCACCATCATCCTTGGCGAGTGCGGGTGTTGCAGGCGGCGATGATAGCGGGAGGGCTGGCGCTGCTGGTGCTAGGGGCGAATTGGCTGGTGGATGGCGCAGTGACTTTTGCGACGTGGTTTGGCGTCAGCGAGCTGATCATCGGCTTGACGATCGTGGCTGTCGGCACCTCGTTGCCCGAAATTGCCACCTCGGTGATTGCCGGCTTGCGCGGCGAGCGCGATATTGCGGTGGGGAATGTGATTGGCAGCAATGTGCTCAACCTGCTGTTTGTGCTGGCGCTGACCATGGTGCTCTCGCCCCAGCCGATTGAGGTGCCCGCCGAGACGATCCGGCTCGATCTGCCGGTGATGGTTGGGGCGGCCCTCATCTGTGCACCGATTTTTATCACGCGCCGGATCGTCTCGCAGCGCGAGGGCAGCTTGTTGCTGGCCTATTACCTCAGCTATACGCTCTACCTGATCCTGAGCGCAAACGGCAGCGATGAATTACCCGTCTACAGTGCGGTGGTCGGGTTGTTGTTGGTGCCATTGACGGTCGTGTTGTTGGTGGTGCGGGCATTGCGCTGGTTAGGTGAAGAGCGCCGACGCCAAGCGCCGGCCAATGCAGGCATGGTTGAATAGATGCGCGTCTTTTATTCGGACACCTTTGTCTTGCCGTTGCCGCCGGGCCACCGCTTTCCGATGGAGAAGTACGCGCTGTTGCGCGAGCGGGTGTTGGCAGAGGGGATCGTATCGCCTGAACGGTTGCACGTGCCTGAACCGGCGAGTGTCGCCGAACTGGCGCGGGCCCATACGCCAGCCTACATCGAGCGGGTCTTGCAGGGGGAACTGAGCAGTGCCGAGCAGCGCCGGATCGGCTTCCCGTGGTCGCCACAGATGGTCGAGCGTTCGCGCCGGTCGGCAGGGGCAACGATCGCGGCCTGCCGGGTGGCGCTCAGCGAGGGGGTTGGTGTCAATTTAGCCGGTGGCACTCATCACGCTTTTGCCGATGCCGGCGCTGGGTATTGCGTCTTTAACGACGCAGCCGTGGCGGCGCGCGCGATGCAGGCCGAAGGCCGCGCGCGCTGGATCGCGATTGTCGATTGCGATGTCCATCAGGGTGATGGCACTGCCGCGATTCTGGCCGGTGATCCAACCATCTTTACCTTTTCGATCCACGGTGCGCACAATTTCCCCTTTCGCAAACAGCAGAGTGATCTCGACATCGCCTTGCCCGACGCTACCGGCGATGCTGCTTATCTCGATGCACTGGAATGGGGCTTGCGGCAAACTTTCGCTGCTGCCAAGCCCGATCTGGTGATTTATCTGGCCGGCGCTGATCCCTACTACGACGACCGGTTGGGCCGGCTCAGCCTCACCAAGGCCGGGTTAGCTGAGCGTGACCGGGTGGTCTTTGCCGCTTGCCGATCGGCGGGTGTACCGGTGGTGGTAACGATGGCCGGCGGCTATGCGCGCCAGATGAGCGATACCGTTGATATTCACGCGCAAACAGTCGCATTAGCGGCGGAACTGGGGTGAACAGGCCGTCAATCCTCTTAGGTGTGGTAGTTCAGCGCAGCAGCATGCTATACTATACGCAATGGATGCGTGTCCGGGAGTAGGTATGCCCGAGCCAGCTCACATCTTAGTGGTGGAAGACGATCCCGATATCCGTCGCATCTTTCAAGCGGTGCTGAGCCGTGACGGTTTTCGCGTTTCGGTGGCGGTTTCGGGTGAAGAGGCGTTAAGCTTCCTGCAATTAATTACTCCCGATCTCATCCTGCTCGATCTGGCGCTGCCGGGTGTTGATGGCGCTGAAGTGACCCGGCGGATCAAAGCGGATCGTTCTAAACCCTTCATCCCGATCATTATCGTTTCGGCCCATGCCGATCTCAACACAAGCGTCAGCAACCTTGACGCTGGCGCTGATGATGTGCTGGTCAAGCCGGTCGATTTTAACCTCTTGCTGGCGCGGGTGCGGGCGCTCTTGCGGTTGCAACGGGCGCAGCGCAGCCTGCAACAAGAGCAGCGCAAAACTGAGCTGTTGTTGCACCTCTCGCGTAATCTTGGTTCAAGTATTGACCTCGATGTGCTGTTGACCGGCTTTCTCAACCATCTCGCCGATGCGGTGGGCGCGATTCGGGCTAGTATCATTTTGACCGGCTTTGACGAAGAGAAGCTGTTGCTCTATTCCAGCAGCCACCATCCTGCCACTGCTGAATTAAACGATATCTTGCGGTACGGGGTGGTTTGGTTGGCGCTGCGCGAGCGCGGCCCAGTCTTGATCACCGATACCCGGCTCGATTCACGCTGGTTGGTGACCTCTGACCTCCACAACGACGTGCGCTCGGTAGCGGCGATGCCGATCATCCGCGATAACCGCGCGTGGGGGGTGATCACGCTGGTGCATCACACGCCGGGGCATTTCACGGCTGAGCACCTCGAATTGCTGGCCTCAGTCGCAGCCCAAAGCGCAGTGGCATTGGAAAGCGCTCGCCTCTACCGGCTCAGCGAACAACAGAAGGGGTTGCTGGCACGGCGCGCGGAGGAATTACGCCGGATCAACGACATTAACCGGCTGCTGTCAGAATTGATGCAGATGGATCAACTGGGCCGGCTGTTGGTGCAAATGATCCACTACCAGTTCGGCTACCCGTTGGTCGCACTGGTGATCCGGCAACACGATCGGCTGGTTGTGAAAGCGGTTGCCGGGTCGTACCGGTCAGAGCCAAACCATATTTCGTTGGGGATCGATCAAGGGGTGAGCGGTTGGGTATGCCGCCACCGTGAGCCATTGCGCATTGATGATTTGGCCCAAGACGCGCGGTTTTTGCCGGTACTGCCCGATGAAGATCGCATGCGCTCGGCCCTCAGCGTGCCGGTGTTGTCGCCGCGTGAGGTGTTAGGCACGATTGAGGTGCGTAGTCCCCACCTAGCCGCCTTTAGCGCCAACGATGAAGCGATATTGCTGGCAATTGCCAACCAACTCGCGATTGCGATCGGTAATGCCCGCCTGTTCGAGAGTGAACAGCGCCGGATTGATCAATTGAGCGAGATCAATCGCCTGTCATTGGCCTTGACGGCTCAATTTGCCGCGCCAGAGAATCTGCACCATACGGTCGAGACGGTGGCGCACATTTTTCGGGTCGAGCAGGCTGCCATCTTGCTCTTTGGCCCGCAACCGGGTGATACGGTGATCGCGTTGAGCGGGATGGCAGCGCTGCACGATGCTGATTTGACCAAGTTTGTCCAACAACATCCATTTCTGGCAGCGCAAGTAGCCACGTTACAGCAGCCTCAGCACGTTGAGAATCTGCCCGAACGAGCCGATGTAGCGCCCTTACAGGCATTTCTCGCAGGGCGCGGCGTGCGCGATGTGTTGCTGGTGCCGCTCGTGGTCAATGGCCAAACGCAGGGTGTGCTCTGCCTTGACACGACCAAGCGCGGGCCGTTTGAAAAGACCGAATTAGAGATGGCGTCTACCGTTGCGAGTTTGATCGTGCAGATTCTTGAGAATGCCCGGCTGTATCGAGTGGTGAATGACGAGCGCTCAACTCTCGATGCCGTGTTGCGTAGCGCGACCGATCCGATTGTGCTGATCGACCCTGAGGCGCGCTTGCTGCTGGCGAATCCGGCGGCACGCGAGCGCTTGCAGATCGATCCGGCGTTGCATCATGGGCAAGGGGTCGATGTCTGTCCGGCGTTGCGCTCGATTGTGCCGCTCCTTGATCATAATGCGCCGACGACGGTGGAGATCGAGCCGCAACCCAATCTGCACTATAGCGTCAGCATTGCGCCGGTGTGCAGCAGTGACGCGAAGGATCTCGGGCGGGTGGTCGTGTTCCGTGATATCAGCGCGATCAAACAGCTCGAACGGCAAGAGCGCGAGCGGGTGCGCAGCGTCTTTCGTCGCTACGTCTCGCCGCAAGTGGCCGAACGGCTGCTCAGCGCCGGCAGCGATTTCAGCGCACCGACCGAGCGCACAGTGGCGGTGCTCTTTGCCGATATGCGCGGCTTTACCGCCTTGACCGAGCAGATCGACGCTCGGGTGCTGGTCGAGCACATTCTCAACCGTTATTTCACCGCGATGACCGATGCCCTCTATGCCTATGACGGCACGATTGACAAATTTCTCGGCGATGGTCTAATCGGGGTCTTTGGCTCGCCAATCACCCATGCCGACGATCCGCAACGGGCGGTGCTGGCTGCCGTGGCGATGCAACAAGCCTTTGCCCGGCTCGCCAAGATTTGGCAAGCGGAACTGAATCTGCGGATCGGGATGGGGATCGGGATTAGCTATGGTTCGGCAGTAGTTGGCAATATCGGTTCCGAACAACGCCAAGACTATACATTGATCGGTGATGTGGTCAACACCGCCTCGCGCTTGTGCGGGATTGCGCAAGCCGGTCAAATTATCGTCTCCTCTCATTTGGTTAACGCACTCGGCGGCCAGTTGCCGTACCCATTGCGTGAATTGGGGGCGACCCGCCTCAAGGGCAAACAAGAAGAACACCTCATTTATGAGGTAGTGATCGAGCAGCCGGCGCCGGTCGTGCAACAGGTGTAGGGTTGCAATGCGCTGCATGGTTCAAATGTTCCAATGCTTGACATTCGCTCGCCAACCTTTTAAGATACCCCAAACCGGTGAGGATCGATACCCGGCCCATTCCACCTAGAGGAGTCTGGCAACTATGGTGTTGTTTACCCGGCGCATTGTGCGCTTCTGGATTCTCTGGGCTCTGATTGTCGCAGTGTTGGCTGGATGTGCTGTCCAGCCTGTTATCTTGACCGGTGTCGTGACCGATGCCTACACCGGCGCACCCCTGTCTGGCGTAACGGTGGCGATTGGCGATCAGACACTGACTACCGATGAGCAAGGCCGCTTTCAGACTGAACGCTGGCGGCCTGAAGATACCTTGGCGTTGCAGGCCCCCGCTTACGAGCCGCTCAACCTGCCGCTCGCCGATCAACTCGGCGTGGGCCAGAGCGGGGTCTTTACCGTGACCATTACCACCTCCCTGCGCCCGAATGTGCTCAGCGGCGTGGTGACCGATCTCTACACTGGCCAGCCGATCAGCGGCGCGCAAGTGCGATTGGAGGGCAACGAGACGGCGCAAGCGGTGACTGACAATTCCGGCGCGTATACCCTTGCCGGTGTGCCGGAATCGTTTACAGTTACGGTGGGTGCGCCCGATTATGCGCCGGCGACGGAGACTATAACGCGGGCGACGGCGCTTGATGTCAGCTTGCGCCCAAATACGCTGAGCGGAGCGGTGACGAATGTCTACACTGGCCAGCCGGTGGCTGGGGCGAAGGTGACGGTGGGTGAACTGAGCGCAACGACTGGCGTTGATGGAACGTATCAGTTGCGCGAGGTGCCTGAACAGGGTGAACTTACTGTTGAGGCGGAAGGCTTTGCCGCAGTCACGCAACCGTTTACCCGCACCACCGCACTGGATGTGGCGGTCCGGCCTGATACCCTCTTTGGCCAGTTGGTTGACGCCACGACCGGTAAGCCGGTGCCGAACGCGGCGATCATTGCGACGGAAACGCTGACCTCGACGGCGGTTGGCTTTGTGCGGATCAACGATAGTGTGGAAGGCCGTTTCCGCCTGCCCAATCTGCCCGAACGCGGCTTTGTGCAGGTGCTGGCGCCGGGCTATGCCAAGAAGGTCATTCCGATTGAGCCGGGCAACATGCCGGAACAAATTGCGCTAGAACCCTTCTATGTGCGTGGTATCTATATCACGGCGGCGGTAGCATCGGTGCCGCGCTTGGTTGATCGCTTCCTCGATCTGATCGATCGCACCGAGCTGAACGCGATCGTGATCGATATCAAGAGCGACCTGCGTGACGATCTCGGTAAAGTCTACTACGATTCGCAAGTGCCGCTTGTGCGCGAGTTGGGCCTTAGCACGCCGAAGGTTGATTTTGCCTCGATTTTGGCGAAAGCCAAAGAGCGCGGCATCTACACGATTGCTCGTGTGCAGCTCTTCTCGCATGATAATGCGCTGTCGGATGCGCGGCCCGAATGGTCGATCCGGCTGCGTTCGACCGGCGAAGTCTATGCCGACTATCCGGGGCCGGGCATTCGCTACGCCTACCTCGACCCGACCAACCAGAATGTCTGGGATTACAACATTGCGCTGGCGGTGGAAGCGGCCCAGATGGGGTTTGACGAGATCAACTTTGACTATATTCGCTTCCCGGATTGGTTTGGCACCCGGGCCGAATTCCGCGATAAACTGATGTTCAGCGAGCCAATCGATCCAGTCGATAATCCGGGCTTCATGTTCGAGGTCATCCTTGAGTTTATGCAGCGCGCGCACTATGCGGTCAATGCTGCCGGTGCGTTCATGTCGGTCGATGTCTTTGGGCGCGTGGTCAATGGCCCCTCGCTGACGATCGCGCAAGATATGACGCGTATGGGTGAGTTTACCGACTATGTGTGCCCAATGCCGTACCCATCGTTGTGGTGGAGCGGGTTGGAAAATATCGCAGTGCCGGTGAAATTCCCCTACGAGACACTGAAGATCGCGGTGCGGAACGGTGGCCGCCAGATGATTGCCAGCTATGCCAAGCAACGGCCATGGCTGCAAGACCATACCGACCCGTGGTCGTCGGTGGTGGTTGAGTATGGCCCGGCTGAGGTGCGGGCGCAGATTGATGCCACCGAAGAGCAGCCGGAAGCAGCAGCAGGATGGTTGTTGTACGATTCGGCCAATATTTACAAAGGCGCGTTTAATGGTGCGGTGCGGCCTGCGCCGTAAACCAGCCGCTCCGACGGTTACGCTGTGAAGAGACGGCCTCGCGGGCCGTCTCTTTGGCGTAATTGTCATTCATTTTAGCGAAAAAAAGTGGACGAAATCGCGTCGCTGCCAGTATAATTATTTGCACAAATTACACACTTGGGTGACAACAGCCTGATCTGGGCCGAGTGGCAATGGTCGCTCTGGCAGCGGGGCACAAGGTTATGATCCGACAAGTAGCGCTGAGGATTGGTCTGCTGATCACGCTGGCAGCGATGATGGCAGCGACGTATCCGGTGGCGGCGCGACCGAGCAGTCTGGCGGCGCAAGTATCAAGTTGGCGGTTGAGCAGTGTGCGCGATTGGCAAGCCGGCGCTATCACTGGTTTGCTGGTGACGAATAATGCCGGCGGTGAATTGCGACTTGATGCCGAAGCAGTTGAAGGCAGCTTTATCTCGGCGCCGTTTGAAACGGCCTTTGCCACGAATGCTGCCGGCGCTATCTGGCGCGGCGAACTAGTTGAAGGCACCGATCTTCGCTTGGAGCTGCGGGCGCGGGCAACGCCGCCGGCCAGCGGTGACGAGGGGTGGGGGCCGTGGCAGCCGCTGGTGGTGGCCGATGAACCGCCCGCCGCCGATGCCGATGCACTCACGACAGTTGTGCCGCTGGCCTTGCCGGAAGATACCCGCTATTTACAACTGCGGGCGACGTTTACCAGCCAGATTCCGCGCGCTTCGGCGGTGCTGAATGATGTGACCGTCTCGTATTTGGCGACGCAGATCACGCCGCCGATCTTTGCTGCCGGCCTGCCGCAACGCCCGATTATGTTCGGCCAGCCGGTACTGACGTCGCGCCCGTTGCAGATTGCGCGTGCCGATTGGGCGGAACCGGCGGCGGCCCGGTCTGACCGGCGCGATCCGCAGGGGGTTGTGATTCACCAAGTGCCGGTTGATGTATCGCCGGCGGCGACACTCGCCTATCTGCGCGCCTTGCTGGTCTACCAGACCAAGGTGCTCGATTGGGACGATCTGATTTACCATTACATTATTGATAGCGAAGGCAATCTGTTTGAGGGCCGCTTGGGCGGGCCGACCTCGCTGGTGCGGCGGGTAGCTGGCAGCGCGGCGGATGTGCAGATTGCCTTGCTCACCCCGGCTGATCAACCGCCAACCCCGGCGGCCCAAGCGCGTCTCGTAGCGTTGCTGGCATGGCTCACCCAGACCTACAACCTTGCGCCAAACGGGCAGCAACCAGCGGCGGGCGGCGGGTTGCGCCCAACGATTGCCGGCCACTATGAAGTGTATGCCGCTGCGCCTGACCCCTATCCCGCCTTCCGCGCGCTCTTGCCGGCGCTGCGCGCGCAAGCCGATAGCGCGACGGTGCGCGCGCGCTGGTATTTCGCCGAGGGCAATACCGCCGGCTATAGCCAACGTCTCAGCCTGTACAATCCAGCCTCACGGCCAGCTACCGCTCGCATTACCTTCTTCCCGCCTGCCGGCCAGCCGGTGGTGCGCAACGTGCAAGTGCCGGGAGGCGGCAGGGCCGATTTGAATGCCAACGAGGTTGTGCCGGGCGCGAATGCGTTGCCGGCCATCGTTGAAGCGAACGAGCCAATCTTGGCCGAGCGCTCGATGGCGCTGGTCAGCGATATTGACAGCGGGCCGGGCATCGATCGGCTCTCGCGGGTGTGGTATTTTGCCGAGGGCAGCACCACCGAGCAGACGCAGACCTACGTGATCATCTTTAACCCTCAGCCGAGCGATACCCGCGCCCAAATCACCTATATGCAGCGCAACGGGACGGTCTTTAAGCAAGAGGTGCAGATCGGGGCGCGCAACCGGTTGGTGGTTGCGGTGCATGATGTTACCTTGCCCGATGGCACGCGCCCGTTGGCCGATGCTAGCTTTGGCATCCGGGTGATCGCCAGCCAACCGGTGGCGGTCGAGCGCACGATGCGGTTTGGTCCCGGCGGGAGCGGGTTGCATACGGGGCGAGGCATTGATACGCTCTCGCGGCGCTGGTTGTTCGCCGAGGGTACCACTGAAGGCGGGTTTCGCACCCAGTTGTTGGTGTTGAATCCCAATAACCAACCGGCCAATGTCGAGGCCATCTTCCGCGGTCCGCAAGGGGTGGCGGCGACGCGGCGCTACGCCATTCCGCCGCGGGCGCAACTGGCGATTGACGCTAACGAAGTCGTGCCTGATCTCGGCTTCGCTACTGAAGTGGTTGCCGACCGTCCGGTCGTAGTTGAACGAGCGATGCGCTTTGTCGGCGGTGCGGTGGGGACGCTTGGCGCCGGAGCGCCTGCGCCGGCCTATCGGTGGGCTTTTATCGATGGCCGTACCAGCGATGCAGCGTATTACCTCTGCCTCAGCAATGTGAGTCCGCTGGCGGCAATTGTGACGGTTGAAGCAATCTTCGGTGACGGCACCAAGACCGAGCTGAGCGTGCGGATTCCAGCAGGGGCGCGGTATACGCTAGCGATGCACGAAGCCTTCCCGAACGAAACCGCAGTGGCAGCGATCGTGCGCAGTAACCAACCGATTGTGGCCGAGCGGTCGATCTTCCCCGGCGGGGGTGCGCGCGGCGGCAGCACAACCCTTGGCATACCGTTGCCGTGATCGAAACGGCGCGAAGGGGGTAGAGACGGTCAACGTAATGTAGTCTCCCATAATGTTGAGGATAAAATGAACGTCGAGATGGACGGCAGTCCGTCCCTTCGACGCAGGGGATAAACACCAAGACGCAAAGCGGTAACACGCAACGGCGCGCGAAGTTTGTGGAG
>FMSI01108811.1_pt1 | contig 11012 bp, 12 predicted proteins | sample 1504471 | NCBI WGS metagenome assembly FMSI01 (sample SAMEA4475357, study PRJEB15587) | soil metagenome | biome: Soil; feature: Field | place: India | collected 2015-03-11 | depth 0 m
CTTCCACAAACCCAATTTACAGAATTTCTGAGTAAATTGAATTTTACTTGACATTAAATTTTTATGATGATAAAAAAAAAGGAGTGAAATTTAATTTTAGGAGGGTAACATGTCAAAATTTACAGCACCGAGGGCTATTACCTGGTGGATTTCTTTAATTATTGGGGTCATAGGTGTCATTGCACATCTGACCTCCCTGGGTGTTTTGACAACTTATTCATTCTGGATTGTGGTTGTAGGGTTCGCTCTTCTTTTATTGGGAACATTGCTAAAAGGCTTATAGTTTTAAGCTGAATTCTAAGTCCACAGCGGAAAAGTAAAAAAGAAGCTTTTTTAACTTAAGAGGTGGAATGTAGGTAATTTTTAATTCGTTTATCTTGGAAAGCTTAAGTCGATTTTAAAGTTTATTTCTTTTTGATTTTTATCGTTTTAGTTAAATTCATTGTAGTGTATGCGTTTAATCTTCTATAAAAATCAGGTTGCTGTCCACCTACTGAAACCATAAGAGTTCCTGGTTCAATAACTCTATTTCCTTCTCTATCAAAAATTGCTATGTGCTCAGGTTTTATTTTGAAATTTACTTCTTTTGTTTCACCTTTTCTAATAAAAATTCTTTCGTAACCAGTAAGCCAGCGAATTGGGTTGAAGGGAGAGTTAGAATCAGGGCAATTCAGATAAACCTGAACAACCTCTTCTCCATCCAATTTACCAATGTTTTTAACTTTAACAGAGATTTTCAATTCTTTGCCAATCCTTAAAGTCTTCTTAACTTTTAGCTTTGAATAGTGGAAGTGAGTATAGCTAAGGCCATAGCCAAAAGGAAACAAGGGTTCTTTTCTGAAATAGCGGTAAGTTCTTCCTTTCATCCTGTAATCATTAAAATCAGGCAGGTCATCAATTGAACGATAGAAAGTAACAGGCAATCTTCCCGCAGGATTATAATCTCCGAAGATAACATCTGCAATTGCCTGACCACCCGCCTGGCCGGGGTACCAGGCTTCTATAATTGCAGGAACAATTTCTACAGCTCTGTTTATGGATAGAGGACTTCCATTCAAAAGAACAAGAACAACAGGTTTTCCTTCAGAAACTTTTACTACTTCTTCCATTAATTTTTCCTGATTCTCTGGAAGGTTAAGAGTGAGGCGGTCTCCTCCTTTGAATCCTTTAACCTGAGCATCCATCTCTTCCCCTTCAAGTCTTGGAGAAAGTCCTAAAAATAAAATCACGGCTTCAGCTTTTTTCGCTGCTTCAATAGCTCTTTGCATTTCATCTGGAGCAGGTTTTTTCCATAGAAGGTGCATTCTTGCATCTCCATAACGATGGCTGAATTCAATTTTTAAAGGATATAATTTTCCACTTTGAAGATAGACTTTTTTATAAACTTTGCGAGTTTCGTGGCTTCCATTAAAACTGGCAATTAGCTGATTATCAAGATAAATTCTGAATGTATTGAAACCTTCTCCACCTAAATAGTAATCGCCACTTTCGGGAGGTAAAAGAAAGCCTGTCCATCGAACAGAGAAATTGTCATCATCAAGCTCTGGTAAAGGAGCTTTATCCCACCAGTTAAAATCAACCTTGGAATCAATCCGCTGAAGAACAGGCTCCCCTTCAAACTCCTTATTGCTGAAACACTCTGCTTGAAGACCATTTTCCTCTGAATCCAAAGATGGTTTTAGAAAATCTGAAGGAATCGGGGCTGAAACTGGAATCCCATCTGCCCAGTCTGTTTCAGGTTCGTATATAACCTCTACTTTCTCACCAACTTTCTCCTTTATCCCTCGCAGTGGAGTTATTGGGTCAGCAGGAGTTCCGTTATAATTTCCGAGAAGAACCTCCACATCATTTGCATTGGGTCTAATGACTGCAATTGATTGGAGATTTTTTGGAAGTGGAAGGACATTTCCTCTATTCTGAAAAAGGACAATGGATTTTCTTGCTGACTCAAGTGCAAGAGCCCTGTGCTCTGGACAATCAACAACAGAATATGGAATTTTTGTATAAAGAACCATTTCTTCTGGATCAAACATACCGAGCCTGAAGCGTGCTGCGAAAAGTCTTTTTAATGCTGTATCAATGTCAGATTCACTCATCAGTCCTTTCTTTAAAGCCTCAAGCAGGGCTGAGTAGGATGTGCCACAGTTCAGGTCTGTTCCAGCTTTAAGAGCCATGGCAGATGCTTCAGCAAGGGTAGGAACAAGTTTGTGGGTGGCGTATATGTCATCCACAGCATCGCAGTCTGAAACAACATAACCTTCAAAACCCCATTCCTCTCTAAGAATTTCATTCAATAAAAATGGGCTACCGCAGCATGGAAGTCCGTGAAAACGATTGTAGGCACACATGACAGAATAAACTTTTCCTTCACGGACAGCCATTTCAAAATGAGGTAGGTAGCTTCCTCTAAGGTCAGGTAAGTCAACTACAGCATCAAATGTGTGACGCTCAGGTTCTGGTCCGCTGTGCACAGCATAATGTTTTGCAGTTGCAATGACTTTAAAATATTTGGGATGATTTCCCTGAAGTCCTTTTATGAAGTTTATTGCCATTGTTCCAGTAAGATAAGGATCCTCGCCGTAAGTCTCCATTCCTCTTCCCCATCGTGGATCTCGAAAAAGATTTATGTTTGGTGACCAGAAGGTAAGCCCCTGATAAATTCCTCTTTTCCCTCTCTTTACAAATTCATGATGTTTTGCTCGGGCTTCATCGGAAATGGCAGTTGCCACTTTGAAAATCAAGTCTTTATCCCATGTAGCAGAAAGACCGATGGACTGAGGAAAAACTGTGGCAAGCCCTGCTCTCGCAACACCGTGAAGACCCTCGTTCCACCAGTTGTATTGAGGAATTCCCAATCTTTCAATGGCTGGAGAATCATTCATAAGCTGGCTTATTTTTTCTTCAAGAGTAAGCCTTTTTACAAGATCAGAAACACGCTCTTCCAGTGGGAGATCAGGACTCATGAATGGAAAGCAATTTTTATCGAATTGTTCGCTTGCTGAACTCTTTTGAACTATGAAATTAAAGCCTGATAAAAATATAACTATTAAAATAGTTAAAAATGCAGAGTTGATAGCTTTTTTGACATTCATATATTTTCTCCTCTCATCAATACGAATATAAAAAATAGCATGAATTTATTTTACAAAAGGAATAACTCAGGTCAAAATTCTCATGGTTTACACGAATTGAGTTCTGTTCAGAAATTACCCTTTTCTATTTATTGTTGTAAAATACATATGGAGGATTGAAAGGAATATTTGGAATTGAAGAATTGAATTTTAAGAGAAAATTTCATGATAGCGAAATTATGAAAATTATTAGTTTTGACATTCTAAGGGTGGCAAAAAATATTATTAAAATGCCATTTGTGTTTTTAAGTTCGTTCTGTTACCGTTATCTTCGCAGGAGAAAGAAAGAGCATGCTTTATTACATATCCATAATTGTAAAAACATTAATTCAGTTTTAAAGACAGAAGCGGAAGTGAAGGAAAGTCTTCAAAAATTAAAGAAATTGAAACTTCGACCTCACAACGAGCATTTCAAGAATTGGGATTCTTATCGTGTATTTTCATTTATATTAAAGTATGGTTCCGCTAAATCATATATTTTAGATGTGGGGTGTGCAGACTACGGAGTAATCTTACCTTGGTTAGAATTATATGGGTTCTCAAACTTATATGGGTGTGACATATCGTTTAAAGAGGACTTCCGCAAAGGTCATATTAACTATAGCAGACAGAACTTAGAAAGTACTTCGTTTAAATCTGATTCATTCGATTTTATTACTTCAATATCGGTGATCGAACATGGGGTAAACCTTGAGAATTACTTTAGGGAAATGAGTAGACTGTTAAAGCCAGGGGGGTATTCGTTAACTTCTGCAGATTACTGGCCTGAACCAATTGATACAAAAGGAATTTATCCATATGGCGAAGAGTTTGGTGAAATGAAGGTGTTTACAAGAGAAGATATAGAAGAGTTAGTGAAAAAAGCTGAAAAATATGGACTAAAATTGATTGAACCAATAGATTTTTCATATAAAGAGAAAGTCGTCCATTGGAAAAGAGTAAATAAACGCTTCACATTTATATTGTTAATATTTAAAAAGGAAGAGAGTTAATTACAAAACATGGTTGAGTTTCATTCGGAATACCCCTTTTCAATTTATTGTTGTAAAATAAATGAGGATGTTTTGATGGTTCTGTATAGTTTCAGAAAATCATTTGAAATATTTAGCGTTATTTTTTCTTGTTTCCTGTAAAGGAGAGGTTCCGATTTTAAAACTTGAGTATAAAGAAAATAAAGGTTTTAAAAATGTTCAATTTGGAAAAATTTTCGAGATAACACACAATGGAAATATATTCTGGGCAATCCCCTTTTCAGATAAGGTTGTTTTTATGATACTTGAAAGAAGAGGAGTAGCATTTAACATTTTTATTTATGATTTTTCAGGAAAGATAATTTAAAAGAGAACTCTCAGGGGTGGGGAAGGACCTGATGAACTTAGAGAGATTGATGCGGAGGATATTATTTTTTTTCAATGAGAATGAGATTGTGAGCGTTGAGAGTCTCAGAGGTTATATAAAATCAATAGATTTGAACACTCTTGAGGTAAGAACGATTGCAAAACTTTCTAATATTTTAAAAGGATACAGTTCGAAATTTGTTATTCCAAGATTCAATCTAAATTCCATTGAAAGGTGTGAGAAACATGTATTTTAGGATTTATATCTTCTGATGAAAACTATTTTGAAAATGGGAAATACTATTTTGCTATGTTTGATGGACTTTTTTAAAATTTTAAATTGGTTTCTGATGCCAAAAAGGAAGCAATGAAATTACTGAGTAAGAAAATAAGTGAGGAAGTGAAGAAAAAGAGGATAAGTTCTTGCTATTATTATATCCGAAGAACTGCAATAATTTTTTCAGTAGATTGGAAGAATAAGTTTATATGTTACATTCCAGCAATTGAAGAGCCCATTATAGAGGCTGTGAGTTTTGATGGGAAAATTAGAAAAAAAATTTGAAATTGATATTGATTTCAGGAAATTCAAAGTGAGCAGGGAAAAAATTGAAGAATGGTGCGATAGTGGTAAAAGTTCTCCAGAGCCAATTTTCAAAATTCTGAGGCAAGTTGCCTACATTCCTCCTCATGCTCCACCCCTTGAAGATATTAAAGTGATTGATAATAGACTTTTAGTCATAACAGGGAATAGAGACTGGGAGAAGGGAGAGAATGAAACCCTTGTATACAGACTCCCTGATATGAAATTTGAAGGCAGTTTCTATTTGCCATTCCCGAACATTCTTAAACCAGCATGGGTTAGTGATTACTACATGACAAGAGATGGGATTGAAAAGGATGAATAACAGTGTAATCTTGTTCAGATTTATAAAGTCGGAGTGAATTAAATTAAATTCAATTCAAAATGAAAATTGCAAAATGTAAAATGCAAAATTTAGGCTTTTAGCTTGGAACTTGCAACTTGAAGCTTGTAGCTTGTGGCTTTTTCCTGTAAAATTCTACTCTGGAGGCTAAAAATGAAATTATTTATTTCGATTTCATTGATACTTTTGCTATTGGCTATAATTCAGGGAGATGAAATTTTTGATGAGAAAGTTTCAAAGGAGCTTTTGACTGAGCTGAGTGGGGAGCTTGCCAAAGAGTATGTGGTTAATATTTCAATGTTTGATAGAATTCAAGCTTCAGAAGGGTGGGATTTTGCTGCAAATTATATTATCAGTAAATTAAAGGAATTTGGAATCAAAAATTACGGAATTGATTCTCATCCTTCTGATGGAGGGACAAGATATTACACATGGCTCACACCCCCTGGTTGGAAGGTTGAAGACGGTGAGCTGTGGCTTGTGGAGCCTGTAGTTAAAAGAATTGCCTGTTATAGAGAGATCCCTTCAACTCTTGTTAAACATAGCTGTTCTGCAGATGTTGAAAGAGCAGAGATAGTTTATATAAAAGAAGGGGATAATCCCGCATCTTACGATGGAATAGATGTAAAGGGGAAAATAGTTCTTTCCCAAAGTTATGCTGGAAATGTTCACAGGGAAGCAGTTATTAAAAGGGGAGCTCTTGGAGTTATAACTTTTCTTCCGTTTAATGAAAGGGATGATTATCCCGAACTAATCCCTTATCAGGCTTTATGGCCGAAGAAGAACGAGATAGAAAAAGTTGGTTTTGGATTTACAATTTCAAGAAAGGTTGCAAGGGAAATCATTTCTTATATTGAAAGCGGGAAAAAAGTTTTCTCAAAAGCAAAGGTTTCTGGAAGACTTTATCCTTCAGAAGTTAAAACCCTCTGGGCAATAATAGAAGGCGCTGAAAAGCCTGATGAGGAAATAATTCTTATGGCTCATCTTGACCATTACAAACCCGGAGCCAACGACAATGCCTCAGGCTCAGCGGGTCTTCTTGAAATTTTAAGGACATTTAAAAGATTGATAGATGAGGGAAAGATTCCTCCATTAAAAAGAACAGTTCGTTTTCTCTGGTTAAATGAATGGTATAGCACTGCTCCATATTTGAAATCTCACCCAGAAATATCTAAGAAGGGAATAGTTGCTCTAAACCTTGATATGATAGGAGAAAATCCTAAAAAAATTAAGACATTTTTAATAGTTACAAAGACTCCCCATTCTCTACCTTCATTCATAAATGACCTTGTTGAAATTGCCCTTGAAAAAACTGCTCTTTTGCCTATTGAATCACCGACCGGAGAAAAATTTCCATTCTTTTTCAGAATGGTAAGATATTCAGGAGGTTCTGACCATCACTTTTTCAACGATTCAACAGTTTCAGTCCCATCTCTAATGTTCAATCATCCAGACCCTTACTGGCACACGATTCAGGACACCTCAGAAAATGTTGATCCAACGGAGATGAAGAGGGTTATTTTTGCTGTTTCAAGTGTGGTTTATTTTATTGCAAACCAAGAAACAGCAAGGGTTAAGAACCTTTACAATAAATGTTTTTCAAGGGGATTAAAGAGGATAGCAGATTCAATAAACTCTCATCTTGCGAAAATATACGGTTCAAAGAGTGAGGATGAATTTAGTTTAAATAGAACTATTGCTGAAAGGACTTTAAAATACACCTTTGAAAGGGAGATAAAAAGTTTGAGTTCGATTAAAAGACTGGATATTAAAGGAAACTGGATAGAAGAGAGGAACAGAGATTTTGAGACAGCAATTTTATCCCTTAAAAAGAGAATGGAGAGGGAAATAAATGAATTTGCCAGGGAGAGGGGATGGTTGGTTAAGAGAGTTCCTCTTTCCAAAGAAGAGAAAGAACTTGAAAATCTCATTCCAAAAAGAGCAAATGATTTCCGTTTACCATTAAGAGTTGATTATCTTGATGATCTTCTCGGAGAGAGGGCTTCAGAAGCACTCCCTTTGAGAGACCCTGTTCTTTATGAACTGATAAATTTTGTTGATGGAAAGAGAACACTCCTTGAAATTTATGAAAGACTTATAGAGGAATTTGATATTGTTGATTTGAAAAAGTTTAAAGGTACTTTTGAAATTTTATCCCGGGCAGAACTAATAGAAATTAAAAGTATAAAGTGAAATTTATAAAGAGCAAAGAGCATCCTTTAATAAGAGAAATAAAGAGGCTTATAGGTGAAAAAGAAAAGAAGAGAGTATTTTTTCTTGAAGGGGAAAAATTGGTTAAAGAAGCTCTTTCGAGCAGGGTGAATTTAAAATTTATTCTAATAACTGAAAAATTCCTCAACGAAAACAGAGATTTCGTAGAAAAACTTCAAAAGTATGAGCTAATAATTATTTCTGAAAAGATTGAGCAAAGCCTTGCCACTGTTGAGACTCCCCAGGGTATTCTTGCACTTGCTTTTTTTGAGAAGATAGGAAGAGTTCCTTTAGAATCTGATGCGATAGTTATTTTTCTCTATAAAATAAAAGATCCAGGAAATTTAGGGACAATTTTCCGTTCCGCAGAAGCCTTTGGAGTTGATAGGATTTATCTTTCGCCTTATTCATGCTCCCCTTTCAACACAAAGGTTATTAGAGCATCTACAGGAAGTTGTCTGAGAGTTAATTTTTTTGAAGATGTGGAGTTTGATATTTTCAGGAAGGAAATAAAAAGCAAGAATGGGAAAATTTTTACCACATCTCCAAGGGGTGGTATTCCTCCATGGGAGATAAAATGGGATGGAATATGCTCTATTGTAATTGGTTCTGAACCAGAGGGTGTTCCCGAGGAGGTTATTTGCCTTTCGGATAATCTTATTTCAATACCTCAGAAGGGTGGAGAATCTTTAAATACAGCAATCTCAACCTCAATTATTTTATATGAAATTTCAAAAAGGAAGAGTATAAGTTAAAGAGGTGCTATTTTTTAAGTGCCTTGATAAATTCCTCTCTTGCTTTCTTTCTCTTTTGAATTTCGGTGAATTTATTTTGATAATCAGTAGCAATCTGCAGGTATTTTTTCTCATTCTTTGGATCAACTTTTGCCATTTCTCTCCAGAGGAGGTTTATCCAGGCATAAGAGTCCGGGTAATTAGGATTCAGCTCAATCGCCTTTTCAAGAGCCTTTATTCCTTTATTGATTGTAGTTATTCTATCCTCACTTGTTTCTCCTTGAAGAAGTCTGTAACTCTTTGCCCAGCAAGCAACACCTAAAGAATAATAATTTTCGTGGTTGTTGGGCTCGAGGGAAATCATCTTTTCAAATAATTCTATTGCTTTATCAATATACATTTTACCTTCTTCCACAGTCTTTACAGTGTTGAGAAGGTCATTGTAGTAGAAGTTGGCAAGGTATTTATAACCTTCTGGATTGTTGGGGTCAAGGGCAATCCTTTTTTCAAACATTTCTATTGCTTTATCAATCTTCTCAAAGTTTCTGTAAAATTGGGCAATAACATAATAATACTGGGGCTTGTCAGGATGCCTCTCAAGGATCTTAAGATAGTATTTTTCTGCCTCTTCAAAATCACGAAGTCTGTTGTAGGTGTCTCCAAGGGCGAGGATAATATCTTCATTCTCAGGTTCAAATTTAAGCGCTTCTTTTAGATTTTTTATTGCCTTATCAGCGGTCTCTTTATTTTTTTTGTCCTCAAGACCTGGTTTGTATAAAGTCTGATAGCATAAGCCGAGATAAAGATAAGCTTTGGAAAGTTTGGGATTGAATGTCACAGCTTTTTCATACTCCTCAACTGCTCTTTTGAAAGCCTGATCTGTATAAAACTTATTTGCCTTTTTGAAATGATAATTGGCTTTGAGATTGTTGATACTGAGCTGTTGGCAGGCTATAAAAAACCCCAGAACTACAATGATAACTATTAAATCGAAAGATTTTCTCTCTCTCATAAATGCCTCCTCATGCAGATAAGAATCATTTATAATCGAAAAATTAGTTTGTGTCAAGAAAAATAAAAAATTCTGTAAATCCTTCATGGGAAAAGCTTTATTTCTCTTTCTGGCTTTTCAAAAAGTCTGCGATGGAGAAGATAGACCTCCCGTCTGTTATTATTGCCTGGACATTGGGTGCAATCTTCTGGACATACTCATACTGAATGAGAGCTGGATTCTGGGCAAGGGCATGCCCTTTAATCCTTATTGCTTCAGCATCTCCTTCTGCCTCTATTATCTTTCTCTCCTTTTCCTTTTCTTCCTTTTCGAGGACATATTTCATTCTCTCTGCTTCGTGCTGGGCAATATGTTTATTCTCGAGAACTTTCTGGATCTCGTCTGATACCCTCACATCTCTTACAAGGACTGAATCAAAGAGGATATTGTATTTCGGGAAAACATTCTTAAACCTATCTTCAATAACTTTCTGGAAAATTTCCCTTTTTGAGGTGTAAAGTTCCATAACAGAAAAGTTTGATACAGCAATTCTTGCTTCATTTCTTATCTGAGGTCGGACTATGCTTTGCATATAAGTCTTCCCTATCGTTCTGTGGAACTCAGGTAACTTTTCTGGGTTCAAACGGAATCTTACGGAGATGTCGAGAAAAACACTCTGTCCATCGGCTGTTAAGGCTTGAAGAGAATCTTCTCCTCTTATCTCTCCTTCAAGAGTAGATTTTGTGAGATTATAGGTTTGAACTTTTGTATCATAGATGGTTACAGATTCAACAAGGGGGATTAGAAAATACAATCCTTCTCTTGGAGTAACTCTAAGTTCTCCGGTTACCTTGTTGAAGATAAGAGCCTTTTCTCCAGGCTCGACAATTATGTAGGATTTAAGTAAAAAGAAAAGGAAGATTAAAACTCCTATGAGAAGAGGTGCAAGCCGAGTTGAAATTTTCAAAACTCTTGCTGTCATTTTCCCTCCCGTATTTTAAAAAGTTTATTTTTTGCAAAACTAAACTTTATTTCAAAATTCAAAATGCAAAGTTCATAATGACTAAGAGTCAAAAGTTCCGAGCCACAAGTTGAAATTTTTATTTTTCTATTACCTGCCTTGTTTATCATGCCCGTCTCGTTCTTTTTGCATTGAATCATTTTGCAATTTTCCATTCGATTTTTTATGGACATAGAAATTTCAGTAAAAATCCCTCCCCTCTTATCGTCATTTTTGCAAAAGTTGCATTTTACAATTTGTTTTAAAATCTTGCCATTCCTCTTAATTTTTCAATTCTTTTTGTGATGGGAGGGTGAGTGCTGAATAAAGCCATGATAGACTCTGAGGAAAGTGGAGAAACTATAAACATATGAGAGGTGTGAGGATCTGCTTTAAGGGGTATTCTTCTTGAATAGAGATGGAGTTTTTCAAGAGCAGAAGCTAAATAAAGAGGATTTCCTGCAATTCCTGCACCCAACTCATCAGCTTTGTATTCCCTTGATCTCGAAATTGCCATCTGTATGAGAAGGGCAGCAATGGGCGCAAGGATTATTGCAAAAAGTAAACCGAGACCACCTTCCTTTCTCTCGTCTCTACCCCCACCAAGGAAGAATAGAGACCACTGAAGCATCCTTGCAAGGAACATGATTGCTCCTGCTATTGTTGCAGATATTGTAGAAATCAA
>FMSI01033660.1_pt1 | contig 11001 bp, 5 predicted proteins | sample 1504471 | NCBI WGS metagenome assembly FMSI01 (sample SAMEA4475357, study PRJEB15587) | soil metagenome | biome: Soil; feature: Field | place: India | collected 2015-03-11 | depth 0 m
GGAAGCCGATAATCACTTCACTGCCGCAAGTGCGGAGCATTCCGGTCAGTGCCATCACCTCTTCGATCTGATCGCCGGCACAGATCAGCGTCGTGCGCCCGCTGGCATCAATCGTGCGCAGGTCGGTGCGGGCCAGCAAGCTGGTCTCGCTGCTGGCCGGCAGCTCCATGCCATGGGTCACTTCAATCGTCTCACCGGTGAGGGCAGCAGCTTCATCGCTGGCCAGAAAGACCGCAGCGTCGGTGACATCGCCAATGGTGGGGAAGCGGCGTTCAAGTTGGCCGTGATCATCGGGCCGGTGGAGCCGCATAGTGGCAAAGAACTGGTTGGCCGTATCGCCTTCTGGCCGCCCTTTGAGCTCATCCATGCGTTGGAAGACGGTGCGGATCCGTTCGCTCTCAATCGGGCCGGGGAGGATAGTGTTGACCCGAATCCCGCGCGCGCCAAGTTCGCGCGCTGCGATCTGGGTCAAGGTATTGAGCGCCGCTTTCGGTGCGACGTACGGGATGCGCCCGTAGTATTCGGCGCGTGAAAAGATAGTCGAAATGTTGATGATCACGCCGCCAGCCGGAATGTGTGGCGCAGCTACCCGCATCAGATGCCATCCCATCCCCAGCAAATTCGCAACGCTTTCTTGCAGCGTCTCGTCGGCGCCAGGGCCAAGATCGGCGGCTGTGAGCGGAATCTCGGCTAACCGCCGCTGCGCGCCGGCGCTGCCGGCATTGTTGACCAGAATGTCGATCCGGCCATGCCGGCCAACGATGGCCTCGATCCCGGCTCGCACCGCCGCCGGATCGCCGCCGTCCATCACTTCGAGATCGATCCGTTTTGCAGGCACACCCGCTTCAGCGCGCAGCCGGTCGGCTAACGCCGCGAGCTTGGCGCTGTTGCGACCACTAATGACGATGGTTGCCCCCTCGGCCAAAAACCGCCGAGTCATATCACTGCCAATGTTGCCGGCCCCCCCGGTAATTAGCGCAATCTTTCCTGCCAGACGCCCTGTCACGCTCATGCATTCCCCCATCGCCAACGGTTCATCGTCGACTATTGATTGATGCTTTACCGATGGGTATAGTATAACATGACGTTGTTCTAAATTTCACGCACGGTTGACGCTTTGCGGCATAACGTTAAGAGCTGGCAAGCATGGTATCATAGTCGCTCCCATTGGCAGGTTCTATTACTCGCACCGGGAGGTTATGATGGCCCGGTTCCCTTCCCCACGCGCTATCCGCACTCTTGAGCAACTCCGCCGCGATCCGCTCGCGTTACTGGCTGATCTCGCCACGCGCGGCGATGTGGCGCCGTTTCGCGCCGGCCCGCAAGCCATGCTGCTGGTCAATCATCCAACCCTCATCCGCGAGGTGTTGGTGACGTACAATCGTGCCTTTGTCAAAGGCCGGGTGTTAGAGCGGGCGAAACGGTTGCTGGGTGAAGGCTTGCTGACCAGCGAGGGTGAGGTGCATCTCCGCCAGCGCCGGTTGATCCAGCCGGCCTTTCATCGCCAACGCATCGCGGCCTATGGCGCGGCGATGGTGGCGGCGGCGGCAGCGCGCAGCGCGCGCTGATCTGATGGCGCTGTGCTTGATATGAGCCGTGAGCTGCAGGCGATTACGCTGCGCGTAGTCGGTGAGACGCTCTTTTCCGCTGAGACGGAAGCCGACGCTGCCGATGTCTTTGCCGCGATGCATGATCTAGTGGCGATGTTTGATCTGGCGGTACTACCGCTCGCCGACTGGTTGATGCACCTGCCCTTGCCGCCGGTGCGCCGGTTTCAAGCGGCTAAAGCCCGCCTCGACGCGATTATGTACCGGATCATTGCCGAACGCCGCGCCAACCCGGTCGATCGCGGCGATCTGCTCTCAATGCTGCTGATGGCAGTCGATCACGAGGGCGATGGCTATCGCATGACCGATACCCAGTTGCGCGATGAGCTGCTGACCATCTTTCTCGCCGGTCACGAAACGACGGCCAACGCTTTAGCATGGGCCTTGTATCTGCTGGCGCAGCATCCTGCGATTGCTGCCGCATTGGTAGCCGAACTCGACACCGTGCTTGGCGATCGCTTGCCAACCGTGGCCGATCTGCCAGCGCTACGCTACACCGAGTGGGTGTTTGCCGAGGCGCTGCGGCTCTACCCGCCGGCATGGCTGATCGGGCGGCGCGCCATCGCACCGGTGATAATCGGTGAGGTACGGGTCGCGCCGGATACGATCGTTCTCATGAGCCCGTGGTTAATCCATCACGATCCGCGCTTTTTCCCCGACCCTTACCGGTGCGATCCGTTGCGCCACACCCCGGAAGCGCGGGCCGCGCGCCCGAAATTCGCCTTCTTCCCGTTTGGTGGCGGGCTGCGTAACTGTATCGGCGAGCCGTTTGCGTGGATGGAAGGGGTGTTGGTGTTGGCGACGCTGGCCCACCGTTGGCGTTTTGAGCCGGTGCCTGAGCATCCGATCGCATTGCAGACCGGCATTACCTTACGCCCGCGCTATGGGATGCCGTTACGGCTGCGGTTGCGTCAGTCGATCGTAAGCCATGCATGATACAATGAAGTGAGATGATTGTTTTCAACGATGATACAGATTGCAAGAAAGCTGCGATGAATGAGGCAGTGATGTCCGGCTACGAGGCGGTGTATGCTGGCGCCGTAGCTATTGATGAGTCAGACCGGGGCCGGTTGTGGATGCGGGGCCGTGATCGGGCCTCGTTGTTGCATCGTCTCTCGACCAACCATATCGAGCGATTGCAAGCCGGTCAAGGCACATTGACCGTGCTGACCACGCCGATCGGGCGGATGATTGATCTGTTGCGCGTTTATGCGCTGCCCGATGCCTTACTGTTAGAGACCGGCCCTAGCCATGGGGCACCGATACTGCGTCATCTGCGCAAGAATATCTTTTTTAACGATCAGGTGACGGTGGCCGATGCCGGCGCTGAGTTGGGCCAGATTGGCCTCTATGGGCCGCAGGCCGGCCAGATTGTGCAGGCGTTGGGCTTGCCGGTTGAAGTGCCCCGCTACGGCATTGCCAATGGCGAGTGGAGTGACGCGCAGGTGTTAGTGGCGCGCTGCGATCCGCTCGGTGGCGATGGCTATACCCTCTACCCGCCAGCGGCGCATACCGCGGCGCTGCTGGCGGCATGCCAAGCGGCAGGTGCGACCATCCTTGATGCGGATACGTTTGAGATTGTGCGGGTCGAACACGGCTACCCGCGCTTTGGCCGCGAAATCACGCTCGACTACATCCCGCTCGAAGCCGATCTCTGGCGGGCGGTGAGTTTTCAAAAGGGTTGCTACGTCGGCCAAGAGATCATCGCGCGTATGGAGAGTCGCGGGCGGATTGCGAAACAGTTGCGCGGCGTGCGATTGCTGGCAGCCCCCCAATCCCTGCCGGCAAAGGTCGTTGCCGATGGCAAAGAGATTGGCGATCTGACCAGTGCGGCCTGCTCGCCGCGCTATGGCTGGATTGGGTTGGCCTACCTGCGGAGCGCCTACGCTGAACCTGATGTCACCGTGTTTATCGATGATCAACCGGCCATCGTTTGCCGCCTACCGTTTACAGCTACAGCACAGGTTCACGACCAATGACTCGCACGGCACGCCGTCGCCAATTGATCGGCGATCTCGAACGCCAGCGCGATGCGCTGCGCCGCCAGCAAGAGCGCGATCAACAGATTTTGGCGGCTCTGTACGCGATAGGGTTGGCTGCGCGTAACCGCCCGTCGTTGCGCGTGATCTTTGAAACGATCGTGCGTGAATTGCACAAGGTGTTCGATTTTGATGCCTGTTACCTTGCCTTTTGCGATGAACGGCCTGAACTGTTCAAAGCTGCGCTCTTGTATGACGAAGGCCAGATTGAGTTTCTCGAAAACCGTGAATATGGCTACTTGACCGGCCTGATTGTGCGCCGGCGCGAGCCATTGCTCTTCCGCGATCTGTTGGTTGAGCGCGATCCTAGTTTGCCGCCGGTACCGTTTGGCAACTCCGCCAAACTCTCGCGTTCATGGATCGGCGTGCCGCTGATGATTAGCGAAGCAGTGGTTGGGGTTATCTCGCTGCAAAGTTATCAGCCGAATCGTTACACTCACGAGACGCTCGATCTGTTGCAGCGGATTGCCAATGTGATCGCATTGGCGCTTGAGAATGCAGTGCTGGTTGAAGAGCAAGAACGGCTGAGCCGTGAATTGGCGATGCAACTGGCGGCGCGACGCGAAGAACTCGCTGCCCTGAGCGCACTCGCTTCGACGCTGGTCGATCCGCGCTCGCTCGATGAGTTGCTCGATCAGGCGCTAGCGATCGCGATGAGTACCTTGCATTTCGAGGCCGGCAATGTGCGCTTGCTCGACCCCACCAGCACGCTCTTGGTCTTGCGCGCGCAGCGCGGATTTAGTAAAGAATATATTGAGCAAACCCGGCAAATTCCGCTTGAAATCAGCCCCCTACGCGAGGTGGTCACGCAGATGCAGCCGCGGATCGTGAGCCGTGAGTGGTATGCCCAGTACGACCCGGCTACGTTTCCGCCCCATCTCTTTCCCCGCTTTGAATCGACGATTAACTTGCCGCTGGTGGTGGGCCGGCATGGGTTGGGTACCTTAAGCTTTTTCGGTTTTACGCCGCGGGAAATCGCGCCGCACGAGCTGGTGTTGGCCCAGTCGGTGGCAAATCAGATCGCGATCCTCGTCGAGCATAGCCGCTTGACCGAAGAGCGTGAGCGCCAGATCGCCGAGTTGCGCGCAATGCGTGAAATTAGTCTGGCGGCTTCAACCACCCAAACCGCGCGCGATCTGTTGCAACGCACGGCGGCTGATCTGCAATCATGCTTAACGTTCGATGTCTTTTCAATGGTGATTTACGATCCAGTACGCCATTTGATTAGCGATGGCATTACGCTTGATGAGGGCCAACTCTACACCTATTGGATCAGCCAGCCGCCGCCGCCCCGTTCGCTGATAGCGCGGATTCTGCGCGAACGCCAACCGATCTTCTTGCGCGATCTACCGGTTGAGATCCAGACGTTGGCTGATGTCGATAGCATTATTGTCGGCGCCGAACGCACTGCGCGTTCGTGGATGGGCTGGCCGCTGCTCGATCGCGATGGGCGCGCCATTGGCATGGTGAGCGTGCAGAGCTACCGTCCGCATGCCTTTACGCCGCGCGATATGGAATTTCTCGGTAATGTGGCGGCGCAATTAGCCTTGCACGTGCAGAATGTTACCTTGCTGGCGCAACGGGCGCGCCAGATTGCTGAATTGCAGGCGATTAATCAGATTGGTAAGCTGGTGGCCGCCTCGTATGATCTGAGCCGGATTCTGAATGAGGCCCGCCAGATCGTGGTTGATCTGACCGCCGCCTCAGTCTTTTATTTGCTCCTCTGTGATCCGCACTCGCGTTTGGTGCGCTACGCCATCTTTGTTGAGCATAACCGTCCGTTTGGCGATGAACTGATGGGCCGGCGGACGCCGCCGGATTCGCTGACCGATTGGTTGCTGACGAACCGGCAGCCGCTGTGCTTTCACGATCTGACCGTTGATCGCCAGTGGATTGACAAGATGGGGATCAAGCCGCATCCGATTGGTTCGGCCCACCTGATGCGGTCGTGGGTTGGGGTGCCGATATTAGCTCACCACGAGGCGGCCATCGGCGTGGTCGTGCTGCAAGATGAGCGTCCTTATCAGTACGATGATGGCACGATTGATTTTCTGGCCCAAATCGCCAGCTTGATTAGTCTAGCTGTGCAGAAGGTGCAGTTGTTTGAAGAGCGCGAGCGGCAGGCGCGCGAGAATGCACGGCTCTTTGAGGCGGCGCAGGCGCATGCGATCGCCGCTGAACGGCAAGCGGCCCGCATGGCGTTGGTCAACCGGATTGCCGGTTTGCTCGCGGCTCGTCTCGACCAACAGGCGATTCTCGACATTGCTGCCCGCGAGTTGGTGCAGCTCTTTTGGGCCGATCATACTGGCTTAGTGCTATTTCACGACGATGAGACTGGCGAAGTCGTGGCTGAATATCCACCGACCGGCATTCTCGGCGCGACGATCGATTTGCGTCACAATCCGTTGGTTGAGGCGCTCTGCACCGCGCGACGTCCGCAAGTGATCGCCGATATCGAAACCGACCCGCGCGCTGCGATCTCGCGCGACCGCTGGCGGGCAATGGGGTTGCGGTCACTGGTGGTAGTACCCTTGATCAGTCGCGAGCGTGTGTTTGGCTCGATCTCGTTTGATAGCTTTGGCGAGCCGCGATCATACACCGAGGAAGAGCTGGAATTGATGATGACAGTGACGACCTCGGTCGCGACCGCCTACGAAAATGCGCTGCTCTTCGCTGCCGAGCAAGAGCAGCGGCGCACGGCTGAGACGCTGCGCGAGGTGGCCCGCGTGCTCAGTTCGAGTTTCGACCCTGATGAGGTATTGCAGCTCGTACTGGCCGAATTGCGCAAGGTGATCAATTACGACACGGCCACGATCATGCTGATTGATGATCAAGTGTTACGGATTGTGGCTGCCAGCGGTTGGCCGCCTGAAGAGATGCCGCTCGGGAAAATCTTGCCGCTCGAAGGCAGCGGCGCCGGTCAGGTCTTGCGCGAGCGCCGGCCAATGTTGGTGGTTGCGCCGCCCGATGGCACGATCTGGCCGCCTAGTGATATTGGTGAACGCATTTTGACGTGGCTGGGCGTGCCGTTGATCGCCAAGGGGCGAGTGTTGGGTGTGCTCAATATCGATTCGTATCGCCGCTATGCCCTTAGCGAGCGTGATCTCGATGTCGCGTTAGCGTTTGCCAATCACGCGGCGTTGGCAATCGAGAATGCGCAACTCTATCAGGAATCGGTGGCGCGAGTCGAACAAGAACTGGCGATTGCCCGCCAGATTCAATCGAATCTCTTTCCGCGCGAACTGCCGACGTGCCCCGGTCTCAGCTTGGCTGCCCGTTGTTTGCCGGCCCGCGAGACCGGCGGCGATTTCTACGATGTGATCGATCTCGGTTCGCGCATCGGGGTGATCGTTGGTGATGTCAGCGGCAAGTCATTGCCGGCGGCGATGCTGATGGCCGTGGCCCGTTCGACGGCCCGCTCCGAGGCGCGCAATCACGAGTTGCCCCGCTTGGTGTTGGCCGAGACCAATCGCTGGCTGGTGGATGATGTGCCGCGCAATGCCTTTGTCGCGTTGGGGTATGCGTTGATCGACCCGATTGAGCTGCGGTTGACCTTGGCCAATGCCGGCCAGTTAGCGCCCTTGTTGCGCCATGCCGATGGCGGCATAACGTTTCTGGAAACGGCTGGCGCACTGCCGTTAGGCGTACAGCGCGATACCCGCTACAATCAGATTGAGCTAGAGCTGGCTCCCGGCGATACCGTCGTCTTCTACACCGATGGCATTGTCGAAGCGCAGAATGCCCAACGCGAATTGTTCGGGTTCGACCGGCTCGAACAATTGGTGCGCCACTGGGGCCATTTACCGCCCGAAGCTCTGCTTGATCGCCTGTTGGCGGCAGTGCAAGCGTTTAGCGAAGGGCGCATGGTTCACGATGATATGACGCTTGTTGTAGTGCGGGTCGAGTAGGCGCATCGCGTTGCAATGCCCTGCCCGGTGCAGCCATCCCCCCTCGCCTACTGTCATTGCGCGCCGCGCGTAGGGGAAGAGCGATGCTCTGCCCCCGTGCGGCGCAGCCATCCCCTGCGAGCGCGGGAGCAACCTGCACAGGCACCCATTCCGCGGAAGGAGGGGCGCTGCTGCGTTCCACGCCTGTCATACTTTGCCCGCAATCCAGCGGCTCCCCCTCGCTCGCTGTCAGGCGGGAGAGGGGGCCGGGTTCCTTGCCCCGCGCGGCGCAGCCATCCCCTGCGAGCGCGAGAGCAACCCGCACAGGCACCCATTCCGCGAAAGGGGGAGATTGCTTCGGGGGCTACGCCCCCTCACAATGACAGAAGGAGGGGCTGCGTCCCCTCGCACTGACAGGCGATGATCCCAGCAAGTGGTATACAATGTTGTTGGCTGGCTGGCGATCCACCGCAACTGTTGAATGGAGGTCATTGTGCTGAGTGTGATTGAGCCGGCAGCGCTGTGGCTGTTTGCGCTCGCCATTCCTTTGCTGTGGTTCATGTGGCTTGGCCGTGCCGATTTGCGCCGGCGCCTTGGCCGGGCGCGGATGTTGGCGCTGGTCGTTGTGCGCTTGGCGCTGCTCGCAGCGTTGGTGTTGGCGTTGGCCGGTTTGCAGGTGGGCCGTCCGGTACAAGCGATTGCCACGGTGTTTCTGATTGATGCGAGTGATTCGGTGGCGCCGGCCCAGCGTGCTGTTGCGTTGGCATACATTGAACAGGCCCTCGCTGCCGCTGAACCCGATGACCGGATGGCGGTGATCGTCTTTGGCGCGCGCGCGGCGGTTGAGCGTGTCGCCGAGCCTCCCCGACCGCTCACCCGGCTAGATTCGCTAGTGATTGCGTCGCGCACAAACATCGAAGATGCAATCCAGCTTGGCTTGGCGATCTTGCCCGGCACGATGCACCAACGCCTCGTGTTGCTCTCAGATGGCGGTGAAAATGAGGGTGATGCGCTGGTCGCTGCCCGGCTGGCCGCAGCTCGCGGCGTGCCGATCGAGGTGGTGCCGCTCTTGGCTGAGCGCGGCCCTGATGCGCTTATTACTGCGTTGATCGCGCCAACGACGGCCAGTGTTGATCAAACCATTCCGCTCATGGTGCAGATTGACAGCGAAGTGACTGGCCCGGCAACGGTGCAGCTCATCGTTGATGGTCAAGTAGCGGCGGAAGAGCCGGTCACGTTGGTTGCCGGTCTTAACCAAATAACGCTCAATACACCGGCGGGAGATTCCGGTTTTCGCCAGTTTGAGGCGCGTTTGATCGCGCCATTCGATGCCCAACCGGCCAATAATCGCGCTGTAGCGTTTACCTTCGTCAGTGGGCCGCCGCGGGTGTTGCTGATCACGGTTGAACCCGAACGCGCTGCAGCGCTAGCTGCCGCATGGCGTGCTACCGGGATTGAGGTTGCTGTGCAAGCGCCAGCGCGAGTTCCGGCCAATCCGATCGATCTACGCGCTTTCGATGCAATTGCGCTAGTTGATACGCCGGCGGAAGCAGTTTCAACAGTTCTGCAACGCGCCTTGACCGCGTATGTCCGCGATTTGGGTGGCGGATTGTTGGTGGTAGGGGGAACCCAATCGTTTGGCGCTGGCGGTTGGCGGCGGTCGTTCCTTGAGCCGATCTTGCCAGTGGCGCTCGATCCGCCGTTGCGCGAAGAGCGGCCCGATCTGGCGCTGGTGTTGGTGATCGACCGTAGCGGCAGTATGAGCGAGCTAGTTGATGGCCGGCGCACCCAACTTGATCTGGCCCGCGAAGCTGTCTATCAAGCCAGCCGCGGTTTATCGCAACGTGATCAGATCGCCATTATCGCTTTCGATAGCTTCGCCGATACGCTGCTGCCGTTGCAACCGCTGCCTGATCTGTTCACAATCGAAGATGCGCTCAGCCGGTTGGCCGCCGGCGGCGGCACCAATATTCGCAGCGGGGTGGCGCTCGCCGCCGAGACGATCGCGCAAGCGAATGCCCGCATTCGCCACATGATTCTGCTCACCGATGGCATCTCCGAAACCGATTATGCCGATCTGGTCGCTGATCTGCGCGCGCAGGGGGTGACGGTCAGCACGGTAGCGATCGGGCTGGATACCGATCCGGCGCTTGAACGCGCGGCCCAAATCGGCGGCGGGCGCTACTATCTGGTGCAACGGGCCGAGGCTGTGCCTCAGATCTTTCTCGAAGAGACGGTGCGCATCGCTAATCGTGATCTGATCGAAGAGCCATTTGTGCCGGCGCTGGCCTTGCCCGCCCCATGGCTGCGCGACCTTGGCCCTTTGCCGCCGTTGCGTGGCCGGAATGCTGCCGATCATCGCTTGCTGGCCCGCGCGCTGTTGGTGGCCGATGACGGCGCGCCGCTGCTGGCTACGGCGCAGGTTGGCTTGGGGCGCGTGTTGGCGTGGACGAGCGATCTGAGTGGCCGTTGGGCGGCGGCGTGGTTAACATGGCCTGCATTTCCCCGCTTTGCCGCCAATCTGGTCGCCGAGACGCTGCCGCTCAGTGGCGGGGAACGGCTGTCACTCGCTGCGTCGGTGATTGCCAATCGCGCCGAGATCGATCTCATCGCGCTTGATGAGCGGGGCTTGCCGCTGGAACTTGGCGAGATCCGCAGCCGGGTGAGCGGTTTGGCAACCAATTTTGAGCTAGTGTTTACCCAAGTCGCTCCCGGTCGCTATCGCGCCATTGCGACGATCGATCAGGCGGGAGCGTATCTGGTGCAGGTTAGCGCGTTCGATCGCGCTGGCCAGCCTCTCGGCAGCGCCACTGCCGGCTTCGCCGTGAGCTATTCGCCCGAATATGGCCGGTTTGCCGCGAACCCCGGCTTGTTGGCCGATATTGCTGCCCTGACCGGCGGCAGCGTCGATCCATCGCCAACTGCGCTCTTTACGCCTACCACCCGCGCCGTGTACGATGTCTGGCCCGTGACAATTCCGCTGCTCTGGTTGGCGCTGATTCTGTTGCCGGTTGATATTGCCCTGCGCCGGTTGTTCGTGCCGTTGCCCGCGTTCACCGCTGTGCCAGTCAAACGTCCGGCCCGCCGGGCGGCTGCGCCTGATCCGCTAGTCCCACCGGCTGCCCCGCCTCCGCCTAAGCCAGCGGCTACCCTCAGCGACGAAGAGCGGATTGCGGCATTGCTGGTGGCCAAACGGCGCCGGCAGCGCAAAGAGTAGTGACGCTTTATGTTATACTGCCAAAAAGTACCGGTTCTCGCTGTCACCGTTGGAGCAGCCCATGCCAACTGAACAACCAACAGTCGTCGTGCGGCCCGCCATCACCTTTGCGGTTGCCAGCGATGAAGAGCTTGAGCGCCCGTATCGCGTCATTGTCGAAAATGATGACGTGACGCCGATGGATTTTGTTGTCATCGTGTTGCGCGTCTTTTTTGAACTGGATCTGGCCCGCGCCGAACAGGTGATGCTTA
>FMSI01008976.1_pt1 | contig 10990 bp, 11 predicted proteins | sample 1504471 | NCBI WGS metagenome assembly FMSI01 (sample SAMEA4475357, study PRJEB15587) | soil metagenome | biome: Soil; feature: Field | place: India | collected 2015-03-11 | depth 0 m
AAAGAGGGATTAGGCAATGAGTGAGCCATTGGTCAAAATTGAGGGTCTCAAGAAATATTTTCCCGTGCGTTCGGATGCCTTCTTCGGCCCTAAAAAATGGGTGCGGGCGGTGGATGGGGTGGATTTAGACATCCAAAAGGGTGAAGTCATTGGCCTCGTGGGCGAGTCGGGGTGTGGTAAGACCACCCTGGTCAATTTGTTACTTCGCCTTGAAGAACCTACTGAAGGGAGAATCATTTTTAACGGGGTAGATATCACCCATCTCTCCCAAGCCGAACTGCGGGCGACCATTCGCAAGGATATTCAGATTGTCTTCCAGGATCCGTTTTGGTCCCTTAACCCGCGCATGCTGGTACGAGATGTGATCGGTGAACCTTTGGTGGTACATCGTCGCATCTCAACCCCTGAACTAACAGCACAAGTAAAAGATTTGTTAGAGATGGTGGGGTTACCCCGTGATTCGCTTTACAAGTACCCGCATGAATTTTCGGGGGGACAGCGCCAGCGGATTGCCATTGCCCGTGCGCTGGCCTTACAACCCAAACTGGTTGTCCTCGACGAACCCACCTCTTCGATAGACATTCTTTCCCAAGCCCAAATTCTGGATCTGTTGATGCAGTTAAAACAGCGCTTGGGCCTAACGTACGTCCTCGTTTCACATGATCTTAGTGTCGTGCACTACATGTCCGACCGGATTGTGGTCATGTACCTGGGCAAGATTGTCGAGCAAGGCCCGGCCAGTGAGGTGTTCAACCATCCGCGTCATCCCTACACCCAGGCTCTGTTCAACGCCATTCCAACCCTGGAGATGAACGATCTGAGTGAGTTGCAGACGCTGGAAGGAAACGTGCCGAGCGCGATTGATCCGCCAACGGGCTGCCGGTTTCACACTCGTTGCCCGTATCGGATGCCGATTTGTAGCACCGCAGAGCCGCGGGCGCTGGTGGTTGGTGAGCGCCATGTTGCGGCCTGCCATCTACTGGAAGAAAATCAAAAGATCCCCAGCCAGTGATCGAGACTTATTCATGGAGGAGACCCGATGACCGAATTTTTTCACTACGAATTGACGCGTGCCGCCCATATTCTGGTGGCAGAAATGTTTCGCCTCAGGCCCGGTGAAACCTTTGTAATTACGGCCGATACCCAAAGCGATATGCGGGTTGTAGATGCCGTGGCCGCCGCTGCCCACACTGTTGGGGCGATTCCCATGGTGGTTGTTCTGGCCTCGCCGTTAGGGGTGGGCAAGGCCGCCGATCCTATGTTACCCATTGAACCCCTCACTGCGGCACTTGCTCAGGCGGATGCTTGGGTGGAATTCAACAAACAGTGGCTCTTATATTCTACGCCTTTTGAACGCGCGATGGCGCACAACTCACGCTTGCGCTATATGTGCCTCGTTGAAATGACGGTGGATATGATGGTGAGATTGATCGGGCGGGTGGATGCAGTTGCCCTGTCGCGCTTTATGCATCGGGTTACCGAGATGACCCAAAATGCCCGTGAGATGCGAATCACCACACCGGCCGGGAATGATTTGCACTTCAAATTACTGCCCCAAGAACGCAAAGTCAGTTGCGATGATGGCTTATGCGATACGCCAGGGATGCACTTTTTGGGTGGTCAGATTTCGTTTGTCCCCGACTTTGACTCCATCAACGGTAAGTTGGTTTTTGATGGCACCCTTTCTCCACCTTGTGGTCTTTTGAAAGAGCCGGTAGTGCTTGAAGTGGAAAGAGGACGCGTGATCAAAATTAGCGGTGGGGCTCAGGCGGAAGAATTTCGCCGCTGGTTAGAAAGTTTTGACGATCCTAACATGTTCCGTTTAGCGCACGGCTGTTATGGGTTCAATCCCGGCGCCCGGCTGAGCGGAAATATCTTGGAAGACGAACGGATTTGGGGCTGCACCGAGTGGGGTTTAGGCTATTTGAGCCCGGTGGATGCGCCACCAGACGGCATACAAGCCAAGTCCCATTGCGATGGAATCTGCCTAAACTCTTCGGTGTGGTTGGATGGCGTGCAAATCCTGGATAAGGGGGTTGTCGTTCATCCTGAATTGAAACCTTTGGCCGAACCGCTCATTGGCCGTTAAAGATCACAACAGTCAAGGAGACTTATCACCTATGAAGACGCTCTCTCGACAGGACTTATACGATATTCTCTACGGGTGCACCATTCTCGGCACCGGCGGGGGCGGTTCGTTACAGAAAGGCTTGGAGCTGATTGAGGAAGCTCTAAGCAAAGGCAAGCAATTTCGATTGGTAGATTTTAGCGAAGTGCCCGATGATGCTTGGATCGCCACACCTTACATGTGCGGAAGCGTTTCTCCCAGCACACCGGAACTGGAGGCTCAATATGCTGATTTGCCAAGATTGAGTGAGCCCGAGCCCTACTTGGCTTACCGCGCCCTGGAAGACTATTTTGGTCATGAGTTTTATGGGGTTATTTCAACGGAGTTGGGGGGTGGTAACACTGCCGAAGCCTTCTATGTGGCGGCGTTGCTGGATCGCTATATCATTGATGCGGATCCTGCCGGCAGGTCTGTGCCGGAGTTGCAGCATTCCACCTACTGCATTTACAATTTGCCCATTTACCCTCTGGCGTGTGCCAACCAGTTTGGTGATGTAGCGATTTTACCTAGGGTGGTGAATGATTTGCGCGCCGAAGCCTTGGTGCGCGCAATGGCTGTAGCCAGCAAAAACCGCATCGGCGTGGCCGATCATCCGGCGCAAGCCAAGGTGTTGCGCAATGCGGTTATTCGTGGTGCGATCAGCCAGGCGTGGAAGATTGGAAAAGCCTATCGCGAAGCGAAGGAGAAAGGAGAATCGGTCTCTGAGCATGTTGCCGCGGCGGGCGGCGGATTTGTGCTTTTCAAGGGCAGGGTTGTTAAGCATCATTACGATACCATCGAGGGTTTCACGGTTGGCGATGTACATCTTCAAGGGGAAGGAAAATACAAGAATAGTCAGTATCGTATTTGGTTTAAGAACGAACATATCATTTCCTGGCGGGATGGGAAGGTTGATGTCACCGTGCCGGATCTGATTTGTTTGTTCAACGATGAGACACTTGAGCCCAATCTGAACCCGTATTTCTATGAAGGGATGCAAGTTTCGGTGATAGGATTGCCGGCGCCTGAACCATGGCGCACGCCGCGCGGTTTAGAACTGTTTGGGCCAAGGCACTTTGGCTTTGACATCACCTACACACCCTTGGAAGAACGTATCTCCGAGTTGGGGATTGAGCCATGAAAGAGTTTGAGCATCTCCGTCAGGCTGCGATTAATATGCTAAACGTCAATCTGGGCGCTCGCGAGGGCGAACGCGTCGCATTTGTAACCGATGTGCCCACGCCGGGTGATTGGGAAACGTTGCCCGGCGAAGTGCTGGAGGATATGCTTAACCGTGCGCGGATGACCCGCGCCATTTACCAAATGATGTGTGAGGCATTTCCGACGCTGGCCCTGGATTTGATTTGCTTCGAACAGACCGGCCAGAGTGGGCGCGAGCCAGATGAGGCAACGGCTCGGCGGTTCCTTAACCATGATGTCTTGGTGTTGATGACCACGCATTCCCTCTCCCACACCCGCGCAAGGGAAAACGCGTGTCAACGTGGAGCACGGGTCGCCAGTATGCCGGGGGTGGACGCCGCGATGTTCGCGCCAGATGGGCCGATGGCAACCGATTATCTTCAAGTCCAGAGAGAATCGCTTGCCCTGGCCGAAATTCTAACCAGAGGGCACACCGTTCGCATTACAACGCCTTATGGAACAGATTTGTCTTTTAGTATTGAGGGACGGAAGGGAAAGGGAGATACCGGCCTCCTCCTTGAACCAGGCGCATTTGGCAATCTACCGGGAGGTGAAGCCTACATTGCGCCGGTAGAGGGCACCGCCGAGGGATTATTGGTGGTGCCGGCGGGTTGGTACCCGGGGTTGAAAGAGAATATGAGGTTGACATTTCATGCGGGCCATGTGATTTCGGTCGAGGGGGGAGGTGAGGTGGGAGAGTATTTCCGCGAATTATTCGATTTTTCAAATGCAGATCGGTCTCACCGTCGCAACTGTGCAGAATTGGGGATCGGCACTAACCCCAACGCCAAACGGCCGGATAATGTCCTCGAAGCCGAGAAGATTAAAGGCACCGTGCATATTGCGGTTGGAGATAACTCGCACATGGGGGGCGTAGTTGAGTCGGATCTGCATGAAGATTTTGTGCTACCTCAACCGACGTTGTGGATTGATGGAGAGCGTGTTCTGGGATGACAATGAGGGCATTGGGTTCAGATCAGCCAATGTGAAACGACCCTGCGATATCTACGCGCCGTCCTCGAAGGCATGACCTGCCGAGAGTTGTGACAGGAGCGGTTTGCGGGGTGGGTAAAGATTGAGGAACAGAACTACACGCGCGGTGCGTTTCATTCCACACCCCTCATGGGGAGCGAGCAATGACAAGGTTATTTACCCGGGATACCATTATCAACTGGACCCCTAATCCCGACCCTTGATAAACGTTTGAACGTTTGTTTCATACTGCTAATGGTTTGAAGAACGATTGGGAGCGGGCAAGGGATATAGCAATTTTTGCTAATGTCAAAGGCGCTGGTGGGAATGTGGTTCCGCCGCTAGATTGTTACGCTCGGTGGAGAATGAATTGGCCGAAAACCACCACAAATATAGCCCTTTGAGTGATAAAATTTACAATAAAGCGTTGAGGTGGACTTCGGGTTCGAATCCCGCCGTCGCCTCTCTTTGCTGAACCTTATCAATGGGTTGATTTGACCACAGGGGCTCCATCCCTGCCTGAACCTGCGCCGCACTCGATGGATGTCTGGGTGCGGTTTTTTGTTTTTCAAGAAAGGCCAGCGACTATGAGACGGCTTATAGTGTCTTGGGGGTAAAAGTCCGTGCGCAAACTGCGGACTGAATGCCGGTTCGCTTATCGCGAGGAAAATCTCTGCCGAATTTTTAGGGACACACTCTTTCGGGGGGTACGAAATGAAACGATGGCTTTCGTTCTTTATCACCGCTGTAGGCCTGATCCTGCTTACATCCTGCACCGTGCCGCACTCACGTGTGCCGACGCCTGAACGCTGGGCCAGCGTGGAAGGCGGTCAATTGAATTCTACCCGGGCCGGCGAAGCATTCTACTTTTCGATCCCGGTGGATGAGGGAATGCGGGAAGAAGGGGTAGCCCTTAAGATCCGCACCAGTGGGGAGGTGCGCAGTGGCTTCCTGCGCATTGAACTACGCGATCCGGACGGGCAGACGGTTTGGGATTCGGGCCGGATCGGCGCAGGGGAGTTTTCGATCCGCACCGCGTATGACCTTTCATCTGCCCCAACGGGGATCTACCAACTTGGGATAGTATACGGCGAAAACATCGCGGTAACCTATAACCTGGCCTGGCACACCCTCTATCTTGGTATGGGCATTCTGTTCCCCGGCGTAGGTATGCTTGCGGTAGCGCTGGTGTTCGTGGTGTTTGCCGCGCGACGGCGGTGGCTGGATTGGCGCTACCTGGGATTAGGGGCGTCCCTCTGGGGGTTCACCGTGTTGCTCAAATTTGCGTTTGCGATCCCGAGCAACGCGGTCGTCTTTCGTGCCTTGGGAGTGTCTTATGAGAATGCCTTCTCACCTGCCAATCTGGTGGCATATCTCTATATCGGCGCCCTGACGGGGGTCTTCGAGGCTGGGCTGGCTTACCTGGTCTTGCGCAAGAGCCGCTGGGGCCAGGCCACCCGGGAACAGGCGCTCACCTTTGGAATTGGCTTTGGCGCCTTCGAGGCGTTCCTTCTGGGCGGCGCCGGACTGGTCACCGCGCTGGTCGCCATCCTCGCGCCGGATGCCCTGCCCGTCCCCACCTTGGGGTCTCTGGCGCAGAATAGAACATTGATCATGGGATTGGCGCCGTTAGTGGAGCGCCTGGCGGTGATCTTGGCGCACATTTTCGCCGCGGTGCTGATCTTCTATGCCATCGCCCGCGGTGATGTCAAGTGGGCTTGGTTCGCCGTGCTCTATAAGACCCTGCTCGATGCGCCGGGGGGATTGGCGTCCTTCTGGGGGGTCGCTACACCGGCTAAACTGTGGACGATTGAAGCCGTGGTCGCCCTCATAGGGTTGATTGGGTTGTGGGGCACCCTTCAAATCGTTCGGCGTTATCCCCAACCGCACGCTCCGGTCCGCTTGGAGTGAAAACCAGGGGCGGTTTTACCCTTCCCTAACCGTTCCAAACCTCTCTGTGGGTAAGAAAAAGGTTCACTTTGTTCCTCTATCCTCTCAACGAAAAGGAAACACAGCCATGAAGAAAACCTACTGGATCGTCCTATCCGTGCTTGCCGGCGTGACGCTGGCATGTGGTATCTCGGTCAATGCTGGCCCCACTGCCGTGAATACCCCGGCATCGGTCGAATCCCCAACCGTTACACCGGCGGTCATTCTTTCTCCGACGCCGGCGGTTCCCGCGGCCGTAACTGCCTCACCCTCACCAGCGCCTGGCACCCTGGTCACCATTGGTCGCCTGACGCTGGACATCCCGGTGGGTGTTGCCAGCGGCGCCAGCGGGAGCGAGGTTGCCCCGCTCACCTCTGACGACGCCCCGGTGTGGGAGAAGACCCCCGGTCATTGGGTGATCTCATTGAGCGATACCTACGTCCTACAAGGTAAATTCCACTCCCCTCAGATTTACCTTTACCCGGCGTTAGAATATGCCACGCTGGTGCCGGGGGCGTTTGAAAGCATGCACCGCTTGCGCAATCTTTTGAGCGCTGTCGTTCCGCTGACCCCTGATCAACTCCCGACCGTGCCGTTCTTCAACGCTGCGCAGGTATTTGCTTCGAATATTCAGTTAATCTCGTTCCAGAACGGGAGCGGCATCCGTTTTGTGACCGAGTATGCCCAATACCCCGCGCCGGTCAATAACTACGAGTTGTTTTATCACTTTCAGGGCTTTACCAACGACGGGAATACGTACATAGTGGCCGTTTTCCCGCTCACCGCGCCACGCTTGGCCGAGAGCAGTGCGGTGGATGCCCCTGTCCCTGCCGGGGGGATCGCCTATCCCGACCTCAATGCTCCCAACCCGGATTTTCAATCTTACTATGCCGCTATCACGGACTTATTGAATAGCACCCCACCCGAGGCCTTCACCCCCACGCTCCAACAGTTAGATGCCTTGATCCAATCCATGTGGGTGGCCCCGTAGTTCGTTTGAGCCATGATTGAGCAACAAAGGAATAAGAACATGGCTCACCTTACCCACGATGACATCATTCGAACGACCCTGGAGATCGGTGAGGCGTGGGCAGCCGCCCACGCCAAACGTCTGATCGAACGGGTGCGGGAGATTGGGAGCGATCTTGACTATGATCCACAGGCCTCGAACCGGCGGCGTCTCTCCATGATTGTGGCGCATCCCCCAAATACGCCCCAAAAGATGTGGAGCACGCCGTGCGTTCGCGTCGGGTGATCGAGGCCGAGGTTCTCCCTCACCTAGCCCTGAATGAGGATCAGAAAGGGCGTCCGCTCAAAGCCATCGAATCCCATGATTACCGCGATCCACGCCCGACCGTCTCCAACGAGGCGCTGTTACTGCGCAAAGCGGATATGCTTGGAGTCATCAGGATGATCGGCATGGCACGCGAGTTCGCGCGAGGCCCAAAGAACGTCGCCGCCTGCTCCCGGCGCATTCTCGCCCGGCGCAATGGGATTCAGGGCCGCTTCACCCTTCCGCGGGCGCAAACGGCGTTGACGCAGTGCCGGGTCTAAGAAGCGGTTGCGCCTCAGCGGCAGGCTGTTCGGAAATCCTAAAAAAATTCGAGGTAATGGATGATAAGCAAGGATAACGCCGAGCATTATACGTGGGGGCAACACTGCGACGGGTGGTATTTGTTACACTCACCAAAGTTCACCGTGATCCAGGAACGGATGCCGCCGCATACCTCAGAGATACGGCATTGGCATGCGGCTTCACACCAATTCTTCTTCATTCTCTCGGGCCAAGCGACCATGGAGATCAACGGTGAAATTTGCCGGCTCTATGCTCAGCAGGGGGTGGAAGTTCCCCCGCAGACGCCGCACCAGATCATGAACACCTCCGACGCCGACCTCGAATTCATCGTCATATCCTGTCCCCCCAGCCATGGGGATCGGGTGAATCTATAGTGGTGAGCGCGGGGTGAAGCAGGCACAATTGATTTGTCGTTGAAAAATCAAGAAAGGTTATTGACTTTCCCAAAAAATTTGTATATACTGGAATTGTAAGTTCACTAAACTTACAATGGGGCGGCAGTGCACTCCAAAAAAGCCACTCACCAGCACACCAAAGAGCACAATCGAAATCTTGTGCTTAAAAACATCTTTGAGCATGAGGTTATTAGCCGCGCCGAACTTTCTCGGATTACCGGGCTAACCCGAACCACCGTCTCGGAGATTGTGGCTGAAATTCTAGAAGAAGGACTGGCTTTGGAGGTTGGAATTGGCGAATCTGCGGGCGGAAAGTCACCCATTCTGTTGAGTTTAGCCAAAGATTCGCGCCACATTATCGGATTAGATATTGCCCAAGATCATTTTCGGGGTGCACTGGTGAACTTACGCGGCGAGATCAAGAAGATGGTCTCTACACCGGTGGCTGAAAGATTCGGCGCTAAGCCGTTAACCCAAATCTTTGAGGTGCTCGACCAGTTGGTCGAGGCATCCGATCAACCGCTGGTGGGGATAGGGGTGGGCACCCCCGGCCTGGTCAACACGGCTGAGGGTATGGTGATCAACGCCGTCAATTTTGATTGGAAAGACTACCCCTTGGCGCACATCTTGCGCGAGCGCTATGAGTTACCGGTGTTCATCTATAACGACAGCCAAGCCGCGGCCATGGGGGAGTATCTGTATGGCAAATACAACCTAAAAGGCGACAACCTGATCGTGATTAACGCCGGGTACGGTATCGGTTCGGGCCTCATTATCAACGGGCGGTTGTTCCAGGGGGATGGGGGTGGCGCGGGCGAGATCGGCCACGTTGTGGTTCTCCCACAAGGGGGTGCCCAGTGCCGGTGTGGTCACCACGGCTGTCTTGAGACCGTCTCAAGCACCCAGGCCATCCTGCGGCAAGTGCGGGAAAACCCTGCGCTATCCCGCCGCTTCGCAGAACCCATTACCCTGGATGAAATCGTAGAGGCTTATCAGCAGGGGGATGAAGATATCAGGGAAATGGTCTTCAACGCCGCCTATTATATGGGGAGAGCCGTTGCGGCTTTAGTAGGCACACTGGATATTCATCAGATCGTGTTTGTGGGTGAAATGACCCGCTTTGGTGAACCGTGGCTGGAGGTCATTCGTCAGACCATGCGGGAATTTTCGCTTTCGCGTTTAGCGCAAAGCACAGAGGTGGAAATCGGAAAACTGGGCAGTAATGCCACCCTCTTGGGAGCGGTGGCGATGTTGGTCAGTAATTATTCCTTGTTGTTTGGGCATCGTTTCCGCTCCAAGTAGATGCCTGAAAATCCCTTGCTGTAAGAAAGGAGGAGTCTGGAGGATAAAGAGCCTTTTCAAACGACACCTAACCTTTGTGCCCTGTTGAGACTACCTATCCCATCAAGGAAAGTGAGGAGAGAGGACCATGAGAGGATCTGCTGTATTGTTCAAGTTGTTTGCGATTCTGGCCGTCATAAGCCTGCTGGTGGCTTGCCAACCGGCCGCGCCAGCCACCCAACCCCCGGCAGGTGGCGCAACGCAACCCCCGGCTGGAGAGACCAAACCGGTTGAACTCACCTTTGTGACCTGGTCTTACGGGGTGGAAACCATTGCCGACAACATCAAGAAGTTCCAGGAGCGCTACCCTAACATCAAGGTGACCCACAAGGATTACTCCTGGCTTGAATACCACGACACCATGGTGGCGGCGTTCACTGCCGGCAACTACCCGGACCTGCTGTACGGCTCGGATCACTGGCTGCAAGAATGGGCTTCGGCGGGCTGGATCGTCCCCATTGAGGATTACTGCCCCAACGTGAAGGAATACTCGAAAGAGTTAGCCCCGTATGCGCTGGAAGGCATGACCTATGAGGGCAAGGTATACGGCCTCTCATACTACGCGGATACTATGGACTTCGTCTACAACGAAGCCCTGTTGAAGCAGGCCGGTTTCGACAAAGCCCCGCAGACCTGGGACGATGTTTACACCATGGCCAAGGCCCTGAAAGAAAAGGGACTGCAGTACCCCATCCTCATGGCATGGTCACAGAAGGAAGGCGCATTCCCAGAGGCATGGACGTCAATGGTCTTCAGCCAGCATGAAGGCCCTAACGCCCTCTTTGATGCCGATTTGAACCCGGTCTTCAATAAAGAGGGCAGTGCGGCGTACCAGATCATGGAGTGGTTGGTCAAGGTTTACAAAGAGGGACTCTTCAACCCCGCCAGCCTGACCACCGCAGAAATTGACCAGGTGAAGGCCATGCAGGCTGGGCAGGCGGCGTTCACTATCTTCCCGCAATACAACATGGCGGAAGTGAACAAGCCTGGCAGTGGCCAATATGCGGGTCAGTTCAAGATTGCCCTCATGCCGGGTAAGAGCCATTCAACGGTCGGGTATGTGCGCTTCTATGCCATGAGCCCCGCCGTGGTCGAGAAGGGGCAAGCGTACATTGACGCGGCCTGCAAGTTCCTGGATTACTTCGGTGGGAAGACGGATGGCCAATACATCGTGGTCAAGCGGTGGGCGGTTGAAAACGGGTTGGGCTTTGCGCAACTGCCGCTCTACCAAGACCCCGATGTGATCGCGGCCTTCAGCAAATGGGGTGATGTGCCCACCATCGAACAGCAGGCCAAGTTGGCCCGTGCCAAAGAAGGCTTGACGACCTGGTACGGCGCATGGGATGTCTTCGCCCGTGCCGAGATCCACAAGGCCATCTTAGGGCAGACCCCGATTATGGATGCGCTGAACAACATGGCCAACAAGTGGCTGGAACTGAAGGGCAAATAACCGAGACGTGAGTCAACCGA
>FMSI01091419.1_pt1 | contig 10990 bp, 11 predicted proteins | sample 1504471 | NCBI WGS metagenome assembly FMSI01 (sample SAMEA4475357, study PRJEB15587) | soil metagenome | biome: Soil; feature: Field | place: India | collected 2015-03-11 | depth 0 m
AATAAAGGATAACCCGTAATAACGCTGACTGTTTTCAGGTTGACATTTGTAATCGGAAAATTCTTTAATCTTGACTGTAATCGCTTCGCTGTTACTATCTTCAGATGTTTGGGCGATTTGCATCAGTGCTAAAAATTCGCAACTTCCTCTTCCTTTCCTTCGCCGGCGCAATGTCTCAACTCGGAGACCGGCTCTCTCATATGCTCCTGATAACCCTGATTGGCATGACCGCTCCAGGAAAATTACTCGCTTATTCCGGTGGCGCCTTCACCTTTGCCCTTCCTACCCTTATTTTATCTCCGATTGCCGGGGTGCTCGTAGACCATTGGGATAAACGCAAGACCATCGCCCGCACCCATTTTCTTCAAACCCTCATTCTCGTCTTAACCCCCTTTGCTATCACCTTGACAAAAAACTTCACCCCCTTCTGGATCGCCCTTACCATCTTCTTCGGCTTGGATATATTCAACAACACCGCCAGCCCCGCCCTGCTACCATCACTTGTATCCCGGGAAAACATTCTTCTCGCCAACTCGCTTAACCTTACCTTTGCCCGATTGGCCACGGTCTTTGGCATGGTAATTGGCGGATTCCTGATCAAATGGGTCGGCTGGCAAAATGGCATTATAATTGATGCCTCCTGCCACTTTGTCGCTGGCATCCTGATACTCAATATCACCGCTTCCCATTTACCATACCAATCCCCAATTCCAAGAGAACGCCCTTCGTTCCTAACCCTCGTAATCAATACCTTTCTTCAGTTTTTCCGGGAACTCCTTGAACTCCTTCGCCTAGTAGTCCATAACCGGATAGTGACCTTTGTTATTGCCTCAGTCATCATCTCTACATTCACATCTGCCGTCTCGTATACGGTACTGATATTTCTTGTCCAACAGGTCCTGAAAATGGGCACCGGCGGCGTCGGTATCTTCACCGGTATCCTTGCCATAGGAATGATCACCGGTGCCATCGGAATGGGATTTATACCCCAGAACATCAACCGCCCTCTCGTAATTTGTGGAATAACGTTATTATATGGCATTTTATTTTTAATCGGCAACTGGCTAATCACCATCTGGTTTATGGTTGTTGTCGCCCTTGTTGCCGGCGCCGCCTTCTCCTGGTTGGGTATTGTTCAAAACACCCTGCTCCAGGAAGAAGTGAATCCGAGTATCCGGGGACGGGTTTTTTCGTCTCGCGAGTTTATCACCAATGCCACCTTCCTCCTCACTTCCATTTTTATTGGCACACTCGGAGACCTTACATCCTATCGTGTTGTGCTCCTGACAATCGGTGTTCTTCTCATTGCCCTTGGTGTTCTCGGTATCTTCTGGGTGGGAAGAAACACCATTAGTTTGTCTAAACGCGAACGATGATATTATCAATTAACCGTGCCCGGCCAAAGTATACCGCCAGCGCCAACAGCACCTCCCCCTTAATGCGCTTTAACGGCATCAATCGCTCAATATCAACTATTTCCACATAATCAATTTTTCCGTTAGATTTCTGCCTGATTAGACGCCGGATTGCCCTCTTCACCCGGTTCGCATCCCTTTCCCCTTCTTTAATTTGTTGTACCCCCAACTGTAATGCCTGAAAGAGAACCGGTGCCTGACTCCGTTCCTCAGGACTCAAATAAACATTCCGGGAACTCATCGCTAAACCATCGGCTTCCCGAACCGTGGGAGCTACCAGAATCTCAATGTCAAAGTTCAAATCTCGCACCAGGCGTTTGATTATCAACGCCTGCTGGGCATCTTTCTGCCCGAAAACCGCCAGGTGGGGTTTAACGATATTAAATAACTTCGTTACCACCGTTACCACACCCTGAAAATGTCCTGGCCTTGACCGACCACAGAGATATTTCGTCAATCCAATCACATCCACATAAGTACTATAACCTGCTGGATACATCTCCCGCACATCCGGATAGAATATTACGTCCGCTCCTGCTTCTTTGAGGAGCCGACGGTCCCGGGCAAAGGTACGGGGATAACGCCGATAGTCCTCTCCCGGTCCAAATTGAATTGGATTGACAAATATGGAAACAACCACCCACCGGCACCGCTCCCGGGCTTTCCGCACCAGTGTCAGATGCCCTTCGTGCAGCGCACCCATCGTAGGTACAAACCCCACCTTTCCTGTTGCCCGCAATTGGTCGGCAAGCCGCTGCATCCCTTGAACAGTCCTAACGACCTTCATCCTGATAAAACGTATGCTCTTCCCCCGGAAACTGCCCCTCCCGCACCTCCTTACAGTAAACGGCAACCGCCTGACGGACGAGGGAAGCGAGTTCTGCATAACGCTTTACAAATTTGAACGACGGACCATCAAAAATGCCCAGCATATCATGCAATACAAGCACCTGACCATCGCAGTTCGGTCCGGCACCGATGCCGATCACCGGAATCTGCAGTTTTCCCGTAACCAATTTCGCCGCCTCTGCCGGTACCTTTTCCAGAACCAACGCAAAACAGCCCGCCTCCTCTAAAGCCAGCGCATCGGCCAACAATTTTTCCTGTTCCTCCGGTCGCCTTGCCTGCAAACGATACCCCCCCAGTTTGTGCACCGCCTGTGGGGTGAGTCCCAGATGCCCCATTACCGGAATACCGAGTTCAACCAGTCGGCGCACCGTCGCCACCACCGGGCCAGCACCTTCCACCTTCACCGCCTCAGCACCGGCTACCAGGAGCTGACCGGCACTTGCTATTGCCCGCTCAATTGAAATCTGATAAGAAAGAAAGGGCATATCACTTACCACCAGCGCCCGTTTCACTCCCGCCGCCACCGCCCGGGTGTGATATACCATTTCCTTCAAACCAATCGTCAGTGTGGTGGGCATACCGTAAAACACATTTGCCGCTGAATCGCCAACAAGAATAATATCAACGCCCGCCTCATCCAGCAATCGGGCAAAGGCAAAATCATAGGCGGTGAGACAAACGATTTTCTCCCCCTTCATCTTCTTCTTCGTCACCCGCGTGGTGGTTACCTTGTCAGGCAAAAACTGCGCTCCCATCAACGCCTCCTCCCCCGAGGAGAATAGAACTTTCTACCTGAATCGTGTTCCATTATTGCCTTGAACAGTTCCTCAAAATCACCTTGATTGCCAACAAAATCCAGGCGGTCAGTGTTAACAATCAACACCGGCGTTTCTTCAAAATGGAGAAAAAAAGAGTTGTAGAAATTGCTTAAATTTTTCAGATATTCCGGGTCAATTTCCGTTTCAAACTCCCGCCCCCGCTGTTTTATCCGGACAAGTAATACCTCCAGCTGCGCCTGAAGATAAACCACCAGGTCCGGTTTAGGAATGTCGCCTTTCAACAGGTCGTAAATCCGGTAATAAAGTGCCAATTCGTGTTCGGTCAGATTAAGGGTGGCAAAAATACGGTCTTTGTCAAAGAGATAATCACTCACCACCGTCGTCTGGGGCACCAATGTCCCATTCACCAAAACCATTTCACCTTGAAATATCTCTTGTAGTTGGCGATGCCGAGAAAGCAAGAAAAAAATCTGCGTTTGAAAAGCATACCGCCGCCGATCCCGATAAAATTTATTCAAAAACGGATTTTCCTCCACCGCCTCGCGCACCAATCTTGCCGACAACCGACGAGCCAGTAACTCTGTCAGAGCTGTTTTGCCAACACCAATTGGACCTTCCACTGCGATATATCTCAATTGCCGTTCCATTTTTTCACTCCGTTTTGGACGATCTGTCCCAACAATTCCCGGATGGTCAACTTTAAAACCGGGTGCCTTTTATCCGGTGCCAACTCACACAACGGTACCAGCACAAACGCCCGCTCCGGAATGCGGGGATGGGGAACAACCAATTCCGGTGAGGAAATAACTTCATCACCGTAGAATAGAATATCAATGTCAATCGTCCGCGGCTGCTTGTCCGTTACCTCCCGCTCTCGTACCCGTCCCAGTCTTTCCTCAATCTGCTGGATGGCCACCAACAACCTCGGAGCGGGAAGGGTAGTCCAGAGCCGAACCACACCGTTCAAAAACTTCATTGCTCCGGACATTGCTACCGGCTCAGTTTCATACCAGGAAGAACGAACCAGTGGTCCCAGTTTCACCAGTTCCGCCAGTGCCTGATAGAGATTCCGCAGCCGGTCGCCATAATTACTGCCCAAACCAAGAAATACATCGGTTACCACAGAAATAGACTAAAGTAATCTAAAAATCTGTCAATTAAAAAAGAGGCTTATTTTTCTGGAGCGACCTTCTGCACCCTACCGGCGCGGGGTCCCGGTGTGGTCTCTACCACCTCAAATTCTACTCGGTCACCGGAGGTTAACATCTCTGATCCCTCGCTAAGATAGACGAAAATATTCTGGTTATCATCGTCATCCGGTTTGATGATACCGAAACGCCTTTGCGGGTCAAACCACTTCACAACACCTTTTCGCATATCCTCCCTTTCTTTTGATCACTTTAAAAAATTTATTCAAATCTATCTGCCCGTCAAGAAAATATATCCCATCCGACACTTCAGTAGTTGTTGACACCGCAGCAATTAAAGGCAATCTTTTACCTGATGTTTCATAGATCAAAAGGAGGCAAAAATGACCGGAATTATTGTCTTGCTGATAACTTTGTCGTTTCTGGCCGGTTGCGGAACAAAAAAGATAGATACGCCCCAACCGCTTACTGAAACAACAATGGCAAACAAAGAACCAGAAATACCGGGAATGCTCAAAGATACCCTTGTTGCCACTGACCTGCCCGAACAATTGTTCATCACCATCAAAGTAAAGGACTTTGGAACGATGAAGGTGGCGATGTTTACTAAAGACGCTCCACTCAATGTCACCAATGTTGCCAACCTCGCCATTAAAGGTTTCTATAACGGGTTAACATTCCACCGCATTGAACCCGGATTTGTTGTTCAGGGCGGCGACCCAAAAGGCAATGGCACCGGTGGACCTGGGTATACCGTCCCTGCCGAAATCAAACGCAAACACGAAAAGGGCTCCATGGCGATGGCACGCCTGGGCGACGCGGTAAATCCAGAAAAACGCTCATCGGGCAGTCAGTTCTACCTCTGTCTCCAACCGCTACCGATGCTGGATGGTCAGTACACGGTAATTGGTAAAATTATTGAAGGGATGGACGTCTTGGAAAAATTGGGACAGGCACGCCCGCCGGTGATAATGGAATCGGTAATCGTATCAACCCAGTAACCCGCTGCGCCGGAACCCCCGATAAAACGGCGGAACGATTACCCCTCTCTCGGTAATAAAACCGCTGATAAAGCGGTGTGGGGTTACATCAAACGCGGGATTAAACACTGGAGCCTGCACCGGGGCTACCTGACATTTTCTCCATCGCCGCACCTCATCACCGTCCCGCTCTTCAATTTCAATGTCTCTGCCGGTACGGGCGTTACGGTCAAATGTAGAAGACGGCGCCACCACATAGAACGGTTTTTTTGCCGCGTATGCCAGAATCGCCAGCATCCTGGTGCCGATCTTGTTAGCGGTATCACCATTACGGGCAATCCGGTCAGCCCCAACTAAAACCAGATCACATCGCTCAATAACCGTGGCGGCAGCGCTATCGCAAATCAACCGGAAATCAACTCCGGCCTGTAAAAGTTCATAGGTGGTCAATCTAGCACCCTGCAGAAGCGGCCTGGTTTCACAGACATAAACCAGCGGTCGCTTGCCCGCAATGTGGGCTTGAAATACCACCCCTAAGGCGGTACCCATTCCGGGTGCTGCCAAAACACCGGTATTGCAGATGGTAAGGACCGTCCCTCCTTTGGGGACCAGTTTTGCCCCGTACTTTGCCATCAAAAATGAACGCTGCCGTTCTCCCTCTTCAATCGCCCGCGCTTCGCTCAGAAGTGCCCTGCGCAACTCCGCCCCGCTCAATTCCGAGTTGCCCACCAGCCCCATCATCCGTTTCACCGCCCAGCTAAGGTTAACCGCGGTGGGACGGGCGGCAATAAGCCGCTGGGCGGTCCGACGCAAACCGGAACGAATTCTGTTATTCGGCAACCGCTGTGCCTCTAAAACCAGCCCGTAAGCAGCAGCAACACCTATCCAGGGTGCACCGCGCACCGCCAATTCCTTTATCGCCTTTATCGTTTCTTGCCCACTCCTCGCGCGCCGGTAAAACTTTCTTTCCGGAAGCAGCGTCTGGTCAAGAAGAAAAAGTGTTCCATCTTGATACCAAACGACCGCCGGCAGATTAAGAAAGCCACCGGTTCTAACCACCGCCTCCCCTTTTTCTCAAAACCGCAATCAAACTGAAAGAACTCTGATTATACTTCTCGGTGTCAACGGTAACCAGCGCCATATCGGTAAGATAGTCATCAATGGCAAAACGCCTCCGCGGGGCAATCTCTCGGTACAAAAACGACAGTAAAACAGAAAGCCTTTCCTGACTTCGTGTCAGTTGGGCAGGACGGATAAGCCGCCCGACAAGACCGGCGAGACGGTTGAGAAAATAACCACCCCGATTTTCTGCCCGAATTGCGGCCCGCACGATTCGCGGGGAAACCACCCGGAAAATGGCAAGCTCCTCAAACGGATTAATCCGCCTGTCTTGCAAAAATTTCTGCAGTGTCTCATAACGGTATTCGGTTTGATGATGAGGATAACCGGAAAACGGTCGGGCAAAAGGCGAACGGTCAACCGTGCTGATAATCACCACCCCGCCCGGGCCAAGCCCCTGATAAAGATAGGAAAACAGTTCTGCCACTTGACACCGGGGCAAATGCTCAATCACCTCCAAAAACATCACCGCATCAATATCGGCAAGCAGTCCCGGCGTAATCCGTGCCGCATCAAGGGTTGCAAAAGTCAGATTCGGCAAAGTATGGTTCTCCCGGGCGTAGTCAATCAAACGCCGGGAATAATCGGTGGCAACCAGTTTCCATCCGCTCGGCATCGTCCGAGCAAATGCCCGCGACAGTGCACCACTACCGCACCCCAGTTCCAAAACGGTAATATTCCTTTCCGCTGTGCTCAGAATACTCAGGGCGGCGGCGTAATTGGCACAGTGATGCAAACGGAGACGCCGATCTGGCTGCTGTTCTACTCCACCCCCCTCCAGATTGACAAATCTTCTACCAACGGTAACTTCCGGTATCTCCGCCCAGATTTTTCTAACCATCTCCTGGAAAAATACCGCTGTTATCGGTCGGGCCAGAAAATTCACCAAATAATGTTATAAACCTACCCCTTCCGGTCAACTCCTGCTTTCTTAACTTGACACTTTCACTCTGTCGGTTAGGATATTAGTCTATGTCAGAATACGACCTGTCCCACATCCGCAATATCGGCATTGCCGCACATATTGATGCCGGCAAAACCACCACCACCGAACGGATTCTCTACTACAGCGGTCGTATTCACCGGATGGGCGAAATTGACGAAGGAACCACTCAGATGGACTGGATGCCTCAGGAACGAGAACGAGGCATCACCATTACCGCCGCCGCCACCAGTGTCCCCTGGCAGGGTCATCGGATTAATATCATTGACACCCCCGGCCATGTGGACTTCACAATTGAGGTAGAACGCTCACTTAAAGTACTGGACGGCGGCATCATCGTCTTCTGTGGCGTTGGTGGTGTGGAACCTCAATCGGAGACCGTCTGGCGTCAGGCGGACCGCTATCGGGTTCCCCGCATTGCCTTTGTCAATAAACTTGACCGACTTGGTGCCGATTTCTACCGGGTGGTAAAAATGATGGCGGAAAAATTCCAGCAGATTCCACTACCGGTTCAGTTACCGGTCGGCGTTGAAGACCAGTTCAAGGGGGTAATTGACCTGATCACCGAAGAAACCTGCATCTGGCACGACGAAGACCAGGGTACCACCTTTGAAACCGGACCTATCCCAGAAGACCGCAAGGCAGAAGTCCAGGAATACCGCCATAAGATGCTGGACGTTCTTACCACCTTTGACGAAAACCTCCTCGTTAAATACCTCTCCGGGGAACAACTCACCCCTGCCGACATCAAACATGCCATTCGCAAAGGCACACTGGAACTCCGCATCGTGCCGGTTTTCTGTGGTGCCGCCTTCCGCAACAAGGGCATCCAGAAACTTATGGATGGCATAATTGACTATCTTCCCTCACCGATTGACATCCCGCCAACAAAAGGCATAAATCCAAAAACAAACCAACAGGAAACCCGCCCTGCTGACCCCGCAGCACCTTTCTCTGCACTGGTGTTCAAAATCGCCTTTGACCAGCAACGGGGACTTATTTCCTACGTTCGGGTATATTCCGGCAAAGTGACAACCGGTGAAGTGGTCATGGCGGTCCCGGAAATGAAACGAATGCGGATATTACGACTGGCAATTGTCCATGCCAACCGTTATGAAGAGGTGGAATCGCTCTCCGCCGGCGAAATTGGCGCCATTATCGGCTTAAAAGAAAGCCGGACCGGCCAGACCCTGTGCGATCTTAACCACCCAATTGCCTTTGAGCCAATTCAAGCACCAGAACCGGTGGTATTTCTGGCGATTGAACCCAAAACCCGCGCCGACGACGAAAAACTCCAGACCGCGCTCCAGAATATGGCACTGGAGGACCCCACCTTTAAGGTGCGCACCGACGAAGAAACCGGCCAGCTCATTCTCTCCGGTATGGGCGAATTGCATCTGGAAATCCTTCTTGACCGGCTGCAACGAAATTATAGCGTCGGCGTTCACTCCGGCAAACCTCAGGTTTCCTATCGAGAAACCATCACCACCAGCGCCAGTGCTGAAGGCAGGTTTATTCGCCAGACCGGTGGACGGGGTCACTATGCGGTAGTCAAACTTGTCCTGGAACCCAGCCGGGAGGGAAACTGGATTGTCAACGAAATCCAGGAAGGAAAAATTCCAAAACAGTTTATCCCCCCCATTGAGCAAGCATTAACCGAACACTTTGAAACTGGCGTCCTGGCCGGCTATCCGGTCCTCAACACCCGGGTGCGGATTATTGACGGCGACTACCACGAAGTCGACTCCTCTGACGTTGATTTCAAAGTTGCCGCTGCACAGGCATTCCGGGAGGCGTTTCTCAATGCCCGGCCTACTTTCTTAGAACCGATAATGGAACTGGAAGTGGTTACCCCCGAACAGTACCTTGGCGGTGTCCTTGCCGATATCAACGCCCGGGACGGCAGAATATTACATTTAGAATCGGTAAAAGGACATCAGATTGTTACCGCCGAAATTCCCCTCGCCCGCACATTTGGTTACGCCACCAGCCTCCGCTCCCTCACCCAGGGACGTGCCAGCCACTCAATGCAGTTCAAACGATTCAGCCCGGTCAACGAAGAAACAAAAATCAAACTTTACCCCCTTTTCGGTTCCCGGCCAGAATAATCGGCTGGCTTTCCCATTACCTTTTCAAGAACTACCCTTGCGAAGGTATCACCGCCAGAATAGACGAATCGGCTAATTTTTCTGCCAAACCACTATTAAACCGGCTTAATAAATTAGAATTGCCTTTACGCCAGCCACCCATTATCACCACCGCAACACCACCACTGACCCATATCGCAGTTATCGGGTTCACTGGACAAAAACCGTGATTAAACCGATTTTACTATTTCCGTCAGATTTCCGGCAGCAGCAGGGGAAGGGGGATGGTAAAGGGCACCTGTGGAAATAACACTTTGACAATTCGCTCGTTATATCGTTTTCCCCATCGCCGAAATTTGACTCAAATGGCAAAATTTCACCCCTCTATTTATCAAAAAAGAAAACACATTGTAAATGGACAACTGAATTCTGACCCACCAACAACCATCTTGATGGCAATAGAAATTACTTGACAGCCGCTATTGTATTTGTTAGAATTCCGCCGGTTTTAAAAAACATAAAGCAGCGAGGCAAAACATAAAGGAGGTCACAATGAAAAAAGCGCTGCTCTGGGCTCTGGTTCCGATATTCTGTCTGACGTTTCTGACCGGATGTATTCCGGGATTCTACACTGTCGGCACCCTGTACACTTCGGTAAAAACACCAGCATCGGCAGTTGCCTATTACGGTCCTCAAGCCACCACCGCCGCCAAAGTGGCAAAAGTAACCACCACCAACATCCTCGGCATCATCGCCACCGGTGACGCCAGTCTGGAAGCTGCTATGCGCGAAGCGGGAATCAAAAAGGTACACCACGTTGACCAGGAAGTAACGAGTATCCTTGGACTTTGGTCAACCTATAGCATCTACGTCTACGGCGAATAAAGAAGAAAATTCCTGTCGCGGGGGCGAAAAATCGCCCCCGTTTTGTTTTGCCTGATTGATAATTTTTCATTAATATTCTGATTGATGTTTAATCCTGCTATTTTTCGTGAATATGACATCCGGGGCGCGGCTGATCGCGACCTTACCGACGATGTCGTTTATCGCCTCGGGCAGGCATTCGGGACTTATATTCAGACCAGAGGAGTCTATAAATGCGTGGTGGGACGGGATGTTCGCCTTTCCGGACCACGCATTGAGCGAGCCTTTACCGACGGACTTCTCGCCACCGGTGCTGATACAGTCAAAATCGGCGTTGTCCCCACCCCGATATTTTATTTTTCCTTTTTCCACCTTGATATTAACGCCGGGGTGATGATCACCGCCAGCCATAACCCGCCCCCGGAAAATGGCTTCAAAATCGGCCTGAATAAAACCACCATCTATGGCGAAGAAATCCAAACACTGCGACGCATCGCCGAAGAAGGAAAATTCCGTATTGGTAAAGGGAAAACCGAAACATTAGATGTAACCGACGCTTATATTGCAATGTGCCACTCAAAGATAAAAATCGGCCGCCCGCTGCGGGTGGTTTTTGACCCTGGTAATGGCACCGCGGGTATCATTCTGGAACGGCTAATCGCCGGAACGCCAATCAACCCTATCTTTATCAACCTCCATCCTGACGGAACATTTCCCGCCCACATCCCTGATCCCACCGTTCCCGCCCATCTGGAACAGGCAATTCAACTCGTCAAAAACTCAGGCGCTGACTGTGGTATCGGCTA
>FMSI01073213.1_pt1 | contig 10979 bp, 8 predicted proteins | sample 1504471 | NCBI WGS metagenome assembly FMSI01 (sample SAMEA4475357, study PRJEB15587) | soil metagenome | biome: Soil; feature: Field | place: India | collected 2015-03-11 | depth 0 m
TTTTTTAATTCTTGTCGTTTTACGACTAGATGGTCTTAAGCTGTCTAAAATCGCAATGGGTAGACGCGCTAGGTTAATTCAACCGGCCTCCTACCGTGTTTCCTGCATGCTTCAAAATATGCTTCAAGATTCTCAATCGGCACGTTATCCGGTATGGAGCCGGAGACGTTTATGAAGTAACCCGGGTATCCACCGGCTATTCTTAAGCATCTTTTAACCTCGTTCACAACGTCTTCAACACTCCCGTAGGTTAAAACACCGATGTCCACGCCCCCAACTATAACCTTCTCAAACCCGTGTTTCTCAACTATGCTGTGTAGGTCGCTGCACTCCTCCAGTATGAACCCGTCCGCCCCAGCCCTAGCTATGTCGTCAACTATCTGCGTGACATCGCCGTCTGAGCAGAAGAGTACCCTTATCCCTTTCGACTTTAAAATGCTCCAGAGCTCTTCGTAGCGTGGGAAAACGTGTCTCCTGAGCCACTTCGGCGGGAAGAATGGTCCTCTCGTGGAGCAGATGTCGTCGTGGCTTATAAAAACCTTTATGCCTGTTTCCGCCCATGCTTCGAACTCGAGCGTCGAGACCCGGTGGAACCTTTCCAAGAGTTTTCCGAAGCGCTTCGGGTCGCGGTATGCCGCTTTAACCGTCCACTCTAACCCGAAAGTCATTATTAGCCACATGAAGCACGTCTGGTATTTGCCTCCTGGGACCAGCTGGCTCCTGTAGAACGCCTGCTTCGCAGAGTGCTCTCTTCTGAAGAACTCCGCCAGTTCCTCCCTGCTCGGTATTCTCCACTCCTCCAGCGGGTTGAACTCAAGAACATCTTCAACCGTTTTAACGTTGAAAACTGTTCTCCATGTCGTGGGGTATGCTTCCGACCATGAGTCCACCCTAGTCTTGAAGGATTCTGTATTTCTTCCAAGAATATCCCAGGGGTGCACCGGGTCCCAAGTTGCCCAGATCATGTCTAGGTCAAGAGCATCATATGTCCTCCTGAGTGCTTCATCAGGCTGCTTCAAAGGATCGGTTCCCGAGACCTTCCTCGCGAAGCCAGTGTGGGAGATGAACTCGACTTGAGCCACCCGATCGGTTTCCTCCAGCATTACGGCTGCAAGACCCCTCTCGTAGCACATATTCCATGTCAAGCAGGTGGCTTAAGTTATAATGTTTTCACTTTAAACATAATGCTGATTTACCGCTGATACTAGGGGTTTTCAACGCATGTATTCTTGCCCCTAGATACTCGAGCACTCTTTCAGCGTTCGGCGAGCATATAAGCACCCATGCCTACTTTAGAATTTGGAAATGCTTATATACAATGTAATACGATGTATATATTATGCAGAGAGCGGTTAAACAGAAAATCGTTCCAGTAAGGTTCGACGAGGAAGAGTTGGAAGCTATAGACGGCTTATTGAATAAGGTTAATGCTCGGTCCAGGAGTGAGTTCATACGTGAAGCTGTTAAGCATTACTTGGATACTGTTAGAGAGATAAGGTTTATTCAAATAAGGAGCGTTTCTAAGGCTCAGGCGAGGAAGGAGATACTCAAATACCTTAAAAAAAGAAAGGAGGCAGATACTTTTGATATAGCTAATGACCTTAGGCTTGATCTGGGTCTTACTATCAGGGTTCTTAAAGAGCTCTGGGAGGAGGGAAAAGTCAGTTGATTGGTAGAGCGGAGAGAGATAAACTTGTTGGTGAACAGATCGTGGTTGAGTGTAGGAGAATCAGGGGACCTGTGCTGATACATAAGACTGGAGGGCACAGAGCGCAGAGGATAATCGCGTATGGTTTTCCCGCGGAAGCATGGATAACTAGAAAATGGAGGATTGTTGAAAAAACATAACGATGTATCTCCTCATCTAACTCCTCACGGTTCCTAAAATATACTAAAGACTGACGGCTAGGAGTTCTGTGCCTTCCGACGGGATTATCAGTGTGCCCAACGCGTCCGTTTTAGCTGTTCCCCCCTCAATTGACTTAACCCTGCTTATCCCCCTTAGAAGGAGGAACCATTTTTTAGATGAGCCGCCAGCCTTAACCATGATGCTTCCCCCTGCTCTACTCGCCTCCAGGGTCATAGCAACACTGCCTTTAACTGTTGGAACCCGAGCGTAAGCCCTTGAGCCCTCTTGAAGCTCGAATAAGTGGAATACTACTCCGTCCGCGTAATCGTAGTCAGGCTTCTGATCGTTGCCGCCCACGGGTATGATTGTGTTCGGCCTAGCCATCAGCGGTAGGCTCAAATACCCGTGTTTCTCGCGCACCCAGCGCCGGCCCTCAACCACCTGCCCGGTTATGAAGTTCGTCCACCTTCCCTCGGGCAGATAGTAGTCTACAATCCCCTCGGGCGAGAATACTGGCGCGACGAGCAGCGATTCTCCCAGCATGTACTGGCGGTCCAAGTGATCGCAGGCAGGGTCCTCGGGGAACTCCAGCATCATTGGCCGCATCACTGGCACGCCCTTCTCATGGGCTTCGCACGCAGCGTTGAAAACATATGGCATAAGCCTACACTTAAGCCTGGTGAAGAAGCGCAGTACTTCCACGGCCTCCTCGTCGAAAACCCAGGGCACCCGATACGTGCTGCTACCGTGTAGGCGGCTGTGCGAGGAGAGAAGGCCGAACGCGCACCAGCGCTTGTAGAGATCCGGCGAGGGTGTTTGCTCGAATCCTCCAATATCGTGGCTCCAGAACCCGAATCCTGAGAGGCTGAGCGAGAGCCCTCCCCTGAGGCTTTCAGCCATAGACTCGTATGCTGAGGTGGAGTCTCCTCCCCAGTGGACTGGGAACCTTTGACAGCCCGCTGTGGCTGAGCGGGCGAAGACAACTGCCCCACCCACGCCGAACCCCTCCTCTAAAACCTCGAAGACAGTCTTGTTATACAGGTATGTATAGTAGTTGTGCATCTTTAAAGGGTCTGAACCATCATGGTAGATAACGTTCGTCGGGATCCGCTCCCCGAAGTCTGTTTTGAAACAGTCTACACCCATTTCTACTAGTTTGCGTAGCTTATCCTTGAACCAGCGGCATGCTTCAGGGTTTGTGAAGTCAACTATTCCTATTCCAGCCTGCCAGTCATCCGTCTGCCAAACATCCCCGCCGGGCTTCCTGAGCAGGAAGCCTTTTTCAACAGCCTCGTCGAAAAGCTCTGATTGCTGGGCGATATACGGGTTTATCCAGACGCAGATACGCACGCCCAGCTTCTTCAGCCTCTTAAGCATCTCACCCGGATTTGGGAAGACCCGTTCATCCCATTTGAAGTCGCACCAGTGAAGCTGCTTCATCCAGAAGCAGTCGAAGTGGAAAACATGAAGAGGAATTTTTCTCTCGACCATCCCGTTTATAATGCTGGTTACCATCTCCTCATCGTAGTCTGTGGTGAACGAAGTGGTTAACCATAGGCCGAAGGACCATGCCGGCGGCAATGCTGGTCTCCCGATTAAAGCAGTGTAGCGTGTTAAAACCTCCTTCGGCGAGGGCCCGTATACCAGGAAGTAATCCAAGTATTCCCCGGGCACGCTGAACTGTACTCTCTCCACGTTTTCAGAGGCGATTTCGAAAGAGACGCGTTCAGGATGGTTGACGAACACGCCGTAGCCCCTGTTCGTCAAGTAGAACGGTATGTTCTTGTAGGCGTGCTCGCTTATTGTTCCAGCATCCTCGTTCCACATTTCAACAGTCTGACCGTTTTTAACGAAGCTGGTGAACCTTTCGCCCAGCCCGTAGACGTATTCCCCAACACTCAGGGAAAGCTGCTCCCTCAAATATTTTCCTTCAGGAGCATCCATCAGCCCCATTCCCCTCCAGCCGCTGCTGGTGATAACATGGTCGCCGTCCTTAAACATCACCCGCCAGCCTCCTTTCTTCTCAACCCGGACAGTTAAGCTCCCGCTGGTCAGCGTCGCTGCCTGCGCATCCTCGTAAACCTCTGCTCTCGCCTCAGGATCCGTGTTTATCGGGAAAAAGGGTTTCGAGGACTTCCGCCCCTTATGGTGGAAAACCTGTACGCGGATAATGTTTGCCATGGGGGACGTGAAGCGGATGGTTAACAAGGGTAGGCTTATGGTGTCGGCGCGGTGGGCTACTCGTCTGGTTGCGGCGTAGACGGTTAGGGAACTGGGCTCAGCCTTAACCTCTTGAACCTGCACAGGGTAGTGGGGTGTGACGCCTGGGCGCATGCGCCAAAAACCCTCGGTGAACCTCATTGCTTTTCGAATAAGACGGCTACGGTTCGCATTATAAACCTAGCTCCCGTTAACCCTTTCCCCGGGTTTTAAGATGTTTGAACCCTTTAGCGCGCGCGGGTGCTCCTTAAGCCTCTCATCCAGGTAGAGAAGTATTGTGAAGCCTCCGATAACCATTAGGATTAAACCTATCGCGCTGACGATTGACGTCTGGCTGCTTCCAGGCTTAACAGTAACGGTTAACCTATGCTCGTCAAGCTGCTCTCCTCCTCCGAAAACCTTCACCACCAACTCCCCCCCATTCTGGGCGTACACGGGAAACCTTAATGATGCTTCCCCGCCGGGCTTAAGGCTGATCTTCCTGGCTTGTTCAAAGCCTTCCTCGATTAGAACGACTGTGAAAACACCCTCCTTGTCCCCCGTGTTTCTAACACTCACTTGAAGGGACGAGGTTGCGTTTGAAAACCTTGCTGCAGACACCTCTGCCCTGAGCCTGACGGGTGTGCCGGAGACTACAACCCCGGGTATTCGGAGTGTGAGAACATAGTTGTCAGGGGCATCCGCCTCGTTCGTGTTCAACCATTGCAGCCGGGTGGTGTTCGCGACGAAGGGGGGCTTAGCCCAAGTCGGGTCCACCGTGAAATTAAGCAGCCTAACCCTCCCCGGGAACCTGAGGTCCATAACGTCTATCCAGCTGCGCGGGTCCGTGAGCGTGAAATAGTCTGTGACAACCACTTGGTAAACTTCTCCGCCTAGCGGTATGAGGCTGCTCGTGGTGTTCAAGAATATGTCGACGGTAAGAGTCACCGCGCCGTTAAGCGTCTCCATCACGCCCGGCGTGCCCGTGTTGCAAAAGACCTGCTCGTCAGGCTCCAGCTTTGACTGGGAGTGGATCACGTAGAATGTTTTAGAAGGGTCTGTCGTGAAGAAGAGCAGGACTAGGGTTAGGGTTGAATCCTGTCCGCTGACGATTCTTTCTACAACCTCGTTGTTCGAAATAAGGCTTCTGCCGGCTGCGTCGAAAGGATGCTGCTTTAAAGTTACCCTAGCTATCCCGTTATCCATGAACTCCACCTTCATGTTGAGCCCGATCAGATAGTTCAACTGGGGTTTAGCGGGAAGGGTTATCAGCGTCGTTGAAACCGCTATGACCAGGATCGACACTAGTATTCTTGAAATCCTCAAGACTGAGCCCTCCTGAAAGCGAAGTGGAAAAAGTCTGTCTCCAGATACATCGCCTGACAGTAGAGCATGGTTGAACCCAGGAAGCTCTTCTCTTCAAAGCCGTACTTAACATGATACTGGGAGAAGTCGCCTATTTTAACAGTCCGTCCTTCGAGGAGCTCGACATCAACCCATCCTGCTCGCGGAACATATATCTGGGGCCAAGCGTGCCCACCCCAGTTGTCTGATGTATCGTAACCCGTTTCAGTCCTCCTTATCCACATCGTCACAACATCCTTGTCCTCAAGCAGGTAGAGGCCGTGCACCACTCTCGAACGTATTCCAAGTATTCTTGCGAGTGTTACGAAAACGTCGGCAACCTCCTCGCAGTCGCCTGAGACTATCAGCCTGCCGCCCCTTGTAATAAGCGCGCGCTCCGCGCCTCTTCTCCAAGTCGGCTGGTAGTCAAGCCTGGCAAGTATCCATCTACCAATGCTGCTGCATGCTTCAACAGGATCCTTCGAGTCTAAGCCGATGCTCTGAGCTATTGAAACATAGGTCTGGTTTTCAACAGCCCAGTACCTTTTACCCCCCGTGTTCTTCTCAACCTGAGAATAGTTAAGCCAAGGAATGTTCTCCATGAGAAGCCTGTATTTTTCAACAACCACTTGAAGCGTGGCGTTGAGCCACATGGTTTCTCCCCCCTGCAGGCTCACGTTGTAGACGAGCATCAGGACACCGTCTTCGCCGCTTTTCCTGTATAATGGTTCCATGCTTGTCTCCAAGAGCCTTGCGAACTGGTTGCTCGCGTTAACCGGGAGCCACATGTAAACCAGGTCCACCACAGTATTGTTAGAAGGGTTTCTAAGCAGGAAGCTTTGGCTCAGAATATAGGTGTAGTTGCGTTTCTCCATGTACTCCACCCGGGCTTCTCTCGACACCGCCCCATTACCCCCCTGGGAATACTGTGTTTTACCAGGCGGGAAGCCCAATACTAGGCTGACGCCGATTAAGGTTAAAACCAGTCCCGCGATAAGCTTTACATGCTGCAACTTAATCCAGGCATGTATCCTTAGTTTTTAAACTTTCAGCGAAAATCTTCGGCGGTTTCCACCTGAGGCGCGCACTTGCCCTTCTTAAAGAGTTCACGTCTCGCACAAGTGTGCAGCCTGAAAACGCTGCCAGCAGGAGGACTATAATGCTCCAAGCGGGAGCAGCCTCTTTTTCAACACGGCTCGCGTCCGAAATATCTTTAAAACTGTTTTCCACAGGGGTGTTTAGATTAGGCAATGCTTCCCCATCTGTTATGTTGCCCCTAGGGTTTTTTATTCTCCAAGACACATCCCCGTATATCACCTTGTTAAGGTAGAAATTGTACGGGCTGAATGACGGCTTGGACGGTGAGAAAAAACTCGTGTCGAGAAGGTATGTTTCAACAGCCTCCAGGAATGATTGACCCACGTCTCCTGTGGCGAAAAACCTTTTCCAGAATTCTGGTAGAATAGGGTTGTCAGACCATTCTGTTCTAGAACTGGCGATAACTAGGGCTGGTCCTCCTTCCGACGTGACGAGGACACGGGCCAGGCTTTCACCCTCCAGGTCGAGTGCTCCCGCAAAGCAGGCGGCTATGTAGTGGACAGCGTAATTCTCCACTATTCTGCTCGCCTCATTGCAGGTTATTAGTGGTTTCAACTCCCCGTTCAACGTTCTCGTGAAAAGCGCATCCCGGCTGCCGTGTGTTATTGTCACCAGGTAGGTTACGTTTTTAAAGAGGGAAGATTCTAAGATGCTCGGCGTCGTGCCCAAGCGCGCCGGGCTGCAGGCGTCCAGCGTGTCCAGTAGCGAGTCAACGTTAACAGCCTGGTCCCTCAATATGAGGAAAAGGCCTGGCTGAAAATCTGCTTCCGCCCGAATAATCTTCTTGATTAAACGGTTTAATTCGTCCCCATTCCTCGCCGGCAGTCTTCCTACAGCGATCTTAGGAATGTTCCCGCCTAGGAGGCCGACTTCAGACTCGTTCCAGTCTGGGACACCGTAATACCAGTCGGACGGCTTATAGTTGAAGTCGGCAAGCCCAAGCTCGTCGCTCGGCGAGTAAACGTATTTCGTAGGCACATGCTCATATGTTCCCACGAGAAGAAGATACTTGACGCCGGAATGCTTGTGTTCTTCAGCGATGAACTCGTGGAGTTTTTCAGCGACGCTCTGTCCCGTTGCATTAACGCTGATCAGCTCGATCGGGTAGAACTTGGCTTTTACGCCCTGTGTTGCCTTAAAGTCTAAAAAGCCTTGCAGAATACTCCTGTAGGATTCGGGTCCGATGACGAGCAGATCGTAGCCCGCGGGTGTTTCCGCCCCGGCGTGATTAAGAGGCGAGCCACCCGTGAACAATATTATCACTATCAATAGGACGAGCGTGGTGTTTTTACTAGGTCTGCTGGGGCCCGCCACAAGGGGAAATTAGAATTATCTATACTTATGACTAGGTTTGATTTGAAAAATACAGACATTTGCTGTCTGCATTGAAAAATACAGACATGGTGGGGCGCTAAGAGGCCTGGGCTTTGTCTGAAAACTAAACTAGCGCGCTAATTCTGGAGAGACAACTAAACGGTTGTTCTTGGTTAGCCGAATTGCCACTGGCCTTTAGAATCCAGCAGTCCCACGGGTATTTTTCTAGACTGTTCACTCGTCATGTCCAGTTCAACAACGGAGAATCCTTTCAGAAACCCGTCTCTCACCAGGCTTCTCAGAAGGTCGGACAGTGAAGGATACTCCCGGTTAGACAGATACAGCCTGGCGAAGAGTGTCAGCTTCATGATTTCTTTCTGGAAACTCAGGAGGAAAGGTGTTTGCAATAGGCCTGAGGCAAAGGTCTGCATCTCCGTTTCCCCTGGAAACTCCACTATTAACTGGAGGAGCCGGGAGTCCTCAAAGGGAAATGGGAGGATGTTTGCAACGTAGCCGAGGATCAGCCCATTAGCAGTCAGCTTCTTAATCCTGTTCGAAACTGTTGGAACCGAGACTCCCGTGATCCTTGCGATCTCAGACATTGAAGTCTGCGCATCACTCTCAAGGATGAGCATTATTTGAACATCCAGGGAATCGGCCTCCATACTGTAACCGGGAGGGTCGTCGAGAATTATGGGGCTAGACTCCGTCAGGCTCCTTCTTATATCGTTCCAGTTAATCCTCCATCTTTTAGCCTCCGCGTCATAGTTTTTGAAACATGGTCCGACGCCAATTATTTCACCAAGGGGATGAACGCTGAGGCGCTTCACCCCGTATTTCTCCTTAAGACTGTTAAGCATCGATTCGTAAGCATTGTGGAAAGCGTAAGGTATTTTGAAGCCCACCAGGTAGCCTAGGCTCCCCAGTATCCTGTAGGATTGAAACCAGTAGCTTAGGGATGAGACTCTCTCCATCAACTCTCCCTCGCCCCCCGCTTCAGGCTCTATCTCAACAATTGTTCTTCTAATACCTATCTTGTGGTAGGCCAGGTTCGTAAGTATTCTAAGCTTGAGGGACGCAGCCATTTTCTCCAGCCTCCTTGAGACTGTCGACGGAGCCACGTTTAACACTCTGGATATTTCCGCAATGTTACTCGGGCCGCGCTTACGGACTTCTTCGATGATTTGCAAGTCTAGACTGTCCATCGAGTAGAACGAGCCGTACGGCTGTCTTAGAAAGTGGGCGTGTGTCTCACTGAGTTCCCTGAGCTCCTTCAACTTTCCATCGCTTCGCTTAACCTAAGTTCAACGGGACTATAAAGCCGTTGTTTGTTCACGAGTTGTCTGACTCCCATCTTAAACACCGTAGGGATTCGGATGGATCGCGGGGATCTTCATCCTCCTCGGGTAAGCAGGCATTGTGATGAGCAGAGTCGCAACCAGGAAGACGACAGCCTCTATAACGGTGAACACGACAGCCCAGTTTGTTAAATCGGGAAGCTCCCACACGTTTATCCCGTAGCCCATGGATACGCTGATGCTCACCATTGTTGCTACAGCCAGCACGGCTGCTAGCGACATTATTCCCAAAGTTGGAGAGTAGCGCCGATGCTCCTGATGCTCTTCTTCACGCCTCCTCTTTATTAAACGGGAGAGGACTGTTGACACTATGCCGGTTAGAAGCGAGTAGGGTATTGACTCCGCCACCGGGTTTGCTGCGAAGAACACTGCATTAACCGTCATCGGTTCCGAGGGTTTCAGCGAGACTGTTTTCTGACGCCCCTGAGCACCCCCGGTCCATTCTTTGAAAACAGCCCATTCGCCCCAGCCTATCTTGTTCGGGCTTGAGACGGTTAGGGTTAAGCTACTGTCTTTCTTAACCCATTCCTTGAACGGGGATGCCGGGGTGATGTCTACCACGTAGGCCTGGCTCTTCTCCACCGTCAGCCTAGCGGTGTAAGGCTGGTTCACGCCCACTACGTTTACAGTCAGAATTATCTCTGTTCCATAGATCATGGAGATGTTGAGAGGCCTATCTACAGTAAAGCCCAGGTTCAGGCTGAAAGTAACGGGTTTCCCGTCTATCGCCCAGCCTTCGAAACAATACCTTGTATCCTGATTCCCATACGCGATTTCAGGCGCCGGCCCAATCTCAACCCTGCTTCCCGCCGAGTAATACTGAGCGTAGACGTTGAAGCCCGGAGGCAGGGTTTGAGGCACACGGGGGACAGACAGTAAAACCCCGTTTGGAGCAGTCGTATTGTAGACCACCAAGTATTGAGTATCCCAACCGGCTATTACAGTATACGGCTTAACCATGATCAGGGTTCCAGCAGGCTCCCTGAGACTTATGTCTCCAGACCAGTTTAGGAACACTCTAAGCGTCCTGTTCCCATGGTTCACAGGCGTGTTCACTCCAAACCTTGCTTCAAAGCCAACAGGATACCAGCCGCTTCCATACGGGTCGCCATAATCGCTGACAACCTTCAAATAGTACATTGATGGTTCCCACTCTGCTGTCTCCTCAACAGGCCCCGTCATTATGACTCTTGCAGGATTATCCGGCCCAGTGTAGTATACCCCAGCCCCGCTTCCAACCCAGCCCTTAAACGTGTACTCTATTCCTTCCGACTCTTCCCTCACTACGGTGGGTGAGACAGAGAAGACTGCTTCAGCACCGTCGTCATACCATCCAGAACCGGTGGTTACCCCATAGTCCGAGTAGACTGTCAGCCTGTACTGCACGTTGTAGTAAGCGATATAAACTGCTCCAGGCGTGTCTGCAACAATTGTTCTGCTCGCCCTCGTGGAGCCGTCTGACCATTCTCTAAAAACGTGTCTTATGCTTCCAGCCTCCTCAATTCCCGGAACCACTACCTCGTGAGATGATCCCGGAACCCAGAGGAGCACGACTGGGAGACCCGTGTAAACAGTGCCGTCTATCGTGATTACTCCTTGCCTAGGGCTTTTGTCGAAGGTCACGGTATAGACTCCCGCCATCCAGTTAGCTATCGCGGTCTTCGGCCCGTTCATGATTATCGGGTTGCTGACGAGACCGGTTCCAGACGCGTCGCCACTCCAGCCGGTAAACATGTATTGGACACCGTTCTCCACCACGCTTCCCGCCTCAAGGGTTGCGTATGCTGTTGAGCCCTCGTCATACCAGCCTTCGCCGC
>FMSI01005068.1_pt1 | contig 10956 bp, 12 predicted proteins | sample 1504471 | NCBI WGS metagenome assembly FMSI01 (sample SAMEA4475357, study PRJEB15587) | soil metagenome | biome: Soil; feature: Field | place: India | collected 2015-03-11 | depth 0 m
CGCGCGTCAAATGCTGCGGGACAGCGGGGTGAAGGTTTGCACCGTGGTGGGCTTTCCTCATGGTCAGCACCGGCCTGAGGTCAAGGCCCGGGAGGCTCAGCTGGCCATGGAGGACGGCGCGGATGAGGTGGACATGGTTGTCCATGTCCCGGCCCTCAAGGCCGGCGATTACGCCCACGTCCTTGCGGATATCCAGGCCGTGCGAGAGGTCCTGCAGAAGGCCTCCCGCCAAATCGTGCTCAAAGTCATCCTGGAGTGTGCCCTTCTCACGGATGAGGAGAAAGTGGCGGGCGCGATATTGGCCAAAGCCGCAGGCGCGGATTTCGTGAAGACCTCCACAGGTTTTGGTCCGGGCGGGGCCACGGCCCAGGACGTGGCCCTCCTGCGCAAAACCGTGGGCCCCCATTTCGGGGTCAAGGCCTCGGGTGGGATTCGCGACTACGAGACGGCGCTGAGGATGGTGCAAGCGGGCGCCAATCGTCTGGGCACCTCGCGTTCCCTGGATATCCTGGCGGGAGCTCCCGACTAGCCTTGCCCGAGCTCGTCCGGGACAAGGTGCTGGTCCTGCGCACCCAGGATCACGCGGAAACCGATCGCATAGTCTCTGTGCTTTCGGAAAGCCGCGGCAGGGTTGAAGTCCTGGTCAAGGGTGCGCGGCGCCTGGAAAGACCCTTTGGGGCCGTGCTAGATGTCCTGAACCTGGCGGAGGTGATCTATTACCGGCGCCGCTCCGGCTTGCATCTTCTGCGGGAGGCCACCCTCGTTCATGATTTCCCTGGGATTCGCCAGGATCTGCACAGGCTGGAGGTGGCGGTCCTTCTTTTGCGCTGGGCGTGGGAGCTCGTGCCCAAAGAGGTTCCAGATCCGCGGCCGTTTCGCCTCACCCAGAGCTTCCTTTGTGCTTTTGAACAACGCGTTGCTCCCCAGGTCCTTTTGGCCGCCTATCGGCTGCGCCTCCTCTCCCTTTTGGGTTTTCGCCCAGCCCTTCAGGGCTGTGTTCTCTGCGGGAGGCAAGAGGATCTCGTGTGGGTTCCGGAACGCGGGGGCCTGCTGTGCCGGGCCTGTGGCGGGGAGGGCCCCGAAGTTCCCCCGCGGCTGCAAAAGGCTATGGATGGGCTTCTGCGCCTCCCCCTTGCTGCCCTTGTGCGCCTCCGCCTCCCTCCCGCCGATCTAGCAGAAATCGAGCGGCTCACCTTGGCGTTCAAGGGGGTTCAGCTCGCCCGTTAGGGGCGCTCCCGCTATATTTGGGCCGTGGAACTGCGCATCGTTTCGTGTGAACGCCCGGTGTTCTCCGCGTCCGTGCTGGCGGTGTACGCCAAAAGTCCGGTTGGGTGGTTTGGCATCCTGCCCAAGCACGCGCCTGCTGTGTTCCTCTTGCGGGACGCGCCCTTGCGCGCTGTCCTTCCTCAGGGCGAAAAAAGGTTCACCGTGAAAACAGGGGTGTTGCATGTGCGGGATGACGTGGTGACGGTGGTGGCCGACGAGGTGGAAGTTGGCTAGGGTGTTGGTGAGCGGCTTTGGGGTGGTGAGCCCCCTGGGCGTGGGGCGGGATGCGTTCTTTCAGGGTTTGCGGGAGGGCCGGGTGGCCATCCGCCGCGTGGACCACGAGCTCGATCTGTCGGGGATCGGGGCGAAAGTGGCCGCCCCGTGTGACGGGTTTGACCCCGGCGCATTTCTGTCGCCCAAGCGGGCCAAGCGCTTGGGTCGCACCTCCCAGTTGGCCGTGGTGGCCGCCAAGCTCGCTGTGGAGGAGGCCAAGTTTGACCCCCGCGCCGGACGGGGTGCAGTGGTGGTGGGCACAGGGATAGGGGCGCTGGAGGTGCTTTTGGAAAACCATCAGGTCTTCCTCAGGCGGGGTCCGGACCGGGTCTCACCGTTTTTGGTGCCCCTCATGATGCCCAATGCGCCGGCGGCGGAGATTTCCATCGAGCTTGGCATCACAGGGCCAAGTTTTGGGGTGGTCACCGCCTGCGCTGCCAGCACCCACGCGGTTGGCCTGGCGTTCGAACTGATCCGGCACGGCCTTGTGGACTGGGCCTTGGCAGGAGGGGCAGAGGCCGTGATTTTGCCCATTGTTCTCGCGGCTTTTGATCGCATGGGTGCGTTGTCCCGTAACCCCGATCCTATGCAGGCCTCGCGGCCTTTTGATCGCGACCGCGACGGGTTCGTGTTGGGTGAGGGCGCCGCTATCATGGTCCTGGAGAGCGAGGGACATCTTGTGGGCCGGGGTGGGGAGGCCTTGGCTGAGGTGGCGGGCTTCGGGCAGAGCTCCGATGCCTTTCACATCACCGCTCCCCCAGAGGACGGGGAGGGCGCATATCAAGCGATGGTCGCGGCCCTGGAGAGCGCCGGCCTCCCCCCAGAGGCTGTGGACTACGTGAACGCCCACGGTACCTCCACCCCCCTCAACGATCGGGCCGAAACGCTGGCCATCAAAAGGCTTTTGGGGTCCCGAGCCTGTGAGGTCCCTGTGAGTTCCACAAAGTCCCAGATTGGTCACCTTTTGGGTGCGGCGGGCGCGGTGGAACTAGGGGCGGTGTTCTTCGCCTTCCTGGAAGGGCTGATCCCAAGCACGGTCACCTGGCGGAACCGTGATCCAGAGTGTGATTTGGACTACGTGCCGGGCGGGCCCAGGCCAGGCCGGGTGGGGGTGGTCCTGAAGAACTCCTTCGGCTTCGGTGGCCAGAACGCCTGCCTCGTGCTGCGCGCTGTGTGAAAAAGAGCTGGTGGCCCACCGGGCATACCTGGGCAATGCACACCCCCGCGGGGGAGGGTCCCCAGCTAAAACTGCGAGACAAACCGCACGTCGTTCTGCCAAAAGAGACGGATGTCCTCGATCCCGTAGCGCAGCATGGCCATGCGTTCGATCCCCAAACCGAAGGCGAAGCCCGTGACTTCCTCGGGGTCGTAGCCCACTTCCTCCAGAACCCTTGGGTGGACCATGCCGGCGCCCATGATTTCCAGCCACTTTTCCGTGCCCTTTTTGCGGATGTGCACCTGGGCCGAGGGCTCCGTGAAGGGGAAGAAGTCCGCGGAGAAGCGCATTTCGTAATTCGGCCCAAAGAAAGCGCGCACAAATTCACCGATCACCCACTTCAGGTGGGCGAAGGTTAGGCCCTTTTCCACCCAGAGGAGCTCCACCTGATGGAACACGGGGGAGTGGGTGGCATCCGGGTTGTCACGGCGGAAGCAGCGGCCCGGGCAGATGATGCGCACCGGGGGCGTTCGTTCCCTCATGACACGAATCTGCACGGGAGATGTATGGGTGCGCAGAAGCACCCCCTCCCCAAGGTAGAATGAGTCCCACTCATCGCGGGCGGGATGGTCCGGCCCGATGTTTAGGGCCGCAAAGTTGTAGTACTCGGTCTCGATCTCCGGTCCTGTGGCCACGTCGAACCCCAGTCGTAAAAAGATCTCCTCGATTTCCAGGCGCACCTGGGTGAGGGGATGGAGTTTGCCAAGGGGGCGCCATTTCCCCGGCAGAGAGAGGTCGTATCGCTCCTGGGCGAGCTTTTCCCAGCGGGCCTTTTGGGCCAAGACCTCCTTTTTCTCGGCAAGCGTGGTCTCGACCCGCTCCTTCAGCGTGTTCAAAATCCTGCCGGCCTCGGCTTTGTCCGGGGGAGGAAGCCTCCCCAGGGCGGAGAAGAGCTGGGTGAGGCTCCCCTTGCGCCCAAGGATTTGGATGCGCAGGGCCTCCAGCTCTTCCAGGCTTTGCACGTTCTGCGCTGCTTTCTCCCAGTGAGCCCAGATGTCCTCCGCCGCCCGGGCAAGCTCCGCCAGCGTCATGGCCAGGAATTTTACTTTGGCTCGCGGGTTTTCCCCAACTCGCTCCTGTATAATCGTGTCCATGGCCGTCGTTTGGTTTACGGATTTCTCTGCGTCCCCGAAGATGAGCCTTCCTGAGAAGTTTCGGGCCCTCCTTCAGGAGGCCGGGGTTTCCCGCATCTTCAAGGCTGGGCAGCTTGTGGCCGTCAAACTCCACTTTGGCGAGCTTGGGAACCTTGCATACCTTCGGCCCAATTACGTGCGGGTAGCCGTGGAGGAGCTGAAAAAGCTGGGGGCCAAGCCCTTTCTCACCGACGCCAACACCCTCTATGCCGGCACGCGCTCCAATGCCGTGGATCATATTCTCACCGCCGTCCAAAACGGGTTCGTGCTGGAGGTGGTGGGCGCGCCGGTGATCATTGCCGATGGGCTCAGAGGCACAGACGAAGTGGAAATTCCCGTGGACGGGGTCTACGTGTCGCGGGCCAAGATCGGAGCGGCCGTGGCCCTGGCCGATGCCATCCTTGTGCTCACGCACTTCAAAGGTCACGAACAGGTGGGGTTTGGCGGGGCCCTCAAGAACCTGGGCATGGGCAGCGCATCCCGCGCGGGAAAGCTTCAGCAGCACTCCACCTCTAAACCCCTCCCTGACCAGGACAAATGCACCTCCTGCGGGGTTTGCGCGCGCTTCTGCCCGGTGGATGCCATCACCGTGGTGGAGTACGCGGTGATCAACTACGAGCGCTGCCAAGGCTGTGGGCAATGCGTGGCCATGTGCACATTTGGGGCCATGGGCCCTGGGGATGAGGCCGCCGTGGACATACTGGCCAGAAAAATCGCGGAGTACGCCAAGGCCGCGTGGAATGGGCGTCCTGCCCTTTTTGTTTCCTTCATCAACCACGTTTCGCCCGACTGCGATTGTTGGGGCATGAATCGGCCACCCGTGGCCCCGGACATCGGCATCCTGGCCAGCACTGACCCCGTGGCCCTGGACCAGGCCTGCATGGACCTCGTGCTTTCCGCAGTGGGATACGATCCGTTCTTGAAAGCACATCCAGAGGCGCGGTGGGAGGAGCAACTGGCTCACGCCGAGCAGATTGGCCTCGGCTCCCGCTCCTACGAGCTTTGCCGCATCCTCACTGGCCTGGACCGCCGAAAATCGTGAATTACAATGACTAGCTCATGAGCGAATTTGTCCAGCGCCGAAAGGATCTCTGGCGGAAAGTGCAGGCCCAAAACGTGGATGCCTTCCTTTTGGTGAACGTGGAGGCCACGGATCAGCCCAACCTGCGGTACCTCTCGGGCTTCACCGGCACCTTTGGTGTCCTCATTCTCACTGGCCAGGAGGGAGTTCTCCTCACGGATCCGCGGTACACCGAACAAGCCCAAATCCAAACGGATTTACCGGTGGTGGAGGTGCGCGGCCGCTGGCTCCCCCAGGTGGTGGACCATCTGCGCGGTTTGGGTGTCAAGCGCGTTGGGCTGGGGAGCACCCGCCTCACCCTCCATCTCTTTGAGGAACTGAAGAAAGCTGGGGAGGGTTTGGAGTTCGTGCCCCTGGGCGCGCCGGTGGAGGAGCTGCGCCGCATAAAGACCAAGGCGGAGGTGCAAAAGATCCAGGAGGCGGTGGAGCTCACGGAGGCCGGGCTGCAGCGGATTCTGAGGGAGATCAAACCGGGGCAAACCGAGCGTGAGGTGGCTTTGGCCTTGGAGTTCTGGTATCGCCGGGAGGGCGCGGACGATGTGGCCTTCGACCTCATCGTCGCCGCCGGGCCGCGCAGCTCCCGCCCCCATCACCGCGCCGGCCCGGAGAAGTTGGAAGCGGGCGGACTTGTGCTGTTCGATATCGGGGTGCGGCTGGACGGCTACTGCGCGGACATAACCCGGGTCGTGGCGGTGGGCAAGCCCCATCCCAGGGCGCAGGAGGCGTACACGGTGGTTCTTGCGGCCAATCGCTTGGGCATTGAGGCCGTGCGCGCTGGCGCAGGGGGAAAGGAGGTGGACGCCGCGGCGCGTCGGATCATAGAAGAGGCGGGCTTGGGCGAGCTTTTTGGGCACGGCCTGGGCCACGGGGTCGGCCTGGAAGTGCATGAAGGCCCGAGGCTTTCCCCCACCTCGGAGGACACCCTCCTTCCGGGAATGGTGGTCACGGTGGAGCCCGGCGTGTATTTCCCCGGAGAACTAGGGGTGCGCATCGAGGACGTCGTAGTAGTGGAAGAGAACGGGGCCCGGGTCCTTTCCAGTTTTCCCAAGGACGAGCTGTTGGTCCTACCAGCCAGGTGAGGGATGGAGCTACAAGCCATCGCGCAAAGGATTAAGGAAAAACACGGGATTCCTGTAAACGCCAGGGATGCGGCCCGAGTTCTTGCGGCCGCGTTGGCCTCCGAGGACATCTGGCGCATCTTGGATGGGGCTAGCCTTCCGGCTTTGGCCACTTGTGAGGGGCTCCGGGCGTTTGCTGAACTGGGCTGGGTGGAGTTCTTGGGCGAACGGGTTGTGGTCACGGAGGAGGGAAGGAAAGCCGCGGAGGCGCTGGGGATCAAACCCGTGCAGGAATTGCGCTGTCCGCGGTGCCACGGAAGGGGTCTGGAGCTGGAGCCCTTCCGCCCACTGGCCCAAGCTTTTGCCCAGGTGGCCAAGAATAGACCGGAAGCGTCTCAGCACTTCGATCAGGGCTACGTCACCGAGGAGACCACGGTGGCCCGCATCGCCCTGGCGTTCTCCCGCGGGGACCTCGCGGGAAAGGAGATCATCGTCCTGGGCGACGATGACCTTGTCTCTTTGGCTGCGGCTCTCACGCGACTGCCCAAACATGTGGTGGCCTTGGATGTGGACCAGCGCATTGTGGACTTCCTCCGGGACGCGGCCAAAACGGAAAAACTCGCGCTTGACGTGTATCACCATGATTTGCGCGAGCCTTTGCCCGCTGAGCTTGTGCGGCGATTTGACACGTTCTTTTGCGACCCCACGGAGAGTTTGCGCGGATATCTGGCGTTCGCCCACCGGGGGATCTCCGCCCTGCGGGGGCCGGGCTGCGCTGGATACCTTGGGTTGACGCGCCTGGAGGCCTCGCTCACCAAATGGCGCCAGATCCAGACAGCCCTTCTGGCGGCCGGAGCAGCCATCACCGACCTGTTCCCGAGCTTCCACGAGTATGTGACCTGGCCATACATTGAGACCATGCGGGCCTGGGCCCATCTTCCCGTGAGGCGTGTGCCCGGGAGGTTTGAACCCTGGTACCGCTCGGCCCTCATCCGCCTGGAGCTCGTGGAGGAACCCAAGGTGGAAAACGTTCGCTATAGCGGGGACATCTTCACCGACGAGGAGGCGGCCACCACTTGACGGCGGGCCAGGCTGGCTATAATTGCCCCCGCCATGCCGCGGAGGACCAAGCCCGCTCCGGCGGTAGCGGAGGCGTCGGCCCTTGTTCCCTGGCCTTTGGTTCCGCGCAAGGTGTTTTTCACCCGTGGGGTGGGGCGGCACCGGGATGAACTGCGCTCCTTTGAGCTGGCCCTGCGGGATGCCGGCATTGAAAAGCTGAACCTGGTCCATGTTTCCAGCATCTTCCCCCCGGGCTGCAAGATCATCCCGCGCGCCGAGGGCCTAAAGGAGCTGCGCCCCGGGCAGATCGCGTTTTGCGTCTTCTCCCGGTGCGCCTCCAACGAGCCTCATCGCCTGATCGCTGCCTCCATCGGTTGTGCTATCCCCGCGGATCCCAACGCCTATGGTTACCTATCTGAATACCATGCTTACGGGGAGAACGAAAAACAGGCCGGCGACAAAGCTGAGGACCTGGCGGCGTCCATGCTCGCCTCGACCTTGGGGATCGAGTTCGACGACGAGCTCGTGTGGGACGAGAAGAAGGAGATCTGGAAAATCAGCGGGAAGATCGTGCGCACCATGAACATCACACAATCCGCCATTGTGGACAACAAGGGCTACACCACGGTCCTTGCCGCGGCGGTGTTCCTGTGCTGAGGAGCGACCATGGCCAGGAAGGAAGATTATCTGCGCGAGCCCGTTCGGCATATTGACCCAAAGAGCTTCAACGCTGTGCCCATCCTGGAGGCCATGGCCAGCATGTCTTACCAAGCCCGGAACCTCGCGCGGGCCGCCCAAATTTACGACCGCATGCTGGCTGATCGCGATTGCACTATCGTCCTGTGCCTGGCGGGCTCCCTCATCAACGCCGGGCTCAAGCAGTGCGTGGTGGACCTCCTGCGCTACAACATGGCCGATGTGGTGGTGGCCACCGGCGCCAACATCGTGGACCAGGATTTCCTCGAGGCCCTCGGCTTCAAGCATTACATTGGCAGTCCTGATGTTGATGACAACGAGCTTCGCGAGCTTCATATCGACCGAATTTACGATACCTTCCTGGACGAGGATGATCTGCGTGTGTGTGACCATACTGTGGCGGGGATTGCTGAGGCCCTGGAGCCCGGCGTTTATTCCTCCCGGGAGTTCGTGCGGGAAATGGGCCGGTATCTGGTGCAGCGCGGGATTGGCCAGGACTCCATCGTGCGCGTCGCCTACGAAAAAGCCATTCCCATCTTCATCCCCGCCTTTTCCGATTGCAGCGCCGGGTTCGGCCTGGTCCTCCATCAGTGGCGTCATCCTGAGCACCACGTGGCCGTTGATTCCGTGAGGGACTTTCGGGAGCTGACGCGCATCAAGATCGCTTCCAAGGAGACAGGACTGGTGATGGTAGGGGGCGGTGTGCCCAAGAACTTCGCCCAGGACGTGACAGTGGCGGCCGATGTGCTGGGTTTTTCTGTTCCTATGCACAAATACGCAGTTCAAATCACCACGGCCGATGTCCGCGACGGCGGTCTTTCCGGATCCACCCTGAGGGAAGCAAGCTCCTGGGGGAAGGTAGCCCAAGGCTTCTCCGAGATGGTCTGGGCCGAGGCTACGCTCGTGTTCCCGCTTTTGGTGAGCTACGTATACCACAGAGGCACCTGGAAACAGCGCGCGGAGAGACGGTTTTCCGCCTGGCTGGATGAGCCTGCTCCTCTTCCCATGCCGTAGTTCCCGCGGGTAGTCGCCTTTTTTCTAGGCCGGTAAAATTTAAGTGTGACCGGATATTTTGCGGGTGGTCAGGCCCGTTTGGGCACAAACCCAAATGGGTCCATTTTTTGGCTCATTCGTGCCCGAAAAGGAGGTGAAAGATGCGGGAGCTCGGGAGGCACCTCGTGGGGGAGCTGTGGGGTTGCCAAGAGAACCTCAACAATCCTGAGGAGATCCGGAAGGCCTTGGTGGAGGCTGTGCGCTGTGTCGGTGCCACCCTCATCGATGTGCACGTCCACGCCTTCAACCCTCAGGGGGTGTCGGGCGTGGCCGTCCTCGCGGAATCCCATATCTCCCTGCACACCTGGCCTGAACATGGGTATGTGGCCCTGGACGTGTTCACCTGCGGCAAGAGGGTGGTACCGGAGGCGGCCTTGGAGGTCTTCCGTGCTCTCTTCCGCCCCCAGCGCACCCACCTCATCGAGATCAAGCGCGGAATACAACCATGACCGGCGGTAGACGACCGGGAGAGGACTGGCTATGTGAGGAGCAGGCACCGGGCGTCTGGTTCTGTTTGGGCGTCCGGAGGTGGCTCGTCCGCCGGAGAACGCCCTACCAGCGCTTGGACCTGGCGGAGACGAAAAACCATGGCCTGGTCCTGGCCCTGGATGGGAAGTTCATGCTCTCCGAGCGCGACGAGTTTTTTTACCATGAGATGCTGGTGCATCCCGCGCTCCTGGCTCATCCTCGCCCGCAGCGCGTGCTTATCGTTGGCGGAGGTGACGGCGGCGCCCTCCGCGAGGTCCTGCGTCACCCTGTGGAGCAGGTGACCCTCGTGGAGATCGATCCTGTGGTCATCGAGGTGGCCAAGGGGTGGCTTTCCTCGGTGCACCAGGGCTCTTTTTTTGATCCCCGGGTTCGCGTGGAGATCGCGCCCGGCGAGGAGTTCATCCCCGAGCATAGGGAGGAGTTCGACGTGATCATCGTGGATTCCACCGATCCCATCGGACCTGGTGAGGCTCTCTTCCAAGAAAGTTTTTTTCGGTCTTGTCGTGCAGCCCTGCGTTCAGGCGGGGTCCTGGCCGTGCAGGCGGGCAGCCCTTGGTTTCAGCCGGAGACGCTGAAGGCGACGGTGCGATTCCTAAGGGGCTTTTTCCCCGATGTGCTCCCGTATTTAGGGGCCATGCCCCTCTACCCTTCCGGGTGGTGGGCGTATGTGCTGGCCTTGGAGACCGTTCCGGGTTGGGAGGAAGTGCGCCGCCGTTTTGAGGAACGTCGTCTTTGCACACGATACTTCAGCCCCACCGTGTTCCAAGCCGCCACGGCGCTCCCGCCTTTTTTAGCGGAGCTCCTTTCCCCATGCCCCAGCGCCTGAGCTTCCTGGGCACGAACCTTCCCTACCCGGAGGCGAGGGTGGTGATCCTGGGTGTGCCCCTGGAGCGCACCACCAGCTGGCGGGGCGGCCAGGCTCAGGGTCCCAGCGCCATCCGCTCCGCCTCCGACTCCGTGGAGTTCTTCTCCCACCACTTCCGCAAGGATGTGCGGAACGCCCGCATCGCGGACCTGGGCGATCTGGATCCTTACCGTTCCGTTGAGGAGATCCTTGCCGAGGAGGAGGCCGAAGTCGAGCGGATCTTGCGGGATGGAAAGGTCCCGGTGGTGGTGGGCGGGGAGCACACGGTGGTGGTGCCAGCGGTGCGTGCGGCCCGCAAGTTTGGCCCCCTCCAGCTGCTGGCCCTCGACGCCCATTCCGACCTCAGGGATGAGTATTTGGGCCTGAGGCTTTGCCATGCCACGGCCCTGCGCCGCGCGGGGGAACTGGTGACAAACCTGGTCATTGTGGGCGCTCGTTCCTTCTTCGGCGCTGATTCAGAGGAGCCCCATTTCGCCACGCCCACGACATTTGCGGAAAAACTGCGGCCGGATCTTCCTGTATGGCTCAGCGTGGATCTTGATTTTTTGGATCCCAGCCTCTGCCCAGGGGTGACGAACCCCGAGCCGGGCGGCCTTTTTTGGGCTGATTTTCTGGGGATCCTGCGCGAGCTCCGCCGCCTAAGGGTCCTGGGAATGGATTTGGTGGAGCTTGCGCCTATCTGGGATCCCTCCGGTGTTTCCGCGGTGTGCGCCGCGAAAATCCTGCTCGAGACCGTCGCTGCCCTCTGGGCTTGAAGTTTTTCCCCC
>FMSI01008863.1_pt1 | contig 10947 bp, 8 predicted proteins | sample 1504471 | NCBI WGS metagenome assembly FMSI01 (sample SAMEA4475357, study PRJEB15587) | soil metagenome | biome: Soil; feature: Field | place: India | collected 2015-03-11 | depth 0 m
AGAAAGAGTCTATGATGCATTAAAAAAAGTTCATTTGAGACATAAAGTTGATGCTTATCCTCCTTCCCTTTCTGGTGGTGAACAGCAGAGGGTTGTTATAGCAAGAGCCATTGCCTCAAAGCCTGAACTAATTCTTGCTGATGAACCTACAGCAAATCTTGATCCTAACACTGCGACAGCCATAATGCAGTTGATAAAAGAGCTAAATATTGAAGGAGTAACAACGATAATAGCTACTCATTATAGAGAGTTATTTAGAAATACATGGAGAAGAGTTTTGAGGCTAGATGAAGGAAATCTAATAGAGAAGGGTTGATATACAGAATATGTCTTATATTCTTAAAACAGCTTTAAAAAGTATCTATAGGGAGAAATGGGTTAATTTGCTTTCTGTCCTTTCCATTGCTTCGAGCTTTCTGATATTGTTGATAACTTTTGTTTTAGTTTATAACTTTCATCTTGCCACTAACCGATTACCAGAACTTTTTTCTATAGTTGTATACTTAAAAGATAGCATTTCAAAGGAAGAAGCCGAAAAAATAATTAACCAATTAAGAAAGATGGATGAGATAATGGAAATAAAATATTTCTCAAAATCTGAAGCCTTACAAGAATTCAAGAAAACTGTTAAGGGTGCTAATATTATTTTAGAAGGTCTTGATGAGAATCCTCTTTCACCTTACATGGAGCTCAAATTAAAAAAAGATTTTGTGTCCTTAGAGTCTTTATCGAGGATTTCAGAAAGTATCAAGAGTATACAGGGCATCGATGATCTATATTTTGGTGAGAGGATAGCCCAAAAAATTTATATTCTAAGAAAATCATCTCAAAGTATCGGGATAATCCTTTTTCTAATAGTCTCAGTAATTGTAGTGTTTATTTCATATAGTACCGTAAAGATACTATTTTATCGCAAAAAAAGCGAAATCGAGATTCTTAAACTTCTTGGTGCTACCAACGGTTTTATAAGGACTCCTTTTATTTTGGAGGGAATTATTTTAGGTAGTTGTGGTGGAATTTTGAGCGCTATAGTTACTGTTTTTATATATTTTTTATTTAAGCATCATGTGGCTCCAGTTATTCCAATAGTTGGAGGAATAATTATCCCTTGGCAGGTTGTTCCTATCTCAGTAATCCTCGGTTTATTTTTGGGTGCGATAGGTTCTCTAATTGCTGTTGGTAGAATAAAGGTTTAAAAAAAGATGTATAATAAAGGTTGTTATTCATCAACCTGTTATTCTCTCCTTTTTTTAGTCATTTCAGCTATTCTTTTGTGGCTATTTTTTAATGATTCTGTAAATGCTCGCAATCCCCAAGAGGAATATAAAAAAATTCAGGAACAGATGAAAATTCAGAAAAAAAAGCTTGAGAGAGTTAGAAAGACAGAAAAAAATATTATAGAAGAGTTGAGAAAATTACACTTAGAACTTACAGAGATTAATAATATGCTTGAAAAACAGAGGGCTAAAATAAAAGAATTACAAAATAATATACAAGGACTGCGCGATGATATAAATATTCAAAGAGATAGACTCTCCCATCAAACAAGGTTACTCAAAAAAAGGATTAAAGCTATTCAAAGGATGATTTATGAAAATGAACCACTTTTAATGATTCTTAGTGAAGATGATCCTAATCAAGTTCTTAAAATGATTAGATATCTCGAGGATATATCTAAGTATGACAAATCATTAATAAAAAAGTATCAAACAACTATTGATATACTTGCACATAAGATCAACAAACTTCAAACCTTTGAAACACAACTACAGAAAGAGGAAGAGAATTTCAAAAAGTTAAAGGCATCTTATAAAGAGAAGATGGCTCAAAAAGAAAAACTCCTTGTCGCTGTTAGAAAAGAAAAGAGTTATTACGAAAATATGATCAGAGATCTTAAAGAAGCTTCAAGTAAAATTATGCAGATTATCGAAGAGGCAAACAAAAAGGAGAAAGAACAGAAAAAAAGGAGAGTAATTGAACCAAAGCCAGAGGTAAAGGATGAAGATTTACACGAAGCTATTTCCTTCACGAAACTCAAAGGGAGACTTAATTGGCCGGTCACTGGCACTGTTGCTATACCTTATGGTTCACAGACTGATCCCTTATTTAACCTCCCTGTCTTTAGAAGTGGCATACATATTAAAACGACCCCTAATTCTCAAATAAGAGCTGTCTATGACGGAAAGGTAGTTTTTGCCGATAGCTTCAAAGGTTTCGGTCAACTTGTGATAATAAGTCATGGTGGAGGCTATCACACATTGTATGGTAATATGTCAAGAATTTTTCCAAAAAACGGTGCTATAATACAAGAAAGAGAGGTTATCGGTGAAGCAGGTGAATCCCAATTACTCGGGACATATGGATTATACTTTGAGATAAGGTATAAAGGTAGAGCATTGAATCCCGAGCACTGGCTCAAAAAAATTGGATAGAGTGGGGATAAAAAACATAAACGAGATGGAAAAAGAAAGAAGAAAAGTTTACTTTTTATGTAAATTTTGTTTTACCCTAAATCTCCAAACACATAAGAACGGAGGAAGTAAATGATTTTTAAGAATAATAGAAAAGTTTTTTTGAAGTTATTGATTTTCTTTAGTTTGGTCGTGGTTGGTTCATTATTGACAACCTACGCTTTACGAACTGTAGACGCACAGAATGGCTATGAAGAATTAAAAGTTTTTACAGAGGTTTTATCGATCATTAAAAAGAGTTATGTCGAAGAAGTTAAAGTCAAAGATCTCGTCATTTCTGCTATGAAAGGTATGGTTAGTTCCTTAGATCCCCATTCAGCCTATCTAACACCTGAAGCTTTAAAGGAGTTAAAAGTTGAGACGAAGGGTGAGTTTGGTGGCATTGGTATCCAAATTGGTATTAAGGATGGGGTTCTCACTGTCATTGCTCCCATTGAAGATACACCAGCGTATAAGGCAGGTATTAAGGCAGGAGATAAGATTTTAAAGATTTCCGGTGAGCCTACTAAAAAGATGGAGATTCATGAAGCTGTCTCAAAAATGAGAGGGCAGAAGGGCACAACTGTAACACTAACTATACTCAGAGAAGGCTGGAAAGAAACTAAAGACTTTACTATAGTTAGAGATATAATTAAGATCAAAAGCGTGAAGCATAGATTGTTGGATGACGGTATCGGATATGTAAAGTTAATACAGTTTCAAGAGCCCACCGCAAATGACTTGTTATCTGCTTTAAATAAACTCCAAAAAGAAGGGATGAAATCTCTCATCCTCGACCTTAGGAATGACCCGGGAGGGCTATTGAACATCGCTGTCAGTACTGCTGAAGTCTTTTTGCCACCTAAGAAATTAGTGGTTTATATAAAAAACAGAGCTGGTGAGAAGATCGAGTATTTTACAGAGAAGTCCTATCCTTACTTTGAGGAGATTCCAATGGTTGTTCTTGTGAATAAAGGTAGCGCCAGTGCTTCTGAAATAGTAGCAGGAGCTTTGAAGGATTGGAATAGAGCAATAATAGTAGGTGAACAAACCTTTGGGAAGGGTTCTGTTCAAAGCATTATACCTCTGAGTGATGGTTCAGGACTAAGATTAACAACCGCAAAGTATTACACTCCTAATGGCATTATGATACATAATGTTGGGATAACTCCTGACATAATAGTAAAACAAGAGATTCTTGAGCATAGTGAATTAGGAGAAAAGGATGATCAAAAAAGAGAAAAGACACTTTCTGAATTAGATGAAAAGACGGATTTGCAACTACAGAAGGCAATAGAGATACTTAAAACATGGAAAGTTTTTGAGAGGATGTTGAAGAAGGCAGTATAATTATCGATCAATAAATATATTAATGAGTAGGATAATTTTCGATATTGAGACAGTAGAGCAAGATTTAGATTCATTAGATTCTTCCTTCCAATACTACTTCTTCAAGAGAGTTGAAACGGAGGAGGATGAAGAAAGAAGAAAAAATAAAGAAGAAAGAATAAAGGAAAGCCTCTCTTTATATCCTCATACAGCACAGATAATTGTTCTTGGCATGTTGGATCCAGATACAAATAGGGGACAAATTTACTTTCAAGCTCCTGATCAGGAAATAGAAAGATTTGAGGAAGAAAATATAGTATACCAGAGTGCCTCTGAGAGAGAGATTCTCATTGAGTTTTGGAAAACCATCACCTTTTACGATAAATTTATCACCTTCAATGGGAGAAGTTTCGATTGCCCTTTTATTTTGATTCGTTCAGCAATTCATCAGTTAAAGCCTACAAGAGATTTGATTCTAAATAGATATTCAGATCTCCATATTGACTTATTGGATCACTTATCATTTTTTGGTGCTGTTAAAAGGAGATTTAGTCTTGATGTATGGTGCAAAACCTTTAACATCAAGAGTCCAAAGGCAGAAGGCGTCACAGGGCAAGATGTAAAAGCACTTTTTAAAGCTGGTAAATATTTAGATATTGCAAGGTACTGCGTAAGAGATTTAAGAGCAACAAGGGAACTATTCTTTATATGGGAGAAGTATATTAGGTTTCAACCTTGAGAGTACTTTTTTCTTCTGTATTTTGCTGCTAACTTTTCCTTGATGGTATCAAAGATATCGTATATCACTGGCACCACTATTAAGGTTAAAAATAATGAAGATATGAGCCCACCAATTGTAGCAATAGCCATAGGTGCTCTTGTCTCAGCTCCTTCGCCTATACCTAAGGCGATGGGCATCATCCCGAAAATCATCGCAAAGGTGGTCATTAGAATTGGTTTTAATCTGACAGGACCAGCGGTAATTAGAGCTTCTTTTCTCTCCATCCCTCTTTCCCTCAAAGTGTTTGTGTAATCTACTAACAAGATTGCATTCTTCTTAACTAAGCCCATCAAGAGGATTAAACCAATCAAACTAAAAATGTTGATTGTATTGCCTGTTATAAGCAAAGCGCTAAAAGCACCAATGAATGATAGGGGCATCGATATTAGAATGGTTACAGGATGAATAAAACTCTCAAATTGAGCAGCAAGAATCATATAGGCAATCACAATCCCTAAGAGAAGAGCAAATATTAAATAGAAAAAGGACTCCTCCATAATATCAGCCATGCCTTTATAGGAGGTAGAGAAACCAGTTGGCAATATTTTTGAGGCAATAGAATTGAGTTCTTCCTTAGCCTGCCCGAGTGGTTTACCTTCAAGATTTGCAAATAACATTATAGCTCTTTGCCTGTCAACTCTGTTTATTATGCTTGAGCCACCAGCCTCTTGAAGACTTATGATATTAGACAACTCAACCAATTTGCCGTCTTTAGCTCTTACATAGATTCTTTGCAGATCAGTCAACTTCTCTCTATCTTCATGGTAAAGTCTGATTCTGACATCATATCTTCTGCCTTTTGTCTCATCTTTGAACTTTGCTACATCAAACTCACCGCTTACTAAGAAGGATATTGCTTCAGCAATGGTAGCAATATCAACCCCTAACTCTGCTGCCTTATCCCTATTTATGAATACCCTTACTTCTGGTTTCCCAGCTTCTAAGGTAGTGTCGATATCAACAATTCCTGGCAATTTTGAAAATTCAGAAATTATTTGCTTTGAATATTCTTCAAGAGCTGAGAGATCTCTCCCCTGTATGCTAAACTGTATAGGAACTTGCCTAATCCCTCCACCGATTAAGGATACATCCTCGGCGGTAGCTTTAAGTCCTGTTATTTCCTTAAATCTTTTGCGGACATCCTTCATAATCTCTTGTTGGGTTCTTTTTCGTTCCCTTTTAGGTGTAAGGCCAACGAACATCGATGCTTTGTTGATTTCTCCAGTAAATCCTGCTCCTTGTGCGTAAAAGACGGTTCGGACTTCGGGTAGTCTTCTAACGATCTCTTCAGCTTGTCTGAACATTTTGTCTGCCTCGTCAATAGAATAACTAACAGGAGCTTGTAACCTTACAATAAACCTACCTTGATCCTCTGGAGGTAGAAATTCTTTACCTATGAATCTTGTGAGAAGAAGACTAAAAATGAATATTAAGGTAGCAATAATGATTATCTTTGCTTTATGGTTAAGAGAAAATATCAATAGCTCTCTATATTTTTTTTCAGTAGCATTATAGATAAAATCAAGTTTTGAGCTGATCTTGGATATGAATTTAGATTTAGTTTTTCGTTCTTTTTCTTCTTCCTCATAAGGTTTAAGTAATCTTGATGAAAGCATCGGAGTTAATGTAAAAGCCACAAGTAAAGAAACCATCACTGCAAATACGACAGTGAGAGCGAATTGCAAGAAGAAGCGTCCAACTATCCCTTTCATAAAGGCTACAGGGAGGAAGATTGCTACAATAGAGAGAGTGGTTGCCATAACAGCGAGCCCTATCTCTGCAGTAGCAAATGAGGCAGCTTCCATTGGTTTCATGCCATTTTTTATATGTCTGTGTATATTTTCAATTACTATTATTGCATCATCAATGAGAATCCCAATGGACAATGATAGTGCAAGCATCGTCATATTATTAAAAGTGAAATTAAAAGCATACATTATGCTAAAAGTCGCAATAATGGAGGTTGGTATCGCAAGGGCACTTATAAAGGTAAGTCTAAGACTTTTTAAAAAAACTAATACTGCCAGTACCGCAAAAAAACCACCATAAATCAGGTGTGTCTGTACTTCGTGAATAGACCTTTTAATAAAGAAAGACTGATCAAAACCAATATCTATCTTCATCCCAGGTGGGAGAGTTTTCTTAATTTTTTCAACTTCCCTTTTTACTCGATCAATTACCTCTACTGTATTAGTGCCTGACTGCTTTTGTATACCTAAACCTACGGCAGGCAAGCCATTAAATCTTGCAATAGTTCTTTTTTCTTCTATTCCATCCTCTGCTTTGCCGATATCTTTAATTCTTATGGCAGAACCTCTATGATATCCAACTATGAGCTCGTTAAAATCATTAAGTGTGAGCATTTCTCCTTTGATCTTTACTATAAACTCTCTGGTGTCACTCTCGATTCTCCCGCCGGGCATCTCTATATTCTCTCTTTGGATTGCTCTGACAACATCGTGGGCAGTGATTTTGTAAGCATTTAATTTTTCAAGATCTAACCATATTCTAATCTGCCTCAATCTTTGCCCCACCATTCTTATTGCACCAACTCCTGTTACCTTCTGGAGTTGTTCCTTCAAAACCTCATTTGCATAGGTTGATATCTCTCGAACCGATTGTTCCCCACTAAGAGCAAGCCAAAGAACAGGTGTAGCGTCTGGATCAACCTTTTCTATAATTGGTTCTTCTATGTCGGATGGGAGTTTGTTTCTGATTGCTGCAATTTTTTCCCTTACATCTTGTACGGCAATATCTATATCCCTCTCTAAGAAAAATTCCACAGTGACAATAGAGACACCCTCAGAACTTGTTGAATTAATAGTTTTAACACCGTTGATTGTGTTTATTGCCTCTTCTATCTTGTCTGTTACATCTATATCGATAATCTCAGGACTGGCACCTTTAAGTACAGTTCTGATATTTACAATGGGTAATTCAACTCTTGGAAATAGGTCTACTCCAATGCTTGGATAACTAACGATGCCTAAAACAACAAGGGATAGAATTAACATTGTTGCAAAAACAGGTCTTTTTATTGAAATGTCAGCAAGCCACATAGAGATAAATCTTTAATTAATTATCTTGATTTTTGTGTTTTCCGAGAGGTTATGTTGCCCCACAATGACTACTATCTCGCCTTCAGAGATTCCTTCGATAACTTCCACATACTCTACAATCTTTACCTCTTCACCATTAATCTTGGTTTTAATTCTATGTAACTGTCCGATCTTGAGATTTCTTACTTTCGCAACACCATCTTGGACTATAAAAGCTGCCACCTTTTCACCTTCATAAATTATAGAGATTGCTGGAATCAAAACCATTTCACGGGGTTCACCAGTGTAAAGAGTTACTTTCGCAAAGAGTCCAGGTTTTAATAAACCATCATTGTTATGGGTAAGGGCTTCAATTTGAAGACTACGAGTTTTTTCTTCTAAGCTTGGATAGATAGTATTTACCTTGCCCTTAAACTCTCTTTCACCGAAAGCATCTACTTTAAAGACGATATCTTGCCCTTTTTTTATTTTATAGATATCTTTTTCACTAATTGTGAAATTCAATTTTAGAGGGTTATTTTTGATTACAACAAATAAATTGGAACCATTTCGAACGTAACTGCCGATTGAGGTCTTCTTTTCTTTAATAAAACCATCGATAGGACTAAATATTTTTGTTTTCAGCAGTTTTTGTTTCGCCAAAGAAAGAGAGGCTTTAGCTTTTTCTACCTCTGCTTCAGATAGAGATAGCCTTGTTGTTACATCATCTAATTGCTGTTGGGTGACAAGTTGCTCTTTATAGAGAGAGCTTTTTCTTTGAAATTCGAGCTTTGTATTAGCAAAAGTTGCTTCTGCTTGCTTTAGCGCCGCTTCAGCCCTTTTTACATCAAGATCGTAGTCTATATCAGAGATAGTCGCTAAAAGCATACCCTTATAAACAGCTGAGCCTTCTTCAACTTTTATTTCTTTTATTATCCCTTCAATTTCAGCGCTTACTATAACTTCCTCATAGGGGTTTAAAGTCCCAATCGTCTCAATATAGGGTCGAAGAGACTTTCTTTCAGCTTTCAAAACTTTAACATTGATTACCTTTTCTTCAATGGCTTTATTTTCTTTTTTCGAGCAGTTCATTAAAAACAGAATTGGAAAGATAAGTATGATTAGCGCGGTAAAATAAAGTTTTAGCTCTTTCTTCATTTTTTTGACCTCAAAACTTCCATATTATTTTCCCTTCCAGTGTTTGTTATATAAAATGCTCATAAACTATTCTATTAAAAATTTTTCATTAGTGTTTTAAGAAAGACTCCAACTGCCTTTTGTAGCCTTATTTTGGCTATTTGAGAGTCATATAAAGCGTCTGTGAGTCGCCTTTCAGAGGCAATTAATAAGGTATTGGCATCTATTACATCAATGCTATTTGCGAGACCGAATTCAAACTGTTTTGTAACAGACCTGAAATTGTCCTCTGCAAATGAGAGTTGGTCTTTAAGAGATTTCATTATGCCTTTTAATGTAATAAAATCAAGATAAGCTTCTTCTACTTCAATGCTTATTGTCTTTTTTGTATCTTCATATAATAACTCTGCCTGTCTTTTTCTTGATTCCGATTCCTTTACCTCAGCACGCCTTAATCCTCCTTCGAAGAAGGGAAAATTGATCTTTATCCCTCCATATAAACTCTCTTTATTTAAAAAGAGGGACGAAGGTTCTTCATCTCTTTTTATCCAGAGACCCTCAATTGAAAGATAGGGGAAATAAGCTCCTTTTGCGTAAGTAATTTGGTCTTGAGAGATCTTCTTTTGGACTTCCAATGCTTTTAAGTCTGATCTTTCGGAAAAGGCAATCTCTTTGAGACAGTTAATTTCTAATGGAATACAGCTGGATATAGAAAAATCTAATTCAGCCCCTTCTGTTATGAGTGATACATCCTGTATTTCAAAGGTTTCATTTAATCCAACTACTCTGGCAAGCACTGATTTAGCTAATTTCAAATCATTTTCAGATTTAACAAGTTCAGATTTTGCACCTGAAAGCTCGGCTTCCGCTCTTAAAAGGGCAGTTTTTGTCACTTCTCCAACTTTTAACCTTGTTAAAGCAGCATCACGATGTTTTGTAAGTCTTTGCACATTTGCGGTAGCGATTTCTAACATTCTTTTAGCTTTTAGAACATTAAAGAAAGCTATGGATACATTTGTAAGATATGACTCTTTTATGAAGTGGAGATCATATTTACTTTTTTCGATACCCTTTTCAGATATCCTTAGGGCTATTATCTCTCTACCGCTTAGAGAAAAGGTTTGATCTAATCTTAACCCCCAAGAGGATGCATTGCTGGGCTGTATCAAATTACCTGCCTGAGAAAACTTCTCTTCACTGTATTTAGTGTAACTACTAAAGGCAGAGAGTTTAGGGAGTAAAAGAGAGATAGCTTTGTCTTTTTGCCTTTCTGATATGTATAGTTCCTCTTGAGCTATAATTATTTTTTCAGCATTTTTCAGGGCTATACTGTAGAGATCTTCAAGAGTATATTCTTTTTGGGCATTAGCCTTTTGAATTAATATAGTAGAGGTAAGGATTAAGAACAATAAGGGGAAAAGGAAAAATTTTAGAATCGAATTTCTAATTTCTTTGAATATAATTGTAGAAGCTTCATAGTTCATCTCAAAGTCCCTCTCACAAAAATTTTGACAAATTCCTCTAAGGTCTTTTCATAAACTTCCTCTGAACCTTCCCTTTGGAATATAAATTCATCAACCTCAAAATAGGAAAATACCATTCCTAATAATGCTCTACCTCCAATTCGATGATCAAACTCCTTCAAAATACCTTTTTTCTCCATTTCGTTAAAGTAAAAGGCGATGGTATCATAGAGCTCGATTAGATATGGTTGAAAAAAATGAGATACCTTGTCAGGATGAGTAAGAATTTCTGTTTTTATTATCTTGATAATATCCTTTCTAGTTAGAAGAGTTCTTAAGAAGGTTTTTACTATTAAGAGAAGTGCTTCTTCGTATTTTAGATTTAAAATTTCTGGCATGATCTGTTTAAGCTCTGGCAGAAAGGAGTAATTTTCGAGTACTCCTTCAAGTAGTTTTTCTTTTGAATTGAAGTGTCTAAAAAGAGTCACCTCGGCAACGCCGGCATCTTTTGCTATTTCACGAGTGGTGGCTCCAAGATAACCTTTTTGGGAGAAAAGTTTAAGAGCACTTTGTAATATTTTTTCTTTCGTTGTATATTGCTCTGAAAACATAAAATATTACTTATAGTTATGTAAGCACTTACTTACGATAAAGCATAAAGATCTACTTTGTCAAGTATTAAGAAGAGAAATAGTAGCATCTCAGTTTTATTATAATTTTTTGAATTTGAGCTAACTTTTTAAATTAAA
>FMSI01052433.1_pt1 | contig 10945 bp, 14 predicted proteins | sample 1504471 | NCBI WGS metagenome assembly FMSI01 (sample SAMEA4475357, study PRJEB15587) | soil metagenome | biome: Soil; feature: Field | place: India | collected 2015-03-11 | depth 0 m
GCCTTAAGTCCTTAACCTCTATGCCCTCCTCTGTATTGTAGCAACTATTGTTTTGCGAGAGCCTTATCCACGTCACCCTCTGTCTCCTCTTAACAAGCTCTTTTGAAACAAAGTAGACCTTTACGTTGTCAGCAGTCGGCGGTATCCTGCCATCCCAACCGAATATGAAAGCAAAGTGCAATTAGGTCTCATTATAAAGGTTAGTCCTTTTATAAAAACATTATTTCTAAAAAACCGTTTTAGCATGCTTAAGTACCCTCTATTGATGGTCTTGAACATATGTTTAACCAGTATAGAAGAAACATTTTGGACTATGGATACCATTATATATGGCATAAGGCTAGTGGTTGTGAAAGTGCTGCTTATTAAAAACTTAGAGAACGAGGCTAACGCGGAAGAAGGTTTGAATGTTTTAGCACTGTTCATACACCGTTACCGATGGGGGAAACAGATTAGGGGTGACGAGAGGGGTTTCCTTGAGAAGATGAGGGTTTACCGAGATCTTGGGGCAAGGGTTTACGTAATCGAGTTGGAACCTTCACTTCAACAACTAGTGGGCGAACAGATATATGAATCTTTGCGAATTAATTTTAGCCTTAGATGGAGCGGTGATGCTTTCAACCAGCTAGCAAACCTGTTTCTTTTAGTCTTGGCTGCGTTCCGTCTGTCAAGGAGGGTCAGGTTCAACGTGGTCTATGCATACAACCAGGATCTTGAGAACGTGTTGCCAGCGTTCGTTATAAAGTTGCTCACGCGGAAGCCCATGGTGCTCATATTCCACCTGTTTTACAGAGACTATGCTAAACCCTTTAGAAAGGCTCTTTCCGAAAGATTGTCGAAGGGCTTCAGGCTTACTAGCGCGTTCTTAAGATCATCCCTAGACTTTTTAAGAAACATTGCTTTTCAGAGTGCAGACCTCATCATATGCGTCAGCAGCTTCGTTAGAGAGGAAGTAATCAGGCACATACGGACTCAAGGGGTCGTGGTTGTGCGTAACGGAGTTAACACCGGTATTTTCAGAAAAATCGAGTGCCCCAAGGTATACGACGCGGCTTTTTTTAGGCAGGCTGTGTCACCAGAAAGGCGTCGATGTTCTCCTGAACGCTTGGAAGATGGTTACGGTAGAATTTGGAGAGGCAAAGCTAGTCTTGATTGGAGGAGGAGACCCGGAGCACGTTGCACACTATAAGAAGATGATCCGCGAGTTGGGGCTTCAGGACAATGTGGTGCTGAAGGGGTTTGTTCCGGACAAGGAGCTGGTCGTCCTGTTAAATTCCTCGAAGCTTTTCGTGTTCCCATCTAGGTACGATGGTTTCGCTCTAGCCGTAGCGGAAGCCATGGCCTGCGGTCTGCCATGCATAATCTCGGATATTTCTGCCCTCAGGGAAATCTATGGTGAGGCTGAGATTCTAGTAAAGCCCGGCGACGCTAAGAGTCTTGCGAAAATATTAGAAGAAGTTTTGGTGGATGAAGTGAGAATAGAGGTGCTTTCAAGAAAGTCAAGGGAGCTTGCTGGTGGACTCGACTGGAGAATAACGGTCAACACGGAAATTAGCTTCATAAAGCATCTGGCTGGCTTCAGGATACGTGGGAATGGTGCTTCGCGCATCGTCTGAATCGTTTTAGGTGTGGATGAAGAAAGTTTTTAAAGTAAGCGCGCGCTACTACGAATATTTAGTGTAGACATTGAATTTTATGGAGAACCATAAAAGAAGGCATTCCTCCGCTTGAAATTTTAATTCGAAAAGTTTTGGAAGATTTAAACATCCAAACTGATTAGACTTACAAAGAGTAATTAACGGAAGAGGAGCGTTAACACCCGGAAGAGAAGTCAACAAGGCGTCTTTAAAACTTTGGAAACACTCGAGCGCGCGCTACCCAGACAATTACTCAAGAAAGGACGCTAGTCGACCTGGTTCTGGAGCCAAGCAGGTTTTACCATGTGAAGATCATTGGCCCCGGAACCATGTGTCTCAAGGGGAAGATGACTGTTCTCAGCGACATTGAAACGCCAAACGTTTTAAGGCAGGTTTCTTTCGAAGGCTGTCTCTGGGTGGCTAAGGTGGACCAGATCGATCTCGGTTGGTTCAGCATGGAAGGGCAGGAGTCAAGAGTTATGGTTCTCTTAGAGCTTGCAAACCCCCCGGAGGAGCCGTCTGAAGTGTACCTGAGGGTTGAAACTCCAAGCCTCACGCCTTGGGTTTCGAACGATGCTTTGATTCAAATAGCTATATGCATCGGCTTTTTAATAATGGTATTGCTAGCCATCAATAACGTGCAGCTGGCCCATGCTCCAGCGTGTGCTTCTCCATGAGAACCTATTTTCTTATAACTTCTATTTCTCCATATCCCTTAAGAGTCTAGCCAAAAGTTTAGGTTCAATCCTAAAGCCTTTACTTGCCAGCATCAGAACAGTTTCTTTAGCATTGTTTTTATCCAGCAACCCTTTTCTCAATGCTTCAATAATGATGTAGAGGGTTCCTCTAACTTTAAGGCCCATTGCTTCTGCAAAAGCTCTTCCACTCGACTCATCCATCAGCAGCAACGTTTTGTTTTTACGGGCCAGTATTATTGCCTGAGCCTCTCCCAGATGGATTTCTGACGCATGCTCCATGATTTTTCTACATAGCTTCTCACCGTCTTCGTCAAGCTTTACAACTTTTATCCAGCCGTTGTCAACGCTCTCTTTAATTACGAACGCGTCGCTGAAACCTTCCTCTAAGCCTTTTTCAACAGCCTCCTTATAAACTTCCTCTGGAATGAGCACTTCACCGAAAAGCTTCTTGAGCAACGAGAGCTTACCAACCTTCGAGAGCCATATGAGGGGGCTTGCGTTGGATATTATGGGCAAAACGTTTTCTCCTCTAATCCATAAGATCCATCTCTAGATCGTGCTCCGAATACTGGATGAGGATGCCCTTGTCGGCTAAAGCCTTATAAAAGTGCCATAAAGATACGCCCGCCATTTGGGCGGCTTTCCAACCTGTAGCCTGCCCTTTACGATACGATTCGACTGCATGCTCTAGGTTTTTTGCCTTAATGCTTTGTTCCAAGATTTCACGTATGAGCTTCGACCTGTCTTTCCCCTCTTTGGTTGCCAGCTCGTTAAGCTCCCTTAAGATTTTTTGCGGGAGCCTTAAACTGATTGTTTCAGACAAGATTATCGTAATACGAAGTATGTCAAACGTATTATATAAACTTTGCTGGCACATGAAATCAGGCGTACATCACTATTATGATTTACTGCTGTGAAGGGAGAAAATGCTTTTGCTTTATTGAGAAAGGCTCCGGCAACGGCTGGACCAGCCTTCTGTTTAAATACGGCGAATAACGCTTGACCTTTGGCTGGAACCAGTGGATGCGACACTTTCAAGAGCACTACAGTAATACACTCATAGTGAATCACGATGAGCGTAACCTCAATTTTGAGTTTGATTTAAAGCCTGAGAGTCCCATGTTTACGCAGGCAAGCTCGCGTTCCAGATGCTCAAGGTGGGGAAGGAGACAATGCAGACTGTTACAGGGGCGAGTCAACGTTCTTAGCAATATTGAAGAAAGGCTAAAGGTTTAGCATACGTTGCAAAAGATTCTTTGTTGAACGCTACTATTCGAGGGATAAAAGTGTTAAAAGGGGCTCCCAGTGGTCTTTAGACTGGCATGAGCAAGATATTTTTCTACAATCGTTATTAACGAGCTAATAATAAATTGACATTTAAGCGTGTACTACTCTAAGAGGAGTTAGACAATTCTGACCATGCCTCCCTTCAGAATGATGTAAGGGAGGAGGAAGCTCACTGTTGAAGGATGGCTAGGTTTTTAAAATTTATATCCGGTATGTTTCAGACGTGAATTATCGACTGGTAGGAAAGCATGACAAAGGAAATACCTTGGAGAAGAGTGAAATCTTGGGCTTGTCTCGGGTGTGGAAAGTGCTGCACTGAATTCGAAGTGATCCTCCGTCCCTATGAATATGCACGGATTTTCGAGCTCATGCCGGAAGCGGTAGTAGCTGGCGTAAAGCCTTCCTTGAGAAAAATTGGTGGAAGGTGTATCTTTCAGAACGAGTATGGATTATGTAATCTACAGGAACTAGGCTTAAAACCGTTCTCTTGCAAGGTATGGCCTTTCCTGGTATACAAGAAGCCAAAATCTGTAAACCCGAAGGAGGCTGAGTTTTACTACAATGATGAGATATACTATGTCTACTTTAATCAATACGCTTTCATATGTCCTGGGATCAACATGGGCAGGCCCGAGGAATTTCCAAGCGTAATATCGGAAGTCATAGAGATCTATAAAAATCCGTGGAGAAAACAAAAGTACTCGACTTCCCGTTTAGTTTATCTACAAGAGACCATCAATATCGGTTGAGCACATCCTTGAGGCATATTCCCATGAAGAACGTTTAATAGGTTTCTTAAAGACCTATCTTAGCCTTTATCGCTGCTATCTCTCTTTCGATTTTTTCAAACCTTTCCTCCATGTAGCTCTTCAAATCTTCTCTCAACGCTCTTATCTCCATTATTGTTTCGTCCTGTTTTCTTAACATTTCACCCTGTTTCTCCAACATTAGATCCATTTTTCCCAATATCAAATCCTGCTTCTCTATCATTGTATCCTGTCTTCCAATCATGCCGATTCCTCCGTTCACTATTTTAGCAAGCTGGTCAACGCTGAACCTGTGGTAAAACCTGTCCATGGACATGACTTCCCCGCCGTAATCCTCCTCCCGCACTTCATCCACCTTGGCGAACTCGGGGTAATTGCTCTTTGCAAATTCAATGAATTCGATCACCCTGTCGTCATCACCTTCCACGATGAATTCAACGTAATCCTTGATGTTCCTGGCTTGAAAGCCCTTTAAACCCAAGTCTTCGGCCGCGTCCAGAAGAAAGAGCCTATAACCAGCATCCTGAACCCTGTCGCCTTTAATCACGGTTTTCTTTTTTCACAATGATGATAAGACGATAAAATTATTTAAGCCTTGCTGACAAGATTTCCATTAGGCTTATTGCATGCTAGCGTGCGATTTAAATGGCCGAGCTTAGCTGCACATACTTTTATTCTCTAACTATCTTTACTAGAATCCTCCGCCTCCTAGGCCCGTCGAACTCGCATAGAAACACTCCCTGCCAAGTTCCCAGCATGAGTTCGCTGTCCTCTATGAACAGGATCGCGTTGTGTCCGACGATGCTTGCTTTCACATGGGCGTGTGCATTACCCTCTAAATGGGTGTAATCGCCCTCAACAGGTATTAAACGGTTTAAAGTATTAAGAATGTCTCTGGCGACACTAGGATCAGCGTTCTCGTTTAAAGTTATTCCGGCGGTTGTATGAGGAACATGGATTAAGCAGACGCCTTTTTTCACACTGCTTCTTCTAACTCGCTCCCTTATCGCTGAAGTAACTTCTACGAGCTGTTGCCTAGTTTTTGTCGAGACCTCTATTACTTCATAGCTCATATTGTGGGGGTCTTTCCGAATAATATTAACTTTACTACGTGTTTCTCTTTCATCACCTGTTGGTTATGTCGGCTTATTCTATCTCGCGTAGAAACCTGCTTTTTCTCTCATCGCTAAAAGTATATAAGGTGTAACGGCTTAAATATTTCCAAAATGCAAGGATTGATGAAGCCTAGACACGGATTAGCCAGTATAATGGATTCGGATAGGAGGGAGTTTGTTAAAGAGATTCTTAATCTTCTTAATAGTTTTTTCGGAGAAAAGCTGATAAGTGTAGTTGTTTTCGGCTCCGTAGCCAGAGGGGATGCTAAGCCGTCTAGCGATACGGATATTCTCGTTGTTGCAGAAAATCTTCCTAAAAGGATTAGTGAGAAAATGGAGATCATGGCTAAAATCCTAATTAGGCTAAGAGACACTCAAACGTATAAAGAGCTTAGAAAGAAAGGCATTAACACATGGGTGCAATTTTACCCTCTTACTCTGGAGGAAGCAAAAATCCACAGGCCCATCTACCTAGATATGGTTGAGGATGCGGTTATCTTAGTTGACAAGGATAATTTCATAGAGGCGGTTTTCATGAGTCTTAGGAGAAGGCTGGGTGAATTGAAAGCTAGACGTATTTACCTTGAGAACGGAACATGGTTTTGGGATTTGAAACCGGATATAAAGCGTGGCGAGGCTGTTGAGATTTGAACACTGAGGCCATGGCTAAAGGCTATCTAGATGATGCGGAGTATTCCCTCTATGAGGCTGAAGAAGCCTTCACTAAGGATATGTATCACAGAACGATTAGGAGAGCACAGGAAAGCGTTGAACTAAGCTTGAAAGCTGTTCTAAGACTACTAGGTGTAGAGTATCCGCGTGAGCACGATGTCACCGACGCCCTGGTTGAAATAGCGCGTATGAGGGAACTCCCAGATTGGTTTAGGTTTCAACTAGAAACAATCAGTATCGTGAGTAAAAGGCTTGCTGGAGAAAGGGGCCCGGCTTTCTACGGTGACGAGAATGCCTTTGTCCCTCCTAGGGAATTGTATTCTAGTGAGGATGCTGAAAAAGCAATAGATAATGCTAGGAAGATACATGAGTTAAGTAAAAAGCTGTTCCACTGGTGGAAGGAAAAGAGTTATTGAGCGTCGTAAGATAACGTGCGGCTGGCGCGCGCTATGCTTGTGGCTTCAGACCACATGAGGTGTGAGACGCCTAATCTTGAAATATTCCATATTCCTCCCGGCTTTCTAAGACTCGAGAACTTCATGTAGAGCTCGCGGGCCAGTTTAGATATCGTCGGGTCTACGGAGATACTGGTGGATATGGGGGAGGGAAGTACTGTCTACGATCTGTTAAGAAAATGGCTGATAAATATGGTCAGAGGTTTAAGAAAAGTGCTTTCTCAGCTGGAACAGTAAGGCTTTCGGAGGACGTTGCCATAGTTTTGAATGGAAGGGTGATCCCGGTGGACGAGGTTCACTCAATCTCTTTAAGCGAGGCGAGTATGGTGGTTCTCACGTCTGAGGTCATAATATAAGTCTTTATAATCTTCTCGTGCACGCATTGTAGTACCATGGGGAATAAAACTGGCTTAAGGCTTGGAGCCACAGCCCTTTCGCTGGAGGGGGTACTGGAAGGTTTAGAGCTTGAAGGTGACGCAGTACTCCTTGATTACCCTAAGCTGGTCAGGAAGACTGTTGAAAACGGGTTTAATCATGTTGAGCTCAGCACTGATCTTTACTATGTCCTTCCAGCCTCCTTCTCAAGGAAGAACCTGGAGGAATGGGTTTCCATGATGGATAAGGGTGTTACTTTCTCCGCACACTTACCCATGTGGTCCATCGAGCTGGACTCTCCGGTAGAAGATATTCGGGCGGCTTCGGTCAGCGCGGTCGTTAAGCCTGTTACGGTGATGGAGGATCTTAAACCGCTTACGTATGTTCTTCACATAGCGGGCCCCCTGGCTGCGGAGGTTAACAGGATGGGGGTAAACCCAGAGTATAAGCAACTCTTCTTCGAGGTGCTTGCCCTCAACGCTTCTAGAAGCGTTGGGCAGATAGTCTCGTACATGGCTGATGCTGGCGTGGACTCGCGTAGAATAGCCTTGGAGTCTATAGAGTTCCCCTTTTCGAAAACGCTTGAAATCGCTGAGAGGTTCGACACGTCGATCTGCATAGACACTGGCCATATTCTCGCCGGATACTCCGGTGATGTAAGTATTGAGGATGCTCTTAAAAAATGCTCAGGGAGGCTCGGAGAAATACATCTTCACGATGCCTACAGGCGAGTCGAGGGGGGTAGGCTGGTTGTCAGGGATCATTTACCCTTGGGGACTGGAGATCTTAAAGTTGAAAGCTTTTTCAAAGTTTTGAGAGAGACGGGGTTCACTGGCCTAATAGTCTTTGAACTAGGCTTAAGGGATGCTAGAGCCTCTTTAAGCAAAATCGCGACATGCCTATAGGATGGGACGCGCTTCCTGCTAACCCTGGAGGAAAGTAAAAGTTATAAAAAGTTCAAATCCCTAGCCCCTTAGGAGGAGCGGTATGGACATATAGCATCAACAGTCGAATTCAGAAGTGCGGCGAGACAAGTTGGAGTGTGGACTCCCTGCAAGTGTTGTCGAGACTAAGTTCAACGGGTTTCCAGAATAAAAAATGTCCTCCTGTAGGCGTAGGAAGGGGCGGTATTCAAACTTAAACTGTTTAATTCATCCTAGAAGCGTTGCTTTAGTCGGAGCGTCTTAGCGCGCTTGCTGAAACCCCTATGGGAAGAGAGGCTTCACCCCCTTGGTCTTAAAATGGTTTACAACCGCCTCCTGCTCCTCTCCGGCGAGTATTCTAAACCTTTCGCCTGCGCTTATTATCTTTGGCCAAAGCTTTATGTCGCACGCCATGGAGTAGGTTGCAACCGGTTCTTGGGAAAGCGTGAACCACACAGCCTTGTCAATATCCTCCTGCTCATCCATGGGCTCGTACCAAGTCTGGTATTTCCTCTCCCCGCTCCACTTCCCCTTGGCAATCGCCTTTATGGCGATGACCCCAATATCCCTGTCCCGTGCAATTCTTAGAACCGGCTTAAAATCGTTCTCAGGCGCGGGGGCAATCATGCTTCCAACGTTTACGGGTGTCAGCACAGTGTCGAAGTCGAATTTTTCAAGAGCTTTAGCAACTATCCTCATGTCTGAATGGGCTGTTATCCCTATGTATTTTATTAATCCTTGTTCACGAGCCTCCAAGAAGGTTTTCATAGCACCGCCTTCGCCGAAAATCTTTTCAAGCTCCTCCAGCGTGCTGACTGCGTGAAACTGGTAAACGTCTAAGTTTTCAATGTTGAAACGGGATAGGGTTTGCCGAAGTTCTCTCCAAGCACCCGCCTTGGTTCTCTCAAGGGTTTTCTCGGTTATGACCAGCCTGCTACGATTCTCCCTTATTAGTTGCCCAAGCCTGGTTTCCGCATCTCCATAACTGGGTGCCACGTCAACCATGTTAATGCCTTTCTCAACAGCGTTTTCAAAGGCCTTCAGACCCTCTTCCAGGTTTGGAGCCACACCTGGGCCGCAGCCCCCTATGGCTAGAATACTTACCTTGAAGCCGGTTCTGCCTAGAAGCCTGTACTCCATAAGAAAACCGGTTCATAATCCTGCTATTAAGTTTTATTTTTAAAATACTGTTCTGCTCCGTTAGAATCAGGCTCATGGCTGGAGTAGAGAAGGGTTCCCAACTTGAAAAGTTTTAAAATTATAGGAAGGTTAAATTAAATGCTTAAAGCCCGATGTAAAAGGAATTGGCACATGAAGAATCTACGGCATGACGAGGATACGGCATTACTCGAAGGGCGTTTTACAGGCATGCTTGGGTTTACTTTAATATGGATAGGCCAAGCGTTCTCGCTTCTCGGCACAAGCATGACTAGCTTCGCCCTTACAGTATGGGCTTGGCAAACCACTGGGCAAGCGACAGCCCTATCGCTAGTCGGATTCTTCAATTTCCTACCGCTTTTGCTAACCACACCCATTGCAGGAGTGATTGTAGACAGATCGAATAGGAAGCGCGTCATGATCATGTCCGACCTTGCAGCAGGATTGCCTACTGTAGCTGTTTTACTTCTTTACGTTTCAGGTAATCTACAGATATGGCATCTTTATATAACAGGAGCTATTATGGGGGTGTTCCAAGCTTTTCACTTTCCAGCCTATTCGGCTGCAACCACAATGATGATACCGAAAGAACAATATGCTCGTGCAAGCGGCATGCTGGCAACTGCTGAAGCTGCCGCAGGCATTTTTGCACCCATAGGTGCTGCCATACTAATGGGTTTCACGGGGATTTTAGGCGTGTTTGTGACCGACATGTTAACCCTCACCATGGCGATCAGCATGTTGCTGTTTGTGCGTGTTCCGCAGCCATCGTCAACAGAAGCGGGGCATAAAGGAGTTGGAGGCATTTGGAGCGAATCTCTTTATGGATTCAAGTATATTTTCCAACGGCCCAGTTTACTTGGGTTACAGTTGATATTGTTCTTCAATAATCTTTTAAGTAGCTGTGGCATGGTGTTGTTCTCGCCAATGGTTTTGTCTCGCACGCAAAACGATACAATTATCCTGGGCAGCGTTATGTCTGTCGGCGGAATCGGTGGATTAGCAGGAGGTTTAACATTGACTATCTGGGGAGGACCCAAGCGTAAGGTACACGGCGTGTTGATTGGGAATTTACTCATTAGTCTATTAGGCTGGTTCATAGTGGGATTGGGAAATAGCTGGTATGTCTGGTCTCTGGCAGCATTCCTCGGGTTTTTCTTCATGCCGATTCTTAATGGGGCTAATCAAGCCATTTGGCAGTCCAAGGTTCCACCCGACGTACAGGGGCGTGTTTTTGCTTCCCGCCGGTTCATTGCACAGGTTTCTATGCCACTGGGGACGCTTCTCGGAGGACCATTAGCAGACTGGTTTTTTGAACCAGCAATGATGCCAGGAGGCACCTTAACCCCGATCTTTGGAGGCTTGATTGGAACTGGACCGGGCGTAGGGATGTCATTAATGCTTATGCTCATCGGGGTTCTAGGAGTTTTTACTAGTCTCGCAGGATATAGTTTTCACGCTATACGGAAGGCGGAAGACATCCTGCCGGATTATGGGGTTGAAACTAAATCATTAACTTGAGAGCCTTATTTTGGGAAATTGCTTCTCATAGTTTAGCGCGCACTTTAAGCTTCCCCCGCTTCCATTTACGCGTGACGAAGGAGTAGGACGGGTTCCTCCCCCGGAACCTCGCTTCAAGGGCTCGTCCTGCTCGGGAAGCAGGCCGCCTATCTTATAGGTAGACGAGCAATTGGAACTCGATTCGGGCCTAGCGCGTGCTAAAATATCGCAAGAAGACCTAGTAATACATGTCTCCCATCTTTTTTATTCTGCTTCCCCAGCCGCGCGCTACAATGGTGCAGTGAACATTGTGAAGCGGGCCATGCGCTATACGCGTATGGCGGGGGCTGGCTTTACA
>FMSI01078006.1_pt1 | contig 10921 bp, 8 predicted proteins | sample 1504471 | NCBI WGS metagenome assembly FMSI01 (sample SAMEA4475357, study PRJEB15587) | soil metagenome | biome: Soil; feature: Field | place: India | collected 2015-03-11 | depth 0 m
AGGATAGGAAAAAGTGAGGAGGACTCAGATGAAAAACCAGTTGACAAAATCTAAAAAAGAAATAGACTATTCAAAATGGAGAATACCCCAAAGGATATAAATGGTTATGAGATACTGGAAAGATTGGAGGTTGGGAATTATGCAGTGGTTTTTAAAGCCAGTGGGAAAGATAATAATATAATACTGAAGATAGCGAAAGAAAACATACCTGAGTTTAATCAATTGATTGCACGAGAATTTCAAATCCTGTCGCAATTTCACCATCCGAATATCGTTTCTGTTTATGAATACGCTACAACAAAGGATGGCTTTTCTTTTTTTACGATGGAATATATAGAAGGCAAACCTATAGACGAGTGTTTTGACCACTTTAATAACGAGTTGATTGAAGCAATAATCCAGGTAATCAATGCACTTTCAGCTTTTCATAACAAAGGATTTGTGCATAGTGATTTGAAACCCGAGCACATAATTTATAATGCTACACAAAAAAAGGCAGTGCTCATCGACTTTGGTTTTGCAGGAATAACGACCCAGCAAATCAAGGCATCAGGAACAATCGGGTATATTGCACCAGAGATATTTAAGGGGATTGGTCCAGACCAGCGAAGCGATTTATATTCTCTTGGGATGATTATATATAAGATTTTATCCCATAATAAGGCAGTTATTCCTTTTCGACCGATAAAAGATATCCCTGAAGAAATAAATAACACCATCTCCAGACTCCTTGCAGACGAACCTAATTTGAGACCCACTGCCCCTGAGCTTTTTACGATTTTTAGTAAATTTTTGTCGGATAAGAAAGTTGAAATTCTTCCTTATCAAGTTTATGTTCCACCGACTGTGTTTATAGAAACATCGGATATAACCGATAAGTTACTTAAATTAAAGGGTAAGGCCACCATAATAACTGGCGAAACAGGCATGGGGAAAACAAGGTTATTAAAGGAATTAAAGTATAAATTGCTTTTCAAAGATTATGATGTTCTGCTTTATACCCCTACGCAGGAAAAATATTTCCATTCTGCAGTTTGTGATTTTATAAATTTTAAAGAGGCAAATTTTGAAAAAATGCAGGATCGATTACAGATTTATAAGGATATAACAGAAAAATTTCTGGACTTCGCCAAGAATAAAAAATCTGCAATTCTCGTTGACGATGTCGATAACTTGGGTGATTATGAACTCGGATTATTGCGCTATCTCGGTCATAGCATTGAAAATAGTGATAGCCTCTTCATTGGTAGTGCTAAACCTGCGCAAAAAATTAGAGAGTTGAATTTCGAAATAATGGATTTAAATCCTTTTTCAGTTAACGACACGAAATTATTGATTGAAAAGACATTTTTAGAAATTGATACAGGAGAAAGCAACAATATTCTTACCTTTGCCCAGTGGCTTCATAGACACTGTGGTGGTAATCCGTTATTCATAACCGAGACACTCAAAACTCTTCACCAGCAGAAAATCCTAACATATAAAGGAAATAAATGGATTATTGATTTGGAATCATTAACAGAATTAAAAATTTCTGAAAAGGTTGAAGATATAATATCATCAAGGCTTTCCTGTTTAAATAATAATCAGATTCTCATTTTGAAAGTGCTGAGTATTGCGAATCAATCATTACCTTTGTCTATTTTATGCAATTTTGCACCAGCAAATATTAATTCTTTGACTGAATTTCTAAAGATTAATGGCTTTATAAAGTTAGAGATTTCGCAGGGGGAAATATTGTACTCACTGGCAAATCAGATAATTAAGGTAGTTATTGAACAGAGGATAGATAAAGTAGAATTCAAGGAGATTTCTTGGAATCTTATAAAGGCAATAGAATCTTCTGAGAATACAACTGATTACTATCCGTTGCTGGGTGCATTGTATGAACAGGTCGGTAGATATGAAAGTGCTTACAAATATTTCAATCTTTCAGCCCAAAAAGCAGAGGAATTGAATGATGCTAATGCAGCTATTTTTTATTATGAGAAAATTATCAATTATTGTCAGAATATAGAACCTTCGGCATATCAAAATATTATTTTGAAATTAGGGAAATTGTGTGGACATCAGGGGAAAAATCAAAAGGCAGTTGATTATTATAAATTAGGACTTGATTTTCCCGAGATTAAAAACAGGTGTTTATCAGAACTTGGTAAAGTATATACAAACATGGGAGATTTTTTTAATGCCATAAATTATCTTAATAAGGCAATTGATTCATCAAAAAATATGGAAACAAGTGAATACATTGATATTGCGCATTTTCTTTCTTATTGCTATATGAATCTTAAAGAGTTTGAAAAGAGTGAAGAAATTTTAAATGATTTATTGAATTTAAGCGACAGAATTAAAGATTATATCTCACGGGCAAATACTCTTTATTATCTCGCAAGCCTTGAGTGGTTCAGAGAAGATTACAAAAAAGCAAGGGATATATGCATTGATTTGCTGGAATTCTGTGAGCAAAATAAATTAAGAAAGCAGCGCGCCTATGTGACAAATATGCTGAGCTCCATTTATGCACAATTTGGTGACATAAATGAGAGTATGAAATATATTGACATAGCAATCAAAGAATTTGAAGAGCAGCAGATATATAACGCCTATTTATCTGCCTTAAATAACAGGGCTATGCTCAATGTTGACAAAGGGCAGATCACCGAAGCTATTAATGATTTTGAAACTGCTTTAAAGGGTGCTCAGAAGTCAGATATTAAACATATACAGTATGTGGCTCTTATTGGTGCCGCTGGAATTTATCAGGATACCTGTAAATTTGCCCGTGCTATAGAATATTTCAATATGACATTGAACGTTGAACCTGATTCAGTATATGCTTATTATGGTCTCGCAATGAATTACCATAAACTTGGTGAGACTGATAAGGCAAAGGCAATCCTTGAAGAACAGATAAAAACAAATGAAGATGTTATCTACCTCGTTGGTCTGAGCAAAATTTACAATGCGCTGGGGCAGCGAGAACTTGCAGGACACTATATGGAAAAGGCATTAAATAAAATGGAAGTAGAAAAACCCAATCGGTCAGTTAAAATTGAACTCTTCTTGAGCGCTTTTTATTATTATTTTGATAACGGAGATTCCGAACGTGCCCTTACTTATGCATTGAAGACAGAGGAATTGAGTCCAGTTATGAGCAAGGAAAAAAATATTGCATTGGCACTTGTAAAGATTATTAAGTTTAGGATTAAGCAGATTGATGAGCTCGATATAGAACACATACTGAACAAATTAAAGGAGAAAGGTTATTTATATGATTATGCAATTTTACAAAGATTGAAGATAGAAGTAATGCTTGAACGGGGAATTGACCCAGAGGAGACAAAGAATATCGCGGAGGATATCTACGCAACAGAGAACATTTTGAAAACAATAGGTGCAAAATACGAACTTACTAAAATCCAAAAACTAATGTTAGAATTCTATCCACAGATTTTAAAGGATTATTCAAGACGGACGATTTCAGAGCAGTACTTAGATACTTTCTCTAATCTTGCAGAACTGATACATTCTCACCTTGGTGATGAAGACTTCATAGCAAACATGCTTGATTTGGTTATTACTGCAACAAATGCTGAACGCGGAGCAATATTTATTAATACGGAAAAAGGCATGCATCTGGCGGCTGGAAGGAATATGGATAAAAAAACGCTCAGGGATGCAGGTGAACTGTCAGAAACAGCAATTAATGAAGTCAACAAAAATCGTATTGTTTTTGTTCCAGATGCAATACAGGATCCAAGATTCAATACAAGAAAGAGTGTTTTGCTTAATCAAATTCGGACAATATTATGTATCCCGCTCGTAATCGGAGAACTCATTGTTGGCGCAATTTATTTAGACTCTACGCTTGTGGGTTCAATGTTTGGTGAAAAAGATAGAGACTTTTTGGCAACTGTATCAAAGATACTTGCATCAGTTATTGATAAGTCAATGTCATATAAAAATCTCCGCGAAGAAATCGCTCAATTAAGAGATGGCACGGTTCTTGAGATAGGAAAGGGATACATTATGGGAAAATCAAGGGTTTTGAAAAAGATTTATAATCTTATCAATGATGTTGCACCAACAGATACACCTGTGCTTATTACTGGAGAAACAGGGGTAGGAAAGGGAATGATTGCCAGATTGATTCATTTTAAAAGCAGGCGAAAAGATAAGAAATTTGTGAGCATAAATTGCGGCACAATTCCAGAGACCTTGTTGGAATCTGAATTGTTTGGATATAAGAAAGGTGCCTTCACGGGTGCTGTAACTGATAAAAAAGGACTTCTGGAAGAAGCGAATGGAGGCACTGTTTTTCTTGATGAGATTACAAATACAAGTCCTGCTTTTCAGTCAAAAATGCTTGAGGCGATCGAAGATAAGGTTATAAGACGCCTTGGTGAGACTCAGACCAGGACGATTGATGTGCGGTTTTTATTTGCTACAAATAAAGAGATTGAAATTGAGGTTGAAGAAGGAAGATTTAGAAGGGATCTTTATTATCGGATTAATGTTTTTGTTATTAAGGTACCGAGTTTGAGGGAACGAATTGAAGATATACCGGTGCTTGCAAACTTTTTCTTACAATTGAAATGCAAAGAATTAAATAAAAAAATAGATGGTTTTAGTGAGGAGGTTTTGCAGCTAATGAAAGAATATCCCTGGCCCGGAAATATTAGAGAATTACAGAATGTTATTGAGCGGGCAGCGGTTCTCGCAAAATCTAAAGTAATCAGCTTGGGAGATATAGGTTTTAAAACGGCACGAGAGATATCACAAATTAGAGAAATTACAAAAGAGGCGATAAGAAACGCCCTTTATACAACAAATTGGAGCATAAAAGAGAGTGCAAAGATTCTTGGTGTGAGCAGAAGGACGATTGAGAGATACATTAAGAAATTCAATTTAGATAAAAATTAGTTTTTTATTGAAAAACCTTCAAAATCAATGCGACAGACCCCCAAAAATGCGACAATTTGTCGCATCAATATCCCACAAACCCTATATAATTTCGTAAGATTTTGAAATCCTTGTTAATGCGACAATTTGTCGCATTGATAACGAATGTGTTCACTTGAAAGAGCTGAAATTTCATATCTTTTAATAGGCACGTTTTTTGTATATATATAAAATGGTTATAAAATAATCAAATTTTAACATTTGAAAAAAGGAAAGTATCTACTATGGTTTTTGTTTTGTCTCAAGATATAAGGGAGTTATATAATGGATAGATGCTCATATGTGAAGGATATGCATAATATTAATTTGGAATCAGCTTTATCATTTATTAGAATGATGGAATCAACCGATATTTATACGAAAAATCATTCTTTTCAGGTTGCTGAGATTGCTTTTGTGATGGGTAAATTTATTGGTTTGTCAGAAAAAGAACTTATGTTGATAAAATTCGCTGGTTTATTGCATGACATAGGAAAGATTATGATTCCTGAAGAGATTTTTAATAAACCCGGTTCACTTAATGAGTATGAATGGGATATAATGAAACAACATCCAAAAAATGGTTCAGATATGATAAGAATAGTCGATGGATTAAAGGAAATTGGTCAATGGATACTCTATCACCACGAAAAATATGATGGCACAGGCTATCCAGAGGGTTTAAAACAAAATGAGATTCCATTCTGCGCAAGGGTTCTTGCAGTTTGTGATTCATATTCAGCGATGATTTCTGACCGACCATATAAAAAAGCACTCAGTACCAAGGATGCCAAAGCAGAGATTAAAGGATGTAAGGGTAAACAGTTTGACCCCGATGTTGTAGATGTTTTTCTAAAACTTCCTGATGAATATTTGAGGAGGGTTATTAAAAAATAATGTTGTGCTTTGTAAATATCTTGCCGGCAAGGGGGCTGGGTGTTTTTTCTCCAATTTGGGGCCATTCTCCAGCCCTCTTGAATAAATACAATTTGGTGTTCATCTCGATGTCAGCCTCAAGAAATAGATTAAATAAATTGCGGTCATTATTAAAATAGTTGATAATTCGGATTTCAAATTTTTAAATGAAAATTTAATAATACGGGTAGGTAACCCCTTTAAATGTTTTTCTTCAGCAGCAATTATTATTGAATATTCAATCAAGAAAGCCATTATTATAAGTATTTTTAAACATTTCGGAGGATTATACAGAAAGACCGTGCCCATAACGAGAAAAAAGTTACCAATGTATAATGGATGTCTCAAAATACGATATGGTCCGCTTATAATCCTGTAAAGTGCACTTAATTCTTGCGTTCTTGATTTTTCTCCAATACAACCTGCGCCCCAGAGTCTTATCAAAAGTCCAAAGATTATGAGAATATGAGATAAAAAATTTTCATAATTTGGTTTGCTAAAATAAAACATTAATAAGAATACAAAAACCCCAATAATACCCCTATATTTATAAAAGAATTTGCCGGACGTCATAATTCTTGAAAATAATTTATTTAGGTGGGTCAGATATACTCCTATTGTTTAGAAATCGGTTTATAAAGAAAATAATCGCCAATTATTCTTTCTATATGGTAATTTTCTTTTATTGCATCTACCATTTCAGGTGTTAGACGCTCTTTATCAAAAAAACAATCTATATTGAAACTAAAGACAAGGAGTGAAAAACGTTTATTTTTAATGTCATTCACGAACTTATCTTGATTCCAGAGTTTTTGATTGGCAAGCTGGGTGAATTCAAAGGGTTGGAACAGAACTTGTTTTTTATTAAGAACAATTATTCCTCCATCTTCAGATATTACGCTACCATCTGTATTTAATACGAACCGCGAAAGCTCTGCAGCCTTTTGTCGGTCAGATCTGGTTATTGCTGGCTCACTATAGAAAGGCATATGAAGAAATAATATCAACTGGATAACTAATGCATTGTTTATAAAAAGAAAATATTTCTTTTCATCAATACAATTTTTTAATCTTTCAATTGAAAGACCGGTAAGAATACAACTAAGGGCAATCAATTCAAAAAAATAATTTGTGTTCGCACCGATTTTCCCCACCGAAATTCCCGTGATTGCAGTAATAATAAAATAGACGCTCCAAATAGAAAATTCTTTATTGCGTAATGTATCAAAGATAAATACGATAGAAAATAGGAATAATATTGCATGGTTCTGCAAAAAACGAACATAGTATTTCAATGCCTGTTTTAACTCAAAGATATTCAAATTATATAAAATATTGTGTCGGAAGAATTCGCCACGGGTCAAGTGATTTATCAGAATGAATATCAGTAGATAGGAGATAATCATTGAAAAAATGAATGATATAGCCCTTTTTCTCTGTGTGAAAAATAACCATATTGAAATAGTAATGGGTGCTGCAATAAATGTCTGTTTTGTGTATAATGATAAAAGAAAGAAAGGTATTGAACAGAGTGTGCTATTCCTCTGGTCAAGGTGGAGAAAAATGTAAAATCCAAGCAGGCTAAATAATAATCCTAACATATCAACACGCATAAAAGGTGTATCTTTGTAAATATAAGAAGATGAGATAAATAATAAGGCAGAGACGATGGCGATTTCTTTTTTAGTTTTGGGGAGCAGAATTTTATATATTAAGAAAACAACAAAAAGCGTGGCAAGAAATGTAATCAATCTTCCCCAGGCAAGTGAGACACCGAATAATTTTACAAGCCCGGCACAGAATAATAGATAGATAGGAGGATAATTCGTGACAATTAAGGGATAATCGTTTATATCTTTATATATCTGCCTCCCTTCTAATAAGAGGTTTACCTGATTGAGAATCAACCCTTCTGGATATGAAACCTGGTAGGGATATGTAATTATAATTGAGGACTGGATAAGATAAAATACTACATATATTATTAAGCCAGCAAACACGAATGATTTTAATCTATCCATTATTATCTTTCACACTGAAATGCCTAACCTTTTCTTCAGAGCCGAATGTTCGTGCGAAACAATCTATTTAATATCAATCCAAAATGCCGGAGAGGGGATTTGAACCCCTATGCTGTTGCCAGCGCCAGGTCCTGAACCTGGTGCGTCTCCCATTTCCGCCACCCCGGCTATAATTTCGTTATTGGTTATTAAGACATAGTTGCTCGTTTCTAATTCTTTCAAATTATAGTTAAAATCAATGTTTTGTCAATCAATAATAAGAAATAGAAATTATGATTTTTTTATTATTGACTTTATTTATTTGTTGTATAAAATTGTATTATGAAAAATTTAATAGATATTTTCATCAATCCTTCTGCAGTTTTTAGAGGTATAAAAGAAAAACCTGATTGGCTGAAGCCCTTGATTGTTGTCTTGGTTGGATTGTGTATTCTTTCCCTATTAACTATCTCAACAACACATGATTTGATAACTGCTCAACAGATAGAGGCAATGAGAGAGCGTAATATGAGTGATGAACAGATAGAACAGGCAATGAAATTTACTTCTGGACCATTCATTTATGTCTCTGCGGTGATAGGAACAATAATCAGTGTAAGTATTATCCTACTGATATTTGCCCTGTTATTAAACGTTTTCATACCAATGGCAGGTGGTGAAGGTTCATACAAAGTTGTTTTCTCGGTTGTATCATATGCGGCATTGGTCAAAATTCCTGCACATTTACTCCGATGGATATTAATCATGATAAAAAAATCTTTAGAGGTAACTACTTCCCTTGCCCTTTTTGTTCCCAATCTTCCAGTTAATTCATTTGCCTACAGATTGTTGTCAAGCTTTGATTTTTTTATTATCTGGGAAATGATACTCGTGGCAATGGGAATTAGTTTAACCAATAATCTAAAAAAAGAGAAAGCATATATTCTTGTATTTGTAATCTGGTTTGCCTCAATCTTGTTAGGTATTGGGCTTGGGCAGGCTTTCAGACCAAAATAAGAGCCTTTTTTATTCGGGAATTTTCTGCCGATAAAACTTTATGGATTTGATTTTGAAATTTCGCGGATTATAATTATAAGGGTTTTTGAAAAACTGTGAAGCATTATAAATCAACGGCTTTGATTTTAAATACTGGTTCATCGGATTAAGTAAAATACCGCACACTTTTTTTATTATACCGGGCTCACGATTACGATAGGGAAATCTTATGATAATTCCGGGAATATAGTCATTTGCAAAAATGTTATCCCAGATCAATGGTGCCCTGCCCAAAATTTCTGTTATTAGGTCAATATCCTTTTCAGTTATCTTGCGTGATACTATATTTTTTCCAGTCCAGAATATCTTGATATTTTTGTGCAATGTTTTTGCAACGGTTAAAATATACTCTGTTTTTTCAAAACTACGATACTGGGTAGGGCAGAAGAATAGGTCGGGATTTTTGAATTTATCTTTTATCAATTCATATACTTTATTCGCAGTTGTGGTCTGTTTTAATGCAGTATTTGAATCTAAGTTTATTTCTATATCATCATAGAATATACTATAATTTTCAATCCCGATTTTCATCATTGATTTGACTTTTTTAATAATCAACCCGATGTTAGGTCTTGGACCTGGAGAAAGTGCATAGTTAAATTTTATTCCATGCTTACGGGCGAGGTTATTTAGCGTTTCAAACTCTTCCATTTGAACGGCCGGGTATAATTTATAATATTCTTTTCTATGGAATGGGTCGGATTTGGGACCATATACATAAGTATTCAATTTTAAAGAAGAGAGGAATTTTATCAGATCACAACGTTCATAAAAGGAGTATGTTTTACCATAAAACCCTTCAACTACTCCGAAGATTTTACTATTTTTCTCCATCTATTGCTTTAAGTAATTTTATCCAGGCCTCTGGATTTTTCTCTATTTTTTTCAACTCTTTTTTAACATCAATTTTAAAATTTTTTTGTAGTACATAGAGTGAGTCCTCTAAACCCTGGCTTTGGGTAATGTGCTTTCGCATTTCGCGTTCTGCCTTTAAATAATCAACAAGTTTTGGATGGTATTCAACTTTCTTACAGTAGAAGAAAAGAGCAGGGATTATGATTAAAAAAAAACTTAGTTTTTTTAAACTCACTGCCACAGATAAAATAATTTGGGGATGAGCATTTGTTCCACGGGTTCGGTCAATATTTCAATAAGGCTGAGCCGTTTTGGGGGATATATCAGGTTGGGTTTTGCGATGCCAAGCATATCACCAATAAGTTTTACTGCATCTTCAAATGAACCGAGGGTATCAACCAAACCTATTTTTTTTGCCTGACTACCAGTAATTATTCTGCCATCAGCAAATTTCAAAACGCTGTCTCTTGGTAGATTACGTGCTTCACAGGTTGCCTGGACAAACTGTTCATACACATCAGTGACAACATCCTGGAGTAACTTTTTTTCCTTTTCATCCATTTTGCGAAATGGTGAGCCAATATCTTTATGTTCTTTTGATTTAATAACCTCATAATCAATTCCTATTTTTTTCATCAGTTCCTCCAAAATCGGAAATTGCATGATAACACCAATGGAACCTGTGATTGTGCCGGGATTGGCAACGATTAAATCGGCAGGTAGTGAGACATAATAACCACCAGATGCGGCAAGCGCGCCCATAGAAACAACTACTTTTTTCTGTTCACGACATTTTTTAAGTTCTTCGTATATTTCCTGTGATGCAGCAACACCGCCACCAGGTGAATCTACGCGGACAAGAATGCCCTGGATGTTTGGGTCTTCCGCAAATCGCTTTATATCACGAACAGTTCTCTTGGAGGATGAGATAACACCTTCAATCTCAATTACACCGATACTACCAGTTGGAATAAACATCGCACCCCTTGAAGCTAATCCTATTATTAATCCCAGTATAACTGCTACTGTTAAGACAATAATTATTATTAGATGTGTTTTTTTCATAAAATCTCCGTTTTATTATTTTAATCAAAAGAACAAAGAAGTCAACGGCTTGATTCTCTGAGTCCTCCTCACTTTTCGCTTGTTAA
>FMSI01019065.1_pt1 | contig 10908 bp, 8 predicted proteins | sample 1504471 | NCBI WGS metagenome assembly FMSI01 (sample SAMEA4475357, study PRJEB15587) | soil metagenome | biome: Soil; feature: Field | place: India | collected 2015-03-11 | depth 0 m
ATAGGTTTAACTGGAAAATTTAAGATAAATCGTGAGACAAATACAAGCGTAAAAGTTAAATTTGGTAAAGAAAAACTTGAAGATTCTACCGAAGTGAGCATTAATTATTCTTTACAACCACAGAAGTTTAATGGAGTTGAAGAACTTTCTCATTCTATTACTTTTGATATTGCATGGGGTTATTATGATGAGGCTAAACCAGAACTTGCCCTTGAAATTGATAATGATGGTTATTTCTCACCAAACTTTGATGGCTCATCCGACAACGCAAGAATGAATATAAAAATTAAAGACAATACTATTGTTGATGGCTGGAAACTTGAAATTCTTGATGGTAGTGATAAGGTTGTAAAAACTTTTAATAGTGTTGAAAAACTTAAGTTGAGAAGTCTGGATGCTACAAAATTCTTTAAGCAACTCTTTTCAAGGAAGCAGTCTGTTGATATTCCTGAATATGTTGACTGGAATGGAATGGATGAAACAGGTGCAAAAATTCCAGATGGAGTTTATTATGCAAGATTAACAGCATGGGATGAAAATAAGAACACTGCTATTTCAGATAAAAAATTGATAACACTTGATACCGTTATTCCGGAGATTTCTCCATCTTATGAATATTTTATTTTTTCTCCAAATGGCGACAGTTCAAAAGATGAGCTTATAGTAAATTTAAAGAAAAAGGGACTTCAGGAGAATGATGAAATAAACTTTATAATAGTTGATCAAACTGGAAAAGAGATTAAAAATTTCAGCTTTAAGACTGATGTTCATGATGTTGTAAAGTGGGACGGAAAGGATAATGAAGGTAGATTAGCACCAGAGGGAGAATATAAGGCTTTATGGATAGCCAAAGATAAGGCTGGTAATAGAACTATAGTTCCAGAAGTAAAGATAACTCTTGTAACCAATTATCAGAAAGTAGATCTTACAACCTCTTTGACTGCTTTTTCACCAAACAATGATGGTGTAAGAGATAATATTATCTTCTATCCAAAAGTTTCTGATTCAAAAGGGCTTGAAAAATGGACTTTGAGAATTACTGATCAGAGTGGTAGAGTAGTAAGAACATTTGAAGGAAAGGGATTTTTACCAAATGAGATTTTCTGGGATGGTAGAGGAGAAAATAGAACAACCTTGAAAGATGGGGTTTATGATGCAATTATACAGCTTAATTTTGATAGTGGAAACTATCCATCTTCAGGAAAATTAAGTATAATTCTTGATACAACTCCACCAGAAATATCTGTTGAGCCAGAGTATCTCTCATTTTCTCCTAATGGAGATGGCAAACAGGATACTTTAAGGTTTACACACAGGATTAAAGGTGAGGATAGTGATGTTATAGAAGCAAGAGTAGTGAATGAACAGGGTAATATTGTTTATTTTAACAGAACAACTGTAAAAGACATTAAGAAAGATTTTGTCTGGAATGGTCTTGATAAAGACTTTAAGCCACTTCCAGAAGGTAGATATACATACATAGTTGAAGGAATTGATGCTGTTGGTAATAGATCAAGATTTGAAATAAAGAATATATTCCTTAAGACAGGGCTTGAACAGATTGCAGTTCAATCTGATGTTATTGCAATTTCTCCAAGAAATCCAGATGCGAATAGAAGAGCTGTATTTACGACTTCAGTTGGAACTAAAAAAGGAATTGTTGATTTTACTTTTGAAATTTTAAAAGACCAGAGCGTTGTTTATAGTTTAAGAACTAATGATTATATAGAAAGGATAATATGGGATGGTAAGGATAACAGAGGAAATATTCTTTCTGATGGAACATATAATTACAGACTTAAAGTAAAGTATGACTTTGGCGATGAACCAGTTTCTACTTTAAAACCAATAGTGATAGATAGTGTGCCTCCAGAAATAGAAATATTAACAAAAGAATATGCATTTTCACCCAATGGTGATGGTAGAAAAGAAAACTTTGTAATAAAACAGAGAATAAAAGGTGATACTACTGATGTTTACAGAGCTTCCATACTTGATAGCAAAGGAAATGTAGTTAAATCATACACCTTTACAGGAAATGTTCCTGAAGATATATTATGGGATGGAAAGGATGATAAAAGTGTTGATATGCCAGAAGGCGTTTATAGATATAGAATAGAAGGTATTGACAATGCAAATAATAAGACAGTGAAAGAAATACCAACTATCAAACTTGTAAGAGGCTTTGAGAGACTTAATGTGAATGTTGGGCAGAGTAGATTTTCACCTGCTTTAGGACAGAAATTAACCTTTAACTTAGAGATATCTTCTGTAGATGATCTTGAAAATGCCTCTATTTCTATAGTTGATTCTGGTGAAAGAGTTTTACGCACTATAAGACTTACAAACCAGAGAAATCAAAGGGTTGAGTGGGATGGAATGCTTGATAGAAACCAGAGAATTCCTGATGGTATTTACAAAGCAACCATAACCTTTGATTATGCAAGTGGCAACAGGATAACTACAAATATATCTATTGTAGCAGATTCAACTCCTCCACAATCTATTGTTACTATAACTCCAGAGGTATTTACTCCAGACGGAGATGGTGAAGATGATATAATGTTTATTAACCTTGACTTAAATGATCTTACAGATGTAAGAAACTGGCAGATCAGAATATTCAAAATAGGTGAAAAGAAAACAGACCTCACCCTATTTAAAACATTAAGTGGAAGAGGAAAAGGTAAGACATTAATACAGTGGGATGGAACTGGAGATGATAAAGAGGATCTTGTTGAGGCAGTTCAGGATTATATGTTTGAGCTTTCTCTCGAAGATGAGGTTGGTAATAAGACAAATATTACAAGAGAGTTTACTACAGGTGTTCTTGTAGAAAGGACTCCAGAAGGTTTAAGAATAAGAGTATCAAGTATTTTGTTTGCTTTTGATAGAGCTACGTTTGTTGGAGATTATCAAAAGCCTTTAAATAGAATTATATTCATCTTAAGAAGGATAATGTCTAGTCCAGAAAGGTATGGTCTTACAAAGAATTTCAAAATAGAAATAAGTGGGCATACAGATGATGTTGGTGGAGATGACTATAACCAGAAACTTTCTGAGAGAAGGGCAAAAGCAGTCTATGACTATCTTGTAAAAAATGATATAGATCCTTCATTACTTACTTTTGTTGGTTATGGAAAATCAAGACCATATAAGATTATCAAACAGGGTATGAGTAAAGAAAAGATTGATGAATATAGAAGCCGAAATAGAAGAGTTGAGTTCTTTATAAGGAAATAAAAAAAGGTGGGGTAAAACCCCACCTTTTTTATTAAAATCTGAATATAACTTCTATACCACCATAAAGCCCAGAGAAATCTATAGGAATGGTTTTCTGTGATTTGCCATCAACAAGGAAATAAACATTTGAGTCATTTATATCTACTGTTTCAGAGACTTTGTCATCTCCTGATGTTCCTTTTTGTTCAAAATATAGTTGATAATATGGAGCAAAGTATAAAGCATAACCACCAAAAGCTCTTATTTTAAATCTCTGAGAAGGTTGAAAATTAACAGAAACATTTGGTTTGATACCAAGAGTTCCACCATTTAAAGATACATCTATATCATCTGAAAAAGTTGTATTTTTTACTGTTACAGTATTCCACCAGTCTACCTGATAGACACCAAGATATTTTGAAATACCTACAGCTGAGAAGTCAATTCCAACGACGGCACTCAGTTGCCCGAAGTATAATTCATACCCAAAACCAGCGTCAAAATTAAAAGCCAAGGGATTATTAATATAGATACCTATCTTTGTATCGAAGAGAAAGGCATAGCCGAGTTCAAGTTCTAAAGCTATTCCGATAGCAAAAGCATAGCTTGATCTATTCAAGGATTCTGTGCTTATAAAACTCATTGATGGTGATGTGTATTGGATTTCAACTTTGTTTGCATCAATTTTCATTGGCATCATACCGGCCCAGATATTGAGTCTTCCACCACCCATAGGTGCTTCAACAAGTTGGTCTCCGGGAACTGGATAACCCTGAATAACTGTTGCTATAGAATATTCTTCATTTACTTCTCTTACTCTTATAAGCCCAGTGTTTGCCTTTGTTGTGAATTTGTCCATAAATTTTGTTTCTTTCTGGATAAAATATTCGTGTCCTGGAAATATACCTCTATTTTGTCCAAGTTCTATATAAACGTCCCCGCCTTCTACCTTGAGAATCTGAGTTTTAATCTTAAAATCTTCTACATTTCTTAAGTGAAAACTTACTCCACTTATTGCATTATTTATAGCCGTTTGATATGCTTCCATTGGATTGCTTTGAGAAGTTGCTTTTTGACTTGAATTATAAGTTGATAAAAGTTTTCCTTCAGCTGTAATAATTTTAATAGAAACGCTCACAACTGCCTCATATTCTGTAACAAATTTCACTCTCAGTTTACCTCTATCGTTGTATTTTACCTCTACCTGATATTCTCTTGTATGAAACCCGGTTATTGAAGGAATAAACACAAAAAATGAATTTACAATTCGTTGCATTTCAGAAGCTGGAATAACAGCTACTCCTAAATCTTCGTCAATATACCTTGGATTTTGAGAGAGAGCTTGTTTCTTTAATTCCTGAATCTTTTGAATAAACCTTTCTGCGGAGTTATAATCGAGTCTGTATTGATAACCAATTACTTCAAACCTCTTCATACTACTTAAAATGCCGATAAGCTGATTATCAAAATACATTGCTGCACCACTTGGTAATTCATAAGAAGAGAAAACAGGAAATACTGCTACCTCCTGCCTTTCGGAAACTACAGCTCCAAAAGATATTGTATAAAATACAAGAGAAAAAAATAAGATTTTTTTTAACATTTTAACCTCCATAATTTTCTATAATTTTGTCTATAGTTCTATCTATATTTGGATCATATTTTTGAAAATCAGGATTGTTTTCGTAGAAAGAGACTATTTCTTTCACTCCCTCTGAAAAAGGTATTGTTTGTTTGAATTCAGGAACAAGGCTTTTTATCTTTGAATTGTCAAATATTACGCTATGAGCCTTATCTCCAAGTAGGCTTGCTCCCATTCTTTCATCATATTTTGCAATAAAATCCGAAGGAATATGAATGGGATCTAAGATAACCTTAAGTTCTTTAGCAAGCATTTCATATATCTGGTTCCAGCATAAAAGTTCATCACCCGTTATATGAAATGCTTCTCCAATTGCCTCTTTTTTACCAAGCAGTCCAATAAATCCTGTTGCAAAATCTTTATGATGTGTTAAAACCCAGAGTGAAGTTCCATCTCCATGTATTATTGTTTTTTTGCCTTCTTTCATTCTTTTAAGGGTGGTATATCCCCAATCTATAGGTATTAAGGTTTTGTCGTATGTATGAGATGGGCGAACAATTGTTACTGGAAATTTATTTTTCTTATATTCTTCTAGTAAAATTCTTTCACATTCAATTTTGTCTCTTGAGTATTGCCAGTATGGATTTTCAAGAGGAGTTTCCTCAGTGATAGGCCATTTTCTTACTGGCTTTTGATAGGCTGATGCAGAACTTATAAATATATATTGACCAACCTTTCCAGAGAATAATTTAATATCATTAATAATATGTTCAGGCACAAAAGCAATAAAATCAACAACAACATCAAATTCATAATTATTAAGTATTGCCTTTGTTGATTCAAAATCCCTTATATCTCCAACAATTTGTTTTACACCTTCTATTTTTCTTATACTTTGTCCTCTATTGTAATGGTATAACTCTATACCCTTTTTTATTGCAAGCTCTGAACATGCGGAGCTTATTATTCCACTTCCACCAATAAATAAAACTTTCATTTTCACCTCCCTTTTATAATAACACTATAAATTAAATTTTTCAAATTGGAATAATAATTCCCAAAACTTTTTTGAAAAATGCGAAGTTTGTGAGGCTAGCCAAAAAATTATAGTTAAAATATACTATTTCCTTCTGTATCTATTGCTACAATAACAGGAAAGTCTTTTACTTTAAGTTCGTATATGGCTTCAGTACCTAACTCTGGAAAAGCTATAATTTTTTGTGAAATAATTTTTTTAGCTAGATATGCTCCAGCACCACCAAAGGTTATAAAATACACAGCCTTATTTTCTTTGCAGGACTCTATCACTTCTTTAGTTCTATTTCCTTTACCTATGGTTATTGAAAGGCCATAATCTGATAAAAAAACAAAGGCTTCATCCATTCTTCCTGATGTGGTTGGTCCTGCTGAACCGAAAAGATTGTCTTCTCTTGGTGGTGTAGGTCCACAATAATATATTGCATTATTAGTTAGCTCTATGGGTAATGTTTCACCTTTTTTTATCATTTCTATCATTTTATAGTGTGCCATGTCTCTCGCAGTATATATAATTCCATCTATTGTCAATAGTTCACCAGCTTTTAATGTTGTAAGGACAGATTTATCCTTCAGAGGAAGAATTAGTTTTTTCATCTGTTTCACCTATAAAGAATACCTTTGTCTTATTCAAAACACAGCCTTTTTGGCCGGGGTTACATTCTTTATTGAGTAATTCACAATGGTTTTTGTTAAAAAATTTACATTCAAAACTCATATCTTAATTATAAGATAATTAATTCATATTGTCCAAAAATTTTTATTTTTTAGTCCAGTTTATTTCAATACAACATAATTCGTAGTTACTTGATGAAAAAATCTTATGGTGTGTTGTATTGTTGACGATGGCTGTCTTTATTTCAACTTTTTCATTGAGCTTTGTTTCTTTTTTATAAATAACTTTGAGTCTTTCTGGTTTATTTGCTGATATAAATTCTATTGGAAGAGAATTTATAGCCCAGTCTAAATAGACAGCTTGATTTATATGATTGTTTGTATCTAAATCAGAAATTGTCGCTTCTTCAATCCTTTTTATACTATAATTTTCGGAAGTAGATATTTCTATATGTTTTATTTTTTCACTTTCTTTTTCTACTCCATAAGCTGTTGATAACTCTTCTGGAATTCTTTTTGGAGATTTTTTTACTATATCAATGAAAATCCAGATTGAAAATGCCTCGATGATTTTATTTTTATTCAGAAAAACTTCAAATTTACGTGTCCCATAAAATCTACAGAATTCAAGGGGTTCGGTTTTTACTATTACGACGTCATTGTAAGAAGGTAGTTCTTTTATACTAATATCCCATTGATAGAGAAACCAGCTTGCGTTAAGTGATTTAAGATAGTTAAGCCCGACTCCAATAGATTCGGATTGTTTTATTGCACAATCATCAAAGAAGTTTAAAAGCCTTGATAATAGGATTTTGCCACTGAAATCAGCTTCATAATACCTTATATCATATTTTTTTTCAAAAATGTACCCCAAGTTAAAACTCCTACTTATTTAACTTTTGAACCAATTTTCAGGCGAAACAAATTTTATATTTTTAGTTCTTATATCTTTCAGAAATTTTATAAATTTTTTAACTTCTACTGACACACTTCCGTTAGAATGAACTAAAAGTATGGATTTTTGTGGGTAAGACTTTTGACCACCCCAGAAATTTACACTGAGAGGAAGTAAATTCATTTCATAAAGGATAGTTAAATTTTCTGGATTGTATTTAAGTCCTGGAAACCTGAAAAAACAAGATGGAATAAGTCCGTTTTTTAACATAATTATTTCTGTTTTTATTATTTCATTTCTTAATTTTAAATTTGGAAATTTTTCTTTTATTATATGGTGACTATAGGTATGATTGCCACTTATAAATTTAAAGTTATTAGTCTTTAGCCACTCAAATTCATTCTTATGCTCTTCAATCCATTTACCAGAGAAGAAAATAATAAAAACAATTTTATTTGAAGTATTTTTTTCAGTTTCTGCTATTGCTTTATAGAAATTTGTATCGAGAGGTTTGTCAGTAGGGCATAAATCTGTTGTTAGTAAAACTAAGGCATTTTTTTGAATTAATTTTTCTTTCTTGTTAAATTCTCCAATGGTGTTTGAATTGTTATAAAAACTGTTTTTAATTTTTGTAAAGGGCATATCTTCAAAATGAAATCCATCTATTTCTATAAAATTTGTGTCTCTTATTAAGAAGGTTTCGAGGGTTTCTGGATTTATAGCAATAAATGCTTTTTCTTGATTGGTGTATGAAATTTCTCTTGTGAGAATTAAATTTGTCCCATTGAAGTTGACAAATTTTTCTATCACCAAATATTCTGATATTTCACTATCTGTAGGGAAAAATTTTTGAGCATCTGAATTTAAAAAATTTGAAATTAACATTAAGTTAAGAATAAAGAGATAAAGCATATTACCTCATAAATTTTAAGTTTATTAATTATAAATTCTTGTGACTTATTTATCAAAAATTTGTTATTTTTTTTGTTTTAGAGTATCATTTTTATATGGATGAAAGGGGAATAGTTGTTTCAAACAATAATGGTAGATTGAAAATAAAGATAGTAAATAGTGATCCTTCCTTCTGTGAAAAATGTAGCATACGAGGAATATGCAATCAGGATAGTGGAGAGAGATTTATAATTCTTAAGTCTAAGGAAAATATAGAGGAAGGCACTGAAGTCTTGATTAAAAGCAGTGAAGGTTTCGGAGTTTTTCTTGCTTTTATTGTATTTTTGGTGCCTATTCTTATTTTTATTTCTTTAAGCTATGTGCTTGTCAAATTTTTTCCTTATTTTATCTCTTATATTCTTTCTTTTGCTGGTGTTATAGTGTATTTTATTCTTTTGGGAATTTTTCAGTTGAAAATTTTTTCAAAAGTAAAGGTAATTAAAGATTTTGATAATTAATTTTAATTAATAATGCATAACAATGAAAAAATCTAACATTTTGTATAAAAGAAAAGTCTATTTTTAAACAGAAACAAAATTTTATATAAGTTTTTAAATTTTGACATAATATTCTGTTTTATGCTAAAATAAACACTATGCAAAAAGTAATTCTTTCTTTGCCAATAATAGGTAAGTTTCTTTCTGCGAGACCTATGCTACTTCGAGTTGTTGAAAATATAAGCTGGCTTTCACTTGACAAAGTTATCCGCATGGGGGTTGGACTTTTTGTTGGGGTATGGGTGGCGAGGTATCTTGGGCCTGCTGGTTATGGAATGCTGAATTATGCTGTGGCGTTTGTGAGCCTTTTCAGTGCCCTGGCCACTCTTGGACTTGACCAGATTGTAGTAAGGGAGCTTGTTCATACACCAGAAAACGAAGGTAAACTTGTTGGTACATCTTTTTTTCTTAAACTGATTGGTGGAATTCTTGTTCTTTTTCTTTCTACATTGACGGCTTTTTTTATCCATAAAGGAGATTTAAAAACCATATTGATGATTTTCTTTGTTTCTCTTGGAATGGTAGCTCAGGCTTTTTTAGCAATTGATTTCTTCTTTCAGAGTAAAATTCTTTCAAAATACACAGTTATAGCTCAGAATACCGCTTTTTTTGCTGTTTCTTTGTTGAAAGTCTTGCTTATCCTTATGAGTCAATCCGTTGAATGGTTTGCTATTATGTCTGTGTTTGAGGCTTTTATAGCGGGAGTTTTTCTTGTGTTTTTTTATAATAGAAAGGGAGGGCATATTTCTTGCTGGAAATTTGATATAGCCACAGCAAAAAAACTTCTTCTCGATAGCTGGCCTCTTATACTTTCGAGTGTAGCTATCACTATCTATATGCGTGTTGATCAGGTTATGATTCGTAATATGTTGGGTGAAAAGGAGGTCGGGTGGTATTCGGCGGCGGTGAGTTTGACGGAGGTGTTTTGGATAATTCCTGGAATGATTATGAATTCTATTTTTCCTGTACTTGTTCAATCTAAAAAAGAAAGTGAACAACTTTATTATGACCGACTCCAGTGGAGTTATGTAATTATGCTTATAATGGGTTTATCTATAGGAATAATTGTAGCTATATCTTCTACACAAATAGTAAAAATTCTTTATGGGAAAGAGTTTTCTCCTACTGCTAATATATTGAAAATATATGTGTTGGCTACTATAATTATATTTTGGGGAGCACCTACAAGCAAATGGAGTGTAATTGAAAATCTTCAAAAATTATCTTTTTCAAGAACTATGATTGCAGCATTTGTAAATGTTTTATTGAACTTTTTTTTAATTCCAATATGGCAAGGGTTTGGTGCTGCTTTGGCAACTGTTTTTGCACAATTTGTAAGTGCGATAGGCATAAATCTTTTTGATAAAAGGACAAAAAAGGTTACTTTAATTATGTTAAAATCTTTTCCTTTAATGTTTAATTTTAAAAAAATTTTTTTATTCTGGAAGTTTAAATGATAGTACATATTATGATTTTGGATAAATTTATTCCTCCTTTTATAGATTTTATTGAGGAAAATTTTGACGAGAAAGATCATATTTTTATCTTGTTTAGTGTTAAAGAAAATAAATATGGTTTAAAAGAAAGTAGTCGAATAGTTTGGGTTTATCCAGATAGAAATTTAATTTTTTTTATGAGATGGCTAAAATTTGCTCAAAAACTTATTTTTGTAAACTTTTTACTTTACAAGTCAAAGAAAATTATATTCCATGGTCTATGGGATTTTTATTCTATTTTTCTTATGCTACTTCAACCATGGTTATTTAAAAAATGTTATTGGGTTATGTGGGGAGGAGATTTTTATTTCCCTGAAGAACAACCATGGTGGAGAAAAACGGCTATAAGGAGAATAAGACATTGTGTTGCCTTTTTAGAAAATGATTTTGAAATTATAAAAACTTTGTATGGTGGAAAAAATAAAAAATTTTATGAGTGTTTTATGTATCCTAATAGTGTTAAATTATCAGAAGCTTCTTGCTATTCAGAAAAAAATAAAAATTTTGTTAACCTAATGATTGGAAATTCTGCAACGGAAACAAACAAACATTTGGAAATATTTAATTTGATCAAAAAATATTCAAATAAGAATGTGAAGATTTTTGTTCCTCTTT
>FMSI01069414.1_pt1 | contig 10908 bp, 9 predicted proteins | sample 1504471 | NCBI WGS metagenome assembly FMSI01 (sample SAMEA4475357, study PRJEB15587) | soil metagenome | biome: Soil; feature: Field | place: India | collected 2015-03-11 | depth 0 m
AATTCCCTGAGATTTGTGCCACCAATGGGCTTATTCACCAGCAATTGCTAAATTGTATTAATACATAGATTAGTATTGTTCTAAATTTTATTGAGTGCTTTACCGATACATAATAAGAAAAATTGTTATTATGGGCGGTCTATATGAAGAAAAAATATTGTGCAATATTTATGATATTGTGTGCGTCTGCTTTGATGGCTCAAACTACTCAAAAATTAGATATTCCAGTTCAGTCCTTATATAGCAATCAGGTAAAAATTAAAAATATTTATTTTAACAAAAGGGTAGATGTATCTGGAAAAGGGGAAGTGCTGGAGGTAGAAGCCATATTTGAAAATTTAACTGATAATCCCGTGGATGTGTATGTAAACGTAATTGCAACCTATGAAAAAGAAGAAAAAGCAAAATCCAGCTTTGAAATGCCTATACCTGAAAAAGAGCGGATACGAAACTTTGTCCCCTATCCTGATGATGTAGCCAATTACGAATATACTGACAGTAAAGGAAAAAAAATATTTCAGGCATATCCAAAAAATACAAAATCTGGGATCAACCCTTTAACAAATAAACTGTATTTACTGCCGGTAAGAGATAATCTGGTGGTGCGCTCATACCACGTATCACCGTACCGAAAAGATTTTGTATTTTTCAATTATGTTACACTCCTTGTTTTTGACAAGGATGGCAACCCGATAATGCGTGAAGTGTATGAACTAAAAGGTAAAAGAAAATAAAAAAAAGGCGGTTTTAAACCGCCTTTTTTATAGGCTGACTGTTAATTCCACTATATAAGCTTGCGTGATTTTAATGCAGCAATTACAATTGTAGTTATCTGATCAGGTGTAAACTGAGCAATGTTAAAAGTAAGATCGTATGATGCTGGATCATAGGCATCAAATTTAATGTACTGTGTCATAAATTCATGGCGCTGCTTATCTTTTTCCTCGATTAGCTTTTCAGCTGTTAACCGGTCCTTAATCTTCTGAATTTCCATTACTTTCTGAATACGATATTGCAGGGGAGCAACAAAGCGAAGATGTAGCCCATAACGCAACCCTCTAGTAATAATCACAGAACCTCTTCCCACCAGTATAGCATTTCCATGGATTGCGAGTGTCCTTATTGTATTGGCAAGCTTTTGAAAAACTGCTGCTTGTGGTGGGAGGTCAGACAGCATGGTGCGCCATAGTTCACTCATCTCTTCACGCTTTTTAGTGTCGATAGTTTCCACTATCTTTTCTGAGATGTTATATTGCTGTTCAATTTTATTAATCAAATTTTTGTCATAGGTAATCCATTTGTCAGTATGTTGCAGTTCATTAAGACTTTTTGCAAGAGTTTCAGCAATATCGCTTGCAAAACACCCATATTGACGTGAAATTGTGATAAACGGGCGGGGCTTGTCTTCTTTTTCAATAACCTTTTTTTCAGACTCCCACACCTTCATCTGGTTCTGGATCCAGCGTTCCAATGTTGATTCTTTGATTGGGTTGCTCATACGTAACTCCTATAATTGCTAAGATTATGATTAAAATAAAAAATAATAATAACGAATTGATGTTCTCTGTTTTCTGAACCTTTAAAAAAACAAAGAACTGTTTTAAAGATTAATCCAACTATCTAACAGTGTAATTATTTTTCAATTATTTTACTTTGCATAAGGTACAATTTTTATGGCAATTTCACGTTTGCAGTGCAACATCTACATCCTGCTATATCTAGCATAAAAAAGTGAGGTATTCACTTGGACAAAGCTTAGTAACCGGCCATCCACCGTTTCCCTTATGTTTCCCTTCACCACGGCTTGCTTTCTGTAAGCATTAATCATTCCACTGCGGGCGTTCCCACGGCCTCCTGCCTATTATCGTAATGCCCGTATCACTACGCGCTGCACTGAGTTCACCGAAGTGAGCCCTACATCCCTTGTACGGCAGATCTGTCCTACTCTTGTGTAAATTATATTAATTATCAAACGTGGATTTTACAAAAAACCACTTTTTAAAAAACGCCGTATATGTTTTATCTTTCTCTATCATGTAAATCTTTATGTATCATAATACCATTTATCAATTGATGTGTTTTGTTTATAATCACTGTGCAGGATGTGTTTTGTATTAGTCTACATTTTCATATTTTGGGTTGCACTTCATTTTTTAATTTGCCATTATTATATAAAATACGCAGGTAAATGGTTTTCCATGATATTCATATTTCACTTGACCTGAAAATTTGCCAATGAGAAAGTATTACTATCATGATTTCGGTATATAACATGTGAGAATACAACTATGAAAGCTATTATAATGGCAGGAGGGGAAGGTACACGGTTGCGGCCGCTGACATGTAACAGGCCAAAACCGATGATTCCTGTGTTGAACAGGCCGGTCATAGAATATACAGTACATTTACTTAAACAGTATGGCATAAATGATATAACAATGAGTTTGTTTTATCTGCCAGAGAATGTTGTTAATTATTTTGGTGATGGCACTTTCTGGGAGGCAACAATCGACTACAGTATTGAGGAATTGCCTTTGGGAACAGCAGGTGGGGTGAAATTAGCATTAAAGGATTATGATGATACGTTTGTTGTATTAAGTGGTGATGGTATCTATGATTTTAATTTACAGGATATTATTGATTTTCATAAAAAAAACAATTCACCGGTTACTATCGCCCTGACGAGGGTACCTGATCCTATAGAATATGGTATTGTCATTACTCGTGAAGATAACACTATAGAACGGTTTTTAGAAAAGCCATCGTGGGGTGAGGTTTTCAGTGATACAGTTAATACGGGCCTTTATGTTATTGAACCTGAGATAATGGAACGGTTTGTACCGCAGCATGAGAAATTTGATTTTTCGTATGACCTTTTCCCACTGCTGCAGAAAAATAATATCCCTATTTATGGATATATTTCAGATGGCTACTGGTGCGACATTGGCAATCTGGATGCGTACCGAAAGGTACACCTTGATATTCTTAATGGATTGGTAAAAATTAACTTCCCTGGCAAAAAGATAGGTGAAAATATATGGGCTGGTCAGGATGTGGAAATTCATCCTGATGCAACGGTAGTAGGACCTGTGGTTCTGGGTAATTTTGTAAAAATAAAAAAAGGTGCTGAGGTTTCTGAATACAGTGTCATTGGCGATAACACCGTGATTTATGAGAATGCCTCAGTACGAAGAAGTGTGGTACTGCATAATACGATAATTGGCACAAAAACAGAAGTACGCGGCGCAATAATTGGTAAGCGTAATGTGATTGAAGATACTGTATCAATTTATGAGGGTGCGGTAATAAGTGATGACTGCCAAGTAGGTAACAATGCAAAAATAGCTACAGGGATACGAATATGGCCGGAAAAAATCATAGATCAGGGTACGCAACTTAATTCTGATCTTATATGGGGAAAGACTGAAAAGAAGATATTATTTTCTAGTGAAGGTATCTACGGCTCTTTTAATATAAAAATTACTCCTGAGTTTGCTGCAAAATTGGGTTCAGCCATTGGCGCTTTTCTGGGCAAAAACAAAAGGGTTATTGTAAGCAGAGACACAACACGTGCTTCGCGACTTATCAAACGTGCTCTGACAGCAGGTTTACTATCCATGGGAATTGAGGTGTATGACCTGGAAATAGCAAGCATACCAATAAATAAATATTCTATTGTGTATGAAAATGCTGATCTTGGAATTTACGTGCAGATCTCACCGCATACAGATTTGCAGTTCAATTTGATCAGAATTTTCAATAAAAAGGGGTTTGAGCTTACCAATGTAGACAGAAGGAAAATTGAAAATATCTTTTTCAGGGGAGATTATCCACGTAGCAGTGCATTTGAGGTTGGGAGATTATACTATCCGACCCACAACGTTGAATCATATATTATGTTTGCTTCAAATTTTGTGAACAGGGAGATAATAGTAAAAAAGCAGTTTAATGTTCTAGTTGATTGTTTTTATGGATCCACCATAAATATTTTCCCATCACTGTTAGCAGCGTTTTCATGTACTGCTACGGTGCTAAGGGGTCAGATTCGTGAATTCAACAGTACTGAAGAGATACGCAATGAAAGCAGAGATGCAATCAATAGGATTAAAAATCTTGCAAAATTAAATAATGAAATTGGTGTTATCGTAGGGCCCCACGGTGAACAATTAACTGTGGTTGATGAGGAGGGAAATATTTTACAATTGGATGATATTACAACACTGTTGGGTTTTTTATTTGCAAAACACAGGACTATTAAAGAGCTGTGTATTCCGATAATGTCATCGTCTCGCCTTGAGTCAATTGCTAAAGAGAAAAATATTAAGCTCAAACGGGTAGCTAAGTTGCTGGTATTTGAAGATGAGTTCACCATTTTTTCCAAAAATTCAAAATCAGTGTATCCTCACAGTATCTATGAGCATGACCCGATGATTGCATTTTTACTATTACTGGAACTTGTTGCCCTTGAAGGAAAAAAATTATCTGAAATACGACGTGCATTGCCTCATTCCAATATGTACCATATTGTTATGCCATGCCCTGTTGATGGGAAAGCAGTTGTTATGAGGGAGATAGCATCTACTGCTGATGGCCATGTAGAACTGGTTGATGGTGTAAGGGTTGTTCATCATGATGGGTGGGTATTAATTTTGCCTGATACAATACAACCGTCCATTCATATATACTGTGAAGGAATAACTGATGAAGCTCGGGATAAAATGATTGAAGAGTACAGCGTAAAAATAAAAAAAATAACTGCAAAATATTCCTGAAAGGAGTTGGTATGAAGGAGTTAATTAACAGAGAAAGGCTTGTCTCAACATTCATTGATTTAGCTAAGATATCCTCTCCTTCGTGGGAAGAAAAAGGAGTTATTGAGTATATTTGCCAAAAAGCACACACCGTGAGTGTTGATTGTGTATTACAACCATGTAATAATTCATATAATGTGTTGCTACGCATACCGGGGGATGAAAGTTATATACCAGTTCTTTTTTCCTGTCATATGGACACCGTCACACCTTGTGAGAATATACAACCATTGGTAAAAGATAACAGGATAGTATCAGATGGAAGAACAATCTTGGGAGCCGATGATAAATCGGCTATAGCAGGGTTCCTGGAAGCAATACAAGTACTTAAAGAAAAGAATATTCCTCACGGGCATATTGAGTTTTTATTTTCTTGTGCCGAGGAAGTTGGCCTTTTTGGGATAAAGGGGTTTGACCTGTCTTTGGTGAGGGCACGGTATGCCTTTGTGTTTGATAGTGATGGTCCGGTAGGAAAGATTATTGTTGCAGCACCATACCATCTCAGCATGAAGATTACTGTTAAAGGCAAAGCCGCACATGCTGGGATGGAGCCTGAGAAAGGAGTAAGTGCCATCAGGGTTATTTCGGAGATTATCAGTAAAATTCCCCACGGAAGAATTGATAAGGAAACAACAGCAAATGTGGGGATAATTAAAGGCGGCCGGGCAACAAATATCGTTGCCGAAGAAGCCGAATGTACCCTTGAAACCCGCTCACGGCAGAAAGCCAAAGTCCTTTCAGTAAGAAAAGAAATAGAAAGTATTGCTAAAACCATTGCAAAAAAACATAAAGCTACAATTAAATTTGAAAGTACCATGGATTATGAAGGGTACACAATTAAAGAAAATGATGCTATTGTTTTAATTGCATCAAAGGCTTTAAAAAGTATTGGTGTAAAGCCAGCACTGGCGGTTTCAGGGGGAGGTAGTGACACCAATATATTCAATACACGTTCAATTAAGGCAATAAACCTGTCGTCAGGCATGAGGCAGGTGCATACTACAAAAGAATATATATTAATACCTGATCTTGTTAATGTTGCGTCTTTAGTGCTGTCAATCACTCAGCATGCAAAACGCTGATACATTATTTCCCACAACCCAATTTGACTATAAAATAGGCACCACATACTAAAGTAAGTGGAAGAGTAAGGAAGTAAGTAAAAAGTTCGGGCATTTTTACAACGTTTGGGTGTAGCACCTTTTTGCCAAAATAAGAGTAATGAAAATACTGAGGATCTTTTGTCCGTTTATATATGGTAACCGCAATTCTGGTTTTAACAAACAGCATTCCAAAAAAAATTACACCAGATTCTATAAACAATATGCGTTCTAAATTTATTTCTTTGAGCTCTTGTGGAAAAAGTAAAATAAATACAGACAGAAATATTCCCAAAAAAATGTTGATCATTGAAGTAAAGAGAAAGCCTTTAAAATCTTTATCCTGTTTTTTTGAAATGTAGCTTATAATATAGTATACATGGACAGCTAGTGATAATTGCAGGATGATAATAAACGTTAGAACAATCATGTTAGCTCTTGAGTAAAATTTAAGTTAAAAAAAAGAACTGTCTTAAAAAAACATTTGATAGATAGGGGGCTCATTGAGTTATTTGTTAGGCGTTTTCAAATACACTTAGAACACATTTTATGGAAAATTACTCAATATACCCCATAAGTATTTTACACAGCAAATTTTTTAGACGGACTTTACAGTGTCCTTACATCAAAAAAAGGTTAAAGATAAAAACCATGTGTTTTGTATTATACGAATTATTACTCACAAGTCAAGAAAATCATTAGTTCTTCTTTAAACATTTGCTTGTCTTTTAGGGTAAAGATATGGTATTATGAGCTATCGCACAAAAAAGGACAGTGGATATGTGTGGAAACCAGTTTACCTATAACCTGTATGAACTGTTCATGGAACAGGCTACAAAGTTTCCTGAAAAAATAATGCTGTACTATAATAATACGCCTATAAAGTATAGGGATGTATTGAATGCTGTATACAAAGTAGCACACGCATTGCGTTCTATTGGAGTGTGTAGTGGCTCTACAGTAATATTACAATGCGGGAATACACCGTATTTTATCTACAGTTATTTTGCAATCCTGCAGTGCAACGCAATACCTGTTTTGGTTAATCCTATGGCACGCCAGTATGAATTGCAGCATTATTGTAATGTAGCTCAGCCACAATGTATCATTACTGAAAGCGTAATGGCAGACAGGCTTGTGCAGTGTGCTATAGTGCAGGACACTAAAAAATTCATCACTGTTGATGATAATAAAATATATATATCCATGGATTCAATTGTACATGCAGATGCGTATGACAACCGTTATGTACAGGAAAACAATACCGATGCAGCAATAATCTTTACATCGGCAATGGATGGCTACGCATTAGGTGCGGTACTGACACATTATGGCATTTTCCATAGCGCTAAATCTGTAGCACAGATGATGTCGGAGGATACTGCAGTTTCTGCTGCGGTACTTCCCCTGTTTCATGCATTTGGGTTTACATCATCACTTATCGTCCCTTTGATTAAAGCAATTCCTATTCTGCTTGTTGAGAAATTTTCTTTAAAAAAAATAATGCAGATTCTTTCAAATAAAGACATGAGGTCTTTTGTGGGTGTCCCTGCCATGTACAATATTATGAAAAGCCTTTTTGAGCGCTCCAGTAACTTTAATCATATACAGTTATGGGTTAGTGGTGGAGATTATCTTGAAGCCAGCCTTCAGAATTGGTATGCCCAAAAAGGGATAGATATACGCCAGGGATACGGTCTGACAGAAGCTTCCCCAATTGTAAGCTGGAATATGCCCGTAATTAAAAATAAGCTATGTTCTATAGGCAAACCAATGCCGTACAATGAGGTTCGAATAGTGGATGAAAATGGCAGGGATGTAACCGCTACCGTACATGGTGAAATTATTGTAAAGGGGATAAATGTAATACAAAAGTATTATAATAATCCCCAGAAAACCAGAGAATATATAAAGAAAGGATGGTTGTATACGGGTGATATTGGATATTTTGATAGTGACCAGTATTTATTTATATCCGGGCGAAAAAAAGAAATGGTGCTGAAAAATGGATACAATGTCTACCCAAAAGAAGTGGAAAGGTTACTGTTATTTCATCCCGATATAAAGAGTGTTCGTGTAACAGGACATGTTCAATTTTTGGGCGATAGTACCAGAGAGTGGCTGGTTGCACATATACAGGCCAAACAAAACTCAGCACTATCGTTGGAGAAAGTACGATTATGGTGTGCTGATAATATCTCCCTTTACAAAATTCCAGATGAGATACTCATAGAATAAAAAAAGAGAGGTAATCGGGCGATTACCTCTAGCTCTACAAAAGCATAGCGGAATACTTTGGAAGGAAATTGTTGTGTACCAGGATTTTCCCAGCTCACTATTATATATAAGCAAATCCTATGCCATCGTCAAGCAAAATTTTTATAAATTTTGGCATAAACTAAAATTTTTTTAAAATTTAAGGCTATAAATATGAAATTTTGGTATAAAAATAGCAAATTAAATAATCATAATATTATTCTAGATAAACAAAATAACAACAAATGTTTAAATATAACTGTAAAAAAGTGTTATAAATTCAGTTTTATATTAATAAAGTGTCCTGAAAAACACACAATTGTAGCCAATACCGTACATACGGACTATTTATTTCACTAAAATGAAGAATATTACAATATTTTGAAATCTTGATAGTACTAAAAAATTTTGAGATATCCCTTTTTTGTTATTTAAAGTAAAAGATTTTATTAAATTAAAAAAAGGACATCATAAGAAATTAGAATTCTTCTCAAAATCTGCCACAGATTACAGCATAAACTCTAAATATGGCCTCTTATTTTGCTAAATCGCGAGAAAAGAGTGTTGGATGCGCAATAAACTCACATTTCTCATATTTTTTAACCGCTGCCAGACCTTCGCTAAAACTCCACGTAGAATCGAACTGAGGTGGGATGACAATCTGTCCTTCTTTGTTAGTAAACCCATATTTCCATTTTTTTCTAACCCTTGCTAGACCTTCACTAAAATACCACACATCATCAAATTGTGGTTTGATAAACCATTTTACATTTTCATCAGCATCAAGATGCTTTTCATCGATCCCATTCACTCCAACCACAATAATGCTCAACAAAACAAAAAAAAAAAGATGTAGCAAAGCATCTTTCCTTTTCATTGCCTACCAGCTTTGCTGGTGAAAATTCCACGCCTATTTTTACAGCAAAAATTTAACAAATTATTAATTATCCGTCAATTATAAATTATGGACATCTGTAAACTTAAAAAAAGCTTTAAAAAAAATATGTGATGTATTATTACCCTAAGGTATTGTAAAATAGAAAGGTAAATATGATGACAGCAATAAGAAAAAAGCACTATGGTTCATTATTAGAATATCAAAAGCGATTGAAAGAAATTACTAATAAACCACATTTCGCAGTTGAATGAGATTACAAGGGGAAGAATTTTGCTAAATGGAGCGTGCATGCGTACAAGGCAATATTATTCTGACAAATCTTTTTAAAAATAATTGGTATTTTCCAGAATGCAGGATACAGAATAGGCTATTGTAAGTACCTGTTATTGAATAATGTATAAGTAGTCGCTAGCGAATATATTTTAGATAAATATTTGCTTGACTTTGTATTATTAAGAGAGCATAAATTTATACAAAGGGGTTTGCTATGCAACAGTTTATTTCTAAAAAAGGCGACTTGCTTGACACTAATGGCACTCTTCATGAAAGGGGATATTCAACCTACCTTGTTAAACGATACAATCCTGAAAATGTGTCACTGTATCCTGTACGGTTTGTAAATGCGCTACGCATTAAGGAGTGGGATTACTACGGCATAACCACAAAAGATTACTTTGTTTCAGCTACTATCTCACATATTGGCTATGCGGGACTAGTGTTTGTATATTTTATTGATTTTAAAACTAAAACTTACATAGAGGATACACTAATAACTCCTTTAGGCAAAGGGTTTACGTTAGGGCGGTCAAGTGATGACGATAGTTTTTTTAAAAAAGATACTATCACCTTTGCATTTAGAAAAAAGGGGATTGAGCGGGAGATCTATATTAAGTGGCCACAATTTGGTAAAGGCAAGGGATTTAACGCTCACTGGATTATAAAGCAGACACCGCGCGATTCCATTGTTATGATGACTCCTATAGGAAAGAAGCGGTTTTACTACAATCAAAAAATAAACTGTATGCCTGCAGGAGGTGCATTTATACTAGGTGGTCAAGAATATAATTTTGACTTTAGTACTGCGCTGGCCACGCTGGACTGGGGAAGAGGAGTATGGGAATATAAAAGCTTCTGGAACTGGGCAAGTGCTTCCTGGTTTTTACCTGATGGGACTAAGTTTGGATTGAATCTTGGGAAAGGTTTTGGCGATTTGTCATATGCTACGGAAAATTGCTTTTTTGTAAATGGTAAGATACATAAATTGGATAAAGTTGAATTTAATTATGACAATACCAATTTCATGAATCGCTGGTATTTTGGTTCCAATGATGGAAGATTGGGATTGACGTTTACACCTTTTTTTGAACGGGTAGCTACATCAAATCTTGTAATCATAACTAGTGAGGTTCACCAGTTATTTGGAATGTATAACGGTTTTGTGGTAGATAGTAATGGGAATACCATTGAAGTGAAAAATATAATTGGTTGGGCCGAAGAACACCATGCACAGTGGTAAGGAGGAATATGTCAGGATATTTTACAGTACATTTGCCGTCGTTTTCATTGATGCATGTGCACTGGGCTATAGATAATGAGTCATGGGATACTATTGTTTCTCAGGCGGTTACTGATGTGTACGGTGATCCGGTTTTGTTTTTACAAATTGTGAAATTGTATGGTACCCAGTGGGTTCAGGACCAGCAGATAGATGTGTTTGGGAGGAATAATCACTGGATTATTTCAATTGGTGATCATTTGCATGGCAATTCCATAAAAGTGTTGCTCATGACATCCATTGAAGGAAAAGGAGAAGCAATTATTTTTGAGTCTGATGTGATTTCCT
>FMSI01013430.1_pt1 | contig 10907 bp, 13 predicted proteins | sample 1504471 | NCBI WGS metagenome assembly FMSI01 (sample SAMEA4475357, study PRJEB15587) | soil metagenome | biome: Soil; feature: Field | place: India | collected 2015-03-11 | depth 0 m
TTAGAAAAGACAAAAGGGAGGATTAACTATGGCTATAATTACTATCTCTAGACCCTATGGTTCAGGAGGTACTCTTTTTGCCCATGAGCTTTCAGAGAGGACTAATTATTCCTATATAGATAAAAATTACTGTGCCATTGTAGGCGATGAAGTTAAGCACTGTTTAGAATTCTTTGGGCATGAAGATGAGACAGCTCCACTCTTATTAGATAGAATTTCTGAGCTGATGACTAATCGTAGTTTTTACAAAGTTAATTTATTGGCAACGATATATAGTCTTGCCCTTAAGAATAACGTTATTTTTGTAGGTAGAGGAGCTAATATTATCCTACAGGGTATTCCAAATGTCTTAAGTCTTCAGCTAGTAAGTAATATAGAAGATAGGATTAAGGCAATAGCTGAGCTTAAAGGCTTAAGTTATGATGATGCTTTGAACCTAATACAGAGGATGGATAATGAGAAAAAGAAGTTTATAGAGTATTATTTTGATAAAAATATTTTTGATCCCACTCTTTATCATTTCGTTATGAATCTAAGTTATATCCCATTAAACAATGCCGTAGAAATAATTATTGACTATGTTAACAAATTTTTTACAGAAGAGGATTTTAAAAAGTCTCAGATTATACTAAAAAATAGACTTATTGAAAAGAAAGCGGAGGTTATTCTTTTTGGTTTAAACCTCACACAAAATGCAAAGGCAAACTTTACTATGAAAGAAGACGGAACACTTATAGTAAAGGGAATAGTTAGTTCAGAAAATGAGAAGAAGAAACTTATTAAATCATTGGAGAATATAGAAGATGTCAAAAAGATTGAAGACAATCTTAAGGTTGGCATCCTGTCAAGGATGATATATTAATTATTTTTTTTGGGGGGGAAGTTTATTATGCGATTTGGCTCTTTTTTTAAAGGTCTTCTATTGTCTTTTTTCCCGACGGTTTTATTAGCCTCCAGTGGTGGAGAGGAGGTACATTTCCCTTTGTGGAGTGGTATATTTTTTGTTGTTATGTTACTCTCCATAGCAGTTATTCCTTTAATTAATGCTGAATGGTGGAGTAAAAGATATGGTTGGGTTGCTATTACCCTTGCGATACCGGCTGGGGTGATTGTTGTTTCTCAAAAAGTTTCTCTTTTGATTCATGTAGTTGGAGAATATTTATCTTTTATAATTTTATTGGGCTCTTTATTTATTATCGCTGGTGGAATAGTTATAAGGATTGGACCTAAAGGTACTCCAAAACTTAATTCAATAATTCTTTTTATAGGAGCCTTTTTTGCAAGTTTTGTGGGAACTACTGGTGCCAGCATGGTACTTATTAGACCTCTTATTAGGGCTAATCAATGGCGTAAACATATTGTTCACATTTTTATTTTCTTTATTTTTCTTGTCTCAAATATAGGTGGGCTTTTAACTCCTCTTGGTGATCCACCACTTTTTCTTGGCTTTTTAAAGGGAGTTCCTTTTCTCTGGACTTTTAAGCTTCTTCCTTTTTGGCTCTTTGCAACATCTCTACTCATAGTTATCTTCTTCTTTGTAGATAATTTTTTTCTCAAAAAAGAGGATCCAGATATATTAGAGAAGTCATTCTCATTTTACGAGAAAAGACTTGAGATAAAAGGCAAGAGAAATATCTTCTTTTTGTTGATGGTAATTGGCTCTTTTTTTCTCCCACCACTTTTTAGAGAGGTAGTGATGATAGCTGCTGCACTACTTTCTATCTATTTTACGCCTATAACATTGAGAGAAGAAAACTCCTTTACATATCATCCTATAATAGAAGTAGCCCTATTGTTTATAGGCATATTTGTTACTATGATACCTGTTATGAAAATCTTGGAAGTTAGTGGAAATAAGTTAGGAATAGAAGAACCATGGCAGTTTTTTTGGATAACAGGTATACTTTCAAGTTTCCTCGACAATGCACCTACTTATTTAGTTTTTATGGCTACTTCTCAGAGTGTCGCTATTGCTAAAGGCATTACAACTAACCTTATAGTAGGAGTGCCAGAAGTATATCTCAAGGCAATTTCTGTAGGAGCTGTTTTTATGGGTGCTAACTCTTACATAGGAAATGGTCCAAACTTCATGGTTAAAGCAATCTGTGAAGAAAATGACATTAAGATGCCTTCATTTTTTGGCTATATGGCGTGGTCTGTGGGGATATTGATACCACTTTTTATAGTCATTACTTTTGTTTTTTTTAGATGAAAATTATTGTTAAGATTCTAATATTATTAATGATTATAGCCATAGCCTTTGTAGGAGGCTATGGCTTTTTTATGCTTAATAAAGTAAGAGAGCTAAAGGATCCCAAACATTCAATAACTATTACTATCTATGATTGGAAAAAGAATCCCTATTCTTTTATTGTGGGACCTAAAAACCCAAAGTTTACTCAATGGAATAACATAAGCCCCTATGTTAAATGGGCTGTGATACTGTCTGAGGATGCAAAATTTTATAAACATAGCGGTGTTGATTATGAGGCTGTAAGATCAGCAATTAAAAAAAATCTTGAGGTAGGCAAATATGTAAAGGGGGGTTCTACTTTAACCCAGCAACTGGCAAAAAATCTTTTTTTGAATAGAGAAAAATCTTTAATAAGAAAATTTAAAGAGCTTATTATTACCTTCATACTTGAGAGGGAGCTTTCAAAAACAAGGATATTAGAGCTTTACCTCAACGCTGTAGAATTTGGGCCCTTAGTTTATGGTATACATAATGCTAGCAGTTATTATTTTAACAAGCATCCCTCTGAACTCAATCCTTTAGAAAGCGCTATTTTAGCGTCTCTTCTGCCGAGCCCTAAAATTTTTAACCCCCTAAGAAACATAGAAAGGACAGAGGTGAGAGCTAAGAGAATACTAAATAGGATGAAACAGGCAAAGATTGTAAGTGATGAAGAGTTTAATCTTTATAATAAATCTGACTTAGCTCTGACAGTAGAAAAGAAAGTAGAGGTAAAAATATTCAGAGAAGAAACTTTTTTGAATATATCCTCAAAAACCCCTTAATCTTCTTAAGGCTTCGTAGAGTACTATAGATACTGAATTTGCCAGATTAAGACATCTAACCTTACCAAACATAGGTATTGTATAAATCTTTTCTTTAAAATTTTCGAAAATTATAGGCGGGAAACCAGATGTCTCGCTGCCAAAGATTAGATAATCATCCTCTTTATAATCTATCTGGGTATAATATTTCATCCCTTTTGATGAGAAAAAATAGAGCTCACCTTTTATTGTAGATAGAAAATCATCAAAGGAGTTATGTACATAGACTTTAAGATGTTCCCAGTAGTCAAGGCCAGCCCTCTTTAAATTTTTATCAGATAAAGAAAAACCCAATGGTTTTATTAAATGGAGCTCACAATCAGTTGCTACACATAACCTTGCTATATTGCCTGTATTGGGTGGTATCTCTGGATTAAATAAAACTATCCGAGGCATATAAGTTAGTCTTTCTCTATCCTTACATAAACTGCTTCTGCCACTGTTTTATCTACTGCAAATTCTGAGTTTCCTATGGCAAAGAGGTAAGAGGGGAAAGTTTGCTTAATCTGTATAGTTGCACCGGGCAATATACCTAAGCTTGCGAGACTCTGAAGATTTTTGTCGGAAATACCTTGAATATAAACTATTTTTCCTTTCTGTCCAAACTTTAGTTGGCTTAAGGGAACAACATATTTATCTCCTACTTTTACCTCGGCTTTACAACAATGGCCAGGTGGTATAGGGTTTCCGTGGGGGCAAGTTTTTGGGTGACATAGGAGTGTACAAACTTTATCTTCTATGCCTTCCTTTAGGTAATGCTCTAATTTGCAGGCAGTCTCATGAATCGCACTACCTGATACATCAATTACATCTACGAGTAGCTTTTCTGCTAACCTATGTCTTCTTACTACATTTTCTCCTTTTTTTATACCTTCTTCTGTAAGCTCCACCTTATCATCATCAACTTTAACTAATTTTTTATCAATAAGTTCTTTTATCTCCTCAGAGCCTTTTTCTACTCCCAATACATTAAAGGTAAGATTATCTTTATTTTTCTCCTTTTTAGCTATCCATAACATTTCAAGTATCTCTTCAAGTTTTTCTAATAAAATGCTCATAAACTACCCCTTCTTAAAAATCTTTTTTAAAAAACCTATCTTTTCTAACCCCTTTTCCGGAGGAAACTCATATCCACAGTTTGGGCATCTTACTAGTCCGCATCCCTTAACTCCACAGCCTGCACATCCACCTTTTGCCTGTTCTTCATCAAAATTGTTACCACAGAGAGGACATTTAATCATATAACCTCTTTATCATAAGTTATTATAAAACTATATTGAAAAATTTAAGAAAAATGTTTAACAAATAACCTATAAATATCGAAAAAATCAAAACAAATCCGGCAATCTTAAGCCCCATTCTGAGCCCTCTTTCCTTGATAGTCATAATAAACTGTGCTATACAGGGCAGGAATAAGGTAAGCATTACAGCCATAATTAGTAGTTCATTGTTATTGAAGATGCCATCCCTATGTAGGTCATAAAGCCCTGCTGCGCCATAGTCTCTTCTAAAAAAACCAAAGAGGAAAATTTTTGCGGCTTCATAGGGAAGACCGATGTATTTAAGAGGTAGAGCAATTATCTCAATCAACAAATCAAAGATTTTTGTAATCCTTCCTATCCAGATGAAAAAACTTGCATAAATAAAAAGAGGTATTACCTCTTTAAAATACCAGATTAGTCTTGTGTATGTTTTCATAAAGATATTACTAATTCTTGGTAACCTTAATGGTGGAATCTCTACGAAGAAAATATTTTTTTCACCTTTAATAATCTTACCCGAGAGATATCCAACAAAGACAAATATGCCTAATAAAATAAAAATCCAGCTGAAAAGAAGGGCTTTACTGTGGCTTAATACAGCAAGCATAACACCTAACTGAGCAGAGCAGGGGATAGCAAGAGAAAGAAGAATCGTAGCTATTATACGTTCTTTTTTTGTATTAAGTGTTCTTGTAACCATTGTTGCCATTGTATCACATCCAAGTCCTAAAACAAGGGGTATAACAGCTTTACCTGTTAGTCCTATCTTTTTAAAAAATCTATCCATTAAGAAGGCTAATCTTGGTAAATAACCACTATCTTCAAGAATAGAGAAAAATAAGAAAAATGTAGTAACTATAGGAAAGATTATCGCTATTGCGTATTTCATCCCTAAGGTAATTACGCCGTAATCCCTAATCAAAAGCTCTTTGATTAGTTCTGAATTTAAAGTTCTTTCAATATAGTTAACAAGATCTGGTAATAAGATATTTTCAAATAGCTCAGTTTCGATATAATCTACAAGAGTACCAGCACCAAATTGGCCAACAAACTTATAGAGACCAAAATAGAGAACTAAGATCAAAATTGGGTAACCCCAAATAGTGTGAATAGTAATATTACTAATTAATCTAACAAAGCCGCTCTCAGTTTTTAAAGACCTTCTGCTTATTACTCTTTTTTCAATCTCTTCACATATTAACTGTCTTTCTTGAGCAAGTATGTAATCAATAGAGGTCTTGAAAATTATAGAAAGCTCTCTTCTAACCTTTTCTATCTCCTCTATCACTGTCAACCCTTCTCTTTCAAGAACCAGATTATATATTTCATAATCGCTTTGTATTAATAATAGAGAGACTATCTTTTTAGATATAACATAGTCTTTTTTTAATAAAGAGGCAATTTTTTCTATAGCCTCGTTTATTTCCCTATCATAGGCTGAAATAGATTTATTATCAGACTTATATTCAGTCAAAGTTTCAAGAATCTTTTTTATACCAATTTTTTTAATAGAGATAGTTGGAATGACAGGTATTCCCAATATATCAGATAGTAGCTTTGAATCAACATGAAGTCCCTTTCTTTCTGCCTCGTCCATCATGTTAAGGACAACTATAACCTTTATTCCTGTCTCGAGTAGTTGTAGTGTGAGTGGTAACATCCTTCCTAAATTTTTTGTATCAATAACGTTGATTATGAAATCTGCCTCTCCCTTAAAAATTAGGTCTCTCGCTACCTTTTCTTCTTCAGAGATAGGAAGCATTGAGTACATACCAGGTGTATCTATTATCTTTATCTCTTTATTTTTAAATGTGATTGTACCTTCTGTAATCTCAACAGTTGTGCCAGGGTAGTTTGACACGGCAACATACTTACCTGTGAGAGCGTTAAAAAGTGCGCTTTTCCCAACATTCGGATTTCCTACTAACAAGACCTTTATCTTATCTTTCATTATCTTCCTCATTATTATTGATAATGATTATCATTATATGATTAATTTAAAAATAAATAAAGTGTTTTTTTATTATTGTGATATTTTTTATTTTTAAGGATTTCATCATAAATATCAATTAGAAAATGCCACAGTGTTTTTAAACTTATACTAATTGGTTAATATATTATCTCACTATGAAGCTAATTTTACATTATAGACGATGATTTCAGACTTCTATTCAATACTCAATTATTGGGTTCAATATAAAAAACAGGGTCTAATATATATTCATTTTTACAGATAGGACATTTAGTAGGTTTTTTAAGTTTTTCTCTTTTTTTGAAAAGAAAACCACAAATTTTGCATTGCGAAGGCTCTATCTTTAAATAATGTGATTTTTTGATAAATTCAAGATGATAATAAACCTCTTTTTCTCCAATCTCTAAAAATCTTGATAGCTCCTTTGCAGAAAATTTACCAGTTTTAAGAATCCTTGCAATTTCTTCTCTTATAGTTATCCCTCTTTCTTTCAAATCAACAGGATTTTTTTCTTTAATTTTTTTCATCTATTATTCATCCAGGATATTCTGAGCAGCTTCGTAGGGGAGCTCCTCTACTTTTTTTAATTTTGACTGAATTGCCCTTGTCCTTTTTCCTACAAGATTTTCAATATCTTCACTTGCCTTATCAATCTTTTCCTTTGCCTTTTCAAGAGCTTCACCAAATTTGTTAAACTCAGTCTTTACTGCCCCTAAAATATTCCAAACCTCCGATGCCCTCTTTTCTATAGCAAGAGTCTTAAAACCCATCTGAAGACTGTTTAAAAATGCTGCTAGTGTGGAGGGACCTGTAATTATGATTTTATATGTTGTTTGGAGCTCCTCAATTAGGGATGTCCTTTTAACTACTTCAGCATATAATCCTTCTGTTGGGAGAAACATTATAGCAAAATCCGTTGTGTTTGGTGGATCTATATACTTATCTTTTATACCCTTTGCAAAATTTTTGATAGTGTTTTCAAGCTCTTTCGTTGATTTATCTATTCTTTCATTATCTCCTGATTCAAAGGCATCAATAAGTCTATTATAAATATCCATTGGAAACTTTGAGTCAATAGGTAAGTAAATATATTCATTTTCTTTGTCTTTACCCGGTAGTTTTATAGCGAACTCAACCTTTTCATTAGAACCTCTTTTTGTCTTAATATCTTTTTCATACTGGTCTTTTGTTAAGATCTGTTCTAGTATATTCCCAAGCTGAATCTCTCCAATAATTCCTCTTGTCTTTACATTAGATAAAACCTTCTTTAAATCTCCGACATTGATTGCTAAGTTTTGCATCTCACCAAGACCTTTATGAACCTGCTCAAGTCTTTCCGAAACAATTTTAAAAGACTCAGAAAGTCTTTTCTCGAGGGTATTTTGAAGCTTTTCATCTACCACATTTCTCATCTCATCCAGCTTTTTTGTATTTTCTTCCCGTAAGGTCTTTAGCTGGTTATCAAGGATGTTTTGAATTTTTTCAAGATTTTTTGAAAGCTCATCTCTGCCTTCCTTTGCAGAGTTTGTAAACTGAATATTAAAATCCTTCAGCTCATTTGAGATTGCCTGAGTAAGGTCATTAAGTCTTATTGAAAATGTATCAAGCTGGTTTTTTTGTAGCTGTGCTATGCCTGTCATTGTAGTTGAAAGTTGGCTGGAAAAACTGCTAAAACTGGTTAATTGTTCTTCTCTGCTTTTAGAAAACTCCTCTCTTAATGTGCTCGTTATTCTTTCTATATTTTTATCAAGATTTGATATTAAAAGCTTTAATTCTATCGATGAGTTTAAAAGCTCTCTATCTGCTTGTCTTTTAAAAAGAAGAAAGGAGTTAACAATAAGAATTAGTAAAACTAATCCCAGAAGTATCTCAATCATATTGTCTCCTGATTTTGTATTTAGTCTCTGTAGTTAACAAACTGAAGAGGTACTTTAAAATCTATGGACTTTAGATGGGCTATAACAGTTTGAAGATCATCAATCTTTTTCCCAGAAACTCTTAACTCATCTCCCATTATCTGAGTCTGAACTTTAAGCTTTGTGTCTTTGATTATTTTTGAGAGTTCCTTCATCTCATCTTGTGAGAGTCCCTGTTTTATCTTGATTTTTTGCCTTACCGTATCACCAGAAGCTTTCTCAACCTTTCCGAGATCCAATGACTTGAGTGAGACATTTCTTTTTATAAACTTTGATTTAAGGATCTCTAAAACTGCATTTAACTTAAAATCATCATCGGCAATAACAGTTATCTCGTCCTTAGAGGTAAGCTCTACAGAAGATTTTGACCCTCTAAAATCATATCGGGTCTCAATCTCCTTCTTTGTCTGATTTACAGCGTTATCAACCTCTTGTAGGTTTACCTTTGAAACAATATCAAAACTTGGCATAAGAAATTTATATCAAAAACCAGAAAAAAAAACAATTGCTAAATTATCAGTAATAAACATTGTGTAAAGCAACATAAAGCATGTTGGTATTAGTAGAGCATTGGATTACAGAAAAATATTTGACGAAAATATTGATTTTGGGTAAGGTGTTATACAATGATAGATAGAAATTATAGATCTTTCTATGAAGAGCTTTTTAGGGAGGTACTCTCAAAAGCACCAAAGAGTTATTTTGATGAAGCTGCTTTGCCTTCCTATACGCATCAAAATAAGCTAATGTCACATCTTTTTTGGAGTAGATTAGATTGGGCTTTTTATCTTGCAGGAGAGATAAAAGGTAAAAAGGTTTTGGATTTTGGTGCAGGAGGAGGGGTAACTTTTAAGTATTTAGCAGATAATAAAGCTCAAATATATGCCTGTGAGAAGGAGTTTTATCTGCTCACAGAGATGGTAGCAAAGGCTTTAAAGATAAATATTCCTGTTTTTAAAGATATTATGGAAATAGAAGAAAACATTAAATTTGATGTGTTTTTTGCTCTTGATGTATTTGAACATATAGAGGATATAAATCCAATTTTAGATAAGATGTTAAGGCTCTCTCATAGGGATACAAAGTTTGTAGTATCAGGACCTACTGAAAGCATTTTATATAAATTCGGAAGATTTTTAGCTGGTTTTAAAGGACATTACCACGTTAAAAATATCTATGATATTGAGAAAGATTTAAGAAATAGAGGTTTTAAATTATTAAAACTCAAAAGACTTTATTTGCCTATTACTCTCTTTAGAGTTTCTTTATGGGGAACTTAGCCTCTTATTGGAGTTATGATTTTAAAATATAAATGCTGAAAATGAGTGAGAATATATATAAGTTAGATAGTATTTTTGAAAAGATTAAAAAGAACTTAAAGATAACAGAAAGTTATGATTTGGGTAAGGTCTGGGAAGAGGTTGTTGGTGATATTGTCTCACATATTTCTTTGCCAGTCTCGTTCTATGAAGGAAAACTTACAGTTTCTGTAAAAGATCCTATCTGGATGAATCAACTAAATCTTATGAAGAAGCAGATTATTCCTATGATTAATCAAAAGGTAGGTAAAGAGCTTGTTAAGGATATTAAGTTCAAGGTGGAGTTTATAGGATCTAAAAAAAAGAATGAAAAAACAGAGAGATATCTATCTCTTGACGATGTTGAGTTAAAAAAGGAGGACTTGACATTTATCGAAAACTCTATTTCTCCAATCAAAGATGATGATTTAAGAGAATCTTTAAAGAAATTATTTACAGTTGTACTCAAGAGGAGATATCTCGACGAAAAAAAGGAGGGAGAATAGTTACCCCCTTCCCACCTTTTTTTACCCCCTCGACGAGAACAAGGTTTGCCTTTTTTTCTTTGTTAGGATAGATAGGAAGGATTTTTTTTGGCTCAAGGTGGTAATGTCTCATATAATAAAACAAATCCGTCAGCCTCTCTGCAAGAAAAGAGACATAAATTCTTCCTTTATCTTTTAAAATTCTTGCTGAGGTAATAATCAGATCTTCTACGCCACCATATTTCTCGTGTCTTGAGATGGCAATGGTTAAATTTTTACTGATTCTTCCTTCTCCCTCTTTTCTATATGGTGGGTTAGAAACAACTACATCAAAGAAATGATTAAAATTTTTGGGTAGCTCTCTGTAATCTAAGTTTATTGGCTCAAAACAGGGAGTAAGAGAATTATCATCAATATTTTTTTTTAAATAATTAAATAATTCCGGCTGTATTTCTATGGGATAGTATTTAGCTAAGTTAAATTTTTTGCATAATATTAATGATATGAGACCAACTCCAGCGCCAAGATCTGCCACGTTGCTCTTTTCCTTGATATTTTCGATGAAATTACAGACAAGTATAGAGTCCTCATTATATCGATAAGATTCAATGGGTTGTGAGATTTTTAGATCTAAATCTTTGATATAATCAACCGTTTCCATCTAAGGTATATATTACTGCTCCTGATGGAATTTTTGGATAGAAGTATGTGGATTTTTGGGGCATTGTTTCTTTTATATCAATAACTTTTTTTAAGTTTTCAGCCTTTGGATTTTGCAAGATAAAGGCTAACTTAATCTTTCCCTTTGATACAAGCTCCATAGCACAGAAGGCATCCTTACTGTAAGAAATTTTTTGCTGGTTTATTAAATCCTCCTCTGTTATTTTTAAGGCAGGTTTAAGAATTCCGTGAAAAAG
>FMSI01029568.1_pt1 | contig 10904 bp, 9 predicted proteins | sample 1504471 | NCBI WGS metagenome assembly FMSI01 (sample SAMEA4475357, study PRJEB15587) | soil metagenome | biome: Soil; feature: Field | place: India | collected 2015-03-11 | depth 0 m
AACGAGGCCGTGAACAACCGCTCAGACATTGAAGAGGAAATGGCAGATGTCACCATCTTGCACGATATATTGTTTGCCTTCCATGCGCACGTGACCAGCCTTCTTGGCTTCGTGCATGCCGCCGGTAGCGATCAGATCGTGGTAGGCTACAATTTCGGCCCGGATAAAGCCGCGCTGAATATCGGAATGGATCACCCCCGCCGCTTCGACCGCCGGGGTGCCGCGCGGGATGGGCCATGCGCGCACCTCATCAGGGCCGGCAGTAAGGAAGCTGATCAGGCCCAGCAGGCCATAGCTCGCCTTAATCACCCGATCGCGGGCCGGGGCCGTAATGCCGAGGTCTTCCATAAACGCGCGCGCCTCTTCATCATCGAGCTGTGCCAGCTCGGCCTCGATCTTGCCGCAGAGCGGCTCGACCGCGCTGTTGCGATGCGGATACGCAATCTGCGGCGGATGGGCAATATCCGCTTCGCCAATATTCGGTGCAATCAGCATCGGTTTGGCGGTGAGAAACTGGTAGCCGCGAATCATGCGCGCTTCGTCGTCGGTCAGATCAAGCGCACGGATCGGTATCTCGGCTTCGAGCGCCTCGCGCAACCGCTGCAACAGATCGCGCTCGGCGGTGCGCAGTTCTTTCTCTTTGGTCGGTAATTTCGGAATCTCGGCGTTGAGCCGGTTGAGCCGGCGCTCGATAATGCCCAGATCGGAAAAGGCCAATTCAAGATCAACCGCCGCAATATCGCGCTGCGGATCGACCGAGCCGTTGGGATGGGGAACGGCTGGATCCTCGAACGCGCGCACTACGTGCAAGAGGGCATCAGCCGAGGCAATATAGTTCAGCAAGACCGGCGGCAAGCCGCCGCCGGCGCGACCGCTGCCGCTGAGACCGCCAATATCAACGTACTGGACATCGGCGTAGGTAATCTTGCGTGGTTTAAACATCTGCGCTAGCACATCGAGCCGCGGGTCGGGCACCTTCACCGTCGCCAAATTCGGCTCAAGCTGCCCCGATGAATAGGCCGCCGTCTCGGCGTGCCCGCGGGTCAGCGCATTAAAGACCGTTGTTTTGCCACTGTTGGGCAAGCCAATAATTGCTATTTTCATCGCCACTTCCTCGCGCGGTTCTTCCCATTGCTGCACACTATACCATAAGTTGCCGGCGCCCCTCCTGCTCCCTTCCTGCCACATATTTGCGACGCTTGTCACAAAATTGCAGACTGTTTGCCCAAAAAATTGTGGTACTATACATGAAGACGTGCCCGTAATCACCCAAGTACCGTCACCGTGGCGTGACAAAGGATGCAAGGTATGCCGCGCGCACAGCTAATGCACAATATGCAAAAACATGCCACCTAAACCACGTTGTCAAGTTCGCATTTTCGGCATTACATTAGGAAAGAAAGAAGTTAGCGCGTCCGAGTATTTGACGCAAAAGCAAAATGGTTCTATAATACCGGTAGGTTCACACCGTGCAAATCGCTTCCTGAACAGGGTAACGCAGCATGGCACAGATCTTCCCCCGCAATGCCAATCTTCTGGCTCGCCTAAGCATCTTCGCCCTCGTCTTGCTCGTTGTCGAAGGCATCCTCATCCTCGGCGTCTACTTCCGTTCCAACTACTTCCGGCAAGTGAACGTAGCCATTGAACAGCCGGTAGCCTTCAGTCACCAACTGCACGCTAACATCGTTGGCATCGATTGCCGGTATTGCCACGTTTCGGTCGATCAATCGTATTTCGCCAATATTCCGGCAACCGAAACCTGTATGACCTGCCACTCGCAGATCAAGACTGCCAGCCCGCTGCTGGAAAAGGTACGCGAGAGCTATGCCACTGGCAAGCCGATCGAGTGGGTTAAGGTGTACGACCTGCCCGATTTCGTGTACTTCAACCACTCGATCCACGTCAACAAGGGCATCGGCTGCTCGACCTGCCACGGGCAAGTGAACAATATGCCGGTGGTCTGGCAGCAGCAGGCGCTGTATATGGGTTGGTGCCTCAACTGTCACCGCAATCCTGAATTGTACGTCCGGCCACGTGAAGAGGTCTACAACATGGATTACGTGCCGCCGTCGAACCAACTGGAGATCGGTCGTCGGTTGGTGGCGGAGTACGGCATCATGCCGCCCGATCAGTTGACCAACTGTTACGTGTGCCATCGCTAAGCCGCTCGACTGCGTGCCGCCCATTCGTTGGGACGGCACGCCTATGTGCCCGCTGGATTCATTAGCAACGGTGGTGGTAAACAACCATGACACAGCAGCAACCTGACCTCGAGGCCATTCGCGCTCAGTTGCGCGACGCACGCGGACCGCAGTTCTGGCGTTCGCTCGATCAACTGGCCGATTCGCCGGCGTTCCGCGAACTGGTGGAGCGCGAGTTTCCGCGCGGCGCGAGCGAGATGGGCGATGGAATGAGCCGGCGCACATTCCTGAAGCTGATGGGGGCCTCGTTAGCCTTGGCTGGCGTGACGGCCTGCACCTATCAGCCGCGCCAGTATATCGCGCCCTTTGATCGCCAACCGGAAGGTCGCATTCCCGGCGTTCCGCAGTTTTTCGCCTCTACCCTCACCCTCGGCGGTTATGGCGCTGGGGTGCTCGTGCGCTCGAATGAGGGGCGCCCGACCAAGGTGGAAGGCAACCCGCGTCACCCGGCCAGCCTTGGCGGTACTGATCTGTTTGCACAGGCCGAGATTTTGACGATGTATGACCCCGACCGCTCGACAACCGTGTTGCGGCAGGGAGTGACCAGCACGTGGGCCGAGTTTACCGCGACGCTGGCCAATGCGTTGACAGCAGCGCAAGCGTCACAGGGAGCCGGTGTGCGGCTATTGACGACCAATGTCACATCGCCGTCGCTGGCTGCCCAGATCGAGCAGTTTTTGCAGGCCTACCCGCAAGCGCGCTGGTATCAGTACGAACCAATCAACCGCGATAATGTGGTTGAAGGCGCGCGGCTCGCCTTTGGCCGGGATGTCACCACGCGCTACGACCTGTCGAAAGCGCTCGTTATCGTCAGCCTTGACGCCGATTTCCTTGCCCCCGGCCCCGGCTTCGGCGCGTATGCTCGCGCCTTCGCTGATGCGCGCAAAGTGCGCAAGGGCAGCAGCGAGATGAACCGGCTGTATGTGGTTGAGGCTAGCCCCTCAACCACCGGTACCGCCGCCGATCACCGGCTGCCGCTGCGCGCTGACGCAATTGCCGCCTTCACTGGCGCCTTGGCCCACGAATTGGGGGTTGGCGGCGCTCCGGCTGCGCTTGGCCCGAAGGCGGAAGAGTTCCTGAAAGCGATCGCCAAAGACCTCGCAGAGCATCGGGGCCGCGCAGTGGTAATTGCCGGCGATCAGCAACCGCCAGTGGTGCATGCCCTTGCCCACCTCATCAATACTGAGCTTGGCAATGTCGGTCAAACAGTCTTCTACCACGAGCCGGTGGAAGCCCGCCCCACCAACCAGACCAACGATTTGGTAACGCTGGTCAGCGAGATGGCCGCTGGCCGGGTCGAGACCTTGATTATGATCGGCGGCAACCCGGTCTACAATGCCCCCGGCGACCTCCGCTTCGCCGACCGGATGGCGACGGTGCCGCTGACGATTCACCTGAGCCAGTTCGTTGACGAGACGTCGGTGCGGGCCACGTGGCATATCCCGCAAGCCCATTCGCTCGAGAGCTGGGGCGATGCGCGCGCCTTCGATGGCACGGCTAGCATTGTGCAGCCGCTGATCGAGCCGCTCTACGGCGGGAAGACGGCCAACGAACTGCTGGCGGCGATGCTCGGCCAACCTGATGCCGACAGCTACGATCTGGTGCGCGGGTATTGGGAAGAGCGGCTCGGCCCGACCAATTGGGAAATCGCGCTGGCGACCGGCGTGATCGCCAATACGGCGTCGCCGGTGATTACGCCAACCTTGAACGAAGCCGCCATTCGGGCAGCCGAGATTCCGCAGCCGGGCAGCGGCACCGAGATCGTCTTCCGGCCTGACCCATCAGTTTTCGATGGCTTCTATGCAAATAACGGTTGGCTGCAAGAGCTGCCTCGCCCGCTCACCAAGCTGGTCTGGGATAATGCGGCCCTGATGAGCCCGCGCACGGCGATTAAGCTGCTTGGTCTGCCCTTTAGCGCCGATCGTTTGGTTGGCGGCGAAGAGGACGATCGCGAGCGCCAAATCTACCTCGAACAGCTCTCGAAGGTCAATGGCACGATTGCGCGCATCGAGTACCGCGGCGGGGTGGTCGAGCTGCCAATCTGGCTGCTCCCCGGCCACGCCGAAGACTCGATTACGCTCAACCTCGGTTATGGCCGCACGAATGCGGGCCGGGTCGGCAATGGCGTGGGGGTTGATGTCTATCCCATCCGCACCAGCGATAGCCCGTGGTTTGGCGCCGGCGCGCGCGTGACCAATACTAGCCGCACCTACTTGCTCGTGAGCACGCAAGATCACTGGACGCTGGAAGGTCGCGATATTTATCGCGTCGGTGAATTTAAGAAGTTTAAGGAAAACCCCAAGTATATCGCGAAAGAGGTGTACAAAGAGGAGTATGGCCGCGAATCGCCCGGCTATCTCTCGTTGCAACCCGGTGATGATTATACCGGTCGCAATGCGTGGGGAATGACCATTAACCTCAACGCTTGCATTGGATGCAACGCTTGTGTCGTCGCTTGCCAAGCCGAAAACAACATTGCGGTCGTCGGCAAAGAGGAGGTCTCGCGCGGGCGTGAAATGCACTGGATCCGGATCGATCGCTACTACGCCGGCGATGATTTGGATAATCCTTCCACCTATATGATGCCTGTCAACTGCATGCAGTGCGAAAAGGCGCCATGCGAGGTTGTCTGCCCGGTTGCTGCCACCGTTCACGATTACGAAGGCATCAACAACATGGTGTATAATCGCTGTGTCGGCACGAAGTATTGCTCGAACAACTGCCCGTACAAGGTGCGGCGGTTTAACTTCTTGCAGTACAGCGATACGACAACCGAGACCTTCAAGCTCGCGTTCAACCCAGATGTGACGGTGCGCATCCGAGGTGTGATGGAGAAGTGTACCTACTGCGTGCAGCGCATTAGCGGGGCGCGCATTGCTGCCAAACGCGCAGCGGTGCAGGCTGGCCAGTCGTCGTATGTCATTAGCGATGGCGCCATTCAGACTGCCTGTGAACAGGCATGCCCGACCGGCGCAATCGTCTTTGGCGATATTAACGACACTACCAGCCGCGTCGCCAAGTGGAAGGCGGAAGGGCACAACTACGGCCTACTCGGCTTCCTGAACACTGTCCCGCGCACGACATATCTGGCCCGTGTCCGCAACCCGTCTGATGATCTAGAAAAGGTGGAAGGCTAGCGATGGCACAGGCGCAACCACTCCGAACCCGGCCCGTCGATGACGGTGAAGCCTATCTGCTGCCGGGGGAAACCTACACGTCGATCACCCATAAGATCGGCGATGTCCCGTTAACGCCGCCGCTGAAGACCCCCAAGGGCTGGCTGGCCGGCTTTAGCGTGGCGTTCTTCTTGCTGATGATCTTCTTTGTGTCGGTGACGTGGCTGTTCATCCGCGGCGTCGGTATCTGGGGTATTAATATCCCGGTCGGCTGGGGCATGGACATCATCAACTTCGTGTGGTGGATCGGTATCGGCCACGCCGGTACGCTTATCTCGGCCATTCTGTTGCTGCTCAATCAGGGTTGGCGCAACTCGATCAACCGCTTCGCCGAAGCGATGACGCTGTTTGCGGTGGCATGCGCCGGTCTCTACCCAATCTTGCACCTTGGCCGGCCATGGTTGTTCTACTGGTTGATCCCGTACCCCAACACCCATGGTATGTGGCCGCAGTTCCGCAGCGCACTCGCGTGGGACGTGTTCGCGATTTCGACCTACGCAACGGTGTCGCTGGTGTTCTGGCTGGTCGGTCTGATCCCCGACTTCGCGACCCTGCGTGATCGGGCTAAGAATATTTGGGTCAAGCGCCTGTACGGCATTGCGGCCCTCGGCTGGCGCGGCTCGGCCCGCCACTGGCACCGCTACGAGATGGCCTCGATCCTGCTGGCCGGTCTCTCGACCCCGCTGGTGGTCTCGGTTCACTCGATCATTTCGCTCGACTTCGCCATTTCGCAAGTCCCCGGCTGGCAAGTCACGGTCTTCCCGCCCTACTTCGTGGCCGGCGCCGTGTTTGCTGGGTTTGCGATGGTGTTGTTGCTGATGATCCCGGTGCGCACCTTCTACGGCTTCGAGAGCTACATCACCATCCACCACCTCGATGTGATGGCCAAAGTGATGCTCGCCACCGGCATGATCGTCGTCTATGGCTACTTTATGGAGGTCTTCGCCTCGCTCTACAGCGGTAATGAGTACGAGGAATATCTCCTCTACAACCGCATGTTCGGGCCGAGCTCGTGGGCCTACTGGGGGCTGCTCTTCTGCAACGCGGTGGCAATCCAGCCGCTGTGGTTCAAGAAGGTGCGCCAGAATATCCCCGCCTTGCTCATCATCTCAACGATCGTGAGCGTTGGTATGTGGCTCGAGCGGTACGTGATCATCGTGATCTCGCTCGAACGCGACTTCTTGCCCTCGTCGTGGGATCTCTACATTCCGACGATTTGGGACTGGTCGCTCTACCTTGGTACCTTTGGTCTCTTCTTTACCCTGCTCTTCCTCTTCATCCGCGTCTTGCCGATGATCAACATTTTTGAGATGCGGCTGTTCCTCTATCAAGAGACGGAGAAGGCGAAGCGGCGGGCAGAGCATGGCGCGCACGGGCATGGGCACGGGCACAGCGAGCACGGCAAGGCCCACGGCGCCGCCTCGGCAGACTAGAGGAGTGATGCGATGCGAAACGATATCTACGGTGTGATGGCCGAGTTTCCCACGCCAGAAGCTTTGATCGAAGCGACCCGCAAAGCCAAGGCGGCGGGGTATACCAAAATGGATGCGTTCTCGCCCTTCCCGATCGAGGAGGTGATCGAGGAGATTGCCCACGGCGATACTGGCGTGCCGCGCTTGGTGCTGCTGTTTGGTCTGATCGGCGCTGCAAGCGGGTTCTTGATCCAATATATCGGCAATCTGATCGATTACCCGCTGAATATCGGCGGTCGCCCGCTTGATATTACCAACTGGCCGGCGATGATCCCGATCACCTTCGAGAGCGGTATTCTGCTGGCAGCGTTTGCGTCAGCGATCGGGATGGTGGTGCTCAACGGCCTGCCGGCTCCGTATCACCCGGTCTTTAATGTGCCCCGGTTCCAGTATGCGTCGCAAGACGCCTTCTTTCTGTGTATTGAATCAACAGATCCGCTGTTCGATCGTTCGCGCACTTCGCAGTTCCTGCGCTCGCTCAACCCGATGCAGGTCTCCGAGGTTGCATACTGAGGGAATCCCATGCAGACGCCTCGCCTAACAACGCGCATGATTCGCTTCGGTTGGATCGGCCTGTTGGTGTTGCTGCTCACTGCCTGCCATCAGGACATGTACGATCAGCAGAAGTACACGACCTACGAGCCGAGCAGCTTTTTCGCCGATGGCCGCTCGTCGCGCCCCAATGTGCCGGGCACGACGCCATACGAGGTGGTAAAGACCGATGAGTTTCTCTACACCGGCCTGATCGATGGCAAAGAAGTGGATGCAATGCCTTTCCCGGTGACGAAAGACTTGCTGCTCCGCGGGCAACTGAAGTATAACATCTACTGCGCCGTATGCCACGGCGAGTCGGGCTACGGAGCGAGTATGGTGGCCGAGCGTGGCGGCATTGTGCCGGCCAACTTCCACCAACAGCATCTGCGTGAAGCGCCACTGAGCCACTTCTTTGTGATTATTACGAATGGCGTGTACCGCGGCGACCCCAATAACGGCGGTTATCAGTCAATGTATGGTTATGCTTCCCGCATCACGCCGGAAGACCGCTGGGCGATTGCCGCTTATATTCGGGCTTTGCAGTTGAGCCAGAATGCGACCATTGATGATGTGCCTCCCGCCGAGCGCGCGCGGCTGGGGAACTAGGCTGGAAGGTTAGACATATGGCGACGACAAGTCTTTCACAGACCCGCATCCCGCAACTCGGGCAAGTCCAGATGCTTGGACTCGTCGCGGCTGCGATTGGGATCGGCGTGCTGGTTGCTGGCTATTTTCTCAACCCAACCTCGTTTTTTGAGTCGTACATTTACGGCTATTATGTGGCGATGACTATCCCGCTCGGCTGCCTCGGCTTTCTGATGGTGCAGCACCTTACGGGCGGCGCATGGGGCGTCACGGTGCGGCGCATGCTTGAAGCTGGCGCAGCGACGCTGCCAATCATGGGTCTACTCTTCATCCCGATTGCGTTGGGGTATTTCGATACCTATAAGTCGCTCGGCCTTGCGCATCCGCTCTACGAGTGGGCTAACCCTGAGATCGTGACTCCCGGCGGCGCCGAGTTCGATCCGATCATTGCCCACAAGTCACCGTGGCTGAGCCCGCTGTGGGTGACGGCCCGGATCGCGATCTTCTTCGTGATCTGGACGGTGCTGGCGTATACGTTGCGCGGCTGGTCGCGCCAGCAAGATGCCGGCGGCGACGCCAAGAAGCTAGCGACCCGCATGCGCCGGCTGAGCGGCATCGGCGTGGCGTTGTTCGTCATCACCGTGACCTTCTTCGCGTTCGATGTGGCGATGTCACTCGATCCACACTGGTTCTCGACGATTTACGGCGCGCACTACATGGCGAATGCTGGCCTGATGACGCTGTCGTTCCTCGCCTTGATGATGAGCCGGGTGCGCGATGCCAGCCTCTTCCGCGAGTATGTGTCGGTGAAGCCGATTCACGACATTGGCAAGCTGATGTTCGCCTTTACTGTGCTGTGGACGTATATGTCCTACGGCCAGTTGGTGATTATCTGGTCGGGTGATGTGGCTGAATTTACGCCGTGGTATGTCCACCGCACGCAGCACGGCTGGGTCTTCGTGGCACTGGCATTGATGCTGTTCGCCTTTGCGCTGCCCTTCTTCGTGCTGTTGTTCCGCGGCACCAAGCGCAATTTGAGCACACTGGCCACCATCGCCGGTTGGATCATCTTTATGCGCTTCGTCGATATGGCGTGGATCGTGCTGCCAGAGTTCCGCGAGCATCTGTGGGATATTACCATCACCGATGTCGCGGCGCCGATCGGCCTGATCGGTCTGGTGGTAGCCCTATTTGCTGCCAATGTGCAACAAGCGCCACTCTTGCCACTGCGCGATCCCAATATGGAGCAGTTGCAGAATAGCGGCCATCACTAACGCGGAGGAGAGACACCTATGAGCTTTCGCCCGAACTATTCGGCGCCCCGGTATGCACCGCCGCGACCGATGCAGCCAGCCCGCCCGGCGCGCGCAGAAGCTGAGCCGCCGCTTAGCCGCTTGATGATTGCCGGCTTGATGGTGTTTCTGGTGCTGAGTCTGGTGGTGCTGCTGGCCGGTCGAGTTCCGTTTACACCACAGCCGGCGCCGGTGACTGGCAATACATACCGCAGCTACGTCACCGAAGCGCGCACGTTGCTCAATAGCTATGGCTATACGCCGGAAGGCAAGGTGCATATCCCGATTGATCGGGCAATGGATCTGATCGTCGAGCGCGGGTTGCCGGTACGGCGATAGATTGGCAACGATATACGGCGCGAGGTCGGTAGGGGCAGGGGCCGGTTTCGTACCGGCCCTTCCCGTTTCATACCGGCCCTACGGGTTTGTTTGGCGCAACGTATCGGCAATATGCGCCACCGCTTCCGCGGCATAGAATAGATGCCCGCCGCATCTGGTATCCGACGCGCCAAACTGCGGGATTGGCCGGCTCAGCTCTGGCAATCCGGCGAGGACAGAGCACCACCGGCATTCTAGTCGTTCATCGGTAACTGCTGCCCACATTTCTCGCAATTCGAGATGAGGGCGGAGATAGTCAATATGCCAATGCGCGCGTTTCTCGACGGCGCTGTGCCGGCGGAGCCGCGCCGCCAGCCCGCCCGGCCCAAACGCACTGCCGACGTAGTAGTAATGGCCCGGCGCAAGATCGAAACGCCCTAACCGCCCAATCGCAAGCTGGGTCAGCGGTTGCGCCAACCAGCAATGGAGCAGATAGGCGCCCCGCGCCTGTAGCGCCGGGATCTGCGTGATCTGCGCTGGAGATACCAAGAAGATCTGCATCAAAGACCTCTTTTTGCCATCCAATCGCGTCAACCATGCTATACTGAACAGCAATTGTACGGCAGGACGCCGCTCAGTGTGATTGACAAGCCTATGAACGTATTACTGATTGGTTCCGGTGGCCGTGAGCACGCACTGGCATGGAAAATTGCCCGCTCACCCAACTTTACCAAACTGCTCACCATTCCCGGCAACCCCGGTACCGGACGGCATGGCCGGAATGTCCCTTTCCCGCTCAACGATTACCCGGCCTTGATCGATCTTGCCCGCCAAGAGCAGATTGATCTGCTCGTCGTTGGCCCCGATAACCCGCTGGCAGATGGCATCGTTGATGCCTTTCAAGCCGCCGGCATCCCGGCGTTTGGCCCCACCGCCGCTGCTGCCCGCATCGAAAGCAGCAAGTCCTTCGCCAAAGAGATTATGGCTGCTACCGGCGTCCCGACTGCCCAAAGCCACGTCTTTGCTTCGGCGGCGGAAGCGGCTGATTTTGCCCGCGCGAGCGGCAAGGCATGGGTGGTCAAAGCCGACGGTTTGGCGCTAGGCAAGGGGGTGATCGTCGCCGAGACGGTGGAAGAGACGCTCGATGCGATTGCCAAGTTGAGCACGATTCCTGCCGGCCATCATCTCTTGCTCGAAGAGCGGCTGTACGGGCGTGAAGTATCGGTGCAGGCGCTCTGCGACGGCGAACGGCTGTGGCCGCTCCCGCCAGCCCGCGACCACAAGCGGCTCGAAGAGGGGGATCGCGGCCCCAATACCGGCGGGATG
>FMSI01006916.1_pt1 | contig 10889 bp, 11 predicted proteins | sample 1504471 | NCBI WGS metagenome assembly FMSI01 (sample SAMEA4475357, study PRJEB15587) | soil metagenome | biome: Soil; feature: Field | place: India | collected 2015-03-11 | depth 0 m
TTTAATTTCTTTAATCTTACCAGTCATTTCCTGCATCGCTGCTACCAGCTCATCAATTTGAATTAGCTCTTCCTCTGGTTCAGCCGCTTTCTCTAAAACCTCAAATTCTCCATCCTTTTTGGTTGAAAGAAGAAAAAAACACTCTTTTACATGTTCTTTAAGATATTCTTTTAATTTTTCTCCTTCAACCCAGCCCTTTCTAACCATCAATACTCCTAATGGTTCAGGAAGTTCATTTATTGTTTTTTCATCTAGTAAATCATCTAATTGTTCTCGAGTTATAACCTTCTTTCTCACCAGTCTATTCCCGAAGGGAACCGGGTTAGGACTGATTGCTATCTTAGTTAACCAATCTTTTTTAAAATAAACTTCGCCTTCTCCTTCAGAATAGGAAATTTTTATACAGCCTCGACGACCAGCTTTTGATAAAGCTGCGATTACTTCCGTAAGATCAAAGTGTTCTAACTTTCCCTCCATAAAAAATCCCCTTTCTTGGGAAAAATTAATAACAAAACAACATTACCCTCTTTTGTCCTCATTACTTCCTCAATCTTCGTTTTTCCTCTTAAAAACAATTGTTGGTGCATCTTTCCATAAGCGTTCTAGTTGATAATAGTCTCGAAGCTTAGCCTCAAAAAGATGAACCACCACCTCACCAAGATCAATAAGAACCCAGCCTGATTTTTCACTCCCTTCAACTTTAACAAAAGGTGCTTTCGAATTTTTTGCTTGACCTCTAACTGCCTCAACAATCGAGCGCATTTGACGTGAACTTCCAACCGAAGCAATCAAAAAATAATCAGTTAAGTACAGAAAATCTTTAACTTTTATTAATACAATGTCTTTGGCTTTTTTTCTTTCAACTTCTTCAGCAAGCTTTAAAGCAAGTTCTTTGCTTCCCAGAAAAACGCCTCCTTCCTCACTTCTCTTTTACTGCCTTTGCGAAATCCCAGCCTAAAATCAATGTCAAGTCAACCACTGTTCCCCCGCCTTCTTCAAGTTTAACCAATCCAACACCCAATAATTCATTAACTTCCTCAGCTAATTTTTGCTTTTCTACCCCAGCCGAAATTATGGTGTTTTGGTAATCAAACGAGTTAGCGTTTTTCACATCCATTACCCTAAAGCCAGCATTTATTAATTTTTCGGCTGCTTTAGCTCCAATCCCAGGCTGACCACAACCATTTAAAATAATCACCTTTGGTGCCTGAGAAATAACTGAAAATTCTCGCCCCCAGTAAAGTACAACTAATCGCTCAATCTCATCTCTATCTGGTTGGTAAAACCTTTCATCGCCTATCCGCACTTCTTGTGAAGGGAGAGAAAGAAGTTTGCTATTTTCCAGCTTAACCCGAGAAAGTTTGGCCACAAACGCTTTCCGCTCTCGCAAAGTCAAATCACTTTGGATTGAGTCTTTTATAGGACTAAATTCACTGGAAGCGATGATGGCTTCGAGCTTTTTTGCTGGAATCTTAAAATAGTGGTCGATTTTAATTCCCAAAAGATTCCTGACACTCAAAATTGCCAGCGGCACCCCACCAGTTAAAACTGACTCTACTCTGTCAATACCAAAAGAACCAGTTTCCAGTATCAGCTCTGGGGGAATGTAGAAAGAGTTTATTTCCTGACTTGTAGGATTATACAAAGCGATAATCAGCCCGTTACATCGCTCCTTAATTTTCTCTTTTTTTTCCGAGCCAATAACCAAAAAAGTTTTGCTTTTTTCCTTTTGGCCAGACACGCTAACTGAACCAGCCGTTTTTTTCTTTGGCAATCTGATAAAAGTAAACAAAAACCCAATTAATAACAACAAAACAAGAAAGGTGGCAAGCTGGGCAATTTTTCTTTTTCGCCTTTTGGCAATTCTTGAGCCAAAATACTTTCTAACCCGCCGACGAGATGAATAAGGTACTTTCAATTAATCTTCCTCAACGATAAAGTCCATTCTTATAAATATAGTTTGCCACCTCATCCGGAACCAAATACCTTATAGGTTCACCGGCTTTAATTCTTTGCCTGATATCGGTTGAAGATATAGCCAGAGCCGGGACTTCCAAAAAATAAACTTTCGGCAATTTGGCATTTTTCTCAGGCGAAGTCAGAGAGAGTTCTTTAAATTTTTCTAGTGAATAGCCTGGGCGAGTAGCAGCAATAAAAGAACACATCTCGTAGATTTTTTCCGAATCTTTCCAGGTTAAAATCTCCAGAATGGCATCGGCTCCGGTTATAAAAAAGTACTCTATATCCTTTCCATAAATCTGATGCAACTCCCTCAAAGTGTCAATGGCATATGAAGGACCGGGTCTTTCAATTTCCAGGCGTGAAACAAAAAAATGCGGATTAGAAGCAGTAGCGATGACTGTCATTAAGTAGCGGTCCTCAGCCAAAGCAATTTCTCCATCTTTTTTATGAGGTGGATGGCCAGAAGGCATAAATATCACTATATCAAGCGAGAAATCATAATAAGACTCTTCAGCAGTAACCAGATGCCCATAATGGATGGGGTTAAAAGTACCCCCCATAATTCCTAGTCTCTTTATGGTCTTTCCTGCAACCACCGCTATTATTCTACTTTAACAAGGAAAAAAATTAAATTACCTATTGTTATCGCTTAACCTTTTTAACAAAAAGCTAAATAAAAATTAAAAAAAGAACTGCAGCAAGGAAACCAGCCAGCGAACCAAAGTAGAAAGGAGTAGCTGGACCTATGAAATTCCATAGAAGCCCAGCAATTAAAGAAGCCGGAAAAAGACCCAGGCCAACAATGGTTGCATGAAAGCCAAGCAAGGTCGCTCTCTGGGAGACTGGGGCTAAATCAGAAACAAAAGCTTTCTCCACCCCTTCGGTTAAACCCATATAAAAACCGTAAAAAAGGAAGAGAACAATAATCCAGGCTGTTGAAGGAGCAAGAGCAAAACCTAAATAAACCAGGCCATAGAAAAAATAGCCAAAAACGATAATTCCTTTTCGTCCAATCTTGTCAGACAAAATGCCAGCTGGATAGCAAGAAAAAGCGTAACTAAAATTAAAGAGCAAGTAAAGCAAAAGAATATTAGCTACCGAAAATTTTAAGTTCTGAGCTCGCAAAATTAAAAATTGATTAGAGGAGTTGCCAAGAGTGAAAACTGCACTGACTAACAAAAAAGCTTGAAGGCGGCGGTCAAGAAGCAAGAAGTTTTTCCAACTGATTTTGAGCTTTTCCCCTGAACGCTCATGCCGATGTTTATTTATCTCTTTAACTAAAAGCAAAGCCATTACACCAAGAAAAGCTGGAATTAAAGAAAACAAAATTACCGGCTCATAACCATTTTTCAAGCGAATCACAAGGAAATAAGCTAATAAAACTCCAATTAAGGCGCCGGCGGTGTCCATTGCCCGATGCAAACCATAAGCTTTTCCCCTCTCCCTATGGTCGGAACTATCAGCAATTAAAGCATCTCTTGGAGCAGTTCTAACCCCCTTGCCAAAACGATCAACAAACCGACCCAAACCTACCAATCCCCAGCTGGAAGCCAAATAAATGAAAACTTTGCCCAGCAAAGAAAAAGAGTAACCCAAAACAGCCAAAGGCTTCCTTCGACCTAATCGGTCCGAAATTGCTCCGCTAAAAACCTTTAGTAAGCTAGCAATGCTTTCTGCTATTCCTTCAATGAGTCCAACAATAGCCGGAGTAGCTCCAAGTTTGGTAACCAGGTAAAGAGGAATAATAGGATAAACCATTTCGGTTGAGACATCAGTAAAGAAACTGGTCAAGCCAAGCAACAAAATATTCCGATAACCTCTGCTTTTTGAAACCACTGTTTTATCCAAATTAGCCTCGCTGGAGGCGGCGGGCGGATTTGAACCGCCGAATCGGGATTTTGCAGACCCCTGCCTTAACCTCTTGGCTACGCCGCCTTTTAAAATAAATCAGGAGCCATTAAATAATTAATTTTATTTTAAATAATTATAAAATTATCGGTTCTGATATTAAACCAAATCTTAATTCCCTTTGCCATCAAAACTTTGCTTCACCAGTTAACCTGAAAGCAAAAAGTTTTCTTTCATTTTAGTAAGAACGTGTTGGAATTAAAAACTAAAAACATATTTCCTCATATTATCGATAATACGAGAATAAATAGTTTGTGATTGCAAATACTGAGCTTTCCTGCAAAAGAAATGCTGAATTTTCCCGAAAAAAAATATTTTTTCTCTAACTGATCTTTCTCTACTGATAATAGCTATTTCTCCCAAAAAAACGCTAAATAGAAAGCTTCAAAAAAATGGAGCGGATGACGGGACTTGAACCCGCGGCCTTCACCTTGGCAAGGTGACGCTCTACCAACTGAGCCACATCCGCTCGCAACTTAAAATTTTAAAAAAGAACGAGCCTTAATTCAACTTCAAAGAAATCTTTAGACTATAAAATATCGACTATAAAATATCGCTTAATTTACTGAGCCGCGTCAATAAAAACTTCAAAAGAAGTCACTTTATAGTAGTCAATCTGCGATTCAATTCTAAATTTTCTTTCTTCTCCGGCTTTAAAGTTGTTGAGAGAAACAAAAGGCTCATCGAGAACTGCACCGCTTTCATCTTCAAATCTCGCCTTAACTATTACTATCTGGGCATTTTTGCCTTTGTTGGTAACCACACCTTCTACAATGGCACGATTAGTAGAAGATGTGACTATAGCCTTTTTGGTTATTTCAAAGTCAGCCGCTCTGTTCGTGCCTTTTCTAATAAAAATAAAGAATGAAAAGAGTGCCAAGACTATAAAGACGCCTATCACAAGCTTTTTCAATCCGCTTCACCACCTTGTAACTATTTTAACATTTTTAGGTGACATTTACAATACACTTCTTCTTACCAGAAACATCTGATAAAATAGGCTAATGAAACACCCATACCAGCGAGTTGGCGTTTTTGTTGATGTTCAAAATTTATACTACAGTGCCCGAGCTCTCTATAATTCAAAGGTAAACTTTTCTAGTCTATTGGAAGATGCTGTTTCCGAGCGCCAGCTTATACGAGCTATCGCCTATGTAGTTAAAACAGATTTCGAAGAGGAAAAGGCTTTTTTTGAGGCTCTTTTGCGAGCAGGGTTTCAGGTAAGAACTAAAGACCTTCAAATTTTCCCTGATGGCACTCGAAAAGCCAATTGGGATCTCGGCATTGCTATGGACATTATTAAAATGGCTCCCAAACTCGACGTTGTAGTCTTAATCTCAGGCGATGGCGACTTTGTTGATTTGATAGAGTATTTGAAAAACCATGGCCACCTGGTAGAAGTTATGGCTTTTGGTCGCTCAACCTCTAACAAATTAAAAGAAGAAGCTGAGCTATTTTACGATCTTGACTTAAATCCGGAAAGATACCTCCTGCCGGAAAAAAAGAAAAAGAAGACATAAAAACAAAACTTATAAAATTAAAACTCAAAAATTTCGAAAAAATTCCTTTTTTGTCACACCCCACCCTTAAAATTCTAAATATGAAAGAAGAACTTATTTGGAAGTCAACTATAATTATCGCGTCTTTTCAGCTGTTTTACCTATTTATTCAGCTCGCTCGTTGGGCCTGGAACTTCTAAATATGCTGAAGATAAATTCAGAAGCTAACGGATGTTCAGGTTTTGAGCGACCTCTTTGAGTTTCGAACTCAACTGCTTAACCAACTCATCACGGTTTAATTCGCTAAGAGAGAGAACATCAAATGAAGGCCCCAGGGTTTCCTCCATTATTTTGGCCATCTTTACTTTTTCCTCTTTGGTTATTTCCTTTTTATCTGTCAAACTTTCAGCCATATTTATCAAAAATCCCAGTTTGTCAAGGTGGTTATTTAGTTCCTCAAGACCAAGGGAAACCCTCCTCTTAAGCTGGTTAATTAGCTCTCGGCAGGCACTTAGTTCAGTTTTCGCTTGTTGAATTCCCTCTTTTGCTTCTTTGAACTTTCCAATAGAAATCAAGTTATAACTTCCAGCAAGTTTGCCACTCAAAAGAGTCAAACTCCAGCTAAGATCAGCTAAAATTTTACTTTCTTCTTCTGAGCTCAACTGAAAGCTTAAAAACGAGTCAACTTCCCTGGCAACTTCAGACAGTAAAAGAAAACTCTCCTGATATTTCTTAATCTTTAACTTTGAAAGGCTTTTTTTCTTAGCAACTTCTTTCAAAAGACTTTCAGTTTTACCTAACTCATCCTCAATCTCTCTCACTTCTTTCTGAAGCAAACGAATTGAGTCTTTATTTTGAGCTTCATTTAATTTTTTAAGCAGCTTCTTTTCCTTTCGCCAGCTATTTTTCAAATTCTCTTCAAGCTTAAAACTTGAAGAAGTGCTCATTGAAGCACAGCTTGCCAGAATTAAAAGGAAAAATAAAAAAAGGGTAAAGCGCCAGATTTTAAGAAGTGACATAGCTACTAAAAGGCAAAGCGATAAATTAGAAAAACCAGAACTAACAAGAATATTACCACTGCCAACCAAACAAGAGGATTAATTGGCTTAGTTTCAGTTTCCTCTAAGTCTTCAGCTTCCGGGATAGCGTATGATTGAGGCTCGTAAACATTTTCTCTCCTTACGAGTTGCCCGCTTTCCTCTTCAAACTCAAAATAGCGAGGAGGTCGGGATGGTTTAGCCTGAGCTGGGGGTGCCTCGATAGTTGGTAATGAGGTAATTTTTTCTAATGACTCCTCTACCTCAATTACCGGGGTATATTTGAGATCTTGTTTGATTTCGCCTTCGCTTTTGCTTTCTAAAAGCTCTGGTTTGGTCGCCAATGATTCTGCAAAATCAGTTTCCGATTTTCCCTCGGTTACTTTCTCTTTGGTTTCAACTTCCTGTTCAACCGCATCTGGAGATTCTTCGGTTACTTGAACTGCTTCAACCGGCTTTATCCGCGGGTCTTTCTCAAAAAGCTCTTTAGGAATTCCATTTTCGTCCATAATCAATATGTTATCAGTGATTTTAATTAAGAGCAACAAACTAACTACTGATTCTGAACACCGCCAGAGTTTTTTTTGAGAATAAGCTAAAGTTTAACCTTTGCTCTCTTTGCTGCGGTAATCCTTCATTAATTTTTTGCATTCTTCGGCTGCCGGGCACCAATCGAGGCAAGAGGCGCCCTTGGCAAAAACAAACTTGCTGCAGTTGGGACATTTTCTCTTAACCTCATCAGAAAATATCTCAACTTCGTAACCGCAGTTGGGGCATTTATAAAAAAGAGCTTTCAAGTTCCTGATTGATCTTCCATTACAATATCTCATAAAAAAATTGTACTTGAAACTACCTTGTTTTTGCTATTTCTTCGGCTGCTCGCACGTATGCCCGATAGGTTTGGTCATCAAAGAGAACAAACCTAACCTCTTCATATCCCTCTTTTTCCTTTAAAAAATCAATCACCGTTTGAATTGCTACCCGCGAGGCTAAATCAACCGGATAGCCATAAACCCCAGTACTAATTGAAGGAAAAGCTATGGTTTTCAATCCTAAGGATAAACCTTTTTCCAAACTGTTACGATAGCAGTTGCGCAAAATCTGTGGCTCATTATTATCGCCACCCTGCCAGATGGGACCAGCAGTGTGGATTACATATTTTGCTTTCAGCTTACCAGCCGTGGTTGCCACTGCTTCTCCGCGAGTCAACCGACCGCCAATTTTCTCAGCTATCTTTATGCATTCTTGTAAAATCTCTGGTCCCCCTGCACGATGAATGGCTCCGTCAACACCACCGCCACCCATCAGACTCGGGTTGGCTGCATTAACAATTGCATCAACTTCTTCTTTAGTAATGTCCCCCTGTTTTAATATTAAATCAGCACCGTAAACTTTAATTCTTTCCACTGAAATCATCCCCCCAACTCATCCTCTAATTAAGGATAGCACAGAAAATTTGAAACCAAGAAATCAAGGAAGTTATTTAAAATTAAAAACTAAAACTTGCTTTTTAAAAGCAGGCTAGCAGCAAAAAAATAAATAACGATTGAAACTAAAACCAACAAAACACCCAAGTCAATAAACTTCATTGTGAGAATAGTTTTTTGACCAAACTGATAAAAAAAAGCAGCCGAAAATGCCAGAGTAGAACCTATTGTCGCCAGGTAGCCAATAACTTGCCTTGCTCTTCCATCTAAACTTAAAGCTACCAGAAGTAAAAAAGCTACAACCGCAGTTATTGTAGATAAAACATGCCAGTGGCCAACGGCAAAGGTTCTTTCAGCTGCATAAGAGAGTTGACGAAACTTTTCCAGATTAATAGCCACATAAACACCCGGGGCAGTAACAAAAAAATTAACCGCGATTAAATAAAAGAAAACTCCAAACCACGGGGAATCCAGCCATCTTTCCTTCAAACCCCAAACACCTAAAACAAGAGCAGGCAAAAGAAGAAAAGCTGAGCCAAAGTTAATAATTTTATGAGCAATCTCTTCCCAGAGCATCACCGACCAGGTACCGAAAGCTACAACAATTGTTCCAGTAATAATCAATATCAGCAGTGTCTTCTTAAGCTTCTCCCCAAATTTTAAAGCAGAAATTATTAAAAGAAGTAAAAAAACATCAATTAAAGCCAGTAAGATATGAAGATGAGAAATGATAGCTCGCTGAAAAAGGTTATGGGGTCTTCGCAAAACATCTTCAGCTAAAAAAGCCTGAAAGCCGTTGCCAAAGTAAGAAGCCACACTGGCTCCAATTATCACTGAAACTAATACAAAAAGGGTGGTTAAAAAATAAGCTAACTGCTCCCAGGAAAATTGTTTTCTCAACTTAAACCAGAGCTCTCTTAAAAAAAGAAAGCCAGCAAAGAAAACTAAAGAAAGACCAAAAATAAAAATTCCGTGCAATAACCAGCTTTTATAAAGATAAGCAAAACTTAAACCGCCAATCGAAGTCAAGATATATCCCGGTGTAGCTAACTGAACAATTTGTTTATCATCCTGGTCGAAAAGAAAAAAATAGAGGTAAAGCAACGCGCAAACAAAAGGAATTGCCAGGGAATGATAAACAAAAATCACCCGTCCAACTTTATCAAAGGCTGCTAATTTCCAAGGCAACCAGCTGACAAGCCCTAATTCCCTAAAAGGCTTGGAAAAGAGCGAAAGAAATAAAATCATAAGAAACTCAAAAGCTAGCAACCAGTAAATCCTTTTAAGGTTAAGAATTTGATTTTTGGTTAGTAATTTGCTCACTTAATCACACTCGCTAAAGGCTTCTGTGCTAACTTCTCCCAATTTAAAACTAAAAGAGGTGTTTTATTTTCTTTTAAACAGGCCTTTGATTACCTCTTTGCCCGTCTTGGCTAATAAGCGCCCAACTCCCCGATATTTTTGGCAAATCTCGTCTAAAGCCAAAACTACCCTGTCAAGTTGCTCTGTCTCAACTACTAACGGCGGCTGAAGACGGATTACATTGGGATTGTTAAGAGTGTAAGCGGTTATTATTTGATATTCATTAAGTAACTCAGAAGCCACTAACGAAGCAAAATACTCTTCTGAAAGCTTATTGAAAGCTCCACCGGAAACTTTCTCTAACCACCCAGAGGTAGGCTGATAAAACTCAATGCCAATCATCAGACCCACACCTCTTACTTCTTTTATCATTTCATATTTTTCTTTTAATTCATTAAGTTTGTTTTGAAAATAAACTCCTTTTTCTTCAGCCTGATTAGGCAAGTTTTCTTTCACCAAAACTTCAATGGCAGCCAGAGCTGCTGAGCAAGCTAAAAGATTGCCACCAAAAGTAGAAGTGTGCAATAAACAAGTATTAATTCCCCCATATGCTTTTTTCCAGACCTCTTCGGTAGTAATAAATGCGCCAATAGGCAACAGCCCTCCACCCAAAGACTTAGCTAAGCAGAGAATATCAGGTTCGACATTTTTATGTTCGCAAGCAAACATTTTACCGGTCCGACCAAAACCCGTTTGTATTTCATCAGCAATTAATAATGTGCCGTAACGATGACAAAGCTCTTCAGCACCCTTAAGGTAGCCATCGGGTGGGATAACCACGCCACCTTCACCTTGAATAGGCTCGACAATAAAAGCAGCTACATCGCCTCTTCGCAGCTCTAACTCAAGTGAATCCAAATCTCCATAAGGAATGGAAAAACAATTCGGAATTAAAGGCTTAAAAGGCTGCTGATATTTTGTTCGACCAGTTACCGAAAGAGCACCAAGAGTTTTGCCATGAAAAGAGTTTTCAGTGTAAATAATTTTCTTTTTGCCGGTCGCTATTCGCGCGGTTTTTAATGCCCCTTCAACCGCCTCAGCCCCGCTGTTACAAAAAAAGGTATGCTTTAACTTACCTGGAGTGATAGCGGCCAGGTTCTTGGCCAAAGCACCCACCAAAGGACTTAAAGTTGCCTGAAGAATGGCTGGTCTCCCTTTTACTTTTTCTATTGCTTCCCAGACTTTTGGATGGTTATGACCGATATTCAGTGAGCCATAACCACCTAAAAAGTCAAAATATTCACGCCCTTCAGAATCCCAAACACGAACACCCTCAGCTTTAACATAAGGCCGGTCAAAATCTAGTAAGGAAAGAAGAGTAACCAAAGCAGTGTTAACATGATCTCGATGCCACTGGCGGGTTTGCTCTCGGCTGGCTTTTAACACTTCATCCAAAAAAACTATATCTTTATCCATTTGAATGCTATTTTAGCAAAGAATTACCACAATTACCTCAGAGGAGATTGAATTGAGCAAAATTAAATGAAGGCGCGGCTATTGACTGGTTTTATTTTGAAATTTTAGCCCGTCAATTAAAAACAAAAAGCCAGTTAAAGCTGATATTATGGTAATTCAGTTAAAAGAAGTTTCAACCAGAATTATAAAATAAGGTGCAAAAATGAAAGCTAAATCCAGAAAGAAGTAGCTGACTCCTTTAAGCGCTGAATTTTTCTAATCGATTAGTAAAAGAAAAG
>FMSI01024289.1_pt1 | contig 10888 bp, 7 predicted proteins | sample 1504471 | NCBI WGS metagenome assembly FMSI01 (sample SAMEA4475357, study PRJEB15587) | soil metagenome | biome: Soil; feature: Field | place: India | collected 2015-03-11 | depth 0 m
CACTATCCATTTTGTTTCAAGTGCTATCATTAATTCTTCATTAGTAGGAACAAGCAAGATTTTGGTTTTAGATTCTTTTTTACTCAGATCTGCAAGTTTTCCTCTTGTAGTCTGATTTTTTTCACTATCAAGGATTATTCCATACTCTTCAAGCCCCATAACACTCTGTTCCCTGATATGCCATTCGTTTTCACCAATACCTGCAGTAAATATTATAGCGTCAACTCTACCGAGTTCAACCATATAAGCCCCAATATACTTCCTAATGCTTTTCACAAGGACTTCTATAGCAATTTTTGCTCTTTTGTCTTCATCTTTTTTTGCAAAAATATCCCTTAAATCATTTGAAATTCCAGACAAACCTAAAAGCCCAGACTTTTTGTTTAAAACATCATTTATCTCTTTTGGAGAGAGATTTTCTTTTTCCATAAGGAAGAATATTATTGCTGGATCAATACTACCAGATCTTGTTCCCATCACCACACCCTCAAGTGGAGTAAATCCCATAGATGTATCAACTGACTTTCCACCTTTAATAGCTGTAATACTTGAACCATTACCAAGATGACAAGAAATAGCATTAAAATTCTCAATTTTTATTCCAAGAAACTCTGCTGCTTTCATACTAACATATCTATGAGAAGTACCATGAAAGCCATATCTTCTTATTCCATACTTTTCGTAAAACTCATACGGAAGTGCATACATATAAGAACTCTCTGGCATAGTCTGATGAAAAGCAGTATCAAAAACAGCAACCTGCTTTGTTTTTGGTAAAATTTCCTTACAGGCAAGAATACCCTGTAAGTTTGGAGGATTATGAAGTGGAGCAAGCTCAGAATATTTTTCAATTGATTTTATAACTTTATCATCTATTAAAACTGATTTAAAAAATTCTTCTCCACCATGAACAACTCTATGACCAATAGCATCTATTTCATCAAGAGAGGAGATAAAATTATTGTTTTTATCAATTAAAGAATCAATAACCACTTTCAGTGCTTCTGTGTGGTTTTTGGCAGAAACCTTTGATTTAATCTTTTCACCATTTTTGTTATTAAAACTGAATTCGGCATCACTACCTATCTTTTCAACAATTCCCTTTGTGATAACAAGTTCACTATCTGTTTCTATGAGCTGATACTTCAGTGAAGAACTACCTGCATTGATAACAAGGACTTTCATAATATCCCCCAAGAATTAATTATTATAAAACAAAAAACCAAAAATTTCAAATTTTCAGTTTAAAAAATAATTTTAAAAATTAATTTTAAAATGAAATTCTGTAATATATCAATAATAAAATTTAGTTTTTATTCAAAATTTTCAGACTGCCAATAAAAAAACAATCTTTAATAATTTTTGAAAAAAAAAAGGACTTATGTTATAATTCTTGACCTTTCCGACACCTTTCCAGAGGAGGTCAGTATGCTTAAAGAAATTTTTAAGCCAGAGATCATTGAGTTGATAGAAAAGAAAGAATGGAAAGCATTAAAAGAAGTTTTATCTGACTGGCCACCTCAGGATATAGCGAGCCTTATAACCAGTCTTGAAGAAAAAGAAGCATTTATAGTTTTTCGTCTTCTTCCGAAGTCAGTTGCAAGTGAAGTCTTCAGTGAACTTGATGCTGAAACTCATGAAATAATTCTTTCGCAATTAACAAATGATCAGGTTAAAGAAATATTCCTTGAACTTTCTCCAGACGACAGAACAGAACTTTTTGAAGAGTTACCTCCTGAAGCTACACAAAAGATTATAAATCTATTACCTCCTCAGGAAAGAAAAGAAGCATTACAATTACTTGGCTATCCAGAGGATAGTGTCGGTAGGTTGATGACTCCTGACTATATAGCAATTAAAGCAGAATGGACGGTTGAACAGGCTATCGAATACATAAGAGAAAAAGGAATAGATGCAGAAACCATAAATATGGTGTATGTAATAGACGATAACAATAAACTTATTGATGATATTCCAATAAGAAGGCTTATAATTTCAAATCCAAAAAATAAGATTTCTTCAATAATGGATGAAAATTTTATTTCTATATTTGTAAACGAAGATCAGGAAGAAGCTGTTAGAACAATGAAGCGTTATAGACTTAATGTTTTACCAGTTGTTGATCAAAATGGAATTCTTCTTGGTATTGTTACAATTGATGATATTATGGACATTATGGAAGAAGAAGATTCTGAAGATTTCACAAAAGTATCTGGTATAAGTTCGCATGATGTTGGTGTAGATATTATAACAGACCTTCTTAAATCTCCAATTACAACACTTTACAAAAGTAGAATTTTCTGGCTTTTTGCTTTGCTTATAATGGATCTTTTTACAGGTGGAATTATAAATAGTTTTGAGTCTCTTATTGGTAAGTATGTGGTTTTGGTAACATTTTTACCTGTTCTTGTTGATACTGCTGGAAATGCAGGTGCACAATCTGCTACACTTACCATTAGAGCATTAGCACTTGGAACTGTTAAGCCAGCCGACTGGGTAAGGCTATTCCTTAAAGAAATCTCTGTTTCTACTTTGCTTGGAATTACTATGGGGATAGGCATTTCTTTTATGGGCTTTATAAGAGGTGGTTTTAATATAGCTCAGGTTGTAGTAATCAGTATGATTGTAAATGTTATTATTGGTTCACTTGTAGGAATAATATTACCTTTTATTTTTGCTGGTCTTAAAAAAGACCCTGCAACAGCAAGTACCCCATTAATTACAACTCTTGCTGATATTATTGGTACAGGAATATATCTAACAATTGCAACCCTTATGCTTGGATAGGAGTTTTATCATGGAATTATATATTTCAACAAAAGAAAAAAAGTTTGTAAAAAAGCCTTTAACTTTAAGTAAAATAGATAAAAAACTCGAATTCAACCTCATTAAAATTTATGAAAAAGAGTATCAGGAAATTCTTGGTTTTGGAGGTGCTATTACTGAAGCCTCAGGCTATGTTTTTTCAAAATTAAATCAAACCGATAAGGAATTAATACTTAATAAGTATTTCAAAGAAAATAAATATAACTTTGTACGTATTCATATCGGAAGTTCTGACTTTTCACTTGGCAATTATTCCCATATTGAAGAAAATGATGAAGATTTATCAACTTTCTCAATAGAAAGAGATAAAAAATATATTATTCCTTTGTTAAAAGAAGCATTAAGAATAAAACCAGATTTAAAAATCATTGCTTCTCCATGGAGTCCACCTGCGTTTATGAAAGAAAATAAAGATAGAAATAAAGGTGGGAAATTGCTTAAAAAATACTATCCTCTCTGGGCAAAATATATAGCAAGATTTATAAAGGAATACAAAAAAGAAGATATACATATATGGGGAATAACAATTCAAAATGAACCTATGGCAAAACAAGTGTGGGATTCCTGTGAATTCACTTCAAATGAAGAAGAGGAATTCCTTGTAGAGCATCTCTATCCAACTCTCGAAAAAGAAAAACTTTCCCACATAAAAATATTCATCTGGGATCACAACAAGGAATTAATATATGAAAGAGCCTCATCTATTTTATCAAATTCACTTGCTTACGAATATGTTTATGGGGTAGCTTACCACTGGTATAGTGGAGATCATTTTGAAAATTTAAGATTATTTCATGAAAAATATCCAGAAAAGTTTCTCTTAAATACAGAAGCATGTCAGGAGGGCGGTATAGCTTCTGATGACTGGAAAGTTGCAGAACGTTATGCACATCATATTATTGGTGACTTAAATAATTTTTCTAATGGCTGGATAGACTGGAATATTTTACTTGATGAAAATGGTGGCCCAAATCATGTAAAAAATTACTGTGATGCTCCAATTATTGCCAATACTCAAACAAATCAACTTTCTATAAGAGGTCATTTTTATGCTATAGGGCATTTCAGTAATTTTATAAAAGAAGGTGCAAAAAGACTTGCTACAAGTTCTTTTAATTCAAAAATTGAAACTGTAGCTTTTTTAAATAAAGATGGTTCTATCATATGCATAGTATTTAATCCAACAGATGAAAAACATAGTTTTAATTTGATAATAAACGAAAATTACTCAACAATTGAAAGTGAGCCACATTCTATTATTTCAATACTAATCAACCAAGAAGATAGATAATACCAGTAAGGCTTAACATACTCATAATCAAAGATACAAGCACTATCTCACTTGCAAGTTTTTCATTTGCTCCAAAATGGGTGGCAAGTATTGAAGAATAAACAGCTGAAGGCATTGCGATTTGAAGAATGCTTACTTTAAACATTATATCACTAACGCCAAATATTTTCAGTATTACAAACCCAATTGCAGGAATAACTATAAGCTTAATAATACTTATTCCAAAAACAAATAAAATATTTTTGTCAAGTTTAACCCTTGCAAGATTAATACCAACAAGCAACAGATTGACAGGAATGGCAGAATAACCAATAGCTTTTACTGGCATAATAATTGGTTGTGGAAGAGTGATTTTAAATAAACTCAATAAAATAGCAAGTATCATCGCATAAAAAACAGGAACTTTTAAAATATTTTTAAAAGCTATTTTATAATCATATTTGTCTCTTGAAGCTATATAGACTCCAAAGGTATTGGTGTAAAATATATAAATTATGAGAAGGATTGAGGCAAAAGACAATGCTCCTTTTCCATAAGCATATTCTATAACAGACATTCCATAATTTCCAGTATTGGGAAGAACAAGAGTGAGTATCAAAATTGTCTTTATATTTTTACTTAATTTGAATATTCTTGATAAAAATTCCACGGATAGCCATGTTATTAAAAGAAGGATAAGTGTGGATATAAAAACTTTAAAAGTAGTAAACTCAAACAAACCGTTTGCTTCAATAAGTGAAATAAAAACAAGACAGGGAGTAAAAATATAAATAGAAACTGTAGAAAAACTCTTTTGATCAAGTTTAAAAAACTTGCCAAGCAAAAATCCCATAAGAAAAATAATAATTACAGGTATTATAACATTTATAAAAATACCAATCATCTGATCTTTTCCATATTTTTATTTTTTGAATAAAGAAGAACATTGTAGGTTTTTGAAACTTCATCGCCTATTCTGATTTTTGGACTGATTTCTCCTTTGTTTCTCGCTTCGTAGAGAGCTTCACATATTTCTTCTTTGAGATTTAAGGGGCTTATTGGGTTAATGTATATTCTTGTATTTCCTTCAAATCCTGCTGGATTTACTATTCTTAATTTAATTGACACTCTCCATGGAGAAGGAAAACAGGAATCAAAAGGAGAATAATACCATTCTTCATTACATGTTGTTCTGTTAGTTAAGACTTTATGAATAGAATATACGAGATCACTCATTCCTTTTATTTCTTCAAAACTGTGTTCAAAAGGCCTACAATTTTTACTTTTTGAATAAATAGAGATGGTAGGATAATTACTACCTATTTCTGGAACCGCAATTGCAAAGTCATTTTCAGCAATAAGTAATCCTTCATCTATTGAGAAATTTATTGCAAAATCGTTGTATAAATTAACGTTTTGATGTAGTTTTTCTATTTCTTTTTCAAGCTGAACTCCCCACTCATCAAGGGCTACAAGTTGTCTATGTAGGTGATCAAAACTTGCTCCTGCTGGTTTAAGCCAGTTTTGAAATACACTTATATACTTAATAAAGGGATTTTGTTTCAAAAGTCTTGTTATGCTTTCTATAGTTATTAACATAAAATTAAAGTGATTTTCTTCTCCAAGTTCCCCCGAAGAAGCAAGCTCATAAGTATATTTTGCATTTTTCACATAATGTCTTCTTGCAATTATCAAATCATGACACCCATAGAAAAAAGGTTCCATTCTTTTTGTTTTTTCTTTTTCTGAAAGTTCATCAATATTTATGCCAAGTTTTCCAAGTTTAATTCTTAACATATTTTCGCAATGAAAATATCCTTCTTTTTTAGACAAGTAATTTTCCTTCCATTCTACTATTTCTTTTGGAGGCAAATAGTTGTAATTTTTTCTCCAGTAGTCATAAGTAACAATCTCAAAAAGGTTTCCTACAGTTTTAAATTCTGGAGAATTTTTACTTATAATTTCGTATGAGGGATAGTAAATTTTATCCCACTTATCTTCATTCATAAAATAACGAAGTTTTTCTGGGGTGCAATATAGGAAGTTCTTTTCACAAAAATCACAGTAATCTTCTGGCTCTCTTTTCTCAAGATTTATTTTTTCTTTAATAGAAAGATTTATTACTGGTCCTTTTCTTCTTTCTTCTACACACCAGACTTCGGTATCTGAAAATGGATTGACCTGTTTTATTGTTCCGTCTGGCATCTTATGGTAAAATCTGTCATAATCCTTCATAAAGCCCCTAAGGAGCCTTGTCTTTAAAGACAAAGCATGAATTATTAATTATAAAATCAAGAAGGCTATTTTTCAAATTTATGCCAATTTGATTTAATATTGATATTATGATAAAATCTTTGCTATGGAAATTTTTATTAAATCTCTTGAAGCTATTCTTGTATTGATAGGACTTGGTTTTTTTGGATTTTATCTTTTATTCAAAAAATTCTTAAAACAAGAAGTGCTTAAGATTCTTTCTCCAATAGCCATAGAATTTGCTGTCCCAGCAATGATATTTTCAGATATAATCTTAAATTTCAAACCTGAAAGAATACCAGATTGGTGGTTATACCCTTTATTCTGGTTAATCTCCTTTATTTTTGGAATATTTCTGTCTTATCTTTTTTCTATTTTTGTAAAAAAAGAGTTTAAAAAAGAGTTTCTTTTAAGCCTTATTTTCCCAAATGCTGTATTTATTCCAATAGTTCTTATATCAAGTCTTTATGGTGAAAATAGTGATATGCTCGTTAAATTATATCTATTTACTTTATTTTTCCCCGTTTTTTTATTTAATCTTTATAACTTATTCATTGACTACAAAAAAATAAAACTTAATATTAAAATCATCTTTAATCCTATCATCCTTACAACGATTATCGCTATTTTATTGAAAATAAACAATCTTGAGGTATTTATTCCTGATTTCCTTATTGACATTTCTCGTAGAATTGGGGCTCTTTCTATACCTATAATTTTACTCATTATCGGGGGAAATATTTATTTCCAGTTTGAAAAAAAATCTGAAATAAAATGGGGTGAAGTAATCTATTTCGTTATTATAAAAAATATCATTTTTCCATTAATTCATATAATGATATTAAATTCTTTAAACATTCCCACAGATGTAAAAATTCTCATATTTTTACAGAGTGCTGTACCACCTGTTACAGCTATTCCCATTCTCATAGAAAGAGAAAATCAAAACTACGAAATAGCAAACCAATATCTATTTTTCAGCTTTATACTTTCAATAATAAGCCTACCTTTTATGTTCTTAATTTTTAATTCACACCTTTGAAAACCTTATCAAGAAACTTTTCAGATGGTGGCTTAGTAAGCAAACTTATAACTATTGTAAAAATAATAGAAACTGGCAAAGCAATTATTATCGGGTCTATATTCTGAATTACAGGGCTCTTTGCTATACTATCAACACCAAAAAGCATTTTTGCAATACCAAGTGGTTTTGATTCTTTAATGTGAACAAACATCATCCATAGCAAACTTGTAATCAAGCCACTCCAGAAACACCCAAGTGCTCCCGCCTTTGTAATTCTCTTTGAGAAAATTGCTCCAACATACATTGGTAAGAATGTAGCCGCACATAAACCAAAAAAGAGTGCAGTTCCTATAGCTATAATAGCAGACCCCTGTTCAAAAAATCTCGGTAAGTAATAAGCAAGCAAAGTGCTTATGATAACAGTAAAACCCATAGCAATTTTTATAACAATAAGAGGATTTTTTGTTTTAATATTAAGACCTTTTTCAAGAAAATCCCTTCCAAATGCACTTCCCATTGTGTGAAACTGTGAGCTAAGTGTTGACATAGCGGCCGCAAGAAGTGTTACCATAAATATAGCTGTAAACCATTGTGGCATAGCACTTGAGATAAATAGAGGAATAATATTGTCTGTCTTTTTATCTACAGCAAGAAATGAAATTTTACCCAAGGCATTGTAAAAATAAACATTAGTAAGATTTCCAACTACAAATGCTCCGCCAGTCATCATAAGAATAAAAATTCCACCAATGAGGTTTGCTCTATTTATTTCATGACCACTTTTTACAGTCATAAAACGGACTGTAAGCTGAGGTTGTGCAAGAACACCTATACCAACTCCCATAACTATTGTTGAAACAAGTTGCCACCAGAACACAGAATTAAACTTAGGCATACTTGTCCAGCCTTGGTGACCTAAAGCCCCCCATATTTTTATAGCTTCTGGCTTAAGTGATGTTAATGCTTTATGAGATTCAACAATTCCACCTAATTTTGAATATGTAAAAATAACAAGTATCAACATTCCAACAAACATAATAGTTCCCTGAAAAGCATCGGTATACATTACCCCTTTAAGTCCACCCATTATAACATAAACAGAAACAACAGCAACAAAGAAAAATAAAGCAAGTTCATAAGAGATATTAAGTGTCTGACTTAAAAATTGTGTGCCTCCAATAATTACAGAAGCTGTATAAAGTGGCATTGCAATAAATATCAATAACCCAGCCGCAGATTGCAAAAATTTTGATTGAAATCTTAACCCTAAAAATTCTGGAAAAGTATGGGCATCAAGATTATGTCCTATTTTTCTTGTCCTTATACCAAAAAGAGCAAAAGCTATGAAAATTCCTACAAATATATTCATAAAAGTAAGCCATAAAATACCAAAACCATATATGGAAGCAGCTGCTCCAAATCCAATTATAGCTGAAGTGCTGATAAAAGTAGCTCCATACGATAAAGCCATAATAACTGGATGAGTTTTTCTACCAGCAAGTAGATAATCAGTTGCATTTTTTGTCCTTATATACCCAAGATAACCTAAAAAAGCTGTTATAATAAGATAAATTATTACTACTATACCTAAAAGAAGATAGTTCATTTTTTACCTCCATTTGAAAGTTCGGGATCATGTTGTTCCCACTTTATTTCTTCTTTAATTTCTTCCTCAATATCTTCCTTAGGCTTATTCCAATTTACAATCCCATAAACCACACAGATAATAGTAGCGATGAAACAGGAAATAAAAGCAAGAAAAGCTCCGAATCCTTCAAGACCAAGCCACATAAAAACCTCCAATTATTTTTTAAATTATTATAATTATTAACAAAAAAAAGTCAATAGCTGTTTGAATATAAAAAATGATAAAACTATTGCAAAAAATAAAAAAGTATGCAAGAATAGAAATTATGAAAAAAAGAATAGCGATTTTTATAAGTACTTTACATGACGAATATCAGCGAATGCTTGTAAAAAGTTTTTCAAATGCTGCTTCTTCCTATGATGTTGATCTGATTTTTTTTGTCGGCTATAGCCTTTTATCACCATACGGTTATCAACATGTAAACAATTTTGTTTTTTCACTTGCAAAAAAAACAAATATTGACGGAATAATTGTTTCCTCAACTCTTTTTACATTTATAAAAAAAGATGAAGTCAAAGAATTTTTAGATAAATTTCAAAATATAGGAATAAAAACAGTTGTTTTTTCTTACAAAATAGATGGTTACCAATGTATATTAGTAAATCCCAAAAAAGGAATAATAGAAGCAATTGATCATCTTGTTAAAAAACACAATGCAAAAAAAATTGTTTTTATAAAAGGTCCAGTATTTTCAGAAGAAGCAAACGATAGATATAATGCTTATCTTGAAGGACTTAAAAAAAATAATATTAAATTTGACGAAAACCTTGTACTTGATGGATTTTTTAATAAAATAGATGGTTATCAAAGGACAAAAGAACTTATAGAACAAAAGAAAATATTCCCAGATGCTATATTTTGTGCAAATGATGTTATGTGTCTTGGAGTTTTAGAATATTTAAAAGAGAATAATATTAAAGTTCCTGAAGAAATAAAGTTAATTGGTTTTGATGACATTTCAGAAACCAGAACCACCATTCCATCAATAACAACAATAAGGCAACCTCTTGATAAAATGGCTGAAACTTCTCTGAGTTTATTCTTTAAAAATCAAGAAGAAAAAGAATTCGTATTGGATTCTGAACTTATAATAAGAGAATCCTGTGGCTGTAATAATTTTTACTCTATTAACTATAATCAAAACGAAACAATAACTTCAACTAAAGAAATTGAAAACATTTTGCCTACAGAGTTTAAAGAACTTTTATCTATTATAGAATCTATAAATTACAAAACGGAAAGAGAAACTATTGAAGATATCAAATCAATTATAAATTCTAATATAGACAATATTCCAGAGATAGAAAAAATATTATTCAAAATAAAAAGTTTTATTTTTTCATCAATGGAAGAAATAACTATATTAAAAAATACTGAAAGGGTAATATCAATTGCCTTTTCTTATATTTATGAAATAAAAGAAAGACTTTTAATAAAAGATTTATATTATTTTTTATGGAATCAAAACAGTTTTGAATATGCAAGTCAATTTATTACTATGAGTTTTAATATGGAAGAATTAATTAAAAATCTTAAATCAACATTAAATTCAATAAGGATTAAAAATTTTTTACTCTGCCTTTTTAAGGGTAGAACAAAGTTTTACAAAAAATTTGAATGGCAAATTCCATCAAAGTCCAGAATAATAATATGTTATATGAATGGACAATTAATTGAAGAACTTGAAAATAAAATTATTCCTACTGAAAAATTAATTCCAGAAAATTTTTTAATAGAAAAGAGTTCTGTTGTTCTTTCTCTTTTTTATGAAAATGAATGTATTGGATATCTTATTGCATCTCCATTGCCAGAAGATACTATTTCTTTAACTATACTGAGACGAGAAATATCGATGGTTATAAAAGGA
>FMSI01059037.1_pt1 | contig 10858 bp, 6 predicted proteins | sample 1504471 | NCBI WGS metagenome assembly FMSI01 (sample SAMEA4475357, study PRJEB15587) | soil metagenome | biome: Soil; feature: Field | place: India | collected 2015-03-11 | depth 0 m
GCGGGGAGAGGAGAATCTCCCCTTCCCTCGTGAGGGTTAGATGCGCATCGGCTCGGCGGGAGCCTCGCCCTCCAGACAATGACCTGCCCGCCCAATTGGAGGGCGAACCTCCGGGTGAGCCGTCTGTAGGGGCAACCCCTTGTGGTTGCCCACCCGCAGGTGGACAACACCTCCGTGTGAGCCTCGTCCTCCAGAGAACTCGCCGTATCACTTATCGCCCAGTGGAACCGCCCACTGCACCTCCAGCGTGGCATGTTTCGCCTGAAGAGGGTTCAGGTGCGATAAGCCCAACACCACCTGCCACTGTCCTGCTTTCCAGCCAGCCTGTACCTGCCCATCGGGAAGATGGCACAAAAGCCATCGGTGTCGCAGGGCGTGTCCCAGCGCCCAGTCCCAGCCATCCCGATGCGAGGCGAACAAGAGCCATGCACCTCCGCGCCCGCGATATGCCAGCCCCAGGGTAACCTGCCTCTGGAGGGAGAGGTCGCGCGACAGGTCGTCCACGCGCCCCGACAGGAAAGGCGCTGCATGGAGGAAGCCGTCCGCATCGGGCACGATGGTATTTGCCTGCACATGAGCCGTAACTCGCCGCACCTTGCGCTGCCAGAGGTGTCCCAGCAGGTTTTCGCCCCAAAAGCCGAACCGCCATCGCTCTGAAAGCGACAGGGAAACTGCCAGGTGTGCCCCCAACCCCACGCTTCGGGTTTCAACAGGATCCAGCCCGCGCGTGGAATCCAGCACCATCTGCCCGTCGAACTCTCCGCCCTGCCACGCACCTGCCAGAGTGCCCTGCTGGACTCGCCGCGACAGATACAGGCTGCCCGCAAGCAAAACCCATCCCCTCGGCACGGACACAAGGTGTTCCAGGGTCCAGCGATTGACCGCCGAGCGGTTGAGCTTCGCTCTGATGCTCAGCGTGCCGGAAGGGATTTGAGCGAGGTTCACCCCGTACAGGTAAAGCTGCGCTCCACCTTCGTCGCCTTCAAATCGGTCTGCCATTCCGAAGGCGTAGCTCAGCCGCCAGCGGGCGAGGTTTATCCGCAGTTCGCTCAGCGAGGAGAAGCGATAGTAGCCGTACTCTCCGGTGAACCCGCCCTCGTCCTGCAAGAGAGGCTTCACGTTCGTCTGCGCCTTCAGAGAGTGGTTCCCCTCCACCTGTGCTCGCCCGTCAAAAGGAGAAGCGGTCAGATGTTGAACCAGCTGAGCCTCAGTCCAGACGGGCGGAAGCACCACCGGCTCGGCAGCGGCGGCAAGGGCTATCAGAAAAAGGAGCACGAGCGAACCGCCCGTGCGAAGCCAGCGAACAGGTTGCTTCATCACGGTTTTCTGGTTCGCTCGTACTCTGCCTTTTACCTGCTGGTGGCGCACCTACGGCAGGAGAGACTCCAGCGTCTCAAACGTGCCGTCCACGTACTTCACAATGCCGGTGCGTCCCAGTTCCGCGATGCCCAGTGCCTGCGCTTCGCCGATGTCGGCTATCTTGGTGCCATCCGCTTTCTTGATGGTACCGGTCGGAGGCTCGTCCCACCGGGCTGTGATTTCCACCTTCATCCCCGACGGCGAGTGAGTCATGGTCAATGTGCCCGTTGAAGGATGCACTCCCTCGCTGTCCTCTACCAGTCTCGCTTCGAAACTCGCCGTCATGCTCTCGTTGCCGTACGAGAAGGTGGCGCTTGCCGTGGCTTTAGGCGTTGTTGCCCTTGGCGACGAGGTGAAAGTAATGTCCACCGCCGCGGGCTTGCCAATTGCCGGCGTCATGTTGCCTTTGATGCGGATGGTGCCGTCCGGGAAGGTAGATAGCCGATGTCCAACCGAGGAAATCTGCCCGAAGGGCACCGGGTTGTTCCACGTGCCGTTCACCTCACCGCTCAACGACAGCCTGTCGGAAGCGAAGGTCAGCTTGCCCTGCAGGGTCTTGATAACGCCACTGCCCACGCCGTTGACCGGGTCGCGATACTCGATAAACGTGGCGTTCACCTCAGAGATAGTGAGGCTCATCTGCTTATCGTTCCTGTCACGCCCGGTGACCTGCAGGGTGTTAATGCTAACCTGCGTGGGAGCCTGACCGCCGCCGTTCAGTTTCATGAAGGGGATATTGACTCCTCGCAGAGTGATGGAGAACGGGCGGGCAGTGATTTGCGCCTGTAGGCTGTCCAGCGAAATGCGCTTCAGCGAGTCTTCCGCAGAGGAGTCGGGGTCGAACTCCACCCGCAGATTGCTCACCTGCGCGCTGCCGAACTGCGAGTCAAGCGTGCCGTTGAAAGTGGCACTGGTAATCTGGGGCGGCGCGTCTTCAGAAGGCATCTGTGCTAAAGTAGCAACCAGCGTGCCGTTGAAGGTTATCGCGCGGCTGAGTGCGCTGTCCTGCAGGTTGATAGAAGCGGTGAACGTTATGGTACGGTTGGCCTGGTTAATAGCAGGCGTCAGCGTGGCAGTGTAGTTCACCCCGGATTTGGTCACACTGATGGTGTACTTGCCGGCAGCCGGGTCGAAGTAGAACCTTTCTATGGGGTTCTCCACCGTAACGGTGAGCACCATGCCGTTCGATTCGCCTTCTACCTGCGAGGTGACTTTCCACGTCTTACCACCGGCGATGTCGCCAACACGCTGGAGCTGGAAATCGCCCCACTGGTTTTGGACGAGCCGATACTCTCCCGGCAACTGCTCGCCAAGCCGGTCCAGCATGTTCATCATCACGTCGAACCGCTTTCCGAAAGCATCAGCCGTTGCCAGCTGTGCATCCAGCGCGCTCTCTGTCATGTTCAGCGCGGCGTCAACGGCTGTTCCTTCATCCTTGCTGTTCCCCGCGATGGTTCCCAGCATATCGCGCATGGTCTGCATCATCCTGCGCCCTGTGTCCACATCAGGATTACCAGTGGAGCCTTTGAGCGCGCCTTTATGCTGGTTCACCACATTCTGCACGGTCTGCTGAAGGCTGTTATCCTGCAAACCTCCACCGATTTGAGGGGGCAGGACACTCGAGAGGTCGTCATTCCAGCCGCCCAGCTGTTCGCGGATGCGCGCTATCACCGTGGAGACACCACCCGGTGACAGGTCGCTGAGACCCTCTTGCTCGCGGATGCGCGCCATCTCCTCGAGGGCAAAGGTGGTGATGGCATCCAGGTTGACGCCGGAACGCCCCTCTGCCGGCACGTCAGCGCTGACCGTTGCCACACGCACGGTCTTGCCCCCAATCTGCTTGGTGGCAATCACCACCACGTCCTTGCCTGCCGCAGAAGAAGGCAACACCAGCAGATAGTGACCGTTGGCGTCGGTAGTGCCCTGGGCAATCGGCTCATTGAGGTCGGGCCAGAGGTAGGCTTTCACTGTTGCATCAGCCAGCGGGGTATCGCCGCCGACCTGTCGGGTTCCGCTGGGGACGTACACATCGCCGCTGAGGGTAAAGGTATCGACGCCACCACCGCCACCCCCTCCACCACAACCAACGAGCAACGTCATCGCGAACAGCACAAGGAACCCGGCGAGAGCTCCTGTGCGCAATCGGAGCACACCTTTCATGTTTGCACCTCCTTGATTGTTACACGCTTTCCTTATGGGGAAGGCGATGCAGGTTACAATCCTATTATAGGAGGTTCACAAGGTTTTGTGTAGGGGCATCTTGTACTGTCAGATTCTTCAGTCCACGGTACGCTCAAGGCGACAGGTATTTGCCCAAAGAGGTTGAATAGTGGTATGCTTATGAAGCGAATACTTATTGAAGGAGGCAAGGTTGTTTCGGGCAAAGTTCAGTATAGCCAGTTATTACTTTTTGCTGTTTGCTGCGGTAGCATTTACGCACCCCTTCTTTCCGGTGTTCCTGCGCGAGCGAGGCTTCTCGTATGTGCAGGTGGGTGCTGTGCTGTCGGCGTTTTCTCTGGCAGGCGCGGTGACAAGCATCCTGATTGGCTGGCGTTCGGACCAGCGGCGTCAGCGCAGGCGATATATTGTCGGCAGTATGTTGATAGGAGCGGGAGGCTATCTGCTCTTCCCGTTCGTCCATTCGTTCGCGCCGGCTCTTCTGCTGGGCGCGGTCATCGGCGGCTGTGTCATGTCCAGTCAGGCAGTGATGATGGCACTGGTTGTCGACCTGTTCCGCCACCAGGGCACAGCAGGCTCCTTCGGACAGCTGCGCGTGTTCGGCACCATCGGCTACCTGCTGGTGCTGCTGACGCTGGTGCTGTGGCAGAACTCGCCCCTGCTGGCTCCCGATAAAATGTTCACCAGCGTCGCCCTTCTTCTGGCACTGTCCGCGCTGGCGGCTCTATTAGCCCCCGAAAACCCGGAACAGGCGGAGGAATCCGCACGCCTCTCTCCGCAGGAGGTGGTTCACCTTCTGCACCGACGCGAGATTGCCCTCTATGTGGTCGCACACTTCTGTTTCGTGGGTGCACTGATGACCGCCACGGCAAATCTGAGCCTCTACCTGCAGTGGATGGAGGCGTCCAAACCCTTTATCAGCCTCGCCTATATGACCAGCGCGCTCTTCGAAATGCCTTTTATGATACTGATGGGCAAACTTTCCGACCGCGTTGGGCGCACCTACGTGCTGGCGGTTGCCTTTATCGCGCTTCCTATTCGGCTACTGCTGTTAACCCTGTTCCGTGCGCCTGTGCCCGTACTGCTTACCCAGACCATGCACGGATTGACGTTCAGTATTATCACCGCTGTGTCGATGGCGTTCATTGCCGACCGGGTGGAGCCACGCCTGCGTGCCAGCGGACAGGGGCTTTTGATGGCAACCACCTCCCTCGCCTCGGCGACAATGCCATTCGTTGCCGGGGCTGTTGCCGACGTGTGGGGACTGCCCGCGCTGTACGGCTCACTGTTTGCGCTGTCGCTGGTGGGCTCGGCAGTGTTCTTTACGCTGGCTCGCCATACCGCCCCGGCTGAGGCGCGGCTGAGAATCACCCTTCCCGAAGCCAAAACAGGAGGACAGGTATGACCAGCACCTTTCGCGGAGAACTCGAGACGCTGATTCGGGCACGCTACCCAATTGTGTACCTCCTTTCCTCCGAGGAACAGCGCGTAGAGGAAGAGCTGCGCGAGGTTGCCGCCCGGATGAACAAGCGACTGTACACCTGGAGCATCACCCGAGGTCTCACCGACCGACCCGACCAGGTAAACAGCTCCACCCTGCGCCCCATCGAGGCATTGTTGAGCGTGGAGAAGCTTCCCCAGAACTCGGTGGTCCTGCTCAAAGATTTCCACATCGCGCTGACCGATAACGTGGTCAAGCGGCGGCTGCGTGATCTGAGCGAGTCTCTGCGCCGTACCTATATCTCGCTTTTCATCCTTGCGCCTGTGCTGGTTCTGCCCCCTGAGCTGGAGAAAGAGATAGCGGTGATTGACGTGCCCCTGCCGACGGTGGAAGAGCTTGGCGAACTGCTGGACAGGGTCATCGAGTCGGTCAAAGATAACCCTAACGTGGATGTTTCGCTGACCCCGCAGGAGCGCGAGATGCTGTTGAAGGCGTCGACAGGGCTGACGCTGATGGAGGCAGAGAACGTGTTTGCCCGCTCGCTGGTGCAGAAACGGAGGCTGGACGTGGAAGTGGTACTGTGGGAGAAGGAGCAGATTATCCGCAAGTCGGGCATCCTGGAGTACTATCGCGCGACCGAAGCCTTCGAGAACGTGGGCGGGCTGGACCTGCTGAAGGACTGGATACGCAAGCGCACCCGCGCCTTCACCGATGAAGCGCAGAGTTTCGGACTGCCTGCGCCAAAGGGAGTGCTGTTGATTGGCGTGCAGGGATGTGGCAAAAGCCTCGCCGCGCGGTCTATCGGCTCGTTGTGGAAACTGCCCGTGCTGAGGATGGACGTGGGGCGTATCTTCGCCGGGCTGGTCGGCGCATCCGAAGAGAACATGCGTCGGGCGATTCGCACGGCGGAGTCGGTCGCGCCTGCGGTGCTGTGGATTGACGAACTGGAGAAAGGCTTCGCTGGCTCACAGTCGTCAGGCTTTTCGGATGGAGGTACTACCGCGCGGGTGTTCGCCTCGTTCCTGACTTGGCTGCAGGAAAAGCAATCGCCGGTGTTCGTGGTCGCCACCGCCAACGATGTCAGCGCCCTGCCCCCCGAGCTTCTGCGCAAGGGGCGGTTCGACGAAATCTTCTTCATCGACCTGCCCACCCAGAAGGAGCGCGAGGAGATTTTCACCATCCACCTGCGCAAGCGTGGACGTGACCCCCAGAAGTTCAATATCCCCAAACTGGCACAGGCAGCGGAGGGCTTCAGTGGCGCCGAGATCGAGCAGGTGATCATCTCTGCGCTCTTTGACGCCTTCCATCGCGGTACAGACCTGGACGACGAAGCCATCCTGAGGGAGATCAAGCATACCGTGCCTCTGTCTCGCACCATGCGTGAGCATATCTCTGCGCTCAGGATTTGGGCATCTGACCGCGCCCGCCCGGCTTCATCAGCGCCAGATAAGGAAAAACCTCGAAGCAAAGCTAACAAAGACACGTCCGCGGACTAAGGATCTGGCACAGATCAAGCATCCGCACACAGAACATGAACGCTTCTGGAGGTGAGAATGCAAACGGTTGAACAGGCACGCCGGCGTCTGCTTGAAGAGGTACGCGAAATCGCCGCGCCGGGAATCCCCGGACCTCTGGTAGTTGTCTCACCTAATGCCAGTGTGGTAGCATGTGCTCAATCTGCCCGGAACGTGTATGAGCCTGTTGTTGCTGTCGTTGAGGAGAAGCAGGCGCGTGCTGTGGCGCTGGGGCATCCGGGCTACTTTGGCGCGGAGGCAATCGCCACCGCCGACACAGGCAGGCTGTTGCTTAACGCGGTGCGGTGGCTGAGTAAAGAGACAGCGTCGCCAGCGGTTGGTGTTTACGGGCAGCCTGCGCTTGCCGACTTCCTGCGTCAACACCGCCTGCAGGTTATAGAGATTACCTCCGACCGATGGCGAGAACAGCTCCGTGCGGTGCAGGTGTTCTGTTGTTCGCCTGCTTCGCTGAACAGCACCCAGATTAGAGAAGTGCAAGACGCCATGCGCCGGGGAGTGGGCTTACTGCTGGCGGATTTGGGCTGGGGCTGGCTCCAGCTGAACCCCGATAAAACCATTCAACAGCATCACGGCAACCTGTTGACGGCGCCCTTTGGAGTGTTTTGGGCTGATGGATACCTGTCCCGAACTTCGCCTCACGGATATCGCACGGATATCGCACCGCCAGAGGAATGCCATGCGCTGACGGCACTGCGCGCGCTTCGGGCAGGAAAGCCTATCACAGCGCAGATGGAGCAGACGCTGGTGCAGGCGGTTCGCACCCTGCCCGCCTCAGACAAACAGTTCATACCCACCCTTCAGAAGGTGTGTGCCACCGTGACGCCTGAGTACCGCGCCCTGCTTCAGCCCATCACGCAGAAGGAACCACTGGCGCGTCTGGCAATGGCGGTGGAGATTGAGCAGCTCAGGCGCACGGACCCCCGGCGGATACGGGCACACCCATCCGCACAGCGGTTTCCGGGAGCGGTGCCTCGTGAGGCTCCCCGCGTGCGCCGCACGGTAGCGATAGACACGCGCATCCCGCGCTGGCACAGCACGGGGCTATACGCCGCCCCCGGCGAGACGATTACCGTGCGTATACCCGCCTCCGCAGTAAACAAAGGGCTGGGAGTGCGCATTGGCGTGCACACCGATACCTTATGGCATCTGGATAAGTGGGAACGCGCCCCGGAAATCAGCTTCCGCTTCCCCATGCGCTCGCCTGTCACCTACGCTGGGAACGCTTTCGGTGGAGCGGTGCTGATAGAGGTTCCCGATAACTGCACGGCAGGCACAGTGCCCGTGACCATTGAGGGCGCGGTAGAAGCTCCGTACTACGTGCGCAGTGAAACCGACCCCGGCGAATGGAGGAGACGCATCCGCTACGCGCCAGCGCCATGGGCGGAGCTTCAGGGCAAAAGAGTTATCCTCAGTGTGCCTTCTCAGGTAGTTCGGCAGCTGGATGACCCCGAGAGCGTGCTGGCGTTCTGGGATGAGGTGGTTGATGCCTGCGCCGAGCTCGCCGCACAACCGCTCGACCGCCCCTATCCCGAGCGTTACGTCTGCGACCAGCAAATATCCGCTGGCTATATGCACTCCGGCTATCCGATTATGACCTGGATGGACGTGGCGCCGCTGGTGGTAGACGTTTCGCGCCTGCGCACGGAAGGCTCGTGGGGACACTTCCACGAGATGGGACACAACCACCAAAGCCCCGACTGGACGTTTGAGGGCACAGGCGAGGTAACCGTCAACCTCTTCTCCATGTATATCTATCACCGCGTCCTGCGTCAGCCGTTTGACCAGGGACACCCTGCCATTCGCGACCGCCAGAAGCGGCTGGAACGAGTGAAGCAGTATCTTGCGCGTGGTGCACGCTTCGCGGAATGGCAGAGCGACCCCTTCCTTGCGCTCACCATGTACATTCAGGTCATCGAGCAGTTCGGCTGGGAGCCTATTAAACAGGTGATAGCCGAGTACCGCAGGCTACCCGACCATCAACGCCCCCGCAACGACGACCAGAAACGCGATGAGTGGATGGTGCGATTATCGCACGCGGTGGGTAGGAACCTGGCGCCGTTCTTTGACCTGTGGGGCGTGCCGATATCGTCCTCTGCCCGCGCCCGGGTAGCCCATCTCCCGGTGTGGATCCCGGAGGAGATGCGTTAACCTGCCGGAGGCGTCGCCCGCCTCCGGCTATGCTCTGAGCCGTCTACCCTTCGTCGTAACCTTTGAGCGGGCGATACCAGATGTTGCGGTAACGCACCAGGTCACCATGGTCCTGCAGGCGCAGAGGACCGACCGGCGGATGAGGCTCGTACTGGGGCACGACGCGGTGTCCCGTCGGACCCATCAGCTCGGTAGCGTGGTGCACGACAATGCCGTTGTGCAGGACGGTCACTATAGCAGGGCGCACCAGCCGGTCGCCCTCAAAGCGCGGCGCCAGCCAGATGATGTCATAGGTCTGCCACTCGCCCGGCTTACGGCAGGCGTTTACGAGCGGAGGGTACTGTCCGTAGATAGCCGCCGTGGTGCCGTCTGGATAGGTCAGGTTCTGGTAGCAATCCAGCACCTGGATTTCATATCTGCCCATCAGGAACACGCCGCTGTTGCCACGTCCCTGTCCCTCGCCCTTCACCACCGCAGGCGCAGCCCACTCCAGATGCAGCTGACAGTCGCCGAAATGCACCCTGGTCTGGATGTCGCCTGTACCGGGCACGACCTCCATATAGCCGTTTTCAACCTTCCACTGCGCCGGTCCGCCGCTGACCGATTCCCACTGCGACAGGTCGGTTCCGTCAAACAGCACCACTGCGTCCGAGGGCGGCTCGCCGGGCGTCTCCTGCGTGCTGAACGTGCCGGGCGTGACAACGGGCGGCTGTGGGCGGTTGCCGTCGTGTACACGCCACTTTCCACCGGGCAGGAACGGGGTATCATCGTAGCCAAGCTGTGCCATCGTTTTGCCTCCATGCGTATCGGTATCAACTGCTCTTTCTACGGAGGGGGCAAAGGCTCCTTTATAAAACCCTTCACGCTGTTTCAGATGACAACACTGTTTGGTGGCGACTGCGCAGCTTCTGTTGCCTACGAAAGACGATTTTTGACGTTCTATGCTAAGAAATGAAACATTCCATCTTATTCTGCGTCTATATACGCAGAGGGGGCAGCAGGGAGCCACCCGCGAAGGATGGCATCCGCAGGGGGATATGCCGTCAGTCACCCCGTGAGGAATTCATCATGCTTCTCTGTCGCTTCCTCTGTCTGCGAGCGGAGGACGACGCATCTGCTTGCCGGCTTCGCGGTGCGCCGAAGCAAGCCCGGGTGGTGGCTGGAATACGCCCTGACGCTGGCAGACCCCTTGCCCCCCTGCCTCGCGATAGGCTACAATGATGTGATGGCGAGGAGACAACGATGGTGCAGGGAGCAACAACCTTAGAGCGCGTGCGCAGCTATCTGCGCCAGAACCGCAGCCGCCTGCGAGCTGCCCCTACCCCCGAAGAACAGATGGAGATGCTGGCTCAAGCTCAACAGCCTTCCCCGGAAGAATCTATCGCCAGCTTGCAGGTAATTGAACACGACACGATGAGGGCAACCGCGGTCCCGCCCGCCGACCAGCCGAACGCCTTGCGCCATTTTCTGGATGGCATCCAGCGCCAGCGCATTCTCTACTATGAAGGCGTGGTGCCGGTGTTCTACGCCTATCTGTCCGCGGTGGTACGCTCGCGCGTGGACGGGCGAATGTGCTGTCTGCAACTCCAGCACACCCCTGCCCTGCTCCAGCGGGATGGGCTGTATGCTCCCCTGCGTTACGTGGATGCAGAAGGATTACGTCAGCACGGCATCCCCGTGCGCGATACGGAGGCAGGGACACCCCTTCCTCCGCACCCCACGCTGGTCCAGCAGTCCGCCAACCGAATCTCCAACGACCGCGAACTGCTGGAACGCGAACTGGCGCAACGCTGGCTCCAGCACCTGCAGGAGAGCGGTTCAGAAGACTGGCTCGTGGTGGACGGCGGTATCGGCGAAATCTCCGCCGCGAAGCCAGAAACGCGGCTGATTGGGCTGGCGAAAACGAGCACAGGCGTGGAGCGAAGCCTGACCCCCGAACAGATGCGCGTGGTGTACGGACTGGCAAAGGGCGAGCGTACCAGCGTGTTCGCCATCTCCCGACCGGGACAGCCCGCGACCTATTCGTGGTTTGTGCGCCTGCATGACCCGCAAAAGGGCAGCCTGCTTTTCGGACTACTGCGAGTGGAGATGCCAGCGGTGCATGATTTGCTCAAACATGTAGACCAGCTCTCCTCGTGGTTATTGCAGGACAGGGTTCCTCTCAGTGTGCCCGACCCGCGCTACGACCGCCTGCTCT
>FMSI01031958.1_pt1 | contig 10828 bp, 9 predicted proteins | sample 1504471 | NCBI WGS metagenome assembly FMSI01 (sample SAMEA4475357, study PRJEB15587) | soil metagenome | biome: Soil; feature: Field | place: India | collected 2015-03-11 | depth 0 m
CCGCACCATCGCCGACCTCGCCGGCGCCGAGCAGGTCGCGGCGCCGCACGTAGCCGAAGCGATCCAATACCGGCCCCGGCAGGGGGAGTGAAGGGGATTGTTGGCTTACTCCTCTACAATAGCGCTCGCAAACAGTATCCCGATCAAAGGCCAATCTTCGTATCCCGGCCCTCGAATGAACTGGTTGCGGTCTAATCCTGTGCCGGAGATATCGCCAAGCATAATAGCTATCCGATCACCAACAAACGTTTCCCTCAGAGGAGCACTAAAGGTGCCATCTGCTCCAATTGTTACGGTGGCCAGTTCGATCGCACCGCGGGTAATATTCACGATGCGGATAGGTATGCCGGCGGGACCGGTACCGGTTACCTGCCCGTTAGAGAGGCGCACGGGTTGATTAATGGTGAATTGCGGACCCTCAGGAAGATCACTGTATGGTGGTGGCGGGTAGGGATTGGTGCTGGTTGCAACTGGAGCTATAGGTGCAGGGTAGGCTCCGGGATAAGCTGCTACAGGTGTATTTACCTCAGCGGTTGGCGTGTTCGTAGCCGGATTGCTTGCTGACGTACAAGCACCGAGGCTCAGAGCTGCGATGCCAAGCATGAAGGTATGAAGCCATCGTATCCAAAGAAGCTTTTTCAAAGCGACCTCACAACATAATTCACAGAAACTTGTTTTCCTACGGTTATGTGCAGCAAGTGATGAACATTTCCTGTCCATCACTTGCTGCGTCACGATCAGTATAGCGGTAAGTTTACGTGTTAGGCAAGTTGAACGCCTCGTAGTTCTTGGTGTTCAGGTTCGGTTGAACCGTTCCAAACTGAGCAGTCTCTTGGGCGATACCGACGATCTTGCCGCCAGATGGCACCGTAACGGTGACAGCACAGTTTTGGTTGAATGGAACGCTACCCATTAATGACGCTCCAGTAAAACCGCTGAAGTTAAAGCTGCTGCCGGAATTGATGGCACCGGTGGTCACTGTGACTGGCGCACTAGTGCCGCACTTGAAAGTAGCGGTCATCACAGCAGCGTTCGCCCCGACATTTTGCACGACCAATGCCGAGGTCACACCGGCCACATCGCGCTTAAACAACGGCGCTGCAATCCGATTGGTAGCCGAACCTTCACCGAAGCACGTGTAAGCGGTGGCTCGAACCGGTGTACCGCTAAAGTTGGACTCGTTGACTACACCTACAAGGATGTCATTCGTCGATCCAACTAGCTCGACAGTAGCGGCAGCTAAGTTGCCATCCGGCATACCCCCCATTGTGCCGGGGTTAAAACGTGAGAAGACGACCGAGCCTCTGGCAGGAATAGTGACGCCATTCTGGGTGTAGGTATTGCCGGTATTAGTCCCTTGATATACCTTATAAGTGACGTTCACAGTTACATTCGAGTTTGAGGTATTAGCAATAGTCATACCGGTAGACCGGCCACTGTACTCACTCTTGATGACCGGGCAGTAAATCTTGTTATCGGCTTCGGTATCGGCAAACATCGAGGCAGCAAGCACAAGCTGCGCTGGCGATTGACCCGTTACGAACTCAATGTACGCGCCAACGATAGTGCCAGTGTTCGCTGTAATTGAAAGCGAACCGAAACAAGGGGAAGAATTCACGTTGCTGCCACAGCTCGAACTCGCCATTACCGGTGTGAAATCGTTCGGAACAAGGAATACCGAACGATTCGCGGGGATCGTAAGCGTGCGAGTATGGACACTGCCGCTATTAGCGCGAATAGTTGCAGTAATATTCGCATCACTCCCGGCCGCTTGGATTGAGAAGACGGTTGTGCGATTCAACCAGTTGTTCTTAACGACCGGATAGAACAGGGAAGTGCCCGCCTGTGATGCGCCACGGAAGAACTCGGCTGCATTTCCGCCAATCACACCTAAGCCGGGGAAGGCTGATAGAGCATTATTCTGAATAGAACCAATCGCGACCACCGGTTGGTCTGAAGAGATAACAGCCGAACCGCTGCCAGAGCTTAAGGGCGGTGAAACATCAACAGTGCCGTAAGCATTATTACCACCGGCGACAAACACTTTTGATTCGCCGCTAGCAAGCGAAAAACTTGCGGTTGATGGGGTTGGCGTTCCCTGCGGATACACCGAGAGCGTTACGTTTGCTGAAGCGTTGCCGACATTCTGGATCGTTGCGGTTGAGTACCAGCCAGTGCCCGGCAGAGGCTGAGCTTGAACGATTGTCACCATACTGAATACGAGCAGCAACGAAAGCACACTGATCCCGATCCTTCTTCGCATTGTTTCCTCCTTTATTGTGTCGAACACCGCCTGTGTGACAGGCTTAAGCAGTATGCACTATACCATAGTATGCATCTTCCGCCAATAACCCAAAAGGATTAATGTCAATTCACCAATAGGCTAGCCCTAGTCAAGGTAGCCTAAATTACGCAACCGATCAAGTACCTCTTGTTCAGCTTGTTCATTTTCCCAACCGGTCGGGTTAAGCGGACGAAGCGTGTCTTCGCCAACGGCGGCAGGAGCAGGGGCAACTGGCTGGTGAAGTTGATTGGTTGCGGACAGGAATTCTGCCAACACGCGGCCATCTTGTTCGGTTGATGGCGGGATACCCAGCAGATGCATGATGGTTGGGGCAACGTCGACAATCTGCACTTCCGGCAACTTACCTTGTTGCGGGATTGTTGGCCCGCACATCGCAATCATGCCGAGCGGACGGTGGATGCCGGTAAAATAGGCGCCGGGTGATGCGAAGATCTGTTGGCTGGCCATCTCGCGCCATGATTGGGCTACATAGCTCATCCCACGCATAATGATATTGAGATCTGGCCCATAGCCGGCATACGGGCCGGTGTAAAGGTCTTTACCACGATAGACGGCATCAACCACTGGTTGGCCATTATCGGTTAATTCATACAGAGCGGCTGTGATCTCATCGAGCAAGGCTTCATATTCTGCCCCCGGCGATACGATGCCTTTTGGTTCACGGCCTTTCAAATTGATATAAATTTGGCCAATGTTACCGAAACTGTACGCTTTTGTTTGCGACCAATCTACAGTTTCAGCTAGTGACAAGGTGGTTGAAGGAGTGAGACGGCGCTGCCAATGAATTGGTATCCGGTGGCGCAGCCACGTCCAGAAAGCATTGTTCAGCTTCGGCGACAGCCGTTCGCGTGATACGCCAAGGCTGAGGGCTAGGCGGCGTAATGCTTCCTCGTGCGATGGGCGTTGGCGTCGTTTGAGCCATCCCTTCTGTTCTAACCAGACATTCAAAAAGACTTCCCGATGCAGTGGCCCGCCGCCATGATCAGAGACGAGAATCACGGTGGTATCGGGGCCAGCCGCGCGCAGCAGCCGGCCGATCTCTTCATCGAGCAACCGGTGAATTTTCAAGATCGCAGCACCGAAGCGGGGCGCCTGTTCCGGATCATGCAACGGATGGGTTGGATCCATGTGATGCCAGAAAAACGTCTCGACCTCATCGATTGCGCGATAGACGATCATGCCTAACTGCCATGGCGTCCGTTCCATAAAGCGCAGCATTGCATCAGTTTGGCTGCGCGTCACGTTCGCCAAATCCAGCAACCATTGCTGTTCACGTCCGGGAGCAAATTCGGTCTCTGGTTCAATCCGGTATCCCCACGCAAGCAACTCTTGCCGGAGCTGGGGAGGATAGGTAAACTGTCCGCTCATCGGCGCTCCGAGGCCAGCGACCATAATGCCATGAACGGGGATTGGTGGATAGGTCAGTGGTACATTGAGCGCTAGCACGAACTGGCCATGTTCGCTAGCATAGTCGAACATGGTTTTAAAGGTGGTTTGGTCACGGCGCGTACTCATGAGGTGGTAGCTGCCCGGCGCTAACCGAACAAAATCAAAAATGCCATGCTTGCCGGGGTTCAACCCGCTAATCAGCGACATCCATGCCGGTGGCGACATCACCGGGATGGTGGAACGCAGGGGTGCAAACGATCCTCGTGCCAACACATCTCTGATATGGGGCAGATAACCGGCTGTCACCCATGGCTCAACTAAATCGAGATCGGCGGCATCAAGCCCGACAATCAAGATACGATTCATCATTTTCCTCCCAGAATGCTATGTTGGTTACGCAGTCGTAGCCAGCGCTGTAACGCTTGCAACTCAGCAGCTCGAATACCACCGAGAAGATATAAGGTCACAAGATAAATGAGTGTCGTCAGTATAGCAGCCAGTATCCAAGGCAGCTGTACGGGAAGGCTGAGTAAAAAAAAGCTGAAGGTTGCGAGGCTGGCGCCGATGGCTGGCCAAAGCACCGGCAATGCCTGCCAAGCGTGTAGATCGCGCCATACAATCCACCAACACCACAAACAAACAAGTGTTGCTGAGCTGACTTTAGCGATCGCGGCGCCGACGACGTTGTAATGTGGTTGGAGCGCGAGGTTGAGACTGATATTAAGGAGCATTCCGGCCAATTGCGGCAACACGGCCTTGTGTTGAATACCAGCAGTCAACATGAGGCGACCGTTTGGAACCAGCAACATCATCCAGAGAAATGACCAGATTAATATTTGTAGTACTGGTATTGCCGCGGAAAACGATCGACGATAGAGTAATGATATAAAGTGTTCTGCATAGAAAGTTACGATTAAGCATATGAATAAAGATAAAAATAACAATAACCGTATTGATTGTTCATAGATGATATATGTTTTTTTGCGATCCTTATGATAAATGGATGCAAATATTGATAAAATAATCTGACGAAAACTATTTGGAATGATAAGCAATGCGTTCAACAAAGTGCCTGCTGCATTATACGCCCCAACTAGAACAATATCATTACGCCCGCCATTAGAGAGAAGCAGACCGTCGAAATTACTTTCGAGCGATGCCATCAGCGCCATCATGAAGAGTGGTATTTCGGCTTGGGCGTATTGCTTCCAAAGATGAGGTTGCAGCGAAATCGCAGGCCAGAAAAAGAGGTTGCCGACCAATATGAAGTAGGCTAGCATGCTCAACCAACTTGTGATTGAGATGACGAATGCGACTGATACACTGTTGCCACCAATCCAAATGATACTTCCGCCTAATACGACTCGTACTATGCCAGCGATTGTATTAATAGTAACAATGTACGAAAGACGTTGAGCAGCAATAAAGAAAGATTGAAACAGGTTTGTAAGACTTTCCGGGATTAACGTTGAGCCAATCAGGATAATAACCGCCAACGTATGGGCGTTATAGGTACTGAATTGAAAGAGCCAAACACATAATCCCCCGAAAATAAGCAGGGACGTGACGGTTCGCGCCAGCAAAAAATTGCCTAAGGTTACTTGACTCTCGGTAATATTCCGTGATGCCTCGCGATTAAGTACTTGTTCCAAGCCACCAAGGCAGAATGCGGCAAGCAGTCCGGTATAGATAAATCCAACGCTAAACGTACTGGCTTCTATTTGATTAGTTTGCCATGTCAATAAGATAAAGAATATTGTATTTGACATCCGCGCTAAAATTTCAGCGAAAACTGCTAACCCAGTTCCGTGAATAGCGCGCCCAAACCACGATTGCATAACAAGCCCGCCTTCGTCAATGAATGCCTACCAGATGAGGAGGAGTCCACATCGCAGGCGCAGCGATAACGTTGCCGTATCCTCTCCCAGTTTGGTGGGTTTGGTGAATGTAGATTGAAGGGTCGTGCGGATTCGAGATTGGCTCGATACGGTTACGCCGCGGGTTGTATCGCCAGAAGCGATAGCCAAATTGGCTTAAGAGATGCCAGATGGCGGTTTGCCGGCCAAATTTACGATTCAATTCGCACAGGATGATCGGCTGATGATGCTGTAAGAGATTAGTTCCATGCTGCAAGACAATATCTTCTGCTCCCTCCACGTCGATAATGATAAAATCGACCCGATCAATGCGGTAAGTCGCTAACCATGAGTCGAGTCGCACAACTGGCACCTGTTCATACGGTTGTGCTGGGGCAGTGGATAACAGAGAAGCTTGCATGGGTGATGAACCCTGAAAGAGCAATGCCTCGCCATCGGTGTCGCCGAGGGCTAAGCGATAGGTTGTAATGTTGCTCGCCACAAGCTGACGCATTTGATTCCATAAAATATTGATTTGTAATTGTTGATATGTTTCTGCAGCCGGTTCAAAAGCGTAGATATGGCCACGCGGCAAGAGTTGGGCTAGAGCTAGAGTATATATGCCGACATGAGCGCCTATATTTAAAGCAATCATATCGGGTTTGACGAGTGAGGGCAGTAAAAAGAATTCCGCTTCATATAGCGGTGTATGATACACAAACAATGGGTATTCCTGTTTAAGCGAAGGGAAGAGTAATTCGATCGCAGGTCGATATTGGATTCGAATGATTTTCGGTTGTGCTAATTGTCCGCTCCAGCGGAGCCAATACCATGCGATCGTCCGTTGGATCAGAGCGCCCCATGGCGCCCGTCCGCCGGGATAGAGGTGTTGTTGGGCCCAACGCCATTCCGAAAACTGTCGAATAAGCGGTAGCCGCTGCCACTGGCTCATGGTCGCAGTCCGTTCGCCATTCCATCATACCAAGCCAGCCGGCTGAAAAGCAGGCCGGGCAGCACATGAGGGTAGGCGCGCAATTCAGGGTATTGGATATAACGTTCGATACAATCAATAACCGCTAAGAGCGGAGCGATTGCCCGTAATCGTTCGGGTTTGCCTTGGGCAATATCAGTGCGGCGGTGGCGTCCAGTCAATTCTGGGTAGCGTGGATAAATAGCGGCATAACTGCGGCCAAACGCTGAGAGATGACGCCAGAGGTCGCCGCTAGTGATCCGATGATGGCGATGATTGACGACCGCCGCTGGTTCGAAAAAGAGCCGATAACCACGCTGCCGGATGCGAAACGAGAGATCGGTGTCTTCGCCTGATGCGCCGGGAAAGCGTTCGTCAAACCCGCCCAGTTGGCAAAAGAGTTCACGGCGAATACTTAGATTGAGGCTGGGGAGATAAGGGCGTTCTCCGGCTGGGCGCGTGACCAGAAAAGGGGCAAAGACAGCTAAGTTATCGCAGAGATGCCAGTACCGTGTATCATCAAAAGCAACGCTCCCGCCAACAACGGCCTCGCCGCGTTGGTGGGCTTGGAGATGGTAGGCCAAACAGTGTGGGTATGCGAGGCAATCGGCGTCAAGAAACCACAAAATATCGCCGTGCGCTTGGTGCGCGCCGATATTGCGCGCGCCGGCTGCACTCACTGGAGCCGGCGTTTCAATAAAATGTACGAGATCGTTCGTGGTGATCAGGCCTGCTTCATCACGGCCAACTACTATCATTTCGTATGGCAGAGGTTGCTGCTGGTGCAAAGCCTGTAACACCTCATTGATGATCGGTGAGTTTAGATTGGGAATAATAACAGAAATGCGCATATTACCAGTCTCGCGCGCGACCAATCATATCTTCGGGAATTGGTTGGTTGAGATATTGTAATATGGTTGGGGCAACATCGTAAATATTCAAATCTTCAATGACGGGCGTAGTAAGTTGCTGGCGCGGGTCATAGAAGATATACATGCCAAACTGGGCATGGTTGGCATCATCTGGGCCGGTATCATTTTCAAACGTATAGATATCAGGGTAGCCAACACTCCCAACTGATCGCCAATCGAGATCGCCGAAATAGACGATAAGATCAGGGGCAATTCCACGTGTTTGACGGTAGATTGCATCTGGCTTAAATACCCGATTTCCCATCGGTTGGCCGTGATGATCCGGCAACGCTTGAAGTTTGGCCATCAGCTCGTCGCGTAAGTGATCGTATTCTGACGCGGGTACGCGACCTTGCGGTTCACGACCGGACACATTCAAGAAAATCCGGCCATAATAACCGCCTGAACCCCATGCCCGAGTGCGCGACCAATCGATCCGGCATCGTTCCAGCGGGGTTGGTTGCGATGGGTATTCTTCTAGAACAAGGTATCCTTCACGAATCAACCAATCATTGAGGCAGACGCCTCCTTTCATGGCTTTTCCGCCATGATCGGATATGATTAATACCGCTGTGTTATCATCAATGGTGTTAAGTAGTTGGTCAATGTGTTGATCGATGAATTGGTAATAGTCATGAATAGCATGGGCAAATGGACTATTGGGCACATACTTGGGATGAGCCGGATCCATATCTTTCCAAAATCCATGATGAATCCGATCGACTCCCATTTCGACCATCATTATAAAATCGTAAGTTTGTTGCTCTAATAGCCGGCGACAGATAGTGAAGCGCTGTGCGGCCAAGCGATAAATGTCGTGCAAGATGCGTTGTTTGTCCAAGGATCGGAAATCGGGTACGTCGACCAAGAATTCTTCGCCGAGCCAATCGTGAATACGGTCACGTAACGAGGGCGGGTACGTGAATTGGCTAGTTGCGTTTGGCGTTAAGAAGCAGCTTACCATTTCGCCGTTCACTGGCGTGACTGGATAGGTAGGGGGCACACCGATGACGCCAACCCGTTTCCCGCGTGCGCCAAGGATATCCCACAAGCGGGGCACGGTGACTGAGCGCGCCGTCACTGTGGTCATGGCAGTGTACCTGTAATCGGCCCGATTGCGAAAACCGTAAATGCCGAGTTGGCCCGGATCTTGGCTGCTCATCATACAGGCCCATGCCGGTACGGTAATCGCTGGAATGCAACTCTCCATGCGACCAGATCGGCCCCGTTCCATTAGCGAACGCAGTACTGGCAAATCATGCCGCCATTGCGAGAAGATGAGTTCGGGCGCTGCGCAATCAAGCCCGATGACCAACAACTTTTCGGCTCGTGAGGACGTTGTCATAGGTGTTTGGTTCCTGCTTGAATCAGCAACATTTCGCTGTAACCCCAGTACCATGCACTTTTGCCCCATACGATCCCCGGCAGACAATGCCAATAACGGCGGAGCGGCGGGTACCGGCTGTATAATTGCAACGCATCGATAAGGGCTAACAAGGGGGCAGTTGCTTGGAGTAAGCTAGCCCAAGCACGAAGCTGACGAGATTGAGTAATGCGATCCCAGCGTTGCGAACGCCGGTGCAGTATAACCTGAATTCGTCCGAAGGAACGCAGATGACGCGCAACCGTAGTGGCGTTAGCACGTGACGGATAATGCATCACTTGCGCTTCCGGCGCAAAAAAAAGCCGATGACCTTGGGCGCGCAACCGGAAGCTCAAATCAACATCTTCGCCGGCAGCACCGCTAAATCGTTCGTCAAACCCACCGATAGCGTTGAAGATTGTGCGTGGCAGGCTAAAGTTGAGACTCGGCAAATAGGGACGTTCGCCGGCTGGCATCATAGCGAGAAATGGCGTGAATGCGAGGAGATTGTCGCATAATCGCCAGTAGGCATCATGTGGTTCGATGGCAATGCTGCCCCCAACGACGGTGTGGCCTTTACGATGCCGGTTAAGGTGGTGGGCTACTAATTCTGGGTGAGCAATACAATCAGAGTCAAGAAATAATAAAATGTCGCCAGTTGCGTGCTGGGCGCCGAGATTGCGGGCAGTTGCTGCCGCCACTGGGTGATTTGTAAAGATAAGCTGGGCTGGCGTCGTGATTGCATTGGGGTCGGTTTGACCAATCACGAGGATTTCAGCGATAGTCTCACGTGCCGTTTGTTGTTCAAGCGAGCGGATTACATCACGAATGATTGGTGAATGTAAAGTAGGAATAACAACAGAGAGGCTCAAGGTAATGCAGTCCTTGCTTTGCAATTTGCACGATGCTTTCCTTGCTGGTACTATACGCTCCAGCAGCTCTATTATACGACATCATCTTGTTTCGAGGAGTGTCCATGAGTCTTCAACCAATCGATGCACAACTGGGGAAGCATTTACAGCCGGGTGATCGCCATTATCGGGCTTTTGTGAGTCATCCTGATAATTATGATATCGTGGCTGCCTTGCAATTCACATTGTTAACCGCGCTTGGGTTGCGAGAACATCATTATTTGCTTGATATTGGGTGCGGTTCACTGCGGGGGGGGCGCTTATTTATTCCTTATCTGTTACCGAATCACTATTTCGGGATTGAACCAGAGGCTTGGTTAATTGAAGAGGGAATTAGAAATGAGTTGGGCGAGTCGATTATTACGATAAAAAAACCATCTTTCGTTCATGATCGTTCATTTAATCTTGAGGTTTTTGGACGAAAATTTGATTTTTTATTGGCGCAATCAATTTTTTCACACGCTTCTGCTGCGCAAATTCGGGCTTGTGTTGCTTCAGCGCGAAAAGTAATGGAACCTCATGCAATCTTTGTGGCTAACTTTGTTGAAAGCAACGTCAATTATGAAGGTGATGAGTGGGTTTATCCCGGCGGTTCCTATTATACGATGGATTTTTTGCGTTCATTGATTGCCGAACAAGGGTTGGCTTGCATGCCAATTCAATGGCCGCATCCGGTAGGATTACGCTGGATTGCGATTGTCCATCCTGATCAAGCCAATCAGCAACTTTTGCGTGATATGGACCTCCTTACAATCCGCGCCGAACGTGATGCTGCGCTGGCGCGGTTGCGCCAACTGGAGTCGCATCCCTATGTTAAAATCGGTCTAGCTGTGCGGCGCTGGTTGCAAACACTGATACGGCGCCGGTAACCTCACTCCACCCCCAACAAATACGCCACCAGCGCCTCGATCTGAGCCGGGCGGAAGTCGTTGCCGTAGGTGCGTGGCATCAACCCGGCTGGGTAGCCGGGGGTGAGCACGGCATCGGGATCAACGATCTCGCGGCGCAGCCACTCGGCGGCGCTGAGGCCTTCGCTGTTGTTTGCCGCGCGGGCGCCGATGCCGGCGAGCGGCGGGCCAAGCGCGGTTGGCCCCGCCGGGTCGAGGCTGTGGCAACCGAGGCA
>FMSI01050618.1_pt1 | contig 10821 bp, 6 predicted proteins | sample 1504471 | NCBI WGS metagenome assembly FMSI01 (sample SAMEA4475357, study PRJEB15587) | soil metagenome | biome: Soil; feature: Field | place: India | collected 2015-03-11 | depth 0 m
GTGTTGGCCCACAGGGGGCCGGATGATGAGGGGATGGTATTTATTCGTGGTGATAATTTTTTTGAGGTTAAACAACCCGTTATTGAGGATTTACAGGAAGGAGGTTTTGAGGTTGGTTTAGGACACCGCCGCCTCTCTATCATTGATCTTTCGGCAGCAGGTCACCAGCCCATGACCAATGAAGATCGTACGATCTGGGGTGTTTTTAATGGTGAAATCTATAATTTTCAGGAGATCAGAACCCGTTTAGAAAAAAAGGGTCATATATTTAAGTCGAGGTCGGATACGGAAGTGATCCTCCATGGTTATGAAGAATGGGGGATCGACTGCCTTCAGCAATTTCGGGGGATGTTTGCTTTCGGGTTATGGGATAATCGTTTGAAAAGGCTCTTTTTGGCCCGAGATCGTTTAGGGAAGAAGCCCTTAGTCTATGTTCACCGAAATGGTAAATTCGGATTCGCTTCAGAGATGAAAGCCCTCCTTCAAATTCCCTGGGTTGAGAGAAAAATTAACCCCTCTGCCATCCACCACTATCTGACTTACCAGTATATTCCCGCTCCCGAAACCATTTTTGAGGGCATTAAGAAACTTCCTCCTGCTCATTATCTTCTATTTGATTCCCATGGGAATCTTACCATAAAACGATATTGGAGATTGACCCTTAAGGGGAAGGAGGAAAGGGAAGACGATGAAGAAACTCTTTGTGAGGCCATACGAGAAAAACTTAAAGAATCCGTGAAATTAAGGCTGATCAGCGATGTTCCGCTGGGCGCTTTTTTAAGCGGGGGGATTGATTCGAGCATTGTGGTGGGTTTAATGGCTCAAAATGGGGGGCCGCCTGTCAAAACATTTTCCATCGGCTTCGAGGAACAGGAATTTAATGAGCTTGACCACGCGCGAATCGTCTCCAAACATTTTGGAACAGATCATCATGAGTTTATTGTAAAACCCGATGCTATTGAGATTTTACCGAAGCTGGTATGGCATTATAACGAGCCATTTGCTGATTCATCGGCCATTCCCACTTATTATGTCGCCCAGATGACGAGAGATTATGTCAAGGTTGTCCTGACGGGTGACGCCGGAGATGAAAACTTCGCAGGGTATCCAAGGTATCGACGCAGCAAGTATGTATTATGGTTTACTAAGCTCCCTGAAGTTCTTCGAAAAGACATCTTGAGTAGGTCACTGAGGAGGCTTTCATACATTCCCTTTAAAAGAAAAACTTTCAATCGTCTTGCTGACTTTGTTGAGATGTTATCATCGCACCAGGGACATAATTATTTAGAGCAGATAAGAATCTTTAACGAACAAGAGAAGAGAGGAATTTATACGGAAGGTTTTTTCAACCAGGTGGCGGGCAATTCTTCGGAAGATTATTTGATCGAGAAGTATGAGGAGATAGATTCCGAGAGCCCTTTAGAGAAATTGGTATATCTCGACATGATGACCTATCTTCCGGAAGATTTACTGGTCAAGGTGGATATTGCTACGATGGCCCATTCTCTTGAGGCAAGGGTCCCATTTCTTGACCATCTGTTCATTGAAGAGACAACAAAAATTCCTTTTGATCTTAAACTGAAAGGGTTGAGATTGAAATATATTTTAAAAAAGGCCTTCTCCAATCTTTTACCAGAGCCCATCTTAAAAAGAAAAAAGATGGGGTTTGGGATTCCCCTTTCTAAGTGGTTCAGAAAAGAACTAAAAAATTATACCGATGAAATCCTCCTCAGCCAAAAGGCAATCGGTCGAGGTATTTTTAAAAAAGAGGGGATCGAACGTCTCTTAAGAGAACATCTTCTCATGGTCCAAGACCACTCTGCAAAAATCTGGGCCCTCCTCTTTCTGGAGGTATGGTTCAGGATTTTCGTTGATGGAGACGGAAATTTTCCAGGATAGGGCTGTATGAAAAAAATCCTTTCCCTCTGCTCAATCATGGTTCTCTTCATTGGTGCGCTTTATGTTAACACCCTGGAAAACCAGTTTACCAACTGGGATGACGGAATGATATATCAGAATTCAACTATTCGTAATTTAAGCTGGGAGGGAATCAAAAGAATATTTAAGTATGAAAGAGGGAATACCTACCAACCCGTCAGGATGCTCAGTTATGCCATCGATTACCATTTCTGGAAACTTAATCCGATGGGGTATCGAATTACGAACATTTTGTTTTACATGCTTACCTGCATCATGGTCTTTTTCACTCTTCAGATCCTCTCCTCCCATTTACGGGAAAGAGCCTCGCCAGGTTCCCATTATCGGGTAGCTTTTTTTGGAAGCCTCCTGTTTGCGGCCCACCCCGTCCATGTGGAGGCGGTCACCTGGTTAGCGGCGAGAAAGGAGGTCTTACAGGGGTTTTTCTTTTTTGGAGCCTTCTATCTCTATCTCAAGGCAAGAGAAGAAGGAGGGAGAAGAAGGCTCATTTACTTGGGAATGGTTCTTTTCTCGCTCCTTCTTGCGATTCTATCAAAACCCTCTGCCGTTGTATTTCCAGGAGTTGTTCTTGTTTACGAAGTCTCGCGGGCCAAAGAGAGATGGCATGATTTTGTTAAACAACACTGGATCTTTTTTGCCATTGCCTTCCTCCTTTCAGCCCTCTTCATTCTTATTCTCGTTAAAGTTATGGAGGAAGCAGGTGGATTTAAGCCTTACCGGGGAGGAACTTTTCTAAACAATCTACTCATCTCTTTTTATGCCTTTCTCTATAATATCAAACTGTTGGTGGCGACCATTAATTACTCTGCCGCCTATACCATTCCTGTCACCAACCCCGTCGTAAGTCTGAAGACCTTTAGCTTTGTGGCGATAACCCTCCTCCTTCTGGCCACAAGCATCTGGTCATTAAAAAAGACGAAGGTATTTTTCTTCTCCACTTTCTTCTATCTGGTCACTATCTCCCCCTTCCTCAATCTCCTTCCTATTAGTACCCTCTTAGCCGACCGATATGTGTTTATCGCCTCTTTTGCTTACTGTTTCCTGTTAGGGATTGCTTTTGAGAAACTCTATACCTTCCGTCACAGGAAATTTACCGAGGGATTTTTTAAACTCCTCTCCTCCACTCTTTTTCTTCTCCTAATGGCGGGATACTCTTTCGTCACCATTCACCAGAACAAGGTTTGGGAGAACAGTTATACGTTATGGTCGGATGCAGTGGCGAAGCATCCCGAAAGCAATACGGCCAATGCCCTGATGGGCGTGGTCTATATGGATTTAGGAATGGACGAAGAAGCCATCAAACACCTCGAGAAGGCGATTCAGATCCTCCCTTACGATTATCAATCGAGGAACAATCTCGGGATCGTCTATGGAAAGGTCGGGCAGTTCGAAAGGGCCTATCAGGAGTTGATGCTTGCCATCCACCTGGATCCAGAGAATGATAATATCAAAATCAATCTCGGCATACTTTTCTTGAGGCAGAAGGATTACCAGAAGGCCGAGGAGGTTTTTAAATATTTGATGGAAAAACGCCCTAACGATGCCCAGCTTCATTATCGGTTAGCTTATGTTTATAAAGAGTGGGGGAAATATGAGCAGGCAATAACCGAATTACAGAAGGCCTCGGCTTTGGCCCCCCAAATTATTAATCCTTACGAAGAGTTAGGAAATATCTTTGGCAGCCGATTGGAGGATCGAGGCAGGGCCATCCAGTTTTATTCGAAGGGAGTAGAGGTGGCCATTAAATCTAAGGCCAAGGCGGATGAATTGAGATGGATGGTGCAAGATCTCCAAAGATAAAGAGGAGGGATTAGGTAGCCGAATATGCTAAATTTTATATCAATCCTTTTCGGGGCAATGATAGGAAGTTTTTTGAATGTCTGCATCCATAGGCTTCCGAAAGAGGAATCAGTGGTGCGGCCAGGATCCTACTGCCCCAAATGCCAGACCCCTATCAAAGCCTACGATAATATACCAATTATCAGCTACCTCCTCCTCATGGGAAGATGCAGATCTTGTAAAGAGAGGATTTCGATCCAATACCCGCTGGTGGAGACTCTCACGGCCCTGAGTTCCTTCGTCCTCTTCGTTACCTTCGGGTTCTCGTGGAGTTATCTCTATTATTTTCTTTTTATTGCCGGCCTCATTGCCATTACCGTTATCGACCTTCACCACCAGATCATTCCGGACGTGATCAGCCTTCCAGGGATAGGGATTGGCCTTTTAGGATCCCTCCTCGTTCCGCAAATGACTTTTTATAACTCTTTGATCGGGATTATGGCGGGAGGAGGATCCCTTTTCTTAGTCGCAACGGTATATCAATGGCTCTTCAAGAGAGAGGGAATGGGAGGAGGCGATGTGAAGCTTCTTGCCATGATCGGTGCCTTCCTGGGATGGAAAGCAGTCATTCTGACCATCCTCACCAGCTCCTTTATCGGTTCGGTCGTCGGGATTACCATCATGCTTCTCAAAGGAAAGGATTTTAAGTACGCCATTCCTTTTGGACCCTTTCTGGCCGCTGGTGCGGTTATTTCCCTTTTCTGGGGAGAGGTCCTCATCCGGTGGTACCAGTATTTGAACAGGTGAGGGTCTAAGGGATTGGCATCTTCCGCCTGAACCTTAATTTAATCTTTCAATTTCTATAACATCGATATGCAAAAGCCCTATTGGCTCTTCAAAAAATTAAATCTTAGCCTTCGAACCGAGGTGGCGATCAACATTGCTCTATTAATGATGGTCGCCATCTTTCTCATCGGGTTTACGACGTTAAGGGCCAACGAAAGACATATCCTCCAGGCGAAGATCCGGAGCTGTGAGCTCATGGTTCAAGATTTTCAGACCATCATGGGTCTCCTCCTCGAAGGAGGGGATTTAGATGGACCATTCCTCCCTGGGAAGAGAGATATCCAAGACTTCCTCCAGGGTTACATTAAGGGCAGAGGACTCCTCTCACTCTCGATTGTTGACAGTGAGAAAAGACTCATCGCGGGTCAGAGCCTTGCAAAAGAGGGGAACCCCTTTGAACACCCTCTGCTTCAAACCGCCATGGACACGGGGACTCTGCAGACCGAGGTGGAAAAGACGGGTGGTCTTTTCACGACGGAGTATCATAGGCTCCTTGTTGCCTCTCCGTTGTGGGTTCGGGGAAGGATGCTCGGCGGGGTATTGATGGAAATCCCAACCGGGGATGTCATGAGGCAATTGATCGAATATCAGAAGATGTTCCTCCTTTTAATTGTCTTGGATTCATTGGTTCTGGTCCTTTTCGGTAGTTTTCTCCTTTCAAGGGTATTAGTCAAACCTTTAAAAGATTTGGCCGCCTTAACCCAGAGGATCAGCGAAGGGGATCTCGATCAAACGATAGAGGTGACCTCAAATAATGAGATCGGCCGGTTGATCCAGTCGTTCAATCGTATGACCGAACAATTGAAGGAAAAACAGAAGAAGATCGAGATGCATCTCCAATCCCTCGAATTGGCCAATAAAAAGTTGAAGCAGACCCAGGAAGAATTGGTTAGAACGGAAAAACTTGCCTCCATCGGTCGGTTCGCCGCGGGGGTGGCCCACGAGGTGGGAAATCCCCTCGGGTCCATCCTGGGCTATACGAATATCATATCTCGAAGAGATGCGACCCAGGATGAGGTTAGAGACTATGTCAAGAGGATAGAAAAGGAGATCGAAAGGATCAACCGGATTGTCAGGGAACTTCTCAATTTTGCCCGACCTTCAAAATTGGAAGTCCAGGAGGTCGATATCAATCAAATTATCGAAGAGACACTCTCATTGCTTTCCTACCAGAAAAGTTTCAAAAATATCGAGACCCGGTTGTCCCTTCAGCCGAATCTTCCCGGGGTATATGGAAACGAATCCCAACTCTCCCAGGTTATGATCAATATCATTATGAATGCGGTGGATGCCATGCCGGAGGGGGGGATTCTGAAGATCGAAACGGAGGAATATATCGTAGGAAAGGGAGACCAGATCGATCTCCCTCATCCGCCGAGAAGAAAAGACGATCCTCTGGAGGCAGACTATTCACACCTGAGGAGTCCGGACCCTTTTTCCTTATTTTTCACCAAATTTTCCGCAGGTGACCGGCTGGTCAAAGTCACGATCACTGATAACGGGATCGGAATCAAGGCTGAGGACAGGGATAAGATATTTGACCCATTTTTTACCACGAAAGATCCTGATAAGGGAACCGGATTGGGCCTTTCGATATCCTTGCGGATCGTTGAATCTTTCGGGGGAGAGATGAAGGTGAAGAGCGGAGAGGAGAAAGGGACCACATTCGAGATCTATTTTCCTGTGGCCAAGAGGGGATGAGCATTTTCCTGTTCTTATCGGAGGAGGCCAGATGATTTCCAAACGTATTCTCATTGTAGACGACGAGGAGAGCTTTCGCAATGTCTTAACCGTGATCCTCAAAAAAGAGGGATATGAGGTGGAAGGGGCTGCCAACGGAAAGGAAGGGTTGGGCAGAGTCGGAGAGTCAACCTTTGACCATATCCTGTGCGATATCCGGATGCCCCAGATGGATGGGCTCGAATTTTTGCAGGAGGCCAAAAAGATAGGAATTGAGACCCCCATCATCATGATGTCTGCCTACGGGACCATTGATACAGCCATCGAAGCGATGAAAATGGGTGCCTATGATTATATCTCAAAGCCATTCAAACCGGATGAAATTATATTGGTTCTCAAAAAAGCGGAAGAGAGGGAGAGGTTGAGAAAAGAGAATGAATCCTTACGCAGGGAGTTAAAAAGGGAATACAGTTTTGAGAACATCGTGAGCAAGAACGAGAAGATGCAGAAGATCTTCGAGATTATCCGGAAAGTGGCGCCCTATAAATCGACCGTGCTCATCACAGGAGAAAGCGGGACCGGCAAGGAATTAATCGCGAGGGCCATCCATTACAATAGCGACCGATCGAAGATGCTCTTTGTACCGGTCAATTGCGGAGCCATCCCTGAAAATCTCCTCGAGAGCGAACTCTTCGGTCATGTAAAGGGCGCCTTTACCGATGCCATCCGAACCAAGAAAGGACTCTTCGAGGAGGCCGACGGGGGAACCATTTTCTTAGACGAGATCGGGGAACTCCCGGCCCAACTTCAGGTGAAACTTCTCAGGGTGCTTCAGGAGGGGGAGATCCGTAGGGTAGGGGACTCGAAATCGGTCCAGATCGATGTGAGGGTGATTGCCGCAACGGTCAAAGATCTAATACGGGAAGTCAATGAGGGGAGATTTCGAGATGACCTCTTTTATCGGTTGAATGTCCTTCATCTCTCCATCCCGCCCCTTCGAGAGAGGAAAGAGGATATCCCCCTTTTGATCCAACATTTTATTCAAAAACATAACCAGAACCTGAACAAGGATATTAAAGAGGTGGATTCAAAAGCCCTCGAAGTTTTGATGAATTACCGATGGCCTGGTAACGTCAGGGAGCTGGAGAATGCGATCGAACGAGCGGTCGTGCTCGCTGATGGAGAGCGAATCGAGTTAGACCATCTACCCTTAGAAATTCAGCATATTAATATGATGGAAACGGCTGGTCTGCCTATTCCAGATGAGGAATACTCAATCAAGAAGGCATCGAGACTCCTTGAGATGGGGTTGATCCGGAAGGCTCTCCAAAAAACTAAAGGAAATCACACCCAAGCCGCTCGCCTCCTTGAGATCAGCCATCGGGCTCTCCTCTATAAGATCAAAGATTACGGTATTGGGGAAAACTGATTTTTCTTTTGACATTTTATTCTGGGGATTCAAAGTTTCAACTTTAAGCAAGACAGGCGGTGAGGTTGGATTGGGGCCCCTGGATCCTGACACTGGGAGATGGAAGGCACCTCAAGAGTATATTTCGCTTGGGGCCGGAATACCCTCAGCTCCAATCGTGACCAACGGGATGATCTATATTGGAAATTGGAACGAGTCTGATTGCGAACCGGGTCATCCAGATTCCGATCCCCCCCAAGAAGTCGTAAGGGTCAAATCCAGTAGGGAAAACGTAAGGTGAGTCCCGATAAGGTTCACTGATCGAGTTGTTGAAGTTTGCGGATTCTCTCCTGGGCCTCGACGAAGGATTGATCAAGGCTGAGGGCTCGACGAAAGGTTTCGACAGCCTGGGAGACCATTCCTCTCGCTTCATAGGCAAGGCCCAGGTTATAATGGAGTCTGGCGAGTTTTTCCTGGGTCAATCCTTTAATCTGGGCCGCTTCCCTCAAATATTGGATAGCACGATCGCTATCCCCTTTCTCTAAATAACAGCTACCTAGCATGATGTAACAGTCGAATTTCATGGAGGGGTTGAGCGCAGCCTGCTCAAATTCGGAGATGGCATAATCGTAAAGGTCCATTTCTTTGTAGGCAATCCCAAGATGGTAATGCATCTCAGAATCCTTATCGGTGTGGGAGGGGGCTTCGGTCTCGGTCGGTGATCTCTGGGATTGTACCACGGAAGACGGATAGAGATCCGACTTGTCGTCCTGCGGCTTCAATCGATCAGGACTTGAATAGATCGTGGAGATCTCTGGAGCATTCCTTAAATCATTTTTGGTTAACGGGGAGGGTTGGGACCGTTCCTCAAGTTCCTTCAACCCAATTCGGGCCTCCTGATCCTCAGGATTTAATTCCAGAATACTCAAGTAATAATTTTTTGCATCCCCTGCCAGCCCCTCCTTCCGATATAAACTCGCAATCCGACGAAGGGCATCTAAGTGTTTTGGATTGATGGCGAGGACTTTTTTATAAATTGAAATGGCTCTTGAATTCAGATCTTCGTTTTCGTATAACCCCGCCAATTTCATGAATTCGGCAATCGCTCTCTCATGTTCGCCGATCTTGGCGTATAAATCCCCTAATTTCAAATAGAGGCGGGTGTCTTTGGGATCTGCTTCGATCAATTTGGCATATTCGGCAATGGCCTTTTTGTACTGGCCCTTCATGACCAGCTTTTGCGCCAGATCCAAACCCTTCTCTTTATCGATCGCCAAAAAAGCCCCCTATAATTCTATCTATTCAACAAATTAACCTTAATCAAAGTAATACAAAAAGTCAAGTTTTTATGGTGACGGAGCTATCTTTCGCCCAGAACCTTTCCGACCCTTTGAAAAACCCCAATCGGCATTGATTGGGGGATAATAGCCCGTTCTTTGCCAGTGGTTAAATATTGACCCTTCCATTGGAATAAATTATTATTTAATTCAGTTGCTTGAAAATACGATCAAAAAGGCCGTGGTCCTGGCAGAAGGGGACAAAACAGAATCGGACGATCTTCCTTTTGAGGATCAACATGTTCAGAAGGAGTTCCAATGATCGAAGAAGAATATTCGATCAAAAAAGCGTCCAGAATGCTGGAAATAGGTTTAAATAGGAAAGCTTTTTAAAAAACAAAAAGAAATTATACTCAGGCAGCACGACCGGGAAGGTCACCCACCTGGCATTGTTCTAAAAAATTTAAGGATTATGGAATGTTAGAGGGGTGATTTATATTTTGACTTTTCCCACCTTCATAGGTATAAAGAAATTTTAGGAGGGATGAGGAATGATCAAGATGTTTCATTTTCTCTTTGCACTACTTCTATTCCTCTGTGTTTTTTCCTGCACTCGCCCTGAGAAAGCAGAACCTAAACTCAAAACCAATTCCCCGCCTGTGATTATTTCGGTGAGAATTTTTCCAGAGAACCCCTCGAGGGAAAACGACCTGACCGGGATTGTTCATAGTACCGATCCTGACCAGGATTCCGTGACTTACCAATACCAATGGATGAAAAACGATGAGGAACTTGTAGGAGAAACTAACAATATTTTGAAGAGCGGGAGTTTTAAAAAAGGGGATCTCATTCGGTTGAAGGTAGTCCCATCAGATGGTAAAACGGTAGGAAAACCTTTTCTCTCTGATCCCGTTAAGATATTGAATATTCCTCCAGTGATCCAGGAAGTCTGGATTGAACCAAGAGTGGCAAAAGTGGGTGATGATCTAAGGGCCAATATAAAAAGTAGTGATGGCGATAGAGATCCTCTCTACTTTAGCTACCAATGGGAAAAGAATGGGACTGTCTTGGTCGGGGAAAGAGGGGAGATCTTGGCTGGAAATCTCTTCAAAAAAGGTGATTCTATCACTGTAACAGTAACCCCTGATGACCGGGAAACAATTGGTTCACCCAAGAAATCTGACCCGGTCATTATTATTAATAGTCCGCCCTCAATCCTATCGACTCCTCCCAAATCTACGGAAGGTCCAAAATATTCTTATCAGGTGAAGGCCATTGATCCAGACGGTGATCCCATTACCTACACGATCAAATCGGGACCGAAAGGGATGACGATTGATGCAGAGAGAGGTTTGATAAAATGGGAAATTAGACCAGGAGAGAAGGGAACCTATCCGATTGAGATCGAAGTTTTTGACCAAGAAGGAGCCAGTTGTAAGCAACGGTTCACATTGTCAGTTGAGATTGTTCCAAAAAGATAAAAACCTCCGAATATCTTATTTAGATTCTCGCTATGAAAAAAAGTCATAGATTTAAGAACAATTTTTAAATACCCCTGTTTTTCGAAAGTATTTAATTAAAAAAATATCTTTTAATTTCAAGCAAATGGAATTTGTTCGGTTAATGGCATATTTTTTGCTGAAATTTAATTTCGAATTGAACGATTATGAAGAGACTCAATAAAAAAGGGATAACCTTACTCGAACTAATTATCGTCATAGTCATTATTGCAATTGGAGCTGTTTTGATTCCTCCCAATATGGGAGCTTGGATACAGAATTATCGTTTAAGAAGTGCAACGCGGGATATTGTTTCTGTAATGAGAACCGCCCAGATGAGGGCGGTTTCTTTAAATTCAGAATTTCGAGTTTCCTTTGATATCAATGGGAGAAA
>FMSI01011363.1_pt1 | contig 10819 bp, 18 predicted proteins | sample 1504471 | NCBI WGS metagenome assembly FMSI01 (sample SAMEA4475357, study PRJEB15587) | soil metagenome | biome: Soil; feature: Field | place: India | collected 2015-03-11 | depth 0 m
AAAAAAGATAAGAAAAAATGATAGTTAGTAAAATTAATAAAAAATTTGATCTTAATTTATAAATAACATATAGAAATATAAAAAATAATAATATTACTAAAAGAATTTTTAAAACTTTTTTAACTAAATTTTTTTCTTCATTCAACTTTCTTTTTCTTCTTCCTCTTCCTCAATTTGAAGGAGTTTTCCACCAAAAATTTCTTTTCCCTTTTCAACTATCTCTTTCCCTTTTTCATAAAGAATTTTTCTTGTTTCAGACCCCTTTTCTGGAGCAAACAAAATTCCTAGTATTGCACCAACAACCATTCCTAAAAGAAATCCACCAAAAAAGTTATCTTTTCTCTCGCTCATATCAACCTCCTTTTTTTCTAAAAAATTTTATTAATTCAATTCCTCTTTTTATTCCATAAAAAAGAGATATATATTTTCCTATTTTACTAATATTACCAGAAGTAGAAAAAATTAAAAATGGTGAAATTGTTGATATTAAATTTGTGATATTTTTTATTGTTCTGGTTGTTTGTTCAATATTTTTTAAACTTTTATTTAGAGATGGTCTAATCTCTTTAATCAAATTTTTAATCTCCTCAGTTAAACTTGAAACTTTATTTGAGAGCTCTCTAAGGTAGACTGCAAGAAATATAAAAATTAGAAAAATTAGAATTGAATTTATAATAGTTAAAATTAACACAACATAAATCATTCCATTCATTTGAACAACTCACTTATAGATGAATGTGTTTGTATTCTTTTAATTGCTTCACCAATAAGCGGAGCAACAGATATAATTTTAAGTTTTTCATATTTCTCACCATCCTTTATTTTTAATGTATCTGTGACTATCACCTCCTCAAGAGGCGATTCATTTAATCTTTCAAGTGAGTGGTTGCAAAAAATTCCATGAGTTGCTGCAGCATAAACTTTTTTAGCGCCTTTCTCAAGTAAAATTTTTGTAGCAGTTATAAGTGTTCCACCAGTATATATTCCATCATCAATAATTATTGCTGTTTTATCTTTTACATCACCAACAAGATCCATCCTTGCTATTTCATCTGGCTTTTCTCTTCTTTTTGCAAAAATTACAATTGGTGAATGAAGTCGAGAGGCTAGTTGATTTGCTCTTGCAACACCACCAACATCTGGAGAAACAACAACAATATCATCTAAATTTTTTTGTTTGAAATATTCAGCGAAAAGTGGTATTGCTGAAAGATTATCTGATGGAATATCAAAAAATCCTTGAATTTGTCCTGCATGCAAATCTATTGCAACAAATCTTGTTGCACCAGAAGATACTATCAAATTTGCCATAAGTTTTGCACTAATTGGCTCTCTTCCTCTTGTTTTTCTATCTTGTCTTCCATAACCATAATATGGAGTTATTGCACATATGCTTTCACAAGAAGCCCTTTTAAGTGCATCTAGAATTATAAAAAGTTCAAGATAATTTTCAGCAGGAGGAGGAGTTGGTTGAATAACATATACATTTTTACCTCTCACATTTTCATTTATAATTAACTTAATTTCACCATCTTCAAATCTTCCAACATCAATATCCCCAAGTTTTGTACCAATATAATCGCAAACTTTTTTTGCTAGTTCTATGTTTGCATTACCAGAAAAAATTTTAAAATCTGTATCCATTTGTCCTAACTCCTCCTTCTATCAAGAATTTTCTCCCTCTTCTCTCTTAAAATAATTCTCTTTATTAACCTGTCTTGCTCTACCCAATGCAAGAGAATTAGGAGGAACATCTTCTGTTATTACAGAACCTGCGCCTGTATAACTCCCTTTTCTTATAAAAAGTCCTCCCTCTTTCGCTACAAGTATTGAATCTGAACCTATAAAAACATCATCTTCTATTATTGTTGGATGTTTTTTCTTTCCATCAAAATTACAAGTTATTGTTCCCGCACCAATATTTACATTTTTCCCAATAGTTGCATCACCAATATAAGCAAGATGTGGAACAGCACTGTTTTCACCAATAGTTGATTTTTTAATTTCAACAAAAGTTTTTGCTTTGGAGTTTTTCATAAGTTTTGTTCCATCTCTTATACTTGCAAATGGACCTATTGTTACATTATCTTCAACTATTACAACTTCATCAATTGCAGAAATTTTAACAAAAGGACCTATTTTGCAACCTTTTCCAAAATGAACCTCACCTTCTATATAAACTCCAGGATAAAATTCTGTATCTTTTCCTGCGGTAACAAATGGTGAAATGTAAGTTGTTAAAGGGTCAAAAACTGTTACTCCATTTTTTAAAAGTTCTTCAATTTTTCTCTCTTTCATTATCTTAAAAGCATTCATTAAATCTTTTCTTGTATTTATTCCTATAATTTCTTCAAATTGACAAAAAAGTGAGTCAATTTTTCTTCCATCTTTATATGCAAGACTAACAACATCTGTTAAATAAAATTCGCCTTGTTTATTTTCATTTTTTAAAAGTGGCAAATATTTTCTTAAAACTTCGCCTTTAAAAATGTAAATACCACTATTTATCTCTTTGATCTCTTTTTCAGAAGGTAAAAGATCTTTTTCTTCTTTTATCATGACAACCTTACCATTCTCTCTTACCACTCTTCCATATTGATATGGAATTTCAACAATAGAGGTTAATAAAAGAATATCCATGTCTTGAGAATCAAATTTATCAAACAATTTATTTATTGTCTCTTTTTTAATAAGTGGAGTATCTCCTGGAAGAACAAGAACATAATCTTTGTCATTGATAAAACTTAAACCTCTTTTTAAAGCATCGCCAGTACCAAGGGGTACATCTTGAATGATATAGTTTATAGTAAAATTCTTTAATTCATTTTTATAATCATCTACATTTTTATTTGTTATTATGTAAATTTCTAAATCTTTCAATTCGATTAAATTTCTCACTATATGATTAATTATTGAATAACCAAAAAGTTTATGAAAAACTTTATTTTTATCAGAAAGCATTCTTTTCCCTATCCCTGCAGCAAGGATAAAACACTTATTCATTACATTTTTATTTTACTAAATTTATTTTTAAATTAAATATTGTTTTAATAGTTCACTCAAATCAATTATTTCTTTTTTATTATCCTTTGTTTTTTCAATTAAAATTGGTATTTTTTATCTCTTTAAAATCTTAAAGAGTAATTTAAAAACATCAATTGGATCTAGAAATGCCTCTGATGGGTTAACTCCTATCTCTTTAACTAAACCTTCACCCATTAAAATTGCTCCAATAGCAGCAGGAATTCCTGTTCCTTCTCCCATACCTTTCCCTTTTGAAAAATTGAAAAATCATATTGAACATTTTCTACATTCTTTTTTTCCTTTATTTTAATTTTTAAAAAATCCTTGTGGCTCTTTTTGACCATATTTTTCAATCAATTCTTTTCTTTTATGAAGAATATAACTTACAGAAAAATCGTGTGGTGAAATGAAGACATCATTTACCTCAAATGGTTCTTCCTCAACCATTCCAATTCTAACAACATTTTTTATTAATTCTGCGTATTGAGTTGGAAGAACAAATCCCAAATTTTTTTTATTACCTCCTTAATATATTTAGGCAAAGTTATTGTTTCAGGATGTGGATATACATAAACAGGATATTTTCCAAGACCTGAAAATTCTGCATCTTCAAGTGCTCTACCACTTTCTTCAAAAAGTTTAACCTCTTTATATTCACCATCAAGAAAAACTGGAATTGGTGATAACATTGAATGAATTCTATGTTTAACTACTGCATGTCCTTCATACTCCTCTCAACCATGTGCATGATAGATATCAATTGAATTTATTTCATCAAATAAAAATTTTTAAGTAAATTTAACTATAACATTTGCAAGGCCTGGTGAATTACCCATTCCAATAAAGCAATAGATCTCTTTTTCTTTTGCCAAAGAATCAAATTTTAAATCTTCGATTGTTGCATCAAAATCATCACATAAATCAACATAATTTTTGTTCATAAAAATTGCTTCTTTTAGAATCTTAGGTCCATATTTATAATATGGTCCAACACAATTTAAAACTGTGTCAGCCTCTTTAATTACATCTCTTATTGAACTCTCATCATTTGCATCTAACTTTTTAAATTTTATATATTTTGAAATATCTCCAAAAACACTCTCAAATATTTCTCTTTATCAATCACATAATGTAATATCATAATTTTGTGTTGAAAATAAAATTTTTGCTGCAACTCTACCAACAGTACCACACCCACCAAGAACAGAAATTTTTTTCATTTAATCCTCCTTTAATTTTTTAGAAACTATTTTAAAATGGAAAAACAACAATACCTTTATAGTTATCTATGTTAGATTTGTCAATTTCTAATTCAAGAGAGTTTAATTTATGAATACTCTCTTTATTTTTTAAAAACTCGTCAAGAGGTGCAATTGGAAAATCAAGTTTTTTTGTTTTGTAATGCATCGGTATAACTATTTTTGGATTTAAAATTTTAATTACTTCATCTGCCTTTTTTGCATCAATTGTAAAATATCCACCAACAGGAATTAAAATTATATCTATATTTTTAAATTCAGAAATTTCTTTCTCATTTGGAATATGGCCCAAATCTCCACAATGTAAAATTTTTATTCCTTCTCCCTCAATTAAAAATAGAGCATTCTTACCTCTTCTTTTTCCCATTTCTTCATCATGATAAAATGATTTAGATTTAAATTTTACTTCTTCAATTTCTTTATCTGTTGGATCTTTTAAAATTTCTCTTTTAACTTTTACTCTATTAGTTGCGGAGTGATCAAAATGGTCATGTGAAACTGTAACTATGTCAACCTCAATGCCATCAGGAAAATCATATGGAAGAGATTTATCATATGGGTCAGTCATTATTTTTAACCCTTGAGTTTCGATTAAAAAGCATGCATGACCTATAAATTTTATTTTCATAGAACACCTCCAATATTATTTTATTAAAAATTTAATATCTTAATGTTGGGTCAATTGCATCTCTTAAACCATCACCTAAAAGATTAAAACCTAAAACAGAAATAAGAATCATTAAACCAGGAAATGTTGCAACCCACCAAGCACCTGCAACTATATATTGATAACTTCTTGAAAGCATTGCACCCCATTCTGGAGTTGGAGGTTGAGCACCAAGCCCTAAAAATCCTAAAGCAGCAGCATCAAGAATTGCACTACCAATCGATAGTGTTCCATAAACAATAATTGGCGATAAGACATTTCTTATTATATGTCTAAAAATGATCATTAGATGTGGTTCACCAATTGAAAATGCCGCCTCAACAAACTCCATATTTTTAACAACAATTGTTTGAGACCTTACAATCCTTGCAATTTGAGGAGCATAAGTTATACCAATAGCAATCATTGCTTTATCTAATCCAGTTCCTAAAATTGCCATAATAACAATTGCAAGAAGAATACTCGGAAGAGAAAACATAACATCAACCCCTCTCATTATTATGCTATCGATTATTCCGTCAAAATAACCAGAAATTATTCCAAAAAAAGAACCAATTAAAACACCAATAAAAACTGCTATAAATCCAACTGTTAATGAAATCCTTGATCCATAAATTATTCTTGAGAGAAGATCTCTTCCAAAATCATCTGTACCCAAAATATTTGTTGTGTTTCCTTTCCAAAATCCTGGTGTAAATCTATCTTTAAGAGATTGAGTGTATGGATCAAATGGAGATATAATGTTTGCAAAAATTGCAACAAAAATAAGGATAATTATTATAACAAGACCAATCATTGCAGTTTTATTTTTTCTTAAATATTTCCAAATAAAATAATATTCACTTTTTCTTTCCATCAATACCTTATCCTTGGGTCAATAAAAGCATATAAAACATCAACTATTAAATTAACAAGTGCAACAAGAAATGCTACAAAAATTATTGAACCTTGAACAACAGGATAATCTCTTGAACTAACTGCACCAACAATATATCTCCCAAGACCAGGCCAAGCAAAAACAGTTTCTGTTAAAATTGCACCTCCTAAAAGAAGCGCAAATTCTGTTCCAATACTTGTTATAACAGGAATCAATGCATTTCTTAATGCATGTTTATAAACTACAACTCTTTCATTGAGTCCTTTTGCTTTAGCAGTTCTAATATAATCTTTGTTTAAAACATCAAGCATGCTTGACCTTGTTATTCTTGCAATAAAAGCCATTGGAATTGTCGCAAGTGCAATTCCTGGAAGTATTAAATGTTTCAAAATAGATAGAAGTGCATGAAAATTTAATGTTAAAATCGAATCTAAAATCATAAAATTTGTAATTCTAGTTAATACAATGCCTGTATCTAATCTTCCAGAAACAGGCAAAATGTTTAACCATATTCCAAAAATTAGCATAAGCATAATTCCAAGCCAGAAAACAGGCATTGAAACACCAAAAAGAGCAATAGTCATTGTTAAATAGTCAAAAAATGAACCTCTTTTATTTGCTGAAATAATTCCAGCGAAAACTCCAACTAATGTTGCAATTATAATGGCAAACAAAGAAAGTTCAAAGGTGTTTGTAAATCTATAAAAAAGCTCTTTTAAAACTTTTTCACCTGTTCTAATCGACCTTCCAAAATCACCTCTTAAAACTTGACCCATCCATATAAAATATTGAGTAATTAATGGTTTATTTAGTCCATATTTTTCTCTTATCTCCTCTAAAATTTTTTCTGTTACATGTTCTCCTGCAAGAATTTGAGCAGGATCTCCTGGTGCAAGTCGAATCAGAAGAAATGCAATTATTGAAACAATAAATAAAACTATTAAAAGTTCTATTGCTCTTCTTAAAATATACCTCTTCATTATAATAATTTAGGGGGCACAAAGGCCCCCTTAAAAATCAAAATTATTTTTCAATGTAAACTGTATCAAAGTGATAATCTCCAGTTGGATAAAGAAGGAAACCTTTTACATTGTTTCTAAAAACAACCATCTGTTGTGAGTGCGCAAGTGGTACCCATGGAATGTCTTCATGAATAATTTTTTGAATCTCTTTATAATATTTTTCTCTCTCTCTAATATCATATGTTTTTCTTGCAAGCATATTTAATTCATGAACTTTTTTACTTCTATAAAATGCAACATTTCCAGCACTTCCAACTGTTGCAGCATCAGGGTCAAGAAGAACATAAAGAATATTATCTGGATCAGGGTAATCCATTGTCCATCCAAGAAGACACATTGCATGCTCTCCACCTTCTGTTTTATCAAGATATGTTCCCCAATCATAAGTTACAATTTTTGCTTTAATTCCAACTTTTGCAAGATCAGATTGAATTGCTTCAGCAATTTTTTGTGGATCAAACATATATGGTCTTGCAACTGGCATTGCCCATAAGTTTGTTTCAAAACCATTTGGATAACCCGCCTCTTTTAGAAGTTCTTTTGCCTTATCTGGATTATATTCATAATCGACTATTTCATCATTATATCCCCAAAGAGTTGGAGGAAGAGGATTTTTAGCAACAACTGCAGTTCCTTTATAAAGATGTTCAACAATATCTTTTCTATTTATTGCATGATAAATTGCTTTTCTAACTCTTACATCACTTAATTTTGGATCATAACCTGGAGTATCACTTCCTAAATTAAATGCAAGATAACCTATGTTTAATCCAGGTTGAGTTAAAATTGTTAAATTTTTATCACCTTTTATTTTTTCAAGATCATCTGGGTTTGGAAATTCCATACCATCAATGGTTCCTTTTTGAAGTTCAAGTAATCTTACAGATGCATCTGGAATAACTTTAAATATTAATTTATCAATTTTTGGTTTTGGGCCCCAATAATCTTCAAATTTCTCAAGAGTAATATGATCATCATTAACCCATTCAACAAATTTAAATGGTCCAGTACCACAAGGATGTGAACTTGCTTCTGCTCCCCATTTTTCATGATTTGCAGGACTGACAATATAAACTGTAAACATTGCCATTGTTGTTAAGAATGGTGCAAAAGGTTCACTTAATTTAATTTTTACTGTATAATCATCAACTTTCTCAACTTTTTCAATTTCATTAAAACACCAACTCCAATATTCCCATTCACCATATTTATGGAATGGATTATTTGGATCGCGCTGTCTTTCAAAAGAGAAAACAACAGCATCTGCATTGAAATTTGTTCCATCATGAAATTTAACACCTTTTCTTAGGTAAAATGTGAAAGTAAGTCCATCAGAACTTACATCCCATTTTTCTGCAAGCCATGGTTCAATCTCTGTAGTTCCTGGTTTATATCTTAAAAGTCCTTCAAAAATATTATTCATTACAGTTATTGACTCACCATCAGTTACATCTGCTGGGTCAAGTTTAACAACATCACCTGCTTTTGCAAATGTAAGAGTTACAACTTCAACTTTTTTCTTACATCCACTTCCTAATAAAACCCCAAAAATAAGTAAACAAATTAAAATAAAAGTTGTTGGTAATTTAAAACCTTTCATTTAACTTACCTCCAAATTTAAAATTTAAAAAAATAAAAAACCTCACCTCTTTTTTTGAAAAATTATTTTAAAAATATATAACAATTTTGATATTTGTCAAGTAGTTTATTATATATCAAGGCCCTTTCCAAAAGGATCTTCCCATTTTTCAAGAGCAATTGCAAGTTCCCTATATTCTTTTGCAGCTTCTCTAAGAGGAATTCCTCTCATTGTTGCTCCAATTACTTGTCTAAATGCATTTCCACCTGCTATTGGACCTTCAGGATGAGCATGAATTCCTCCACCTGAACCGATTATTATATCAATCCCTAAATCCTTTGTTACTTTTTTGGAACCATTGAAGAAGTAATTCCACCTGAAGCCATTGGGAATGTTGGTTTGATATGATAAAATGGAAGTCTTAAATTATTTGCATTATTTATAAATTTTTCAGGTAAAACTTGCGCTTTACCATATATGGTGCAGGAATAAAAACATTATCTGCTCCTGCAAGTCTAATTAATTTTCCTAAAACAAGATGTGATGTTATTCTAAAATATTCTGACATATAAAGAGCGCCTGCAACATCCATATGTGCTAAAATTGGAACATTGATATTTGGATCTTCTTCTATTGCCTGAAAAACAGCAAAACCAACTGCAAGATAATTTATCATCAAAGCAGTTGCTCCAATATCAATTGCTCTTTTTGCATTTTCAAAAATTTTAGGAACAGAATCTGTAACATTAACTGTATACAATGTATGTTCACCCTTTATTTCAAAAACCTCTTTTTCAATCTGCATATATTTTATTAACTCTCTCATCAACTCTATTAAAACTTGCATCAGCAATCAAATCATTATCTTTAAAAATATCACAACCACCTAAGGCTGCTAATCTAAAAAGTTCTGAACCAATATCAACTGTATAACCTGTGCATGGTTTAATCATATTATTTAAAAGAGGTCTTTTTGGAATATTTAATAATTTTCTAATCCTTTCAATTCCAAATTTTGGTACCTTAAATCCATTAACAAATTTTTCTGGAAATCTTACATCAAGTAGTTTTATTCTGCCACCCATTGAGATATTACCAACAATTGTTGTAAGAAGCATAGGAATTTGTTCACCAATATTTACTTCTGTGAAAGCAATTTGAATAATATAATTTCTCATACTAAAATCTTTTGGAATTTCAAATTCATAATCTGGAATTTCATAAACCCCAATAACTTTTGCAATGTGTTTTCTTTTAACTTCTGGTGTCTCCTGGTAGAGAAAACCAAGATCCTGTGCTCTGTTCAATTGCAAGTGCAGGTGCAAGTTTTCTTACTGGTATTTTCCTATTAAAACAGCAAGGTATGTTGCAACCAAATACTCATCATAATCAACACTATCTGGTAAAGCAATTGGTAAAGATAATGGATCTAAATTCATTAAAAACCTCCTTTAATATATACATTCCCTCATATTAAATTCCTCAATTTCTCTGTTTATTTTTCTTTATAATTTTTTTAAATCTTTATAAACTTCTTTGAAATTTTCATAAAGAAAATTATAAATTTTTTTATTATCTAAATTAGGCTCAAAAATTTATAAGGTCTTATTAACTCTTTTAAAGATTTAAAATCTTTTATTAATACCAAACCAATAAAACTTATATATGCCGCTCCAATTGCTCCTCTTTCTTGTGGATACTCTAAAGTTTCATTTTTCTTTCCTGTTATATCAGAAATTATCTGCATCCATATATCTCCTCTTACGCCACCACCAATAACTCTTAAAGATGAAATATTAAATCCCAATTTTTTGTCAATAATTTAAAGAATCCATCTTATATTATAACTAACCCCTTCATAAACTGCTCTTAAAAGATTCTCTCTTTTATGATTTATACATAAATTTATAAAACTTCCTCTAACATAACAATCATTAATTGGTGCTCTTTCACCAAATAGATATGGTGTAAAAATCAAAAAACCTGAACCAGGTGGAACTTTTTACCTCTTCATTCATTAAAGAATAAACATTTTTTATATTTGGATCTTCACTTTCTTTTCTGTAAAATTCATTTCTTATCCATCTTAAACATTTACCTTCAGTTTCAGTTTCTGCAAAAAGAAAAGAATTTCATAATCTGCTGATTGAATAACAACAATTCCACATTTTCCAACATTATGCTCTTTTATTATTACACCAACCCATCCAGATGTTCCAAGATAAAGATTTGCATCTTTCTCCAAAACTGCACCTGCACCAACAGAAACACATAAAGCATCTCCTGCTCCAGCATTAACATGGATACCTTCAAGTAAACTACACTCATTAGCAGCATCTTTTTTAATTTTCCAACTAAATCTATTGATTTCGCGAGAGGTGGAAGTTTTTT
>FMSI01097881.1_pt1 | contig 10809 bp, 10 predicted proteins | sample 1504471 | NCBI WGS metagenome assembly FMSI01 (sample SAMEA4475357, study PRJEB15587) | soil metagenome | biome: Soil; feature: Field | place: India | collected 2015-03-11 | depth 0 m
TATACATATTGATATTGACCCCTCATCAGTAAGTAAAAGTGTTGCAGTTGATGTACCGATAGTTGGCGACGCAAAACATGTGCTTGCCGAAATGAACAAGATTGTCAAAGCACCCAAGATTGATGAATGGGTTGCCTATGTAATGAAGATGAAAGAAGAAAATCCTTTAACATACAAAGACAGCGATGTAAAGATAAAGCCACAATATGTTGTAGAAAAAATATACGATCTTACACAGGGCGACGCAATTATCTGTACGGAAGTTGGGCAAAATCAGATGTGGGCATCACAGTTTTACAATTTTTCCAAACCACGTACCTTTATTTCATCAGGCGGTCTTGGCACAATGGGATTTGGATTCCCTGCAGCAATTGGTGCTCAGTTAGGAAGGCCCGATAAACGCGTTATAGACATTGCAGGTGATGGATCAATCCAGATGAACATTCAGGAGCTTATTGTTGCCGTGCAGCACCGTTTACCCATAATTATCGCCATATTGAATAACGGCTTTTTAGGGATGGTGCGACAGTGGCAGCAGCTTTTCTACAATAAACGGTATTCATACACATGCATAAACTTTCAGCCAGATTTTGTGAAACTGGCCGAAGCCTATGGTGCTATTGGCATCCGTATTGAAAAGAAAGCGGATGTAATTCCAGCAATAGAAAAAGCTTTATCAATTACCGATAAACCCATTATTTTAGACTTCCATGTGGACCGTGAAGAGAATGTGTATCCAATGATACCTGCTGGTAAATCAATAAAAGATATGATGATGAGGGAATTAGCATGAGTCAACATGTAATTTCGGTTAAAGTTGAAAATAAATTTGGTGTACTTGCACGAGTTGCTGGGCTTTTCTCAGCACGTGGTTATAACATAGACTCACTTGCTGTAAGTGAAACCGAATCACCTGATGTCTCTGTTATGACTATTGTTGTACGCGGCGACGACAGAATTATTGAACAGGTAAAAAAACAACTCAACAAACTCATTGATGTTATTAAAGTCACAGATCACCATCCTGAAAATGCCGTACAGCGTGAAATAGTCCTTGCAAAGCTTAATGTTGTTCCATCAAAACGCAATGAAGTATATCAACTGGCGCAAATCTTTGGTGCACGTATTGCTGGTGTATCAAATAAAACCATTATCCTGGAGTTGGTTAACGACCCTGAAACTGTTGACAACTTTATTGATCTCCTGAGACCATATTCAATTAAAGAATTAATCCGCACTGGAAGAGTGTCAATATTAAAAGAGTAGTGTATAAAAAAATTTAAATTTTTATTGCATAATACACATACACCACTACACTGTGCTGTAATACCTTCAGCATACATGAGTACATCATTTACTCTAAAAACATATTATACATACGAGGTAATGTTATGGCAAAAATGTATTACGATAATGATGCCGACTTATCGGTTATTTCAAACAAAACTATTGCTGTTATTGGATATGGAAGCCAAGGACACGCACAGGCACAAAATTTGCGCGATAGTGGCTGTAAAGTAATCGTTGCTGAGCTTCCAGGAACACCTAACTATGATTTAGCTGTTTCACACAATTTTAAACCAGTCAGCGCAAAAGAGGCTGCAGACAAAGGTGACATCATTCAGATACTTGCACAGGATCATGTTCAGGCAAAATTATATGAAACTGAAGTGAAGCCTCACCTTAAAAAAGGGAAAACACTGGTATTTTCTCATGGATTTAATATTCATTTTGGTCAGATAGTTCCTCCGGCAGAAGTTGATGTCATTATGGTTGCACCAAAAGGTCCAGGACATTTAGTGCGCAGCGAATATGAAAAAGGTGGCGGCGTTCCTTGTCTTATTGCTATTCACAATGATGCAAGTGGGAAAGCCAAAGAAACTGCTCTTGCATACGCAAAGGGAATTGGAGCAACCCGCGCTGGTGTTATCGAAACCACATTTAAAGAAGAAACTGAAACAGACCTTTTTGGCGAACAGTGTGTATTATGTGGCGGTGTTTCAGAGCTTGTTAAGGCTGGCTTTGATACTTTAGTTGAAGCGGGCTATCAGCCTGAGATTGCTTACTTTGAGTGCTTGCACGAACTTAAACTCATTGTAGATCTTTTTTATCAGGGTGGCATCAACTATATGCGCTACTCAGTTTCAGACACCGCTGAATATGGCGATTACATGGTTGGCAAACGAATAGTAACTCCTGAAACACGCAAAGAGATGAAAAAAGTTCTGGAAGAAATCCAGTCAGGCCAGTTTGCACGACAGTGGATACTGGAAAACCTGGCAGGACGTCCACAGTTCAATGCAATCAAGAAACGTGAACGTGAACACCTCATTGAGCGTGTTGGCCGTGAACTCAGAAAAATGATGAAATGGATAGATAGTAAAGAAGCATAAATTTTTTTCCGGGTGCGATAGCCAGCTGTCGCACCCTTACAACTTTTTTTGCAACCCTTCCTTGGAATCAACTGTCTATAATAATAACAATCAAACACAATTACAAAATATAAAGGGAACTTCAAAAAACTAATTTCTAACGATGTTCCGTTATGAGCATGTATTTGTAAAAACTACTTTCTTATGTTTATTATAAAAAATGTAAAAGTGAAAACATTTTTTAGATGTGCCCATAAATAAAGATACATATAAAGAGGTTGTTATGAGTAAAAAAGTTTTATTGGTATATCCTGAAATACCTCTTACTTACTGGAGTTTTAAATATTCGCTTGAGTATATAGGAAAAAAAGCAGTTTTTCCACCGCTTGGATTATTAACTGTTGCTGCTATGTTACCTGAGGATTGGAAAATTGACTTAATCGATATGAACATTACAAAGCTTGATCCAGAAATACTTCCACACTATGATATGGTATTTATATCAGCAATGCTTGTTCAAAAAGAATCATTTGATTATGTTGCCAATTTATGTAATCGGTACCACATTCCTGTTGTTGCTGGTGGCCCTTACCCAACATCATTATGGCAATCCATTTCAAATGTTGATCATTTTGTGCTTAATGAAGCTGAAGTAACTTTGCCAAAATTTCTACATGATTTACAGTATGGAATTCCTCATCATGTATATACATCTACTGTGAAACCATCTCTTGATAAAACCCCTGTGCCTCGCTTTGATATTATTGATTTAACACCGTATTCAAGTGTTCCCCTCCAATTTTCACGTGGATGCCCATTCAACTGCGAATTCTGCGATATTATCTCATTGTTTGGTAGATTGCCACGCACAAAATCGCCACAACAGTTTTTAGCCGAACTTGATGCTGTGTATGCAACCGGATTTAGAGAATCAATTTTCATAGTTGATGATAATTTCATAGGCAATAAGGCTAAAGCAAAAGAGCTGTTAAGAGCCATTATAGAATGGCAAATTGACCATTCATATCCATTTTCATTCCAGACAGAAGCAAGCGTTAACCTGGCACATGATAAAGAACTTATGCAACTGATGTATAATGCTGGTTTTGATATGGTATTTTTAGGGATTGAAACACCGGTAATTTCTTCACTTGAAAATGCAGGAAAAATGCAAAATACCAGAGAAGACCTATTGGAAAATGTAAAAATAATACAACAACATGGTATGGAAGTAAGTGGTGGCTTTATTGTTGGGTTTGATAGTGATCCAGAAAATGTCTTTGATTTACAAGCAGAATTCATACAAGCTTCAGGTATACCTATTGCTATGGTTGGCATTTTAGACGCACTGCCCCAAACTCGCCTTTATGAACGACTGGTAAGCGAAGGCAGACTTTTAAATGAATCAAACGGGAACAATACACACAAATTAGCACCAAACTTTATTCCCAGAATGCCAGTTAAAAAACTTATAGATGGTTATATACATCTTTTAAAAACAATTTATACTCCTGCTTACTACTTTGAACGCTGTCTGACACTGATTAAAAGGGTGCCAGAAAAACGCATGGTGTATCGTCAATTCACTTTTAAAGAATGTAAGGCGCTGGTGCTATCACTCATTAAACAGGGATTTTCAAATTATGGTATTCATTACTTTAAATTTTTATTCAATACACTGCGTCTACGCCCAAAACTATTTTCAGAGGCTATCGCATTAGCCATTAAAGGTTACCACCTTTTCAAAATTACAGAAAAATTAGTACATGCATATAATAAATCCTTGAAAGAAGAAGAACACACTAATGTAATTGAACAATCTTTTATTTATACTACTCACACTAGCAGTGCGGGTATAATGCATACTAATCATCTATAGGAGGTTTTCACATCATGTCAACACCTTCTGAAGCTGTCCAGATACTGGTTACTGTCATCCCAATCGTTGGTATTGTAGCAGGAACTGTTGTTATTTTCTTGTTCCTCTATTTTAATCACAAACAAAAAATGTTTCTTATTGAAAAGGGATTGTACCAAAAAATATCCTTTGATTTTGATGCATTCAGCCTTTTTAGCGGATTTCTGCTTACCGGTGTTGGTGCAGCACTCACGCTTTTCTTTTTACTTAAAGATGGCATCTCATATGCACTTATCGGGGGACTTGTTCCGTTGGGATTGGGAATAAGCTTTATTATGTATTACTTTATCAAAATGAAAACAGCAAAATGAAAGCACAACATGATGAGTACATTGTACAACAGATTCTTAAAGGAAAGCAGGAGTTATTCAAGATTATTGTTAAGCGATATCAGAACCACGTATTTACTTTAGGCATGCGTTTTTTTAAAAATTATGATGATGCATCGGACTTTACTCAGGAGGTTTTTGTAAAGGTGTATAATAATCTGGAGTCATTTAAAGGGCTTGCATCATTTAAAAGCTGGCTTATGAAAGTAGGCTATAATCATGCAGTTAATAAGTTACATGCCTTAAAAAATAATAATCCTGATATATACAACGAAAGCATTGATAACCATCCCAACCCTGAAACTCAGTTAATGCGCAATGAACTGCACTCAATTCTTGAAAAGGCCATTAATAATCTTCCTGATGAATATAAGGTATGCATTGATTTATATTTTTTTGTGGGATTGCCGTTTAAAGAAATATCGCACATAACGGGCTTCCCAGTAAATACCATAAAGTCCCATGTGTTCAGAGCAAAGCAACATTTACGTCACGCATTAAAAGGCACAATAGCGGAGGAATACCATGAAATGTGAAAAAGCCATAGAACAATATCTAAAACTTGATAATAAACAAACGCTACCCTTAACGCTTGTGTTTCATCTTCTTGTATGTAATAACTGCAAACATGAAATTTTAGAATTATCAAGAACATTTACCGCACTGCAAATACCACCTTATACAATATCACATGAAGATACAATCATGTCACTCATTATGACAAATAAAAGATATCACAAAAAAGTTTCCGATTTCAATTGGATAGCTGCTGGCCTAACTATTGTACTGAGTATCGTGAGTATATCATACAGTGATACACTGCAATGGTTAACACAACACTTTGGTAATCAAATACAAGTGCCACTTTATCTTGTACTTGGATTCATAATATCAGGCTATATTGGAAGTTATGTTGCCTCACATATGAAAAAATTGGAGGCGATAGCTCAAAATATTAAGTCACTGCTTTAATGCGCTTCAGCCCAGTTTTTTCCCCATCCTACATCCACTACAATTGGTACATCAAGTGTGATAGCATTTTTCATTGCACCAACAACAATATCCTCAACAATTGCCTTTTCATCTTCAGGGACTTCAAATACCAACTCATCGTGCACTTGAAGGATCATTCTGCTTTTCAGAAGTTTTTCAGCAAATGCTTTATGAATGGCAACCATCGCCACTTTTATCATATCTGCCGAAGTGCCCTGTATTGGCGTATTTATTGCAATGCGCTCTGCACCCTCACGTCTGAATTGATTTGTTGATGTTATCTCTGGAATATACCGCTTCCTGCCAAGAAGAGTCTGCACATAGCCATTTTTGCGGGCAAACGCAATGGTACTATCGATATATTCTTTAATTTTTGGGTAAGCAGTAAAATATTTTTCAATGAATGTAATTGCCTCTTCAAATGAAATATCAGCCTGCTGTGAAAGACCATATGGTGAAACACCATAAATTGTTGCAAAATTTATAATCTTTGCCTGTCTGCGCATTGCATCAGTCACCCCTTCAAGTGGGACATTAAACACAGAAGATGCAGTCTGTGCGTGGATATCTATTCCCTTGTGAAATGCTTCAATCATTGTAGGATCTTTTGACAGATGAGCCGCCAGCCTTAACTCAATTTGCGAATAATCAGCTGAAAGCATACTGCATCCATTATCAACCACAAATCCTGCCCTGATATTTTTGCCAAACTCATCACGCACAGGAATATTCTGCAAATTAGGATCTGATGAAGATAGCCTGCCAGTTGCCGTGACAGTCTGATTAAATGATGTGTGAATCCGTCCTGTCTTAGGGTTAACAAGTGCAGGTAATGTATCAACGTAGGTTGTTTGCAGTTTGCTCAACGTTCGGTATTCCATCAAATAATCGATTATCTCGTGTTGCCCCTGCAAAGCTTCAAGCACCTGCACATCAGTGGAAAATCCCGTTTTAGTTTTTTTAACTGGCTTAAGCCCAATCTTTTCAAATAGTATGTGCGATAACTCGCGCGTTGAGTTTATATTAAAAGTAACTCCCGCAAGTGAGTAAATTCTTTCTTCAACTTCTTTAATTTTATGCGATAGCTCCTTTGATAATGTTTCAAAGTGTATAAGGTCAATCTTCACACCGTAGTATTCCATATATGCCAATACGGTCACAAGTGGCATCTCAACGTTAAAAAATAGATCAAGCAGATTCTCATGCTCCAACTTTTTATACAACAAGTGGTACAATCGTAACGCAATATCAGCATCTTCAATGGCATAATGTGACAGCTTCTGTAACGGCACCTGTGTAATAGATTGCACTTTTTTACCATCTTTGACAAGTTCATCATAGGTAATTTTGGTGTAATCCAGATACTCTGCAGCAAGATCATCTAAATTATGGCGCCGCAATCCAGGATTAAGCAAATATGATGCAACCATGGTATCAAAATAAATCCCTTTTACTGTGATGCCACAGTTAAGCATTATGAGCATATCATACTTAATGTTTTGCCCTACCTTTTTAATCGTCTCATCTTCAAGAATATTTTTGATGAGTGTTAGCATTTGATATTTTGGCACCGCATTGTATCCCCATAATGAGCTATCGCCTACTGGAATAAACCATCCGGATTGAGGTGCAATGGAAAATGAAACACCAACAAGTTCTGCTTCCATTGGGCGTGAAGATGTTGTTTCTGTATCAAATGATACAAGGCCTGCCGTTTTTATTGCTGCAATAACTTTGTGCAGCGTCTCGCTATCAGTTACTGTTGCATACCCTGCTATTTCCTTGACCGAAATAGATTTTTCTGTATCTCCCAATTCACGGGCAATTGACTCCATTTCTAAATTTTTGAAAAGTTGGCGAACTTTTTCAGTATGCACATCAGGAGTCAGAGCCTTTTCAATGGAAAGTGGCAATGGTATATCAGTTTTTATTGTCACAAGTTGCCGTGAAAGGTATGCTGAGTCTTTCTGTGATTCAATCTGCTCTTTGATTTTGCCAGTAAGCTCATGCAAATGCTTGTAAATATTGTCAAGAGTTCCATACTGCTGCAAAAGCTTTGACGCAGTTTTTTCGCCAATGCCTTTTACACCGGGGATATTATCAACTGCATCACCGGTGAGTGCCATATAGTCAATTATCTGCTCAGGTTTTATGCCTAATTTTTCTACAACAGCATCAGCATCAATGCTTTCAAATTCTGTTATGCCTTTTTTGCCAGCATAGATTGAGACATTCCTATTGGTCAAAAGCTGATAGGCATCCTTATCGCCGGTAACAAGCACCACCTTATATTTATCCGAATACTGTTTTGCGACAGAACCTAAAACATCATCAGCTTCATAATCATCCATAATTATCACTGTAAAGCCCATCTCCTGCAGCATCGCTTTGATTTCTTCAATCTGGCTTTTAAGATCATCAGGCATTTTTGCGCGCTGTGCTTTGTACTCCGGATACATTTCAAATCGGAATGATTTTTTTGGCGGATCAAATGCAATGATGGTGTAATCAGGCTTCTGAGTGTGCAATAAACGCAAAAGCATCCTGAAAAATCCATAGATTGCCGATACATTCTGCCCTTTGCTGTTAATCAAAGGGTTTCGTTGCAGTGCAAAATATGCTCTGTAACACAGTGCATGTCCATCAACTACGAATAATGTTTTCTGTACCATAATTATTCATAACACCCTTTACTTTATTTACTATCGCATGTATACCAAACATCTTTTGCTATACATCATACGCACCTATCCTCAATAATTTCTCTTTCACTGTTTCATCATAATATCCACTCACCATAATAACTTTACTACCAGAATAATGCTTTTTGATATATGTCAGCACATCTTCGCCAGATAGCACCGGCATTCGTCCATAACTTATTACTAGTTTTATCGTATTTTTTTATCAACATATTCCAGTGCCCCATTAGGATCCGTGAACGTTTTTACTTTAAAACCTCCTAATTCCACTGCCTTCTGATATAAGGTGCAAACATTCTCACTATCGTCAATTATAATTACTGTGCCATTGGATTCATGCAATTCATTGTTATCAAGATTCTTTTCAACTAAAATTTTGACTTTACAACCGGCAGGTATATGAAAAAGCTAGTTCCAGTGCCAGGTGTTGACACAACATCAATAAATCCCTTGTGCTGTTTGATAATTCCCCACACTATTGCCAGCCCCAATCCACTGCCATTTTCTTTTGTGGTATAAAGCGGCTCAAAAATATGCTCAAGGACTTCGGGAGCAATTCCAATACCTGAATCTTTCACTGTAATACATATATACTCACCCACAGGTATTGTTTCAATTATACCTTTCTTTTCATTTGCCATAGTGATATTTTCAGTTTTAATGGTGATGCTGCCACCCTGCGGCATTGCTTCGGCAGCATTCAAGATGAGATTCATTATCATCTGCTGAATCTCTGTGGAATCTCCCATAATGACGTCATTATGGGCATATAAAGATAATTCAACCTTAGAATTTTTTGATACTGCTGTGTGCAATAATGAAATGGCATTCTGAATAATTGTGTGCACCTTAAGTTCAACAGCATTGAATGCCTTTTTTCTTGAAAAAGTCAAAAGCTTTGATACAATTTCTTTGGCGTGGTTCCCTGCCTGGATAATTTTTTCAATGCCATCTTTGTTTTTAGCATCAATTGTTTTTTCAATTAAATTAGCATAGCCCAACATTACTGTGAGTATATTATTAAAATCATGTGCAATTCCACCAGCAATCTGGCCAATTATTTCTAATTTTTGTGATTGTAATAGTTGACCTTTTAACTGTTCATGCTGTGTAAGCAGATGAGTGATTTCAGTAGTATCATTTACTACACATTCAACAGCCTGCCGTCCCATCCATGTTACAGGTCGTATTCTGAACAGTACAGGTAGCAAATGATTGTCTTTACGAAGCCAAACCCCTCGGTGGATATGATGGGTGTATTGTAAAGCCTTTTCCAGCTCAGCAAATGATGAATACTGCAAAATAGTTTCATCTGTTATAGAGTATTCATTAAAATACTCATCCATAGTTGTTTCTATTATAGTTTCAAATGATGTACACGCTATTCGTGCACCCTCATAGTTTGTAAGTACTATTCTACCCTTTTGCAATATAAATACACCAACATTTAAATCATTAATTAAATTTCGAAAATGCGATTCCAGCATCTGGAGTTCATGTATCCGTTTTCTTCGAATATATAGCTGAACTACAAGAAATGAGAAAAGTATCGTCAATACTATTATACTGGTAAAGAATATTATGCGTTTTGCTATGTTAGGCGGAGGCATGATTGCAAACCACTTCCAGTACAGCATATCTGTAAAGTTCTGTGATTTTAATTCATGGATACTATCGCTTATAATTTTTAATAATTCCTTATTATGTACTGCCACCGGAAAGGCTATTTTTTTGCGGTCATATACAATATCCCCCCAGTTCCCTTTTGTAATCTTAATGTTTCCCGCAAAATATTTATTTAACAGATATACTGAGTTGAGGTAATCGTTGAGTACAGCATCAACCGTGCCATTTTCAAGTGCAACAAAGGAATCCACTGTGTCCTGAAACCGTACCACATTTATACTGTACCCTTGCTGAATTAGATTCATGGCAAACTTATCTCCCGATGCATCTTTCTTCACCCCAAGGGTCATGTGTTCCAGATCATATACTGTACGTATAGAGCTTCGTGGAGAAACCACAAGAGCCAGGCCACCTTCCATATAGCTTTCTGAAAAATTAAATAATTCTTCCCTTTCTTCCGTTACATAGATACAGCCAATGGCCATATCAGCTCTACCATTCCTTACCCGAAGAAGCATATCCTGAAACGTAGTCACCGTGATGGTATAACTAATATTGTTTTTTTTACATATTTCATTTAACAGATCTATGTCGTAACCAACCAGCTTACCCTCTTTGTACATTACAAATGGTTCATAAATAGCAGTAACTACCCTGATATTTAAAGGTTTGTGATTATTCACTTTTTCAGCAAAAGTATTTTCCCCAAATATTAGGGCGATAATTACTGTTATAAGTATTATTTCAATGAATTGTCTCATATTGCTAAAATATAATAGTAGTTGCTTTTAATTGTCAAATGTTATTGTATAATCTATTGCTCTGACCCCGGCCTTTTCGAGAGCCTCAATGCTCGGTGTTTGTTTCTT
>FMSI01037625.1_pt1 | contig 10803 bp, 6 predicted proteins | sample 1504471 | NCBI WGS metagenome assembly FMSI01 (sample SAMEA4475357, study PRJEB15587) | soil metagenome | biome: Soil; feature: Field | place: India | collected 2015-03-11 | depth 0 m
TCGGCGCGATCGGCGAATTGTTCGTTGCCTGGGTGACGGCCGGCGTCGCCGTCGCCTCTTCCGCTGCGGCGAGAGCGTCCGGCGTCGCCGCTGCATCGCCTCCCAACAGCGCCAGCAACCTCTGGACGCCCTCCTGCGCCACGGGGTTGTCGGCGTCCAGGATCAGGACTTTCTGGTACTCCGCCAGCGCTGCGCGCAGGTCGCCGTCCGCCTGAAAGTCGGTGGCGCGTTGCAGGGCGATGCCGATCTGCTGGCGGCGTTGCGTCTCCACCTGTTGTTGACCGGCGCGGACGCCGAGCACCACGGAGAAGATTAAAATGGCGGCGGCCAGGATTGTGATGGCGCCGATCAACCACCACGCCCAGGTGGGAAAGCGCATGTTGTGAATCATCGTGTGAAACCTGCCATTTCGAGGTTCCATCGAGAACCGTTTTGAACCAAAAGTCATCGTTTACAGACGTTCTTTGCAAGGCCTGGGTTCCGACCCTTGCGCTTAGACAATCTATCGGCGATTGCGCCAAAGGTTCATTATACATATTGCGGCTTGCAGCGAGAAAGGTGAGAACGGCCACGCAACCGGAGTTTCGTCTAAAACGCTTTGTTCGCTGCGGAGAAGGGGGAGTGAGAAGGAGGCGCCGCTCATTCTCCGATGGCGTACATCGTGGCTTGCTCCCAGGACATTGCGCCGCCCGCCTGCCAGGCTGCGAGAAATTCTGCCTGCGTAAGCTGGCTGTGGGCGAGGGCGAGCCGTTGTGCATGAAGCGTCTGGTCGCTCAAGGGCAAGGGCATTTGCATGAGAGTGCGGAAATGTTCCGCTGCGCTCCACAGGCAGACGGCGCGCATGGCATGGCGCCTGGCAAGCGCCGTCGCTGCGCACTGTTCGAGGTCTTCCACGACGCCAGGGCGGTGGTTCAGCTCGCGGCGGAGCCGCAACGCCTGCGCAGCGGCAACGTCCGCCTCATCGCAGTTCCCATTCTCAAAAGCCAGTCGCGCCTGGTTTGACCATAGCGCAGCCTGGAGAAGCCTGTCGGCTGCGCCGCGGACCTGTTGCGTCGCTGCGTCGTGATATGCGACGGCGCCTGGAATGTCTTGTTGCAGTGCAGCGAACCTCGATAAATGGAGCAGCGTCATCGCAACGCCGTGTTTGTCATCGAGGCGGCGGTGGACGGCCAGGCTGAGTTGAAAATAGGGTGCGGCGATGCCCGGCCTGTTCGCATGATGCGCCAACACGCCCAGATCGTTCCATATTTGTGCAACGTACCGTTGATCGCCCAGTTGCAAAAAGATCGTCAACGCTTCATGCAGCCATGCTTCGGCTTCGCCGTAGCGACCCAGCGACGTTGCCGTCTCGCCTAACCCGCGCAACGCATAGGCGATCCCGCGCGAATTGTTCAAGGCTCTGGAAAGCGTCAGCCGTTCGGTGAAACAGTTCAACGCCGTCTGATAGTTGCCGAGGAACTCTTCGATCCAGCCCAGCACGCCATAGCCGTCGGCGATTCCCTGCCTGTCGTCCAGGCGCCTGGCAAGATGCAGTTGTTCTTCGGCGAAGCGCCGCGCAGCATTCAGATCGATCTGGAGGCGCGCCAACACGCCTGCGCCATACAACAGGCGCAAGCGCACCGTATCCGAGGGATGACCGTCGGACAACGCCTGCTCCAACCAGTGGCGTCCTTCCGCATAATGGCCGCGCACCAACCAGAAGCGCCAGATGCGCGCCGCCAGATGCGCCGCTTTTTGCGCCGGTTCGCCCCTCTGCTCGCATCCCCATTTCAGGGCGGCGCGCAGGTTGTCGTGCTCTGTTTCCAGCCGCTCCAGCCACGCCGGTTGATTGGCTCCAGACAGTTCAAGCTCCGCCGCCTCCGCCAAGCGGGCATAATAGCCCAGATGACGCCGCTGCAACGCCGGCGCTTCTCCTGACGCCGACAATTTTGCATGCAGCACTTCACGCACCGGCTCCAAGAGTCGATACCGCGCGCCGCTTTCAGGGGAGCTCTCCACTACGACGAGGGATTTGTTGATCAGGCGTCTGAGCAGCATCAGCACCTGATGGGGCGCAATCATGCCTTGAACGCCCTCCTCGTCGGCGGCGATCGCCTCTGCGGCTTCAAGAGTCCATCCACCCCGAAAAACAGAGAGACGACGGAGCAAAGTGCGTTCGGGTTCGGCGAGCAGACGATAACTCCAATCGATTGCGGCCTGTAAGGTCTGGTGTCGCAGCGTCGGACGGCGACCGGCGCTTGCGAGCAAGGAAAAATCGTGCTCCAACCGTGCAGCGATCTGTTCCGGCGTAAGGACTGCAACCCACGCCGCCGCCAGCTCAATGCAAAGCGGCATGCCATCCAGGCGGTGACAGATGCTCGCCACTGCGGCTGCATTCTGGTCGGTCAATCTGAACGCGTGCGACGCAGCCCGTGCGCGTTCTACAAAGAGCCGAATGGCGTCATATTGCAGCAGCGCGATGGCCGACGGCGTCATGCCGGCTTGCATGGTGGGCAACGCCAGCGGCTGGATGCGATAGACGAATTCCCCAGGAACGGCCAGTGCTTCCCGGCTGGTGGTCAAAATTTGCAGGCGTGGACAGGCCAGGAGCAGCGCGACCGCCAGTTCTGCGACGGCGTTCACCAGATGCTCGCAGTTGTCCAGAATGAATAGCTGTTGAGATGGCCGGAGGAAATCGAGTAGTGCTGCGCTGTCGCTAACTTTGCTCAGCCCTACGGTTGTCGCCAATACGGTCGGCAACAGATGCGGTTCGACCAGCGCCGCCAGTTCCACGATTTGTACGCCGTCGGGGTAGAAAGGCGCCATCTCCTCGCCCACGCGCAGCGCCAGCCGCGTCTTGCCGCATCCGCCGGCGCCGGTCAGGGTGAGCAGCCGCACATTTTGGTCTTGCAACAGCTTGCACACCTCGACGATCTCCTCGACGCGACCGATAAATGACGTCAATTGAGAAGGCATGGCAGATTCTTCTGCAGGCGGCGGGGAGGGGAGGGGCGGCCCATGGTCAGGAGACAGGGGCATTGCAGATGGAGGAGGCTCCACCTGTTGGTCGCACAGCGCCAGCAAGCGTGCAACGATTTCAGGTTCATGTTGCAGGTGCAGAGCGGGGACGAAGCGCGCCAGCAAGCTGGTGCGATCCACCGTTCGTTCGTTGTTTTCGATGCGGCTCAGGTGAGATTCGCTATAGCCAATTTGGATTGAAAGTTCGCGCAATGAAAGGTGAGCGCGACGACGCAGGAACTTCAGCAGCTCCCCACAGGTGGAAAAGGTGATGAAAGGATCGTGGGAAGCAGCCACGCATCGCTCCTCAATCACCGGTGAACGCCCCGCGTGATGAATTCATTATACATCAAACCGTTGCGGGCAGAGCGTCCTTTTTTGACAAGAAAAGGCAAAAAATGCAACCCCTTTCGTGCTATCTTGTCCTCATCGACCGAAACCACCGGATTGAAGTTTGTCTGGGGGAGATATGAAACGCCGCGCGTTGGTGCTCGGAAGCCAAATTCTTGGACTGACCGGCGTCCATAACGACGTCGAAGCGATGAAAATGATTTTGGGCCGTTATGGCTTCGCCGTCGATCGTCGCATTGGAAGCGACGCAAGCCGCGACGGAATCCTCGACGGCTATCGCAGGCTGATTGCCGACTCCAGAGCAGACGATGCCGCCGTTGTCTATTACTCAGGCCACGGCGCCTTTGCCGTCAACCCGACGAGGCGCCCGAACCAGCCGAAGCATCTGCAATGCATCGTTCCGACCGACTGGGGAGCCGGCGGAGGCTTCCGAGGCATCCTCCATGTCGAATTGTCTGCGCTGATGGCGGAGCTTACGGCGCGCACGAAAAATGTAACCGTCATCCTCGATTGCTGCCACGCCGCCCAGATGTCGCGAGCCGCCGAGCCGAGCGCGTTGACGCCCCGAGCTCTCCCGCGCGCGTGGGCGGACGGCGTCGACGAGTTCCTGGCTCAGCATTCGCTCGATCTTTCTCAAGTGCATGTCGAAAGCAACCCAGATGCAGTGCGTCTGGCGGCCACCCAGGCCGATCGCTCGGCTTACGAGGCCCTCCTGCCAAGGAACGGTGAGCTGATCAGGATGGGACTGCTGACCCGCTCGCTCCAGCTTGCACTGGAAGAGTGCGGCGATGCGCCTCTTGCGTGGCGAACGCTGGCGCTGCGCGTGCGAGAGCTGGTGATGAACCAGGCCATGGAACAAAGGCCTGAAGTGGAAGGCCCCGCCGATCGGCTGCTCTTTTCCACTGTGCTCGCCCCCCGTTCCGACGCCGTGGTCTTCTTCTATGACGATGGCCGGCCGTCGCTGCGCGCAGGGCGCCTGCTGGGCGCCCGCCCTGGCGCTGTTTTCGACGTTCTGCCGCTGGGTGCAACCGATCTCGAAGCAGGTTCGGCGGCGGAAGCCACCGTTGTCGAGATTATGGGCAACGTTTCGCGCGTCGCTCTGCACGTGGCTTCACAAGCGCAACCGCCTCAAGCTGGGACATTGGCGATTCCGCGCACCCTTCCTTTTCCCTGCGCCAGAGTCTCCGTTCGTGGAGACGCCAAGAGCATCGCTCCCTTGCTGCAGACGCTTCAAACCAGCCGTTTTCTGGAGTTGGTCGCAGACGGGCCGAACGATTTTGAAGTGGTCGTCGAAAATCAGCGATTGACCTTGTTCGATGACAGCAAAGTGCAGATCGCACACTCGGAGCCCAATGATGCTGGAGGACGGCAGAACACGCTCGCACGGCTGGAGCGTTGGGCGAAGGCGCTGGCGCTGCGAGACCTGCAAGCGGGCGGACTTCCGCCGACCGTTGCAGCCGTGCGCTGGGGCCGCGTCGTCAACAGGAAACCGGTTCCACTCAGCGCCGGAGAGACGCTGCACGTCGGCGATTTTGTATACGTCACCATTGAGAACAAAACGGACGTCGATCTCTACGCGGCGATCTTCGACATTGGGGTGAGAGGAGCGGTCACATTGCTCACGGCGGCGACTCCAACGGGGCGCAAGATCGCGCCGGGCGCCGGCTACACGCTTGGCGAACGCTTCGGAGTCCTCGAAGGGCTAGGTCCGCTCACCTGGCCCGAAGAAGTCCCGACGACCGAAGCGCGCCGCGAGTCGATCCTCGTCATCCTCGCCGAAGATTGGAACGATTTTCAGAGCTTTGAAACGCCGCGGGACTCGACGCGTGGTCACCGAACGCCGCTTGAAGCGCTGCTCGCCAGCATGCGCCAGGGAACGACGCGCGAGATTCCGGCGAGCCGGCCGGATGGAGGTCGCTATGACGTGCGAGTTTTTGACTTCAACCTCAGCCCGACGCCGCGGGCGCAGGGCGCCTCCTTGAATGCTTCAACGGTGGAGGCGGCATGATCTTTGGCCCTTATGTGAGTTCCATCCTGCGCTTCTTATTGCCGCATGAATATGAGGCTGACCTCGCCGCTGCAGAAGCCGACCTCAAAGATTCGGAGGCTCCCAACGACCTCCTCATGCTCGGCAAGGTGTTGCTGTGCGCCGGTCAGGTGAAACGGGCGCGCGAGGCCTTCTCCCGGGCCGAAGGCGCCGCCACCGGGGTCGATGACCGCGCACTGGCAGGCGGCTATCGCCGACTGGCGGAGTTCGCCGATTTTGGCGCGTGTCGGGAGTGGAGCCCGGGTTCGTCGCCGCTCGAAGTGGAGCGCAGGTGGTCTTTGCTGGAGTGGGCCGTCGAGCGAGATTTCTGGCGCCGACAATTGCCCGCGCTGCCGGCTTCTGTTGAGCAGGAAGTCTGGTTTGTCACCCAAATCGCCCCATTGGTGAATGAACTGGCGTCTGCTTCGGCGCCGGAGGAATCGAAGCCGCTTTTTCGTCGCATGGCGCAGGCGGCGGAGCGACTGCAATCGGGGGAGCTATCCCCGGTGATTGCGCTTGGAGTGATGCTCGTCCATGCTCTGATGCTCCGCCTTGTCGATGAGAAAGGCGCCGCTCGACAATTCGCCATGAAAGGAATTGCGGCTTGTCGGGAGATGGGGCGCCCAATCGGCGAAGGACTCTTTGCCCTGCTGATCGACGATCTGGACGCCACGGCCCGGACGACGCCGGAGGCGCTCGACCTCTTTGCAGGCGATATTCAATCGATGAGTCGCAGCGTTTTGGACGCGCTGGAGGAAGGGACGTCGCCTAACCCCCCGGAGGACTGGACTGCGGTCTTTGAAGGCAAAAGCAGAGCGCGCAGCCTCTTTGAAACCCACAGGTGGCGGATCGGCGTCGGCGCAGCGTTGGCGCTCGCCGCGAGTCGGACAATGCGGGCGAAGCCGGCCGACATGCCGGCGACATTCGAGATTCGCCATCTGGTGGAGGCGCAGTCCGCCTTTCAGCGCGCCGGCGATGAAGCCGGGCAGCAACTTGTGCAGTGCCGGTCGCTGATCTGCGCCCTCGAGCAGAATTACCCATTCGAGGAGTTTCAGCTTCAAAAAGCGCATAGCATCGGGGAATGGGGAATGAAAAGCGGCAGCTTTTCGTATGCATTGGGATTGGGGTATCTGTTTCTCGCAGCCGGGCGCAGGTGGCGCCGACGAGGCGAACTCGCCGCCGCCATCAAAGCAACCCAACTCGCCGCCGCGCTCTTCGATGGGCTACAGGCGCCGGTGGCAAATGCAGACGCCGTCGCAGAAGAGGCCGATCTGCTGGCGTCTGGTTGGGAGTCGTCCCAGGGGATTCCGGCCATGCAACGCGCCTTCGACGGCTACATCGATGCGCTCACCGCGATGAAGCCCTCTGCGCCGGGGCAACTCGGGGCGTGGGTGCGCCTGCGCCAACGCGTGGCGCAAACCGGCGCGATGCTGCTGGCCTGGTCCTCCGGTCGCGCCGCCTTTGCGCGTACGCAACAGAGTCTGCTCGACCTGAATATTCTGCCTGGAGCCTCCTCATGAGCCATACAGAAGTCGCCGAGCTATTGAACGCCTATTGTCGCCTCGTCAGAGATGAAGTCGCCGATTGGACGCCGTGGATCGTGCGCTTCGCAGCGGTGATCGAACGTTTGCAGCGCCCTCCGGCGGGCGACTTGACCGCCCAGGTCGGCGAGCTGCCGTTTGCCCCGCTTCTCATTGCCCTCGGCCATCATGTGGACGGCCAGGATGCGAAGGCCGTCGCAGTGCTTCGGGAAGCGCACGCCGCGCTGTTGAGCGACAAGGAGCTGAACAGCGTCGAGACCGCGAAGATCACCGCAGCGTCGGTGGCGGGACTTCGCGCCCAAGCGCGCGCCGGCGTTCTCGCCGTGTTCCTGGCGGCCTGCGGCGCACATGAAGAGGCGCTCTGGCTTTTTGCCCAACTGGAGGGCGCTCGCCGCATGCGCAGCCTGTGGGAGACCGCTCTGCTGGCCCGCACTTTGTTCGCCGCAGGTCACTTTGCGGGCGCCTTGAACGTTGCGTTGGAAGGCGTCGAGGAGCTATTGCAACGGCGACGGAGGCTGGACGACACTGCACTGCGCTTGAATTTCGGCGGCGAAGTCGGCTTCTCGTTGACGCAGATCGCGGCAGCCGCCGCGCTGGCGCACACCGATGACGAAAGAGGTTGGCGGCTCGGGTTGTCCCTGGGTGATCTCGGTCGCGACCCATTGCTGGCGGAAATTTTGCACACCATCACGCGCGCTCCGGTTTCTGTTCTGTTGCGCCTGCCTGCGATTCGTCGATGCTGGGCCGCCGAGGCCGAAGCGTTTCAATGGAGCGACCTCTTTTCCCGCATGCTTGTCGAGGCGGAGCCAGGTCTGAAGCTGCGCGCTGCGGAAGAAAAGTTGAGCGCAGCCGAGGCGGCGAGGAGAGAAGCCAAGACCCGACTGCGACAGGCTGCGCCCGACCTCTACAGTTTCTTTTACAGGCCGGGCGCTGCGCTACTGCGCTCGCCGGTCAGACCTGACGTTGACGTTGTGGCCGACGTGCAACGAGAACTTGAGCCAGGCGCCGCCATCCTCGGCTATGAGCTGTTCGAGAACGACGTGTTCGGATGGGCGTTGACGCACGATCGTCTGTGGGTGCAACGGCTGGGGCTTTCGGCTTCTGAGTTGGCGGATCACGTCGCCGCTGTGCGAACCTCCTGCCGCTTCGGCGCGCTCGCCGGCGAAGCTCGCCTTGCTTCGCTTTCAGAAGCGCTGCTGGGGTGGGCGGATGACATCCTCGACGCCAACGGGCTCGACGCCAACGGGCGCCTGCTGCTTGTTCCCAGCGGCCCGCTTCGGGCGCTTCCATTTGCGGCCCTTCTGTGGCGCGGTCGAGCGCTCGTCGCCACCCATGCCTGTTCGGTTCTCCCCACCTTGGGCGTCTTCCCTGACCTGATCGGCAGAAAATCGATAAACTTCCAAAACGCTGCGATCGCCGCATTCGGCAATCCGAGTGATGCGCGGTGGACTTCGCCGACGGGAGAGACGGTTACAGTCAGTTCTCTGCGGCATGCAGAGCGCGAGGCGCAAGAGATTGTAACACTTGCCGGCGACCGCGCGCACCTTCTCCGCTGTGGTTCGCAGGTGACGCGAGACGCCGTGCTCGATGCGCTGCGCACCGCCGACATCGTCCACCTGGCCACCCACGCCAGATTTTGCCCGGAAGCGCCGCTGTTTTCGGCTTTCCTTCTGTCCGATGGAGAGCAACTGACGGTCATCGACCTCATTGCGGTCGAGAGTCGATGCCGCCTGATCGTCGCCAGCGCATGCAGCACCGGAGAGGGCGCTCGCACCAGCGGAGACGACGTGCTCGGCGTCAGTCGGGGCCTCCTCGCCTGTGGAGCGAGCGCGGCGGTGGTGAGCCTGTGGCCTGTGGACGACGCGCATACGGCGGATCTCATGATCGCATTTTATCAGGGGCTTTTCAGCGGCCTTGAACCTGCTCAAGCGCTTCGGCAAGCTCAACTCTCATTTCTTGACAGAGAAGCGGGTGTTCCGACCCACAGCCGTGAAGCGCCGGCGGAATTATTCCCTGTTGGAGGTGCAGGAGCAGAGCGCTATTGGTCGCCATTTATCGTGATAGGTGCATGAAGGACGCGGAGCACATTCACCGCGCTTGCATAGAAGACGCGCCAGCGCTGACGCGTGTATGGATCGACATCAGGCGTGCGACCTATCGCGGCAACAGTTCGGCCTGCCGCCTGCGGTTGGCGCCGAAATTCCTGATGGTCATGGCATTTCGTAGGTCACGCCTTGGACGGCACGTCTACGTTCACGCCGTTTCGTCCCGCCAGTAGCGGCGACCTACGATGATTCTCAATATTTCCAAGCAGTCTCGTCGATTTTGCACATCAGGAGGTGCATATGTCCATCGCCGAAACCAAAGCCGTCATTCGCCGTTTCGTCAAAGAGGTGCTCAATGAGAAGAATCTCGCCGTCATGGATGAACTCTTCCCGCCCGACTATGTGGAGCATGATCCCTTGCCCGGTCAGGGGCCGGGGGCGGAAGGGCTCAAACGCTTCTTCGCCGAATCCTTTTTTCCGGCCTTCCCTGACCTGGAATGGGTGAACGAAGATATGGTCGCCGAGGGGGAGTATGTGATGGCGCGCTCGACCTGGCGCGGCACGCAGCGCGGAGAATTTCTCGGCATTCCACCCACCAACCGTCGCGTCCAGGTGGCGGCCTGGACGATCGACCACGTCGTCGATGGCAAGCTGGTCGACAGCCGCATCCTGGTCGATGGGTTGAGCCTGCTGCAACAGCTCGGCGCGCTGCCGCCGTGGCCGCCGCCGGTCAAGACCTTCCAGGGCATGGCCGAGGAAGCCTATCAGGCCGTGCCCACCATCAAAGCCGCCGATCTGCAACGCCGCCTGAAGAAGGAGCCGGAGCTACTGGTCATCGACGTGCGCGACGCCGCCGAGATCGTGCAGACCGGGACGATCCCCGGCGCGGTCAACCTCTCCTACGGTGCGCTGACCTACATGGCCGACCACACTGCGCCGGAGGAGTGGCGCGACCCCCGGCTGGCCGACCACGATCGCCCTATCGTGACCACCTGCGGCCTGGGGCCGCTGGGCGCGCTGGGCGGCAAGCTGTTGCACGACATGGGCTTCACCAACGTGCAGATTTTGGAAGGCGGCGTGCAGGCGTGGATCGACGCCGGACTGGCGGTGACCAGGAGTGGTTGAATCAGGAGAACGGGTCGATCCCGCTTGCGGTTGAGATGAAAGCTTACGGAGGAGCCACACGCTCGCAACTATGCTACTGGCATGGCTCCTCTTTCCGTCTGGATTCTCGGCGATCAGCTGCTGCGCGGCCATCCGGCCCTGCTCGCCGCCGAAAGGCTGGCCGAGCGCAGCCGGATTCGCGTGCTGCTCATCGAAAACGAACAGCGCAAGGCCCGGCTGCCTTATCATCGCAAAAAGCTGGTGCTGCTGATCAGCGCCATGCGTCATTACGCCGAGGAGCTGCGCAGCCTCGGCTATACGGTCGATTACGTGCGCGCGCCGACCGCGCTCGAAGGGTTGCGCCGACACGTGGAAGCGCATCGACCTGCGCGACTGCTGACCATGGCCGCCGCCGAATATCGCGGGCGGCAGTTTCAGCAGACCCACCTCGCCGAGCTGCTCGGCGCACCGGTCGATGTGTTGCCGAACACGCAGTTTCTCTGCGGTCGCTACGATCCTTTTCCTGACCCCGACAAGAAAGTCATCCTGGAGACCTTCTACCGGGCGATGCGCCGGCGTTGGGGCTTGCTGCTCGACGCACACGGGGAGCCGGTGGGCGGCGCCTGGAATTTCGATCGCGAGAATCGCAAGCCGTTGCCGCGGCGGGGTCTCTTCATTCCTGCACCCCTTCGCTTTCCTCCGGACGCAATCACGGCGAAGGTGATGCAGGAGGTGGCTG
>FMSI01080115.1_pt1 | contig 10801 bp, 8 predicted proteins | sample 1504471 | NCBI WGS metagenome assembly FMSI01 (sample SAMEA4475357, study PRJEB15587) | soil metagenome | biome: Soil; feature: Field | place: India | collected 2015-03-11 | depth 0 m
CCTTTTTTAAAAGGGAGGTTGGGAGGGATTAAAAATCAAATTCCTTGACAGTCAAAAATTACTTAATTAAGCTTGAGCTATGCAGAAAAAGTTAGCTTATCTTTTACTGTTCTGGGCATTATTTGTTTATATTTACTATTATCGACATTTAATTCCAAAAGCCGTTGAACTTCTTCGCTATCTGGGTGTGCTAAATTGATTGAGCTGGCCCTTTTAGTTGCCATTTTTCTGGTCAGCGCCGGGCTTGGAAAGAAAGTTTTTTCAGTTTCTAAACTTGAATTTGCCTCTTTTTTCGAGGAACTATTGTTTTCTGCTGGTTTGGGGCTTGGCTTGTTTTCAATTTTTACTTTTTTGCTTGGCATTTTAAAACTTTTTTATCCTTTCTATGCTTATTTACTTTTGTTGGCTTGTGGCTTGATTTCTTACCAGGAAATCCTGAAAGTTTTGAGAAACTTATGGGCAGCCCGCCAGAAAATTCAATGGGGAAAGCTTTCCATTTTTAATAAGTTTATTATCATTATTCTTAGTTTTTCCTTTTTGGTTCTACTTGTAAGCACTTATAATCCACCCATTGATGGCGATGTGATGATTTATCATCTGGCCATTCCTAAAATTTATTTAAAAAACCACGCTATAATCTATATTCCTTTTAATTTCTTTTCTAATTTCCCTTTTCTAGCTCAGACTCTTTTTACTCTGGCTTTGCTTTTAAAAAATGACCTTTTAGCTCAGCAGATTCATTTTCTTTATGGCGTTCTCGCTTTCTTAACGACCTTTTATTTTGCTCGAAAGCATTACTCTTTTAACATTGCCTTAATAGCTAGTGCTGTTTTTCTAACTCTTCCTTTAGTACTTTTTCTTGGCTCTATTGCTTTTGTTGATTTAGCTCTATCTTTTTACTTTACTCTAGCAATTTATTCCTATTTTGAGTGGGAAGAAACTCAAAAAAAGCAATGGGTGATTTTAGCTGGCTTAATGGCTGGTTTTACCGCTGCTATAAAACCTCAGGGAGCGTTAGCAGGGTTTTTGCTGGGACTGTTTTTTTTGGGCAAGATTCTTAAATTAAAAATCAAAAAAAAGGAAGCAATTCAATTATTTTTATCTTATTCTTTTTTTGCTTTAATTCCGCCAGCTTTTTGGTTTATTAAAAGCTTTATTCACACAGGCAATCCAGTTTTTCCTTTTTTTTATGGTTTATTTGGTGGAAAAAACTGGGATGCTGTTCATTCGGAAATGCTGACCAGGCTTGGTTTGGAGCAACTTTCTTATCTTGTAAAAAGACTGCCAGTACTGCCTTGGGCAATAACAATGGAGCCGGTAGGTTTTCATGGAAAAATAGGCCCTCTTTATTTAGCTTTTTTGCCAGGTATAATCCTAGGTTTTAAAAGCGAAAAAGTTCGTAGGCATCTTTTTTTAGCTGTGATTTTTTTCTTTGGCCTTCTTTTTGGTCCCAATGTTAGCGTCCGCTATTTAGCGCCAATCCATCCGCTTATCTGTGTTTTGGCAGCGATAGGCATTGATTCGCTAACGAAAGTAGGTAAAGAGATAAGACTTGTTGTTTTTACTCTACTTCTTTTTTCTTTTATGGTGCATGCCTCGGTTTTGACTTCTTCATTCTTTCGCCCACCCGGGAGTTACCCACCCAGTAAATCTCTTAAAGTAATTTTCGGAGTGGAGAGTCGCGATGAATACCTTTCTGGCGTACTTCCTTATTACAAGGCTTACTTGTATATCAATAAAAGACTTTCACCAGAAAGCAAAATTTTGATTCTCGGCGGTAAAGACTTGGGCGCGTGCGGTTATTACTTAGAAAAAAATTATGTATGGGGTTCCCCGCTTTATCAGGCATACATTAATTATTGGAAATGCAATAGCAGCTTAGAAGTGTATAAGTGGTACAAAAAAGTGGGAATAACTCATATCCTTTTTGAAAAAGACGATGTTTCTTTAAATCCTAAATGGCAAGCTCCTTTTAACCCTGAAGGACCAAGAGTTGTCGGCTATATTAAAGAAGTTTTAAATAGGTATTGTCGGAAAGTTTATCATAGCGGTAAGTTTTATGTTTATGAGTTAAAGTAAAACAAGTCTGAAAAAATTTTGTTATAGTTTTTAGTCTCAGTTAAAATATTCAAAGTTTATGTTAGCCTGCGCAAGTCAGATTCAAAACTCAATTCAAAGGTTGCTTTCGCTGGGCGATAGCAATTATGTTTCGCCTACTTTTGGTTGTTTTGACCGCAATTTCTGGCATTACCGGACGGTAGTTGACTTTCCCTCAGCTCCCTTTCAAATGGCTTCTTTATCTTTAGCCTTGCTTTTTAAGAACAATTTTGAAGGTAACTTTGGTTATCAAAGGCCGGAGTTTTTGAGTTTAGCTGAAGGAACAATGCTTTTCTGGGTGAAAATTCAGCGGGGTGATGGTTCTTTTGATGAGTGGTACCCTTACGAACACAGCTTCGTAGCCACCGCTTTTACTGCTTATGGTGTTTCTGAAGCTTTACTTTTATTAAAAGATGAAGTTTCAAAGGAAACATTTTCCAGGGTTCTTGGGGCTTTAGAAAGAGCTGCACACTGGCTTTCTTATCACGATGACCTTGTGGTTTCTAATCATCAGGCAGGGGCAGTTCCGGCTTTGTACAACCTTTTTTTATTAACTGGAAAAGATGAATATAAAAAGCTTGCCTTAAGAAAGTTAGAAAAGCTTATTTCTGTTCAGACCGAAGAAGGCTGGTTTCCTGAGTATGGTGGGGCTGATCCTGGTTATACCAGTTTAACCGTGGATTTTTTAGCTAAATATTACCAGAAAAGTAAAGACGAAAAAGCTAAAGAAGCAATTAATAAAGCACTTGATTTTATGGTTTATTTTCTTCACCCGGATGGGAGTTTTGGGGGAGAATATGGCTCTCGCAATACCAGGTATCTTTTTCCGCATGGCTTGGAAATTATAGCGGCTGAACTTCCTCAGGCAAGTTATTTGCTTCAGCCTTTTTATCAGCCAGAGAAGTATTCGAATATAGTTAATTTAAACGCAGTTGACGACCGTTTTCTGATTTTTTTCTTCTTACCAAATTACCTTCAGGCAGTGGTGGAGGCGTCAAAAAGAGAAAAAGGACCAGATTTTGCTACTTTACCAGCGCAGGTAAAAGAAAAAATCTTTCCTCAAGCTGGCTTACTGGTTCAAAAAGACCCCAGTCATCACCTTATTCTCAGCTTTAAGAAGAATGGGGTTATGAAAGTTTTTGCCGATGATTATTTGCTTTACTCTGACAGTGGCTACTTTGGAATCCTTAAAAATGGCAAAGTGGTTACCAATCAATGGTTAAATAGAGAAGCGTCTCTAGAGAGGTTGAAAGAAAATGAATTTTTAATTAAGTCAGAGTTTGCTCTGGTTGATTTTTCTCTTCCTCTTGTCCGTTACCTGGTTCCATTTCGATTTTTCACCTCTTTTTTTGGTTTTAGCGACCGAATAATGACAGCTTTTAATCAACGGTTGAAAAAGAGCAAAATTCTTAAGATTAAAAAAGCGCCTTTGTTTTTAGAAAGGAAAATTTCTATTGGCTCAAATGAGATAAGGATTGAAGATAAAATATTCAATCAAGGTTTAAGACTTACATCTTTTGGAGTTGAAAGTTGTGCCTCTGCTTTACACGTTCCCTCGTCGCGATTTGCAACAAAGACTTTAAATTCATCTTTCTTTTTTACTTTTGAGCAAATAGAAGTGCTGAACAAAAAAGGGTCTGCAGGTTTATCCATCACAATCAATCTTTCCCAAAAAGAAGTAAAATATAGCTTTGCAAGCGTTTGAATTATTAAGAAAGGAAGATTAGCTGAAGATGAAAGTGATAGTATTAATTCCACCGAGCAAGTTTAGCCGCAATGTGGCTCGAGATTTAATTTATGGTTGTTGGTGCAAAGGCAAGCGCATTGCCGGAATAAAGTTTCCTCCGCTTTCTTTGCTACTGGTAGCAACTGTTCTTAAGGAAGATGGTTTTGATGTTTCACTAATTGATGCGGCGGCAACTGGATTGAGTGTCGAGGAGGTAAAAGAAAAAACTAAAGATGCTCAAATGGTGGTTTTATTGACCTCTACGATGACGGTTAATGAAGACGCCGCTATTTTGAATGAGTTAAAGAAAGGCAATCCTGAACTTAAAACAGTAGTTTTTGGGGCTCATCCAACTTTTATGCCGAAACATACCTTAAACAAAGAAGGCATTGATATTGTGGTACGGCGGGAAGCTGAATTTATTATCCGAGATCTGGCTCGGTCAATAGCTGGAAGAAACGGCGATTGGCGGCAAGTGAAAGGCATTGGTTTTTGCAATGAAAACGGCGAAGCAATTCTTAATGAACTTTATCCTTTTATTGAAAATCTAGATGAGCTACCCATTCCTGACCGGACGATGCTTCCTCAAGGAATTGATTACTTTAACCCGGTGGTTAAACGAGTTCCTTATACTACGATGATGACTTCTCGTGGTTGCCCAGGACAGTGTACTTTTTGCTCGTCGCCGCCCTTTTATGGTCGAAAAATTCGCTATCGTTCCGTGGATAGTATGATTGAAGAAATCGAGCAAATTAAAAAACTTGGTTATAAAGAAGTTTTTTTCCGCGATGAAATCTTTACTGTTGTTAAGTCACGAACCATTGCTCTTTGCGAAGAAATGATTAAAAGAAAACTTGATCTTTCCTGGATTTGCAGTGCCCGTATCGGGAGTGTTGATAAAGAGATGATGGAAGTGATGAGGCGAGCCGGCTGTCATATGATTCGTTTTGGGGTGGAGTCAGGTTCGCAGAAAATCCTGGATAACATTAAAAAGGGCATTACTCTCGAACAAACTCGACAGACTTTTAGATGGGCTCACGAGGTTGGCTTAGATACACATGCTCATTTGATGATAGGCACTCCAGGAGAAACTAAAGAAACAATTGAAGAAACGATCAAATTTATAAAGGAAATTGAACCAACCATAATTACTTGCGGGATTTGTACTCCCTATCCGGGAACTCAGCTTTTTGAAGAAGTGCGAGAAAAGCATCCGGAAATTGGTGACGGCAGTCAGTGTGATTTAAGCCGGCTTCATACTAAGAGCTTTTATAATGAAGTATTCACTGAGCTTACTCCAGATGAATTAAGTCAAGGAATTAGAAGAGTTTATCGAAAGTTTTACTTGCGCCCAGTCTATCTATTAAAATGGCTTTTTCGAATAAGAAGCATTGATGAGTTTCGCCGAGTTACCCTGGCTGGGACTCAAGTATTTGATTTTATTTTTAGAGGTGAATAAAGTGAAAAAAAATTCTGCTAAACCAACTTTAGAAGATGTAAGGCGGTATTGGGAAAGTTCCCCGCTTTTTAGTTATGAATTGGGCAGTGTGCCGACTCATGAATATTTTGAGAGGATAGATCAAATCAAAAAAGAAGATGTTGAGAAGTTTTCTTACGAGCTTTGGGAGTTTGAAAAATTTCAAGGCAAAAAAGTACTTGATATTGGCTGTGGCCCTGGATGGTATACTGTTCAATATTGCCTAGGCGGTGCTGAAGTGTTTGCAATTGATCTTTCTTCATCTGCAGTTCAGATTTGCAAAGAACACCTTAAATATAGAAATTTGGTAGCCGATGTTAAAGTTGGAAATGCTGAAGATTTAAGTTTCGATGATGGTACATTTGATCTGGTTGTATCTCCAGGAGTTTTACATCATACACCTAATCTGATTAAAGCTTTTCAAGAAGTATATAGAGTTTTGAAGCCAGGTGGAAAAGCAAAAATCTCTCTTTACCATAAAGGAATTTTGCATAGCAAATTAGTTTTTCCTTTAACAAAGTTAGCGATCAGGTTGATGAAAATTAAACATCCTGGAGCTGATTTTTCTCGAACAATTACTGATGTTGATGATTTTATTCGGCAATATGACGGCATAGGGAATCCTATTGGGATTGGCAAAACCACGAGGGAATGGCTCGAACTGGTTAAGGAGGTTGGATTTGAAGTGTTAAGGTATCAATTGTACTATTTCCCAAAAAGATTTTTGCCATATCATATCAAAAGTCCTAGATTGCTTCGGTTTTTGGATAAAAACTTTGGAACGATGATTTTTTTAGATTTGAGGAAAAGCCAATAGGATCTTTAGAGAGCCTGAAAAAATTTTTTGGACTCCGACTGAAATAAGGCGTGTTTAATTGTTGCAAGGATAAATTAGACTGAAAATGTGTGGCATTTGTGGTTTTTTTGGCTTAAAAGACAACGAGCTTTTAAAAAGAATGATGCGGGCGTTGGCTCATCGTGGACCAGATGATTCTGGCTACTATATCGATGATTTTGTTAGCCTTGGTCATCAAAGGCTAAGCATCATTGACCCCCAGACTGGTCATCAACCTATCCATAACGAAACTGAAACTATCTGGATTGTCTTCAATGGCGAAGTTTATAACTATCTCGAATTAAGAGAAGAGCTTATCAAAAAAGGCCACCGTTTTTATACTCGCACTGATACTGAAGTTGTTCTTCACGCTTATGAAGAATATGGCAAAGATTGCGTTAAACATTTCAATGGTGAGTTTGCCTTTGCAATCTGGGATAAAAGAAGTAAGGAGCTTTTTTTAGCTCGGGATCGTTTGGGAATTCGCCACTTGTATTATATTTTTCGAGGGGGGAAGCTCCTTTTTGCTTCAGAAATAAAAGCCCTTTTGGAATATGAAAAATTTTCACCCGAAATAAACTATCAAGCTATCGATGTTTATCTTACTTTGCGCTTTATACCTCACGAACTTTCACTTTTTAATGGGGTGGAAAAACTTGAACCAGCGACCACTTTGAGTTTAAAAGATGGAAAAATTAAGAAGGAAAATTACTGGCAGATTGAACTTAAAAAAAGCAGTTTTAATAAGGAGAAGGACTACATTGAAGGTTTTTATGAACTTTTAGAAGATTCAGTTCGTTTAAGGCTTCGAAGTGATGTTCCTTTGGGAGCTCATTTAAGCGGCGGTGTTGACTCAAGCTCAATTGCTTATCTGGCTAGCAAACTTTCTAACCAACCACTCAAGACCTTTATAATTGCTTTTGGCACTGACATTGACGAAACCAGGCCAGCACGGAGAATGGCTGGTTTTTTGAGTACTGAACATTATGAGCTTTATTTAACTCCGGCTGATTTTGACTTGTTGCCCAAGATAATTTGGCATTTTGATGAACCATTGGGCGACCCAATAATAATTCCCCTTTATTTGCTGGCTAAGGCAACCCGGGAAAAAGTAAAGGTGGTTTTAACCGGTGAGGGAGCCGATGAAATTTTAGCTGGCTATGTTCACCAGCTAACTCTTTACTATGCTCATCTTTATCGGCAGATTATCCCATCTTTTGTTAACAATTTACTGATAAAGCCTTTGGTAAAGTTTGCTCCGGTTTCTTTGCTGGACCGATTTTTTCCTTACCCGGCTTCTCTTGGAATTAAAGGAAAAGAAAAACTGGTTAATTTCTTTTCTCAAAATGGCAACTTAGGTCGAAGCTACTTATTGCTGGCATCACTTTTTGACGAGTCAGATAAGAAGGAGCTTTATACCGAAGGCTTTGTTCGACTTGTTGGTCAAGCTTATCCGCTTGAAGAAGATATCAATCAATGGCTTGGTGAAAAAAGCGAATTTAGCTTTTTAGACCGAATTTTACTTTTTGACCTTTCGCGATGGTTAGCTGATAATCAAAACTTCAAACAAGACCGGGTGACGATGGCTAATGCTCTTGAGGCACGAGTGCCTTACCTTGACCATCGATTAGTGGAGTACTGCTTTACTCTACCTTCAAAGCTTAAGATCAGCCGCTTTGAAAATAAAATTCTTTTAAGGAAAACATTTACTAAAAGGTTGCCTGATGAAGTTGCCTGGAGAAAAAAGCAAGCCTTTTTCATCCCGGTGGAGAAGTGTTTTAAAAAAGGGTTTGACGATTTCATTCGCTCGATTTTAAACCCTGACGCAGTTAAAAAGAGAGGTTATTTTAACTATGATTATATTGAGAAAATTCTTAAAGGTCTTGAAGGTTCAGCGTTAATTTACAACAAGCAGTTAATGGCTCTGGTGAACCTGGAGCTCTGGCATCAAGTTTTCATTGATAAGGAGTTTAGGTTTGGCTAAAAGCCGAATAGTTTGCCCTGCCTGCCAGAGTTCAAAAGTGAAGCTTGCTTACAAGGTGAGCGATCTACCCTTTTTGGGGTGCCAAGACTGCTCAATGGTCTTTTTGGGTCAGTTTTTAACTGAAGAGGATTTAAAATCCATCTATGACCGGGAAGATTATCAACAGTTTTCCTATTATATTGACGGATTGGAAAAAAAGATTGCTAATGATAGGGTCAATTGTTTAAAGAAAGAACTTAAACTTTCAGGAAGGCTCAGTGTGTTTGATTTTGGCTGTGGCGACGGGCTTTTTTTAGCCCAGCTTCGAAATTTTTTTCCTTCTTTTGAGCTTTGCGGACTTGACCTTTCTGAAACAGCAGTCAGTAAAGGAAGAGAAGTGTATAATCTAAACCTGGTGGCCGGAGATCTGAAAAATGTAACATTTGAAAAAAATTATTTTGATTTAGTGACAAGTTATCATGTATTTGAGCACTTACAAAATCCAAAAGAAGTATTAAAAAAAATATATTATCTCCTGAAGCCGAAAGGAAAAGTCATGATTACTACTCCGAATGAAAATTATTTTTTATTGAAAATTTTCCAGCTACTTTACAAGCTTACAGGAGGAAAGCTACAAAGTCATCTTAAGAAGTTTTATAATCTTGAGCATATTAACAGCTTTACAGAGAAAAGCTTAAGGAATTTACTGGAGGATTCAGGATTTAAAGTAATGAAAGTTTGGCAAGATGAGCGGTATTTTACAAAATTCTGCCTTCATTGTTTTAATCCTTTAGCAAGGATTGGCTTGAAAGCTTTAACTTACCTTTCCAAGATCTTTCGTCAAGAAGCTGAACTTACCATTGTGGGAGAAAAGATTTAAATTGATGATAAGTGTGATTTTGCCCGCTTATAATGAGGAAAAAATAATTGGCAAGGTAATTGACGAAATAAATGATGTTTTAAGAAAAACTAAGTACAAGTTTGAAATTATTGTTGTTGATGATGCTTCAGCTGACAAAACAGCCGAGATTGCCAGTCAGAAGAGAGTTCGTTTGCTCAAGCACCTTGAAAATCTTGGCTCCGGCGCCTCTCGAAAAACCGGTATCTTAAACGCCAAAGGAGACTATATTTTGTTTCTCGACGCTGATGGCACCTACCCTGCACAACAAATTCTTGATTTATTAAAGTATGTTCCTCAATACGACCAGGTAATTGGAGCTCGAACAAGCGAAAAAGGGACATTGAAGTGGCTAAGAGCCCCAGCGAAATGGGCGATTAAAAAACTTGCTTCTTTCTTGGCGGGCAAAAAAATTCCTGATTTAAACTCAGGAATGAGAGTTTTAAAAAAAGATGTGATTATGAAGTTTCTTTATCTTATTCCTGATGGTTTTTCTTGTGTCAGCACAATGACCTTAGCTTTCTTGGTTAATGGTTACTCAGTTAAGTTTGTGCCGATTGAATATTACAAGCGAGTTGGCAAATCCAAATTTCATCCAATAAAAGATACTTACAACTACATCCTGACTGTCATTAGAATGATTATGTACTTCAATCCTTTAAAAATTTTTTTCCCAATTTCCTTAATTCTTCTGCTTTTTGGTACTGTTAAATCATTTTATAACCGTTTTTTCGGGGTTGGGCATATGCAGCTTTCGGATGTGGTCATTGTTTTAACTGCTTTAATTATTATGGCAATCGGCTTTTTAGCTGATATAATTGCTGTCCAGATGAAAAGAGTTAATCATTAAAGAGGAAATCTTGACAGAGGATAAGGTAGTAATTTTTATGCCGGCTTATAATGCTGGGCATCTCATTGAGCGAACTTATCGGGAAATTCCTAAGGAATTTCAGACAAACATCCTTTTGGTTAATGATGGAAGCACAGACGATACGGAGGAAGTAGCAAAGAAGCTGGGAATTAAGGTAATTCATCACCCGCAAAATAAAGGTTACGGTGCGGCTCAGAAAACTGGTTATACTGAAGCTTTAAAAAACGGAGCTGATATTGTGGTGATGGTTCATTCTGACTATCAGCACGACCCAAGTTATATCTCTGCCTTAATTAAACCTCTTAAGAATGGAGAGGCTAGTATTGCTCTTGGCTCTCGCATTTTAGGGGGCAAAGTGGTCAGTCAGGGTATGCCTTTTTATAAGTTTTTAGGCAATCGATTGGTAACAGTGATTGAAAATTTAATTTTAGGCACGAACCTATCCGACTACCATACTGGCTTTCGTGCTTACCGGCGAGAAGCTCTGGAAAAAATACCTTTTCAATATAACTCAGACGGCTATATTTTTGATTCCGAGTTTCTTATTCAAGCAATAAATAAAGGTTTGAAAATTAAAGAAGTAGCAATCCCTACTCGATACCCTAAAGAAGCTTCTTCTATTGATTTTTTTGGCAGTGTCAAATATGGGCTGGGGATATTAGGAGCTTTAGCTCGATTTTTACTTCACCGCTGGGGAATTAAAAAGTCTCCTCAGTTTGAATAATTATGGAATTTAAAAAAGAAAGATTTTTTTTCTGACAAGAGTTAGGGTGTAAGACTCTTTTTTTGTTCTTGCTAACGAGCTGGTTCCTTTTTTTAATCATTACAAACTGATGACGCTTTCTTCTTGTCATTATGAGTGAAGCGAAGTAACCTTTTTGATTTGAAGGAAGGCTTGGTAACCTCTGAGATTGTTTCGTCGCCTCTCTGCTTT
>FMSI01005952.1_pt1 | contig 10794 bp, 8 predicted proteins | sample 1504471 | NCBI WGS metagenome assembly FMSI01 (sample SAMEA4475357, study PRJEB15587) | soil metagenome | biome: Soil; feature: Field | place: India | collected 2015-03-11 | depth 0 m
CGTGAGACGCCGAGTTTTCCAGCAAGTCGGTCGGGGTCGACGACGCGCCACATCCAAAATACATCGTCGATCCTCGTGCACTTTATTCCTTGTGCTTCGAGAGCTGCGAGGATCCTCGGCTCTACAGCTAGTTGCGAGATGACGCCTGGGTAGGCTTGGATTCCGTGGTGGTAGTGGGTGACGAGCAGTTCCACGAGTGCTTGGTCGTGCCCAGGCAGATACCCGTGTTCCATCACGACGTAAAAGTCCCACAAGTTTGTCGCGCGGGCGTAGGCGACCACCTGGGAGTCGACTGTAGCGACCAGAAACTGCTCGTTTGGATTGCCGGCGTAACGGAGTTGTGCCCGCCAGTAGAGTTCGTCCCGCAGGGTCGTACCTGGGAAACGACCGGAATACACGTTGTAAATTCCCTGCACGGAAGGAAGGTCCTCGGGTGCAAACGGGCGCACCGTGTACCGGCGGCTCGGCTGGGCTGCCGCGCCCGGAGCGAGAAACACGAGGTAGCGTAGGTGACTCCGGTAGCCCAGTTGGCCGTAAAAAGCGAGGCGCACCGCGAACAATAGCGATACGTCGAAGTCGCGGTCCCGCAAGCGGCCCAGCCCGTAGCGCAGGAGTTCCGAGGCGATTCCCCGCCCACGATACGCTTCAGAAGTGAACACGTTGCCCACGCCTGCAACGTCTAGCGCCGTTGCACCGACGCGCACGCGTTTGCGGAACACCTGAAACGTGCTCACAAGCCTTCCCTCGTGTTCCGCAACGAAGCATAGGTCCGGCGAGAAAGTCGGATCGTGTTCCAAGTAGCGCGCGAAAAAGTCGCGATCGCCGTACCACTCCGCCAAAAGGTCGAGGACCTGGTCGCGTTCGCTCGGTTCGATGCTGCGGAACAACACGTTCGTCATGCCGGGCTTGCTGGCATAGGGCTGGGATTTCAACAAGCCGCCCGACCGCTGGCAGCGCCAGTAGCATTTTGGTTCTTGGCGATGCGGTCGGGCGGCGCTTCCGACTCGCAGCCAGCCTTCCCTTGCGTCGAGTTTGCTTGCCCCAATAGGGCGGGCTCGGTGGATCCCGAAACTCGCAAACAAACCGACCCTGCCAATCGGGGGGTGGGCCGGGGCGGCGCTTTTCTGGTCTCAGTGGCCTGAGGCGCTACGAGTTGTCCCGGGGTAGTCTGCCGATTCCGGTGTGGCCAGGGGTCGGTTCGCGCATTGTTGTAACTGCCTTGTTCTACACCGCTGGTTTGGGTGGACGGAGTGCCTCATGGAATGCTGGTGTGGTGTCGGGGCGCTTACGGTCGTCAATGTCAGGAGCCCGTACGAGGGTCAAACGTGGTGACCGAAGAGAATGTTCGCGCACTGCCTGTGGATGCGTGGGCCGCTCGTTTCTGGGCCGAGGGCAGGCAGTAAGCTCGGGCGCTGTGTCCGGTGTCCGGTCTTGGTCCTCGGTGCACGTCGCAGATGCCCTGCGGCTGCTCTCGCGTCCCGCATCGTGTCGCGAACTCCATCTTTGAGAGACGCGATTTAGCGTTCTTTGGGCTTTGAGTGGATGCGGGCGTGCGAGATTCGGGCGGGGAATTTGGCTCCGTTGTTTGAAAGGGACTCCGAGGGCTCCGGATGCAGGGTGCTGAATATTTGGCTCCAAGCGATCGCGTGGGTGCCGAGAACCGTGAATGTGGCGGCACCCGCAAGCCCGGCAACTTGCCAGGCTTCGAAGGCAGCAGTGTCCGCCCACGGCAGGCAGGCTGCTGCCAGGCCGACCCCGATCCCCAAGCAGAGAAAAGCGCCCCAGCGGAGCCGCGAGGCGACTCCGTCGCCAGGCTCGATCGAGCGCAGCACGGTTACGACCGGTGCGTGGTGCAAAACAAGCCCGGCGAAAAGCCAAAGTGTGGTTGCCGCAACCACAGTGCAGAAGACCGTCCAAGCTGCCAACAACGCGAGCCATCTCGGGATCGAGGCGAAGAGCAGCAGGGCACTGGCTGCGGGGAGTGCAAGCAGGGCACGAATATAGCGCTGCACGACCATCGTGGCTGACGTACGCGAAGGCCTTGGAGGCGAGTCAATTATCGACGGCAGTGCCTCACGAGCAGCGGGAACGGGCGAAACATCTGGAGGGCGTGGCATCCAGATCACGGTCGGTTGATGTTCCGGAGGAACGCTGCTCGTTGCTTCTGCGAGCCAGTTTGCGAACGGGAAAGAAGCCGACTCGCGTGCGACACGCCAGAGCGCACGCTCTGCGAGCTCGCGAGTGCTCGCAAAAGCGATGGGATGGCAGTTGCTTGCTTCGGGTGCGGGCCCCGAGCTGTGTTCCCGCACCAGCAGCAAGGGCGCCTGGCACTCTGGCAAAGCCTCGAGTGCGGTCGCGATCCAGTCGGGCCGAATTGCGGCGACGTCCGACGCGACCACGACCCACTCGCTCGGCGCGATCGTGAAGGCGCGGCGAAGCACCGAGACCCAGGATTCGCGCGGCCGTCGCCGAATCAAAACGACGGGCCCGAATCGTTTGACCGGCGCCTCTGGGGCAACTTCGCTGGTTTCCACTGCCACCAGATGAAAGGCACCGCCGGTTTTCTCTGCCCAGCTTGTGCCAACCTCCACGATGTGCGCCCATGCGTGGGGCGACGCGGGGCCACTCGGGAGCGGGAAGACGAGCAGCACCGATGGTGGTGATTCCCTTGTTCGTCGCTGTCGCGCAGTATCCTGCGTGGGCACAAGTTGTATTTTGAGGAATGCGCGAGCCGCAGTCACGAGAAAAAATGAACCTTGTCGCGAAAGAGCGACTTTGGGTAGGGATCGTTCACGCTTCCTTGCGTGGTTTTCGCTGCCGGCGTGGGCTGCGCGGTTCTTGTCGGAGTCGTGGGCTCCGGCGAGCCGCCACGGGCGCCCCACCTGCTTGTCGCTTCGGCTCCTTGGGGCACTGGTTGGCGATCACCCGCATCACATTCCAAGCGTAGTAGATCTCCGGGTACAGGAGCGGCTTCCCGCTCGTGAGAATCGCTCCCGCGATTTGTCGCTCCGGGTCGGCCCAACCAACGATGTTGGTGAAGCCAAGATGTCCGAACGCCTCTCGAGTGTCGGGTCCGTACAAGCTCAGGTAATCTGCGCCGAGCATGAACCCCAGCGAGTACCGTAGCGGTAAACCGAAACTCAGGTCGATCTCCCAGTTGGTTTGCTCCAAGGTGGCTCGACGCACGGTACGTGGATCGAAGATGCGGACTCCGTAAAGTTCGCCCCCGTTCAGCAATAACTGGTAGAACTGGCTCAGTTCGTCCGCTGTGGTCACGATGTTTCCTGCCGGGATAATGGCGCGAAGGAAGCGAGGATCGTTAGAAACCTCGGCGGCGGTGCGGATGTCCATTCCGATCGCCTTGTGCAACAGCGTGGAGAGTGGGGGAATCGGCGGCGGGCCAGTAAAGGCGTTGTGGGCTACCTTGGAAATGTCTGTTTCCTCTACGCCATAGTTCATCCAGCGCCAGCCAAGGGGTTCGCGTATGGTGTGCGTCAAAAAGACGCGAATGTCGTTTCCGGTGATTCGGCGGACAACCTCTCCCAGCAAGAAGCCGCCAGTGAGCGCGTGATAGGCCACCACGCGGCCTGCTGGCCAGGTGGGCTCCAGGTCGCAGAGGATTTCCAAAATGCGCTCCGGATGCTCGAGGTGCTCGAGGTCCATCGCTTCGGGGGGCACGTTCGGAATGCCGGCGCGGTGGGAAAGAACGTGCCTAATGGTAATCCATTCTTTGCCGTGCCGTCCGAACTCCGGGATGTACTCGCAAACCGGGTCATCGAGGTGCAACAACCGCCGCTGGTCGAGCAGGTGGATCACCATCGCAGTAACGGCTTTGGAAGCGGAGAAGATCGTAAACGGTGTGTGCACCGTGCAGCGAACCTTGGGTGCGTCTGGCGGATCCTCAGGTGCGTTGCCACGGGCATAACCGAGTGCACGGTGTAAAAACACCTGGCCATGCCGCCGGAGGCAAATTTGCAATGCGGGGTGCATCCCCGTGGAGAAGAATGCTTGTACGGCGTCCCAGATGGCGGTCACTTGGCTGCTCGTGAGTCCAGCGTCGCGCGGCGAAACCTCCTCGCCGATTTCCATGACCTCGTGCAAATCAGTCGGAATGCGACACCGGCGGACAAGGCCAGTCATGACGTTCTCTTGGCTGGCACACTTACCGGATGCCGGCAAGAGCGCTTTTTCAGACGTTCAGGCGGAGTCCACGGGACCCGCAGGTCCAGCCGTTGATGCCGGCACTGGTTCCTGTGCGACGTCCGAGATCAGCACCTCGTCGTAAAAGAGGAAGCGGCAGACCATGTCGGTGAGGGCCTCCACGGTGGGGCCGACAAGCGCCTCGCTTCCACTCAGCATCACTCGCGAAGTGGTCCACTCAACGGCGGCGTGGATCACGAACGCGGCCGTCGCAAGGTCGGTCACCCGGAGTTTGCCCTTCTCGGCCAGGGCCTGAAACAAACGGAGCATCGCCGCCTTGATGCGTTCTTCGATTGCTTCGACGGCGCTGCGAAACTCGGGGTCCTTAAAATAGCGCTCCCACAAAATCCGCTGGATTCCAGGCTGGATGCGCCGGGTGTGGAAGAGCGCGTCGATGAGGGTGCGTACGCTTTGCCTTAGATTGCCGCCGACCCACAATGCCGGGTCGAGATTCTGTACGACGTAGTCGCTGATTTCCTTCGTTGTGCCTTCCAGCAGTTCCAACAAAATTGCGCGCTTGTCCGGAAAGTACCCATACAAGGTGCCAACCGCGACTCTCGCTTTGCGAGCGATCGCTGCCGTGGTCGTTTCATCGTAGCCCTTCGATTCGAAACAACTTACTGCCGCCTTGAGGATTTGCTCCCGCGTGCGCCGGCTGCGGGCTTGCTGCGGTGTGCGAATGGTGGGGCGGCGAGTACGAGTCTTGGACGCCATCGGTTCGATTTCTCAACAGGGGCCAAGAAGCGAACTTGAGTTCACATTCCTATTGACTCTGAATTGCTCGTGCCGTATGTTCTCGCGCGTAGAAACACTTTTGCAAGGAACGCATCGGGAGGACGAACATGGCTCAAGCTGCCGTAAAGGAAACTGCTCGGCCAGTAAGTGAGGAAAGGCCAAACGAAACGCTGCTTGCCGCATACGACATCACATACGTTTGGAACTATGGCAGCGTCAAGGAAGGCTTACGGGATTTGTACGAAAAAGCCAAGCGGGAGCAATGGAACGGCACCACGCAGCTGAAGTGGGACACTCCGGTAGACCCGGAATCGGAGATCATTCCCCAAGCGTACAACCCGCTTGAAGATTATGGTCCGTACAAAAAGCTGACCCCACGGCAAGTAGCCCACTTCCGGCACGCACAGCTTGCCTGGCAGTTGTCGCAATTCATGCACGGGGAACAGGGGGCGTTGATCGTCGCTTCCGAGCTGGCCGGCGCGGCTCCGTGGATGGACGCCAAGCTGTACGCGGCGACCCAAACGATGGACGAGGCACGTCACGTCGAGGTGTTCAGCCGTTATTTGCAGGAAAAACTCGAGTGGCAGTGGCCCATCAACCCGAACCTCAAGCACTTGCTCGACCTGATCATTTGCGATCGCCGGTGGGACATGAAGTACCTGGGCATGCAGATCCTCGTCGAGGGGCTAGCGATGGCTGCGTTCTCCAGCATGTATCAACTTGCGCGGGAGCCGTTGGTGAAGGATCTCGTGCACTACGTCATGCGCGACGAGTCGCGACACGTGGCTTTTGGCGTGCTGTCGCTGAAGGGGTACTACTTGGACATGCCCGAGTCGGAGCTTCGCGACCGCGAAGACTTTGTCATCGAGGCTTGTAGGCTCATGCGCGATCGGCTCTTGGCCGAGGAAGTCTCCGAGTACATCGGGTTCAACAAACACGAGGTGCGAGAGATCGTGCTGCAGTCGCCCGTGATGCGGATGTTTCGGGAGTCGTTGTTCTCCCGGATCGTTCCAAATTTGAAGAAACTCGGCTTGCTCACCCCGTACGTTCGCAAGGCCTTCGACGAGATCGGAATCCTGCAGTTCGAGAACGTCGACCCAGAGGCGGAAGATCGCGCGATCGGTCTTGCTTGAGCCTGCACTCCCGTCCCTCCCCCTCCCTGTCCCCCGACCCCCGCAACGGGCTCGCCGGCTGCTTCGGCCGGTGGGCCCGTTGTGTTTTTGGTCAAACGATGAGAACGCTGTCGCAACCGCTTGCAATGTGCGCTAGCATAGGCGCCAGTTTTTTCTTGAAGTGATGCAAGGAGCGAACAGAATGGCAGCACCGAAACCCTCTCGGACAGTGCAACGATCGCGTGGCGAGACCTCCCACTTGGCGGAAGTCTCCCAGCCTGTACATCCGCGGGCTGGAGTCGAAATGACCAACGCCGACGCGATCGTACAAGTGCTGGCCGACGAAGGTGTGGACACGGTGTTCGGATACAGCGGCGGCGCGATTTTGCCAACGTACGATGCGATTTTCCGGTACAACGAACAGCACCGAGACCAGGAAATCCGCCTCGTCGTTCCGGCCACCGAGCAAGGCGCTGGTTTCATGGCTGCTGGTTATGCCCGCTCGAGTGGCCGCGTGGGTGTGTTCATCGTGACTTCGGGCCCCGGAGCGACGAACTCCGTAACGCCAATTCGCGACTGCCAGGCAGACTCTGTTCCAGTGGTGCTGATTACCGGGCAGGTACCGCGCGTGGCGATGGGGACGGATGCGTTTCAGGAGGCGCCGGTCTTCAACATCATGTCCTCGTGCGCGAAACACGTTTTCCTGGTCACCGACGAATCCAAAGTCGAGGCAACGATCCGCACTGCGTTTCGTATTGCCCGAAGCGGACGCCCGGGGCCGGTCGTGGTGGATATTCCACGCGACGTGCAACTGGCCAAATGCACCTTCCGCGGTAGCGGAAGTTTGCGGCTGCGCGGGTACGATGAGCGGTTGGCGGCGCTCGAGCGCGCGACCTTGTCGCCTCGAGATGCCGAAGCCTTTTTCCGCTTGTTGGGAAGCTGCGAGCGGCCGCTCCTGTACGTCGGTGGCGGAGTGATTCATGCGAATGCCGCACCGGAACTGCGCGCGTTTGCCGACCGTTTTGGAATTCCGGTGGTGACCACACTCATGGGCATTGGTGCGTACGACACTTCCGCAGAGCTGTCTCTGCGGATGTTGGGCATGCACGGAACTGCCTACGCCAACTACGCCGTGGAAGATTGTGACTTCCTCTTTGCCATCGGTTCCCGCTTCGATGACCGAGTCGCCGGCAAAGTGAAGGAGTTCGCGCCGCACGCCAAGATTGCCCATCTGGACATCGATGCTTCCGAAATTGGCAAGGTGAAAGCCGTGGATTGGGCGCACGTTGCCGATGCCAAGCGCGGACTGCAGCAACTGCTCGAAGCAGGGCGCGACTTTAAAAAGGACTTCAGCCGTTGGCGCGCCTACGTGCTCGAGTTGAAGCGGAAGTATCCGTTGAATTGGAATCGCGAGTCTTCGCGCATTCAAGCGGAATACGTGTTGTCCACCCTGAACGAAATCACGCGCGGCGAAGCGATTGTCACGACCGGCGTGGGGCAGCACCAGATGTGGGCCGCCCAATATTTGGACTTCCACCGCCCGCGCACGTGGTTGACCTCCGGCAGTATGGGCACGATGGGATTTGGCTTGCCCGCCGCGATCGGTGCGCAGCTCGCCAATCCGGGAGCACTGGTGATCGACGTCGATGGGGACGGCAGCTTGCGCATGAACCTAGGCGAGCTGGAAACGTTGACCACCTACGACATTCCGGTGAAAGTGCTGTTGCTCAACAACCTTGGCGACGGGATGGTTCGGCAGTGGCAAGACTTGTTTTATGCAAACCGTTACTCCGGTTCGGACAAGAGCTTGCACAAGAAGGACTTCGTGCGCGCTGCAGAAGCAGACGGCTTCCAGTTTGCCAAGCGCATCACGGAAATCGCGGAGGTGCGTCCCGCACTCGAGGAATTCCTTGACTTTCAAGGCCCCGCGTTGCTCGAGGTCATGGTGGATCCCAATGCCCACGTGTACCCGATGGTGGGTCCGGGGATGGGCTACAAAGACATGATTACCGGGAAGTTTATCCCGAGCCGTGATCAAGGACCGAAAACTACGGAAACGCCGCCAGGCTACTTCTAAGAGTTCGACTGGGTAGAGGAAGTGGCTCGGGTGGCTGAGTGAGCCCGGCGGCGCCAAAGTTCGGCAACGATTTGCGCATGTGCCGCGCGCGTGATCGGGTAGCGGCCGGCGCTGATTACGGCGGCAGCCAGGAACGCAAGCGGGGCGAAGGCCGCCAGCAAGCGGATGCTGTTGCGCACGGTGTCACTCGTTGGCTCGTTGGCCTGAAAGCCAAGCAAGTCGAGAACGCCCAGCACGAGCGACACGCCGACTGCACCCGCTAGCTTCCGTACGAACGTAAACACTCCGTTGTAAACGCCTTCGCGTCGCTGCCCGGTGCGTAGCTCGTCTTCATCGATGACGTCGCCAAGCATCGACCAGGGCATCACGTCCACGGCAGCATACCCAGCGCCCGCAACCGCCATCAGCAAAAATAAGGTCCACCTGGACCAATCGGGCTGCACGAAGAACAACACGCATTGAACGGCGCTCCAAAGGACCGTGCCGTAGGCGAACAGTTGCGTCTTTTCCGTACGACGGGCAACCCACAGCCACACTGGAAGCGCACTGACGACAGCAACGAGGAAAATCACCATCCCGCGCTCGAAGTCCTCCGAGCGCAGCAACCAGTGCGTGAAGTAGAGGATGAGCAAAGTGCTGATGACGTCGATGGCCATGCGGCTGAAGAGGAACAAGGCGAGGAGCCGTCGAAAGTTGGGATGGGCGAGTACTTCGACAAGGCCGCGGAAAAATGGCGTGGTGCTGACTTCTCGCTCCCGCCACTCCGGCCTTTCGAAGCTGACGCGGTACACAAAAAACCACGGCAGCGCGAACAGACAGCCTAGGACGAACCCTGCAAACTGAAAGCCCGTGGGGCCGCCACCGAAGCTTTCCGCCAAGGGGCGGACCGACACGGCGGCAAAGACTCCGAGCATCGCGCCCGCGGAGCGATAGGTATTGAGCGAAGTGCGGTCGTCGTAGCTCAAAGCCATCTCTGGCTGGAGCGCGAGGTAGGGAATCGAGAGCACGGTCATCGCCGTCGTGAGCAAGCAGTACACAAACGCGTAGTACGCGAACCGCAAAAGCTCGTGTGTGAAGGGCACTGGGACCCAAAGCAGGGCAAAACACAGGCCGAACGGTACGGCCCCGATGAGAAAATACGGGCGCCGTCGGCCCCATTGCCAGCGGGTGCGGTCGGAAATTCTCCCCATGAGTGGGTCGGTAAACGCGTCTACCGCGCGCCCGATTAACGGCACGAGCCCCGCAAGCGCTGGCCGCAACTCGGCCACGTGAATGAGGAAGTAGGCCGTGAATACGAAGGCCAATGCGTTTAACGCCGCGTTGATGGTGAAGTCACCGCTTGCATAAATGGCCCGTTGTACGGGCGACAGAACGCGCGAAGCAGGTGGCGAGGGACGGCTCACCGGTTTTGCTCTCCTCGGCCCAAGCAGACTAAGCGCCGAAGCGCGAGCAGGTCCATGCGCGGCGCACCCCGCAACGACTCGTAAGCCGTTCCCCTCGTGGCCTTGCAAGCTCGAAACTGCCCAACTTGCCAAAACCGCGATCCGGGAAAATCACGAACACGCTAACCTCGAACACGGGCGCGGTTGTCGGCCGCTACCGCCGTGCTGTCAAGCGAGGGTTGTGTGCACCGTTACGCGACGAGACCTTCGAGAAAGTCTACGACGCGCGGTTCGTGCCGTTTCCCGGTGACAGCGTTGATTTGCCGGAGGGCCGAGGGGCTCGTGACATTCACTTCGGTCAGGAAACCACCGATGACATCCAGGCCCGCAAGCCAAAGTCCATGCTGCCGAAGAAACGGACCGACGCGCTCGGCGATGTAGCGGTCGCGTGCGTTCAAGGCGGTTGCCTCCACGCGTGCTCCTTGATGGATGTTGGCGAGTTTGTCGGGGGCAGCAGGCACTCGATTGACAGCGCCAATACATTCTCCTCCGACTAGAAAAAGTCGCTTGTCGCCAGACAACACTTCGGGAAGGTATCGCTGCACGATGACCGGATCGCCCGGGTAGCGTTGGAGGGTTGCCCGAATGACCGGTGGCGCTGTTTCGGCGGTTACGACATGAATCCCTCGCCCGCTGCATTCAGAAATCGGTTTGACGACTGCCGTCCCTTGCGCACGCACAAACTCCTCGAGGGCTTCCACGTGCCGGCTCACAAGTGTCGGCGGGCACAGATCGGGGAAATGCAGCGGCAGGAGCTTTTCGTTCCAAGCAAGCACGCTCTCCGGCTTGTTGACCACGACGGTTCGCTCGCCCACGGAGGTCAGTGCCTGCGCCACGAACCGGTAGGCAGCATCCACAGGCGGGTCCTGGCGCATGAGAATCAGCGAGAACTCGCTTGCGTCCTCCACTTGCGCTTCACCGGCTTGGGGAGCTCCGGTAGGAAGAACGTTCAGCTCATGCGCGGTGGTGTACACGCCGTGGTCGGTGACCGTAAAGTCCTCCTCCAGGGAGTACCACGTTTCATGACCGCGACGCCGAAACTCCGCAGCGAGCAGCAAAGAGGTTTCAGTTTCAAGCTGCAGTTGCTCGAGAGGGTCGAGGACGAACAAAACGCGCACACGTTCCTCATAACATTGCGCTTTGGAGAGGCGACCCCTTTAAGAGCCTGTTGACGAAGTGGCTGCCAGACGCACCCGGTGTTGCGCGGTAGGGGCGAAAACTTTTTCGC